>QFCE01002823.1_pt1 | contig 126051 bp, 97 predicted proteins | sample 5346091 | NCBI WGS metagenome assembly QFCE01 (sample SAMN09062252, study PRJNA434731) | Human gut metagenome, whole genome shotgun sequencing project. | isolation source: stool timepoint A chromium assembly | host: Homo sapiens | collected 2015
GTTTCCAGCCAACTATCTTCGGCACAAGTGAGCTTAACTTCTGTGTTCGGAATGGGAACAGGTGGTTCCTCACCGTCATCGACACCGGCCATACCCTGACCAACGTCAGCTTCTCTTCTTAGAAGGCATATACCTTCAAAACTGAATATCGAACTGCTTTCAGCAAATGAAGTATCAATCGAAAATGGGGTCAAGCCCTCGACCTATTAGTACACCCTTGCTCAATGACTCACGCCACTTACACATTGTGCCTATCAACCTTGTAGTCTTCAAGGGGTCTTACCTGATTGTCTCAGTGGGATATCTTATCTTAAGGCCGGCTTCACGCTTAGATGCTTTCAGCGTTTATCCGATCCGAACATAGCTGCCCAGCTGTGCCACTGGCGTGACAACTGGTGCACCAGAGGTTCGTCCATCCCGGTCCTCTCGTACTAGGGACAGCGCCTTTCAAATATCCTGCGCCCACGACAGATAGGGACCGAACTGTCTCACGACGTTCTGAACCCAGCTCGCGTACCGCTTTAATTGGCGAACAGCCAAACCCTTGGGACCGAATACAGCCCCAGGATGCGATGAGCCGACATCGAGGTGCCAAACCTCCCCGTCGATGTGGACTCTTGGGGGAGATCAGCCTGTTATCCCCAGGGTAGCTTTTATCCGTTGAGCGATGGCATTTCCACTCACATACCACCGGATCACTAACTCCGACTTTCGTCTCTGCTCGACCCGTCAGTCTCGCAGTCAGGCTGGCTTTTGCGTTTGCACTCTCTCTCCTGGTTTCCGTCCAGGACGAGCCAACCTTTGAACGCCTCCGCTACTCTTTAGGAGGCGACCGCCCCAGTCAAACTGCCCACCTAACAATGTCCCCCGCCTTGATTCAAAGGCGCAGGTTAGAATTCCAATGTCGCAAGGATGGTATCCCAACGGCCGCTCCATGAATGCCAAAGCACTCACTTCCTAGCGTCCCATCTATCCTGTGCATGCAACACCGAAACCCAATATTAGGCTACAGTAAAGCTCCATGGGGTCTTTCCGTCTTGTCGCGGGTAACCGGCATCTTCACCGGTACTACAATTTCGCCGGGCGGGCTGTTGAGACAGTGCCCAGATCATTACGCCTTTCATGCGGGTCAGAACTTACCTGACAAGGAATTTCGCTACCTTAGGACCGTTATAGTTACGGCCGCCGTTCACTGGGGCTTCAATTCAATGCTTGCACATCTCCTTTTAACCTTCCAGCACCGGGCAGGCGTCAGCTCGTATACGTCATCTTTCGATTTAGCACAAACCTGTGTTTTTGGTAAACAGTTGCCTGGGCCTATTCTCTGCGGCTCACTTTCATGAGCACCCCTTATTCCGAAGTTACGGGGTCAACTTGCCGAGTTCCTTAACAACCCTTCTCCCGTTGGCCTTAGAATCTTCTTCCTACCTACCTGTGTCGGTTTGCGGTACGGGCACCTTAGATATACACGCAGCTTTTCTCGCCTCTTATCCAGCCGGACTTCGGTACTAAATTTCCCTCGATCTCTACCAGAACCAACACCTGGCTCCGACCTTCTAAAAGTGTCCCTGCGCTTAAATCTTTCGGTGGGGACGGAATCTCTACCGTCTGTGCATCGGCTACGCCTTTCGGCCTCACCTTAGCTCCCGCCTAACTTGGAGCGGACGAACCTTCCTCCAAAAACCTGAGGTTTCCGGCCATGATGATTCTCACATCATTCGCGCTACTCATTCCGGCATTCTCACTTCTGTAAACTCCACAGCCGCTTACGCTACTGTTTCTCCGCTTACACAACGCTCCCCTACCCCGCACTAAAAGTGCAGCCTAAGCTTCGGTTTGTATCTTAGCCCCGTTAAATTTTCCGCGCAGAGACGCTCGACCAGTGAGCTATTACGCACTCTTTAAATGAGTGGCTGCTTCTGAGCCAACATCCTGGTTGTCTGCGTATTTCCACATCGTTTTCCACTCAGATACAATTTGGGACCTTAGCTGTAGATCTGGGCTGTTTCCCTTTTGACAATGAGATTTATCTCACACTGTCTGACTCCCATGCATCAATATTCCGGCATTCTTAGTTTGATAGGCTTCGCTATCCTCTCGGACGCTAGGCCATTCAGTGCTTTACCTCCGGATATCTAACATGAGGCTAGCCCTAAAGCTATTTCGGGGAGAACCAGCTATCTCCGAGTTCGATTGGAATTTCTCCGCTACCCACAATTCATCCGCCGCCTTTTCAACGGAGGTCGGTTCGGCCCTCCATGAAATTTTACTTTCACTTCAGCCTGATCATGGGTAGGTCACCCGGTTTCGGGCCCATTGCACGCTACTAAACGCCCTGTTTAGACTCGCTCTCGCTACGCCTCCAGTCCTTAAGACCTTAAGCTCGCAACGTACAATCGCTCGCCGGACCGTTCTACAAAAAGTACCATATCACCCTTTGACGGGCTCTATGTGCTTGTAGGCACAAGGTTTCAGGTTCTCTTTCACTCCCCTCCCGGGGTCCTTTTCACCTTTCCTTCACAGTACTATACGCTATCGGTCACTGGGTAGTATTTAGGGTTGGAGGGTGGTCCCCCCATGTTCCGACCAGGTTTCACGTGTCTGGCCGTACTCTGGATCCTGCGCAGCTGTCAGAACTTTTACCTACGTGACTCTCACACTCTTCGGTTGGCCTTCCCATGCCATTCTGTTAACTCTTTCAGTCCTAAAAGCAGTCCGTACCCCGAAAGGATTTCTCCTCTCGGTTTGCCCTCTTCCGCGTTCGCTCGCCACTACTTACGGAATCTCATTTGATGTCTCTTCCTCGCCCTACTTAGATGTTTCAGTTCAGGCGGTTCCCTTCCAATACCTATGGATTCAGTATTGGATAATGGAGTATGAACTCCATTGGGTTGCCCCATTCAGATATCTCCGGATCAATGGATGTTTGCTCCTCCCCGAAGCTTTTCGCAGCTTACCACGTCTTTCATCGGCTCCCAGTGCCAAGGCATTCACCTTGCGCCCTTTTTAGCTTGACCGTTTTCTCAATTGATTCTCCATTTGCCAACAAGATTTTTTACCGCTTGGTGAAATTGTTCCCTAACTTTATCAGTTAGCTAATTAATTTTACTTGGGGATCTTCGTCTATCTCTAGACTCTGATCAAAATCTTATTTCGCAGTTCTATATTCAGTTTTCAAGGTACATGTCGTAAGACTTTGTGGGTTCCCCCATCACTAGGTGAACCCCGTGGTGGGCTGAAATGGACTCGAACCATCGACCTCTCGGTTATCAGCCGAGTGCTCTAACCAGCTGAGCTATCAGCCCAAATGGTGGAGATAAAGGGATTCGAACCCTTGACCCCCTGCTTGCAAAGCAGGTGCTCTCCCAACTGAGCTATACCCCCACGCCATCGCGATCGGGTGTCGCTTCTTCGTCTTACCTGAGGTTTCCTTTTGCAAGGCCCTCAAAATTGAACAATAACTGAAACTTACTTTAACCTGTCCGAAACATCTAGACCTGCTAGATCTTTCGTCTGACTCCCTAGAAAGGAGGTGATCCAGCCGCACCTTCCGATACGGCTACCTTGTTACGACTTCACCCCAATCACCAGTTTTACCTTCGGCGACGTCCTCCTTGCGGTTAGACTATCGACTTCGGGTCCCCCCGGCTCTCATGGTGTGACGGGCGGTGTGTACAAGGCCCGGGAACGTATTCACCGCGGCATGCTGATCCGCGATTACTAGCAATTCCGACTTCATGCAGGCGAGTTGCAGCCTGCAATCTGAACTGAGACGTTGTTTTTGAGTTTTGCTCCACCTCGCGGTCTTGCTTCTCTTTGTTTAACGCCATTGTAGTACGTGTGTAGCCCAGGTCATAAAGGGCATGATGATTTGACGTCATCCCCACCTTCCTCCGTTTTGTCAACGGCAGTCTCGCCAGAGTCCTCTTAACGTAGTAACTGGCAATAAGGGTTGCGCTCGTTGCGGGACTTAACCCAACATCTCACGACACGAGCTGACGACAACCATGCACCACCTGTCTCGATGTCCCGAAGGATTTCACACATCTCTGTGCTATGCATCGGATGTCAAGACCTGGTAAGGTTCTTCGCGTTGCTTCGAATTAAACCACATACTCCACTGCTTGTGCGGGCCCCCGTCAATTCCTTTGAGTTTCAACCTTGCGGTCGTACTCCCCAGGTGGATTACTTATTGTGTTAACTGCGGCACTGAGGGGGTCAATCCCCCAACACCTAGTAATCATCGTTTACGGCATGGACTACCAGGGTATCTAATCCTGTTTGCTACCCATGCTTTCGAGCCTCAGCGTCAGTTGGTGCCCAGTAGACCGCCTTCGCCACTGGTGTTCCTCCCGATATCTACGCATTCCACCGCTACACCGGGAATTCCATCTACCTCTGCACTACTCAAGAAAAACAGTTTTGAAAGCAATTCATGGGTTGAGCCCATGGTTTTCACTTCCAACTTGTCTTCCCGCCTGCGCTCCCTTTACACCCAGTAATTCCGGACAACGCTTGCACCCTACGTTTTACCGCGGCTGCTGGCACGTAGTTAGCCGGTGCTTTCTTGTTAGGTACCGTCATTATCGTCCCTAACGACAGGAGTTTACAATCCGAAAACCTTCTTCCTCCACGCGGCGTCGCTGCATCAGGGTTTCCCCCATTGTGCAATATCCCCCACTGCTGCCTCCCGTAGGAGTCTGGGCCGTGTCTCAGTCCCAATGTGGCCGTTCAACCTCTCAGTCCGGCTACCAATCGTCGCCTTGGTGGGCCGTTACCTCACCAACTAGCTAATTGGACGCGAGTCCATCCTAAAGCGAATAAATCCTTTTCCCTCAGTGTCATGCGGCACCGTGGGCTTATGCGGTATTAGCAGTCGTTTCCAACTGTTGTCCCCCACTCTAGGGCAGGTTACTCACGCGTTACTCACCCGTTCGCCACTAAGCTTAAAAAGCAAGCTCTCTAAGCTCCGTTCGACTTGCATGTGTTAGGCGCGCCGCCAGCGTTCGTCCTGAGCCAGGATCAAACTCTTTATAAATGGTATTTATCACTCATAAAGTGTTAAATCAACTTCACTCAGACACAATCGCTTGCGTCCTGTATGAATTACTTGTTTGCCGATCTCTCGGCTTTGGAATTGTTTTTCGTGATTTTCCATCACGTTTAAGGTTCCACAAGTTTCAGTATTGTTCAATTTTCAAGGTCCTGCTTGCTCTCCTCTTGGACAGCTCAATCATTATATCAAAGGTCGTACTTTTTGTCAAGCACTTTTTCGATATTTTTTGAGCTTTCCAAACGCCTTTTTAAAAGCTTTCCTCCCGCACGCTATCCGGTTCCCCGCTGCGTTTTTGCTGGTACATCGCTTTTATTTGGCTTTTGAAGAGCTGCTGTCTTGCGCGACAGCTTATTTATAATACCACACTTTCGCCTAAAGTCAACACCTTTTTTCGATTTTTTCTATAATTTTTTGATTTTATTTTTGGATAAGGTGTACAGTGTCGTTTTAGCGCACTTTCTTGTTTCTATCCCCTCCCCAACCAAAAACATTTGCTTTTTGCTCTTCTATATAATAGTATAGTAACAGCTTTCTCTTTTGGTATATTCCTTATCTCTACATAAAGGAGCATTGCTTCATCATGCTTTTAGCTTTGAACATCGGCAACACCAACGTAACTTTCGGTGGATATGATTCCGCCGGACAGCGCGTGTTTGCTTCCCGCTTTTATTCCGATAGTGCCCTGAGCTCGGACGAACTGGTCTACAAGCTTGTCAACATGCTGGCTCTCTATCATATTCAGCCCCGTGATGTGGACGCGGCGATCCTAGCCAGTGTGGTTCCCGTCCTGACCAGCCGTATGCGCGAAGCCCTGGAGAAGATGACCAACGCCCCCCTGATGGAAGTCGGCCCCGGCTTAAAGAGCGGTGTACGCATCCGCATGGATAATCCCGCCCAGCTGGGCGGTGAGCTGCTGTGTGCCGCTGTGGGCGCCTTGCAGACCCACAAGCCGCCCCTTCTGGTCATGAACATGGATACCGCCGCCACGCTGGTTGCCGTGGATGCCGAGGGCAGCATTGTGGGCGGTGTGATTCTGCCCAGCCCGGCGCTAAGCCTTTCGGCCCTGGTACGCAACACAGCCCAACTGCCGCAGATTGATATGGAGCTGCCTGCCAAGCGCTTTTTGGGCACCAACACAACGGACTGCCTGCACAGCGGTATTGTGAACGGCAGCGCCCTGATGCTGGATGGCCTGTTTGCCCGCTGCCGCGCCACCCTGCACGCACCGGATGCCCCGGTCATTGCCACCGGCACCCTGCCCGCCAGCATCCGGGATGCCTGCGCCACCCCCATTGAATATAACGGAACGTTGATTCTGGACGGCCTGTATTCCATCTGGAAGCGCAACGTCAAAAAGTAAGTTCAAAAACAATTTCTTTCTCGCCTTATCCAGCACAACAAAAGCACCCCGCATTCCATAGCCGCCGGGCTAAATGGAATGCGGGGTGCTTTGCTTTATGCTATCTTCTCAAGTTTCTTATTTCAGGATGCCGGTTGCTTCATCGAAGTGGCAGGTCTTACCGTTGATCTCCACCGTGCCGTGTGCCATTGCACCGGTGATGAGGTCAAAGTAGTAGGTACCGTTCTCGTTGGTATTCCAGCCCTTGATCATCTGGCCGTTTTCGTCATAGCGGACCCACTTGCCGCCGTCAGATTCCTGGTAAACATCCTTGGAAACTGCCTTTGCGCCGTTGGCATCGCTGTCCAGCCAGTACCAGCCATCACTTTCGGGGTCATAGATCTCCTTGCCGCGGCCTTCCAGGCCCTGGCGCTGGCCGTTCTCGTACCAGTAGTCCTTGCCGTTCTCCTGCTTCCAGGCGAGGTTCAGACCAATGCCGGTGGTTTCGTCAAAGCTGCATGGCACGCCGTCGATCTCAACATCGCCCTTTGCCATTGCGCCAGTGATGGGGTCAAAGTAGTAGGTGCCTTTCTCGTTGGTGTTCCATCCCTTGATCATCTTGCCGTTTTCGTCATAGCGGACCCATTTGCCGCCATCGGATTCCTGGTAAACGTCCTTGGAAACTGCCTTTGCGCCGTTGGCATCGCTGTCCAGCCAGTACCAGGCATCGCTTTCGGGGTCATAGATCTCTTTACCGCGGCCCTCGGTACCCTGTTTGACACCGTCCTCGTACCAGTAATCCTTGCCATCCACGGTTTCCCAGCCGTTCTTGGACTTCTTGATGGTGATGGTATCCACCACGCTGTCATCGGTGCTGCGGTAGGTAGTCACGGTAAAGGCATCCTTGGTAACATTGGCAACAGAGTAGTTGGGAACCTTCTCCTGGTTCTGCACAGCAGTGTATTCAAAGGCTTCCTCGGTGATCTTATAGAACTTGCTGCCGGAAGCAGAGTTCATGGTAATGTACTGAACACCATCGGGGTTGGTCACTTCGGTCAGGGCGCTGCCGTCAGCGTTCTTCTGAACATCAGCCGTCATGCCGCTTTCGCCGCCCATGATGTAGCTGCGGGCGTAAACGTGGTCATGGCCCTGCAGGACAATATCAATGCCCAGCTGGCTCAAAATCGGGGAAAGACCGTTGCGCAGCGTGACGATATCGGATTCCGTTACATGGCTGGCAACGCTGTAGATGGACTTATGGAAAGAAACCACTTTCCAGGTCACATCAGGGTTGGCCTGGATGGTTTCTTCCAGAAATGCCTTGTGTTCGGCAATGCTCAGGCAACTGGTGTTCAGCACCATATACAGGGTGTTGTTGTAAGTAAAGTAGTAGTCACCGTCACCGGTAGACTCAGAATCCACAGCGTTATCGCCATAGGCATCGCCGCTGACCTGACCGTACTTTTCGCTGATGTTGGGCAGGGTAAAATGCTGTCCGTACAGGGCGGTGTTGTAGCCGCAGTCATGGTTGCCCAGCTCGGTTGCCAGCGGCAGCTGGGTCAGCTGCGGGGCGTTCAGGAAGCCGTCATACTCTTCTTCCACCTGGCTCAGGTTGCTGGTGTCGTACTTATAATAGGCGTTGATCTGGTCACCCATGCTGAACAGGAAGTTTGCATTGGGGGCTTTGGCCAGGGCGTGGTTCAGGGTGTTGGTCCAGCCGCCGTTGTCATCGTCAATGCTGCCACTGCAGCCGATCTGCGGGTCGCCGAATACCAGGAAGGTGTACGGCTCATCTTTGCCAAAGGTCTGGGTGGTGTAGGTTTTGGTTTCGCCGTAATGGGCTTCGTCCTTATCGGCGCTGACAGCGTATTCATAGGTGGTGTTGCTCTGCAGGCCGGTCAGGGTAACGGTATTCTTGTACCAGCCTTCGCTGCTGGTGGGGGCCACGGCAGCCTGCAGTGTGGTCATCTCGCCGCCCTGTACGCCGTATTTCAGCATGCCGCCGGTGGGGGTGCTGCCGTACCATGTCACGTTCACGGAATCCTGGGCAGCACCGATGTTCATCACAACAGCTTTCACATCATGGCTGTTGGCGTAAAAAGTAGGGGCATCGACCGCCACGGTTTCCGCCGGGGCAGCGGCTTCGGGGGTGGCTTCCTCGGCCAGCACCGGGGTAACGGTCATGCCCGCGCTCATGATCAGCGCAAGGGCACAGGCAGTCAGACGATTCCAGTTCTTCAAATTCACTTTTCTTCACACACACTTTCTATTCATCCGAATCAAATTCTGGCGGGAGTTTCAGCAATGCCCGCTCCCGGCTTTTGAGGTATATCTACAGCCCGCTGATGCAGGCATTGCTTTTATCGTTTCAGCGGCCGGTACAGTGCCGCGCATATCCCGGAGGTAATGGGCACCCCCAGCACCACACCCAGGGTGGATGCCACGCCCTGCGCCACCTGAATGGCGGCGTAATCCGATGCAAACAGCTGGCTGGAATGCCAGCCGTATGCCATCAGCAGCAATAGGGTGGTCACAGCCTCACCGGCAAAAGCTAAGATTAATGTGTTGCTCATTGTGCCGATCATATCGCGGCCAATGCGCATGCCCGCGGCAAACAGCTGCAGACCGCTCATTTTCCCATCGGCTTCCCGCAGCTCGTGCAGGGAGGATGCCAGCGAAAGCGCCACATCCATCACAGCGCCCAGGGAGGAGATCAGAACCGCTACCAGCAGCAGCCAGTGCAGTTCCAGCCCGGTCTGCCCGGCCACCAGCACAAGGCCCTCACCGTTGGTATCGTTCATGCCGGAAAGGTGCAGCAGCGTGCTGAACAGGTAGAACACACCTCCCGCCAGCGCCACGCCCGCCAAAGTGGAAAGCATGGCCGCCCATGTTTTGGGGCTGGGCGGGTTGAGCAGCAGCAGGCTGACCAGGGTGCACACAGCCAGCGCCGCCACCGTAAGCGGCAGGGACGGCAGCCCGTGGTAGATGCCCGGCAAAATCAACCAGGCAATCATTGCCCCGGTAAAGCCCAGGCCCAGCAGGGTGCGCACGCCTTTCCAGCCGCCGATGGCCACCACCGCGGCGGCAAACACCGCCAGGATCAGCACCAGCACCGGGGCGCGGTCGTAATTGTATACGGTATAGTAAGCATCCGCGCTGTCGGGCAGGTCCTCACAGATAATGGCGGTTTCCCCCTGGCGCAGCCGTACGTTCTGGGTGCGGGTCAGGTAGTTGGCAATGGTCACTTCGGTACCCTTGTTAGCACCTTCCAGCAGCAGGATGCGCAGTTCCTGGGTGCCCATGCTGCGGGCAGGGTCCAGCTGGTCGGGCTTGGTATCATCCCGCAGCACTTCCACAACGCGGCCGCGCACATAATGCAGACTGGAGATGTTATCCCCTTTGTAGCGGCCTAAAGCGTCCCAGTCATAGTCGCGGCAGGCCAGCACCAGCAGCAGTGCAACTGCCGCCAGCACCACCCAAAACCTCAGCACCTTGCTGTGGGATTTTTTTCTGCATTGCTGCAGCAAATTTTGTATGGTCATTCTGTTCCCTGCCTTCCGTAGCCTATTGTACGGCGAAATTTAGCCGGTATCGACCATGCTGCCGTATAGTTTGTGTAAAGAACTGAACATTTTTTGCTGTGCCCTGCAAGCGTTCTGTAAAGTGGGTAAGGGTGCCGTAAAGTGTGTAAAATAATGCAAAAGCCCTGTACCACAGCAGCAGAAACAGTTCTGCCGCCGGGTACAGGGCTTGTATCAAATCATCTATAAATTTCTGCATTAAAAAATCCCCTGCGCAGCAAACGCTGCACAGGGGATTTGGAACCGAGTGATTATTCCGGCTGGATTGCACCAGTGGGGCAAGCACCTTCGCAAGCACCGCAGTCAACACAAGCAGAAGCATCGACAACGGCCTTGTCCTCAAGGCTGATAGCGCCAACGGGGCAGGTGTCAACACAAGCGCCGCAAGCAACGCACTCGTCAGTAACCTTATGAGCCATGGTAATCTCCTTATCTCCGCACAATTCATGTAAGCCCGCCCGGATCCTGTGCGGTTGGCTTGAGCCCCGGACGGCACGCTTTTCGCGTTTGTATTATTGTAGCACGGAAACCTTCGATTTTCAAGGCATTTGGCAAATTTCACGCGGGGTTTGCCGCCCGGCGCATAAAATCAGACTTTTCGGCATACTGTTAGTTTTTACTAACCAAGTTTCTTCTCAGGTATGGTCGGGATCCGGCTCAACCGGTGCGCGGCGGCCCCCGCGCAGGTAGGTACACTCGCTCCGTTTATAGATTTTCGGGGCAAGGCTTTCCACATTGCTGCGCACCTTCAGGGTACCGGCTACCACGTTGGCTTCCAGCACAGTACCCTCGCCGTCCGGCGTGCGCACCACACTGCCGGGCTGCGGGGTGATGGAATTCAAGTATTCATAGCTCTTCTGCTCGTAAGCCAGGCAGCACATCAAACGGCCGCATGCACCGCTGATCTTGGCCGGGTTCAGACTCAGCCCCTGTTCCTTTGCCATCTTGATGGAAACCGGCTGGAAGTTTTTCAAAAACCGGCTGCAGCAGAACGGCTGGCCGCACACGCCCAAGCCGCCCAGCATCTTGCTTTCATCGCGCACACCGATTTGGCGCAGCTCAATGCGGGTGTGGAACTGCCCGGCCAGGTCCTTGACCAGCTCGCGGAAGTCCACACGGTTGTCGGCGGTAAAATAGAACACCAGCTTGCTGCGGTCCAGCGTGTACTCGGCATCCACCAGCTTCATCTGCAGCTTATGGGCGGCAATGCGTTTTTCGCACAGTTCAAAGGTGGCTTTCTCGTCCGCACGGTTCTGGCGCATGCGGCGCACATCCACGCCGTCCGCCAGCCGGATGACCGGCTTGATCTCCCGCGGGAAGCTGCCGGAGGCAATTTCATGTGCGCTGCGCACGACCTCGCCGCATTCCACGCCGCGGGCCGTCTCCACAATCACAAATTCCCCTTCCTTGATTTCCAGCTCCTTGGGGTCAAAGTAATAGGCGCGGCCGCTTTCCTTAAATTTAACAGAGATAACTTTCATTTCAATATCCTATCTATCGGGATTGGTGTATCGTTTCAGGGGGTACCTGCCCTACCTGGCAGCCATTTCCATGCCGCACACGGTCAGGGCAAGGCGCAGATTGCCGTTTGCCTTCATGGCGTGGCGGGCGGCTTCCGCCGCGCGCAGGATCCGCGCTGCGGTATCGGGCTGAACGCCGTCAAAACCGGGGCGGCGCAGAGCGGCGCTGGCGGCCTGGGTCGCCTGCCACAGCACAGCGGCAGCGCTGTCCTTATCTTTTTCATAGCCCGCCAGCAGCGCCTGCACACGGTAGGTGTCCTGCTGCTGGGCCTGGCGGCACAGCTCCCGCGCCGCGGCACGAGCCACCTTGGCCGCCGGGTCGGTCAGCGCTTTCAGGCACAGGCCAATGTGTCCCTCATACAAAAAAGCCAGATCCTGTGCATTCTGTTCGTTCAGCTCCGGTTGTGCTGTGCGCAGGGCAGCGGCACATTCTTCGGTCGGCACCGGTGCCATGGTGTAAGCCGCACACCGGCTGCGGATGGTGGGCAGCACCGCCGCCGCACTGGAAGCCGTCAAAAGGAACATGACTCCCTCCGGCGGCTCCTCCATAATTTTCAGCATTGCGTTGGCCGAAGCCCCATTCAGGTTCTGCGCGCCATAAATAAACAGCACACGGCCCTCTGCATCCGAAGAAAGGGCTGATTTCTGGATATTCTGCCGCGCATCCCGGATGGCTTCCACCTTGATCTGGCCGGAAGCCCCCTCCCCACGCACCACAATGGATTCGGTATCCTGCCCGCGCAGAACCGCCTCGGCATGGGGGCCACCATTGGGGTACAGATAATCCGCCGCCAGGCAGCGCGCGGCAAAGCCGGCACCGCAGCCCGGCTCCCCCACCAGCAAAATGCTGTGGGCGATCCGCCCGCTGCCCAGCGCCGTCTTTAAGTCCTGTTTCAGTTCACGGTTGCCCGCAATGCGTTCCAGCATTGGCATTACAGCTTTTCAAACCGTTCTACGTTGGTCACAAAAATGGTTGCGCCGCCAACGGTCACCTCAATGGGCATAGCGGTTTCCAGCCCAACGCCGATGGAAGCGGTGCCGGGAACGATCTCGGTGCGCTGTTTGCAGCAGCGGGAGATCACCTTGATGCAGTCGTCCACACGCTCGTCCTCGGTGCCGATCAGCAGGGTCATGTTGCCCGCCATCAGAAAGCCGCCGGTGGTGGCCAGGCGGGTCACATAGAACTTTGCCTTGATCAGTTCGTTACAAACATTTTTGGAATCTTCTTTATTTACAATCGCAGTAATCAGTTTCATGGTCAAAACCTCCATTTTGTGATTGAAATTCTGTCACACCAAAAGTCCGGTCGGTACAAACCCCTCCGGGTCTGTATGGTTCAGGCAGCACCGCACATCTTTGGATGATGCTGTACCACCTTTATTCGTTTCCCCCGCCGAAAATGCCGCATTGCCTTATTTCCGGTTGATTTTTTTCTCCCAGTCTTTGCGGCGCTTGTAGCTCACAATAGCATCCTTGGCCGTGGTGAACATCTCACCACCAAAGAACGCCAGGAACCCGGCAATGCCGAACAGCAGGCTGACCCTGCTGGCAAAGTTGCCGGTCAAAAACTCCAGCACCCACATAGCCGCAGCCGCAATACCCATCCATTTCATTTTAATGGGCAGGATAAAGAACAGCAGCACCTGCTGCTCCGGCCACATCCACGCATAGGCAAAGAACAGGCTGAGGAAAATGCCCGATGCACCCGCGCTCCCGGTGATCAGGCAGGCGACCAATGCACCCACCATGCCCACCAGAATGTACATCATAAAGCGGAAATCGCCCCACGCGCGCTGCAATGAGTTGCCGACCCACCAGCGGAAATACAGCGTCAGCAGCAACTGAATGCCCGTTGACAGCGGCGGAACAAACAAAAAGGTCACAACACGCCAGATCTGCCCGCTCATTAAAGAAGTCCTGTTCAGCGTGATGGCATAGTAGAAGTTCTGATTGATGACCATCACAATGACCCAGGCAATCAGCTGCCCGACCAGGATAATGTTCATCAGATTGGGGATGCCATACCGTCCCCATCGGCGTTCCAGCTTATCGATCCAGCGCATAAGCCCTCCGGTTTGTTGAAAATTCAGCATTTTCCGCCCCGTCCGGCACAGTTTTCCACAACCATAGTGGACAGTCAGGGCGGTAAACTGTGTGTTTATTGTAGCATCTCCAGGGTAAAAGTTCAATATTTTGTTGTCGGGCCGGCATATATCCCCATGAAAAAACAACTTTTGCGTGTAAAGTGTGGAAAACCCGTTTAGTTTTCCACACTTTCAACCGAGTTTTCAACATTTTCACCGTGGAAAAGGTGAATACATTGCGTTGATAACCTCGGTGGGATATCCAAAGCGTTGAAACATGCGACAAAAGCTGCCTTTGGCTGAAAGAATAATGAATAAATAATAAAGAATAATGCCGGTGTGCGTGCCGCGCACGCACATTTCAAATAGGCCCGCCGCCCCTATTGGAAATATTTCTCTTCTTATTTTCCATCTCTCCCCTTATCTCCCAATAAAAAACGCGCCCAGCCAATTTTTTTTGAGCCGAGCGCAGCGAAGGCGATCCACCTTCATGATTCTTTATTATTTATTCTTTTTTAATTTTCCCGTGCTCACCACCGTCAACACATCCCCATCCACCTTAAACTTTACCTCCACACCGCCAAAGCTCAGACCGTACAGGCGTTCGGGGTCGTGCTGGTAGCTGGGGCGGGGGTCGCTGCGGAGCACGCCGAGTAGGGCATCCCGCTTGTCCGCCGGGATCTGTTCCAGCACTTCCGGTTCCGCCTGTACCTGCAGCGTATAAAACTTTGTGGTGTCGGTAAAGCCGCCGCGGGCATCCGGGTGAGCGTCCACATAGGGCAGGTAGGGCTTGATGTCAAAAATCGGCGTACCATCCAAAAGGTCGGCCCCGCCAACGGTCAGTACCGGTCCCTGCGGGGTGTTGGGTTCCACTTTCAGCAGCTTTACGCTGGAAAGCCCCAGCGCATTGGGCCGGAACGGGCTGCGGGTGGCAAACACCCCCATGCGGGTATTGCCGCCCAGCCGCGGCGGGCGCACGGTGGGGCGCCAGTTGGTGCCATCCTGCCCGGCCTGCACCACGGTGGAAAATTGCCACACCAGCCAGATATAATCGTACCCATCCAGCCCGCGCACCGCATCCGGGCTGCGGAACTCCGGTTCAAACACAATGCGTGCCCGCAGTTCCTCTACCAGCCCGCTCTGTCGCGGAATGCCGAATTTTTCCGAGAAGTCCGTTTCAATATGCGCGATCTGCGCCAACGTGTAAGCCATCTTTCCCTCGTTTTGTTTCTTTGTCCGGGTATGCTGCTGTTACCGCCCCAAAATCCGTTGCAGCAGTCCCTTCGGCTTCCGGTCGGCCTCCGCCAGGCGGCGGTAATACTTCCAGTCGCCCTCATAAATAGAACCCCAGCAGCTGCGGTTGCGGCGCAGGTGCGGCCCTTTTTCAAAAATATCGGTCAAAAATTCTGCGCACGCCTCGTCCGTCACATAGCGTGCCGCGCGGGAGCTTCCGTCCGGTGCCAGAATCGGCGCATGGCACATCGCAAGGAACTTTTCATCGTCCCGGTCGATCTCATCGATTGCCGCGATCAGCGCCGCCGTATCCGGGTAATCATCCGCGCACAAAAAGGCCGCAGGGTTAAATTCCTGCTTCACATCCGGCGCGCCCCAGTAAATGGGCACCGTGGCTGCGGCAAAGGCATCCACAATTTTTTCGGTGCAATATCCCGGCCCGCGGCTGTTCTCATACGCAATAGAGAATTTATACCCACGCTGGAACGCCAATTTGTCCGTCACCGGCCCGCCGATGTTGTTCATATAGCCACCGCCGCTGTCCACTGGGCGGTGGGCATTCAGCGCAGCAAAAAATTCATTGCGCTCGTTGGAATAGTCATTGCTCACCACAAAGTTGCAGAATTTTTTCTTTGCCAGCAGTTCCTCATCCGGTACCGTATGCTTGGTCAGAGCCGGAGCCCAGCTGCTGCGCATGGCGTACAGCGGCAGCCGCAGGTAGCGCCCATCAAAATCCAGCACCTCGAACCCCATGGCATAGTCATACAGGTTCAGGTCCGGCCAGCTGTCCTCGCCGGAAAACTGGATGCGGCAGCAATCATACTTCAAAAAGTCAAAGCCAAAAGTCCCGCAGAGTACAAAATCTGGCTTTTCCTCCGGCCCATTGCAGAACGTGATCTCCCACCCGGCATGTTCCAGCGCCTGGGTAAAATAGTTATCGCGGGCGTCCCAGTCCGGGGCCAGGTCACAAAACGCCAAGCGCACCTGCTTTTTCCCCGGCATTTCAGCCCTCCCCGCGCTGGCGCAGCCAGGCATATTTCAACATTGCGGTCACGGTTTTGCTGTCGCGGATTTCGTCCGTCATCACCATCTGCAATACATCGTCAAACGGCAGGCCTGCCACATCCAAAAATTCCCCATCGTCTAGGTGCTGGCTGGTGGGTTTCAGGCCCTTGGCCGCCCAGATATAAATTTTCTCGCTGTCATAGCCCACAGTCGGGTACAGCACCCCCAGGTTGATGAACCGTTCCGCCGTCACGCCGCACTCTTCTTCCAGCTCACGCTTGGCTGCTTCAAACGGGTCTTCGTCCTTTTCCAGTTTGCCGGCCGGCAGTTCCCACAGTTCTTCTTTCAGTGCGTAACGGTACTGGCGCACCATCAGCACCTTGTCATCATCTGTCAGGGGCAGAATGCACGCCCCTCCGTTGTGGTGTACCACCTCGCGGAAGCTGGTCATGCCATTTTCCAGCTCCACCTGGTCCATGGTCACGCGGAACACGTTCCCCTTAAAAATTTCTTTGGAGTTCAGTTTTATTTCAGTATGCTGCATGGCAGATCATAGCTCCCTTCCTATCATCCGGCTGGATGTGTTTTTATTAAATATGTACATTTCCCGGCCTGTGGCCGGGCTTTGCTTGCCGTTTTATACTTACTTTGATTGTAATTGTCCCGCCCCGCCCTGTCAAGCTTCCGGCATATTTTCCATTGGCTGTGCCGTTTTATTTTTCAAATTTTCTCTGCTTTCTGGCTTTTGTTTTGTCAGCCGGGCCATTTTTGTGCTGTTTTTCTGATTTTTCAGCCTATGCAGTCCTATTTATTTCCCTACTTCAGCTAATTTGCACAAAACTCTCCCACAAAACGGTCAACCTGCACACAAGCGCGCAAAATTTTTGTGCAACATTCTAACCGAATAGGCTTTACTATTCCGCCCCTTTTTTGGTAAAATAAGCTTAAGCAAGAGCGCCATCTGCCAGGTTCGCGAGGGTTTGGCCGGGTGGTACTGCCTGTGGGCTTTTGCCGCAGCCTACCCGCTGCAAGGAGCAAGTATTGCAGCAGGGGCACACAGGTGCTAATCTAACTGGGAATGTCCCTCCGGCATTCCCTAGTAAACGGAGGAAAAAAAATGCCAAGAGCAAAACAGTCCATGGATGGCAATACCGCGGCTGCGCATGTAGCTTATGCGTTTACCGATGTTGCTGCCATCTACCCGATTACCCCCTCCAGCCCGATGGCAGACACTGTTGACCAGTGGAGCGCCGCCGGCCTGAAGAACATTTTCGGGAACCAGGTCAAGGTTGTTGAAATGGAGTCCGAGGCTGGCGCCGCAGGTGCTGTGCACGGTTCTCTGGGCACCGGTGCTATCACCACCACCTTCACCGCTTCTCAGGGTCTTCTGCTGATGATCCCCAACATGTACAAAATCGCAGCCGAGCAGCTGCCCTGCGTTTTTGACGTTTCCGCCCGTACCGTTGCTACCCAGGCCCTGAACATCTTCGGTGACCACAGCGACGTTATGGCCGTTCGTCAGACCGGTTTTGCCATGCTGTGCGAATCCAACCCTCAGGAAGTTATGGATCTGAGCCCCGTTGCTCACCTGTCCGCTATCGAAGGCCATGTTCCGTTCGTGAACTTCTTCGACGGCTTCCGTACTTCTCACGAGATCCAGAAGATCGAAAAGTGGGATTACGAAGACCTGAAGGAAATGTGCAACATGGAGGCTGTTGAGGAGTTCCGTGCCAAGGCTCTGAACCCCGAACATCCCAAGATGCGCGGTTCTCACGAAAACGGCGACGTTTTCTTCCAGCATCGTGAAGCCTGCAACCCGGCATACGAGGCACTGCCCGCAGTTGTCGAGAAGTACATGGCCAAGATCAACGAAAAGCTGGGCACCAACTATGACCTGTTCAACTACTACGGCGCTCCCGATGCAGACCGCGTCATCATCGCTATGGGCTCCATCTGCGACGTTGCCGAAGAAGTTGTTGACTACCTGACCGCTAAGGGCGAGAAGGTTGGCCTGGTTCTGGTTCGTCTGTATCGTCCTTGGGTTTCTTCTGCTCTGCTGAAAGTTCTGCCCAAGACCGCAAAGAAGATCGCAGTTCTGGACCGCACCAAGGAGCCCGGCTCCCTGGGCGAACCCCTGTACCTGGATGTTGCCACCACCCTGCGTGAAGCTGGCATGAACGATGTTGTCCTGACCGGCGGCCGTTACGGCCTGGGCTCCAAGGACACCCCGCCGTCCAGCGTGTTCGCCATCTACACCGAACTGGAGAAGGCTGATCCGAAGCCTCGCTTCACCATCGGCATCACCGATGACGTCACCAACCTGAGCCTGCCCGAAGTCAAGCCCGCTCCGATCACCTCTGCTCCCGGCACCAAAGAGTGCAAGTTCTGGGGTCTCGGCGGCGACGGCACTGTCGGCGCAAACAAGAACTCCACCAAGATCATTGGTGACCATACCGACAAGTACATTCAGGCTTACTTCCAGTATGACTCCAAGAAGACCGGCGGTGTCACCATCAGCCACCTGCGTTTCGGCGACAAGCCCATCCGCAGCCCCTACTACATCAACCAGGCTGACTTCGTGGCCTGCCACAACCCCGCTTACATCCACATGGGCATGAAGATGGTCCAGGATGTCAAGCCGGGCGGCGTCTTCATGATCAACTGCCAGTGGACCGATGCCGAGCTGGATGAGCACCTGAATGCTGCCGACAAGAAGTACATTGCCGACAACAACATTCAGCTGTACACCATCAACGCTATCGATAAGGCTATCGAGATCGGCATGGGCAAGCGCACCAACACCATCCTGCAGTCTGCCTTCTTCAAGCTGGCCGACGTCATGCCCATCGACGATGCCGTCGAGTACATGAAGGCCGCTGCCAAGAAGAGCTACGGCAAGAAGGGCGACGCTGTTGTCCAGATGAACTGGAAGGCTATCGACGCCGGCCTGGACGCTGTCCATAAGGTCGAGGTCCCCGCCTCCTGGTCCAACCCCGCTGCTGATCCGGCTCCGAAGGCCCTGAAGGGACCCGAGGCTCTGGTCAAGCAGATCCGCGACGTTATGGAGCCCATCTCCCGTATGGACGGCGACAGCCTGCCTGTCTCCGCCTTCGAGGGCAACGTCAACGGCGAGTGGGAGCAGGGTGCTTCCGCTTACGAGAAGCGCGGCACGGCTGTTATGGTTCCCGAGTGGAACGCCGAGAAGTGCATCCAGTGCAACCAGTGTGCCTTCGTCTGCTCTCACGCCACCATCCGTCCGTTCTGCCTGACTGCTGCCGAGGCTGAGGCTGCGCCCGCTTCCACCAAGCTGGCCGACACCAAGCCCAAGGCAAGCGAGTACAAGTTCACCATGGCCGTGTCTCCTCTGGACTGCATGGGCTGCGGCGAGTGCGTCACCGTCTGCCCGACTGCCGCTATCGAGATGAAGCCGCAGGAGAGCCAGTCCGAGCAGCAGGCTGCTTTCGACTACTGCGTCGAGAACATCCGCAAGAAGGACAACGTCCCCGGTGTTGTTTCCGAGGTTTCCGTCAAGGGCTCCCAGTTCAACCAGCCGCTGCTTGAGTTCTCTGGCTCCTGCGCTGGCTGCGCCGAGACCTCTTATGCCCGCCTGATCACCCAGCTGTTCGGCGAGAAGATGTTCATCTCCAACGCCACCGGCTGCTCCTCCATCTGGGGCGGCACCGCTTCCATCAGCCCGTACACCACCAACAAGGAGTCTGGCTTCGGCCCCGCTTGGATCAACTCCCTGTTCGAGGATAACGCTGAGCACGGCCTGGGCATGCAGATTGGTTACGAGACCGTTCGTGCCAACCTGATCACCAAGGTTGAAGCTCTGAAGGGCAAGAATGCTGATCTGGATGCTGTCATCGACAAGTACCTGGAAACCAAGAACAACACCAAGGCCAACGACGCTCCTGCCAAGGCCCTGATCGCTGCTCTGGAAGCCTGCGGCTGCGATGAATCTAAAGAGATCCTGAAGGATAAGCAGTACCTGGCCAAGAAGAGCTTCTGGATCTTCGGCGGCGACGGCTGGGCATATGACATCGGTTACGGCGGCCTGGATCACGTTCTGGCTTCCGGCCACGACGTCAATGTTATGGTCTTCGATACCGAGATGTACTCCAACACCGGCGGACAGGCTTCCAAAGCCTCCAACATCGGTGAGGTTTGCCAGTTTGCTGCTGCCGGTAAGGAAATCAGCAAGAAGAGCCTGGCCGAGATCTGCATGACCTATGGCTACATCTATGTTGCTCAGATCGCTCTGGGCGCTAACATGGCTCAGGCTGTCAAGGCCATTGCTGAGGCTGAGGCTTACCCCGGCCCGTCCATCATCATCGGCTACGCTCCCTGCGAGCTGCACGGTGTTAAGGGCGGCATGACCAACTGCCAGAACGAGATGAAGAAGGCCGTTGAGGCTGGCTACTGGAACCTGTTCACCTTCAACCCGGCACTGAAGGCCGAGGGCAAGAATCCGTTCACCCTCACCTCCAAGGCTGGCAAGATGGACAAGTATCAGGAGTTCCTGGCTAACGAGACCCGTTACAGCCGCCTGAGCCGCGCATTCCCGGATCGCGCTAAGGCCCTGTTCGAGAAGAACCAGGAAGCTGCTGAAGCTCGTTACACCCACCTGACCAAGCTGGTTGACCTGTACAAGTAATTTGTCCGGTCCGCGGCGCTGCCGCTAAACCAGTAATATAAAACCCCGCCCCGCGCAAACCGTATCGGATGCGCGGGGCGGGGTTTTGTTATCTCTTCCTCTTCGCTTTCTCCCTGTAAATAAACCCAATAAAAAGGCACAGTCCCCGGTTCTTCACCCGGCGCTGTGCCCTTTTTGTTTATCTTATTCTGTATTAAAGGCAATACCGCATAATTCTAAGTGCCGATACGGCGAGCGAGGTGCGGCAGCTGCCAGGCCAAAAGCGCAGATAATACTGGATACTGCAAAGGTGAGCGCCGCCAGTGGCGGAAACAGCGAACCGAAGCAGGGGCAGCGGTCGCAGAGTGCGAGGGGCTTTTGCCCCCGAAGCACGATGCGGGTACCGCAACCCGACATTATCGAGCATTTTGGCAGCGCAGATGCCGTGCCGCAGCTGCCGGAGCGGTGCTTAAGCCGCAAGGCGGGAATTGTGCGGTGTTGCCTAAAGTTTCTTCGGTTTCTTCTTTTCAAAGAAGGAACCTCGTCACTCCAATTATTCTTCGTCCTCGCCCTCAGTGTCCGGTGCGGCGTCCTCAGCAGCCTCTTCGGCGGCTTCAGCTGCGGCAATGGCTTCCAGCTCTTCAGGGGTCGGGTCAGTCTCGCCATCATCCTCCGGCTTGGCTGTTTCGGCGGTGGCATCGCGGTCCACGCGGGCCAGCACGGCTACCTTGTCCTCGCCAATCAGGCGCATCACGCGCACGCCGCTGCCATAGCGGGACTGCACGTTGATGTCATTGGCGTGCATGCGGATCAGAATACCGTCCTGGCTGATGAGGATCAGGTCATCGGTGTCATCCACAATCTTGATGCCTGCCACACCGCCGCGGGTGTAGTTGCGGATGCCCAGACCACCGCGCTTGGTAATGCGGTAGTCATCAATCAGGCTGCGGCGGCCTTTGCCGTCCTCGGTGACGGTCAGCACGGTTGCGCCGGGGCGGCAGACGCCCACGCCCACAACATAGTCACCATCACGCAGCTTGATAACGCGCACACCATGGCCTGTGCGGCCCATAGCGCGCGCTCCAGCCTCGCTGAAATGGATGGCGGCACCATCATGAGTGGCCACGATCAGCTCGTCCTCGCCGCCTGTCAGGTGGCACCAGACAAGGGCATCGTCCTCGTTCAGCGCAATGGCGTTCAGGCCGCCCTTGCGGATGTTGCGGAATTGGGAAAGCGGCGTGCGCTTGATCAGGCCCTGCCGCGTTACCATCGTGATGTAGCTGGCATCCTCGTCCATGTTGGCGGGCTGGCGCATCATGATGGTAACTTTCTCGCCCTCCTGCAGTTGCAGCAGGTTGGCAATGTGGCTGCCCTTGGCGGTGCGGCTGCCCTCGGCTACCTGGTAGCCTTTCAGGCGGTACACACGGCCCTTGTCCGTCATGAACAGCATGTAGTCATGCGTGGAGCCAACAAACAGTTCCTCGGTAAAGTCATTGTCTTTCTGGGTCATGCCGGCCACACCGCGGCCGCCGCGGTTCTGGGCACTGTAGGTGTCCACCGCCGTGCGCTTGATGTAACCTTCATGGGTCAGGGTAAAGACGCAGGTCTCTTCGGGGATCAGGTCCTCAATGTCCACTTCGCCGGAAACCGCCTCAATGGAGGTGCGGCGGTCATCGCCGTACTTGTCGGCCAGAGCCGTCAGGTCGGTCTTGACGATCTCCATGGTGTGGGCGTCGTTGGACAGGATATCCTTGTAATTTTCAATGCTGGCGCGCAGCTGGCCCAACTCCTCGTCGATCTTGAGGATTTCCAGGCCTGCGAGACGTCCCAGCTGCAGTTTTACGATAGCATCGGCCTGCGGGTCGTCGAAGTCGAAACGCTCCATAATGGCCGCCTTTGCCTCTGCAAAGCCGCCCTTGCAGGCGCGGATGGTGGCGATGATCTCATCCACAATATCCACAGCCTTGCGCAGACCTTCCAGGATGTGCTCGCGGTCCTGGGCTTTTTTCAGCTCATACGCCGTGCGGCGGCGGATGACCTGGAACTGGAAGTCCAGATAGCGCTGCATCATGGTCTTCAGGCTCATGATCTTGGGCACGCCGTCATCCAGCGCCAGCATGATTACACCCACGGTGTCCTGCAGCTGGGTGTAGCGGTAGAGCTGGTTCAGCACTACCTGCGGGTTGGCGTCCTTCTTGATCTCGACCAGGATCTTCATGCCGGTGCGGCTGGAGGACAGGTCGTTCAGGTCGCTGATGCCCTCAATGCGCTTATCTTTGACCAGGTCGCCGATGGATTCCAGCAGGCGGGTCTTGTTGACCATGTAGGGGATCTCGGTGATCACAATCTCATACCGGCCGTTCTTCTTCTCCACGATCTCGGCACGGCCACGCAGGGTGATCTTGCCGCGGCCTGTGGCATATGCCGCACGGATGCCGCTGCGTCCCATAATCACGCCGCCGGTGGGGAAATCTGGTCCCTTGATGTGCTCCATCAGGCCCGCCAGATCAATTTCCGGGTCATCAATCAGGGCAATCATGCCGCTGACGACTTCGCGCAGATTGTGCGGCGGGATGTTGGTGGCCATGCCGACCGCAATGCCCTGGCTGCCGTTGACCAGCAGGTTGGGGAACCGGCTGGGCAGCATGTGGGGTTCCTTCTTGGTTTCGTCAAAGTTCGGGTCCCAGTCAATGGTATCCTTATCAATATCCGTCAGCATTTCGCATGCAATTTTGGACATGCGGGCTTCGGTATAACGGTAAGCAGCCGGGGGGTCGCCGTCCACGGAACCAAAGTTGCCCTGGCCGTCAACCAGCGGATAACGCAGGCTGAAATCCTGTGCCAGACGCACCATCGCGTCATACACACTGGCGTCGCCGTGGGGGTGGTAAGCACCCAGCACAGCACCAACCGTATCCGCAGACTTGCGGTACGGGTGGCTGGGGTCGTTGCCGCGCTCGTGCATCGTGTACAGGATGCGGCGGTGTACGGGCTTCAGGCCATCGCGCACATCCGGCAAGGCACGGGATACGATAACGGACATGGAATAATCCAAAAATGCCGTTTCGATCTCCTGCTTGACATCGCGCACAATGACCTTCGTGCCCGAACCGGGCACCATGATAACATTTTCTTCCATTCAACTCACCTTTCGGATTGTTTCAAAGCCCTTTTGCAAAAGCTTCACCGAAAATCTTCACTCTATCATCAAAATATCAAAAACAAAATTCATCAGCGTCTGGCGGCAGCGGAAATTTCCACCGTAATCCGGGGTGGTAATAGATTGCCCACACGCAGCGGGCGCACAATGTGCGCCCCTACAGGGGCCGCCATTCGCCCTGCCCCGTAGGGAACGGTCTTGACCGTTCCAAAACCTGCGGGCTTTTTGCTTCCTCTCCCCTGCCGCCGCCTTTTCTTTAACCCAAATGATTAAAGTTTTTTGCCAGGCTTTTTTTCAAAAAAGCCGCCAAAAAAGCCGCGAATCAAACGTCCAGACGTGCATACTTGGCGTTGCGCTCAATAAACTCCTTGCGGGGTTCCACCTGCTCGCCCATCAGGATGCTGAACGCCTCGTCGGCGCGCTCGGCATCTTCGATCTTGATCTGCACGATCACGCGGTTATCAGGGTTCATGGTGGTTTCCCACAGCTGGTCGGGGTTCATCTCACCAAGGCCTTTGTAGCGGTTCACCTTGGCGCCCGGCATCTCAGCCGAAAGCTGCTTCATTTCGTCTTCGTTGTACGCATACTTGACGGTGCTGCCCTTTTGCAGCTTGAACAGCGGCGGCTGTGCCACATACACATACCCGTGTTCAATCAGCGGCCGCATGTAACGGAAGAAGAAGGTCAGCATCAGGGTGCAGATGTGGGAGCCGTCAACGTCAGCATCAGCCATGATAAAGATTTTGTGGTACCGCACCTTATTGATGTCAAATTCATCGCCAATTCCCGTGCCCAGTGCCGTCACAACCGGCATCAGCTTGTCGTTGCCGTAAATGCGGTCGGCGCGGGCTTTTTCCACGTTCAGCATCTTGCCCCACAGCGGCAAGATTGCCTGGATGTTGGAATCACGCCCCTGCTTGGCAGAGCCGCCAGCAGAGTCACCCTCGACGATGAAGATTTCGGTCTTGGCGGGGTCATTCTCGTGGCAGTCTGCCAGTTTGCCCGGCATACGGTTGCTTTCCAGCGCGCTCTTGCGGCGCACCAAGTCGCGGGCCTTTTTGGCTGCGGCACGGGCGCGGGCTGCCTGGGTCACCTTTTCAAACACAGCCTTGGCAACAGCAGGGTTTTCTTCCAAAAATTCGCTGAGCTTGTTGTACACAATGTTGGAAACCAGCGTCTTGATGTAGGTGTTGCCCAGCTTGGCTTTGGTCTGGCCCTCAAACTGCGCTTCCTGCAGCTTGACGGAAACAACGGCGATCATGCCTTCGCGCACATCGCTGCCCTGCCAGTTTTCATCCTTTTCCTTCAGGTAGCCCTTGGCACGGCCAAATTCGTTAAACACGCGGGTCAGCGCGGTTTTCAGGCCTTCCTCGTGGGTGCCGCCCTCCGGGGTGTGCACGTTGTTGGCAAAAGAAAGGATCAGCTCGTTGTAGCTGTCGCAGTACTGCAAAGCAACTTCGGCCACAGCGCCGTTGGCTTCGCCTTTCATATAGATGACCTGCGGGTGCAGCGGGGTCAGGTCGCGCTTTTCATGCAGATACTGCACAAAGCTGCGCACGCCGCCCTCATAGCACATGGATTCCTGCGGCGGTACACCGTCGTTTTTCTCAATGCTTTCGGGGCGCTCATCCGTCAGGGTAATGCGCACACCGGCGTTCAGGAAGCTTTCTTCCCGCAGGCGCTTGAGCAGGATCTCATAATCGTATTCGGTGGTTTCGGTGAACATTTCCGGGTCTGGCTTAAAAGTAACGGTGGTACCCGTAGATGCCGCCACACCGATCTTTTTCAGGTCTCCATCCGGTTTTCCGCGCTTGAAACTCTGCTCGTACTCGGCGCCGTCACGGCGCACATGCACAACCAGCCATTCGCTCAGCGCGTTTACAACGCTGGCGCCGACGCCGTGCAGACCGCCAGCCACTTTGTAGCCGGAATCCTCGCCGCCAAACTTGCCGCCGGCATGCAACACGGTATACACGACCGTGACAGCCGGGATGCCCAGTTTGGGCTGGATATCCACCGGGATACCGCGGCCGTTATCACTGACTTCAATGATATTGCCCGGCTTGATGGTCACTTCAATATGGGTGCAGTACCCGGCCAGAGCTTCATCGATGGAGTTATCCACGATTTCATAAACCAGATGATGCAGACCGGAAGGTCCTGTGGAACCGATATACATGCCGGGGCGCTTGCGTACAGCTTCCAGCCCTTCCAGGACCTGGATCTGCGCGCCGCCGTACTCATGGTCGGTCGCCGTTTCGCGGTTGGTTTCGGTGATGATTTCTTCTGACATGAACTTTCCTCCCATTTCTTACGAGGTGCGGGGATTTCGGCAGCTTTTTTTCAAAAGCTTAAACCAGCATTTCTGCCGTTATCAGGGTAAAACCTGCCCTTTGGTATATCTGGGGGTGCCTTTTTGTATCTGTAAAAATTATAGACGCTTTTTTGTCCGCCTAACGTTTTTCTGCAGTTTTACTGCCCCATATCAAACTTTGCCGCGCGGTTGCGGATGGCGGCGGTGGATATCTGGGTAATATAAACCGTATCATCGGGGAAATCTGTCAGGACAAAGCTTTTTGGCATACTGCCGCTCACATCCACAACAGCCCCTTCCTGCTGGGCATGCCGCAGGAATTCATCGGTGATCTTTGCCTTCTGGCCCGCATCGGTTGCGGTATCCAGGTCAAACACCCCGATGACGTCCCGCGTATTTACGATAAAATCCTGACCTAAGTGAAGATACATGATAATTAGTAATGAGAAATTAGCAATTAGGAATTGGAGGCAGAACAAACTGCCGGGTTTGTCTTTTGGGGATCACGGTTCAGGAATGGGATGGCACTCTGCGCCGCCCTTTGGTCGTCTCAAAATTTAGAAATTTTATTTCCGCATCGCGTCAATTTTTGCAATGTTTTCATTTTTGAATTTTGCATTTATCAGCGCTTATTTTAAGACTGCGTTTTACTTTTAGTTTTCTATTATTATAAAGATGATTAAAAGTTTTTTCCGGTTCCCTTTTTTTCAAAAAAGGGAATAAAATCCCCCGTAAAGCAAAACCTCAACCCTCCCGCACGGTTCCGTGGTCCACAAAGACCAGCTTGCCGTTGGTTCGGGCAAAGGCGGCGGAATCGCAGGTGGTCACAAATGTCTGCTTGTCCTCAATGCGGGTCAATAGATACGTCTGGCGTGCGTCATCCAATTCACTGAGCACATCATCCAGCAGCATCACCGGATGTTCGCCCAGCACCTCGCCCGCCACGCTGGCTTCCGCCAGCTTCATGCTCAGCACCGCACTGCGCTGCTGGCCCTGGCTGCCATAAATTTTTCCCGGCTGGCCGTCAATTAAAATTTCCAGGTCCTCGCGGTGGGGCCCCGTCAGGCAAAAGCCTGCCCGCAGCTCGGTGTTTTTCACCTCGCGCAGCTTGGCCGCCAGTGCTTCCGGGCTGCCCGGATCGCAGCAGGGGCAGTATTGGATCTCCAGCTTTTCTGCCCCGCTGGAAATATCACGGTAGTTCGCCGCTGCCGCCGGGGCCAGCTGGTCCAGATACCCCGCACGCCGCCGCATGACTTCGCAGCCATAGGTCACAAGCGCTTCGTTGTAGGTTTCCAGCAGAACATCCCCGCCGGGGGTGATGTCATACGCTTTCAGCAACGCATTTTTCTGCGCTACCACGCGTAAATACCGCCGTTCCGCCGCCAGGTAGCCGGGGTACAGCTGGCAGAGCGCGGCATCCAGGAAATGCCGCCGCCCTTCCGGCCCGCCTTTGACCAGGCTCAGATGGTTGGGGTCAAACGCCACCGCCGTAAAAGTTCCTGCGATCGAAGCAGCTCTTCCGCGGTCGGCTCCGTTCAGACGTACCGTCCGGCCGGGGCGCTGGGTTCCTTTGGCGCCAACGGTCAACCGTATTTCCTGGGGGCGGTCTCCCGCTTCAAATGCGGCCTCCAGCACGGCAAAGTCAGCGCCGCGCCGGATCAGCTCGGCGTCCTTTGCCCCACGGAAGCTTTTGCCCCCGGTCAGCAGCCAGACGGCTTCCAACAGGTTGGTTTTGCCCTGCCCGTTTGCCCCGCACAGAACCGTCAACTGCGGGGCGGGTTCCAAAACAGCGGCGGATAAATTGCGATAATCCGTCACCGCAAGGCGGTTCAGCCGCATCAGCAGCCCTCCGCGATCTGAACCTGGCGGCCTTCCAGCTCCACCACATCGCCCGGCACGCATTTTTTACCGCGCATGGTGCAGGGTTCCCCGTTCAGCTTCACTTCTCCGCCCTGGATCAGCTCCTTGGCTTCGCCGCCCGTTTCACACAGGCCGGCAAATTTCAGCAGAGCATCCAATTTGATAAATTCCGTGTGGATTCGTACTTTTTCCATCGTATCAGCCTTCATTCTTAAAGCGTACCGGCAGCACCAGGTAAATAAAGTCTTCGCCCTCCACCGGCAGGACCTTTACCGGGCTCAAGGGGCCGTTGATCTCCAGGCGCAGCTTTTCGCACTTGGAATAGCGCAGCGCATCCAGCAGGTAGCGGTTGTTGAACCCGATTTCCATGGAATCGCCTTCCATGCTTTCCGGCGTAAACTCATCCACCACCTTGCCCAGCGGGGTCTGGCAGCGCACCGTTACTTTATCCGGTGCAAAATTGATGCGCAGCGGGTTCTTCAAACGATCGGTAATAATCAAAGAAGCACGTTCCAGCGTATCAATAAAGCTCTTGCAGTCGATCACGACCTTGGTGCGGCTCTCTTTGGGAATCACGCTCTCATAATTCAGGAACTCGCCCTCGATCAACCGGCTCATGATGGTGTAGCCGTTGGTAGTGAACACCACATAGCGGCGGTTTGCATCAATTTTGACCGGTTCGTCCGGCCCGCCGATGATTTTCAGCAGCTCCTGCAGCGTTTTTGCCGGAATGATAATGCGGATATCGCGGGTGCATTCCACATCCCGCTTAATGATGGCCAGGCGGTAACCGTCCAGAGCCACAACCGTCAGTCGGCCCGGCTCGATCACGAACAATTCACCGGTGTGTGCGGGCTTCTTATCTTCCACAGCGACCGCATAGATGGTCTTTTCGATCAGCTCGCGCATCATCGAAGTCGGAATGGTCATGGTATTTTCGGCTGCCGTGTTGGGCAGGCTGGGGTAATCGCTCGCGTTCATGGCGGGGATCTCAAACTCTGCCACGCCGCCAGAAATAATTGCCATACCTTCGTTATTCAGCTCCACCGATACGGTGCCGGACGGCATACGGCTGACCATGGAGCCAAACAGCTTTGCTTCCAAAACCGTCTCGCCGGGTACCTGAACATTGCACTCAATGTTGGTGGTGATGCCCATTTCCATATCGTAGCCGGTCAGCGTCAGCTGGAACCCTTCGGCTTTCAGGTAAATGCCTTCCAGCACGGGAATCGCCGCGCGGTTGGTGATGGCGCGGGAAACGCCGTCGATCGCAGCAGACAGCAGCGACTTGTCACATTCAAACTTCAATGTTGTCACCTCGTATATAATCACTAAACTTACAGAAAACTGTGAAGTGTTGTAGCCTGGCAGACGGTTCAGAAATCTGAAATATCCGTTTTGTATAATCCCTATTTACTGATGGGCCTGACGGTGCAGAACACGTAAAATGTCAGGGTAAACTAGATACTTTGATAGTCATAGTAGTAGGCTACGTTGAATCTGTGGAAAAGCCTGAAACCTCCGATTCCGAAGCAATTTTTGAGGACCTGGCTTTCCGCAAAACCTCGTGGAAAGAAAAATCTCAAATGTGGAAAACCTGACCTTTCAACCTGCTCTGTGGAAAATCCGTGTTAATTGTTGAAAAATCAGTTGAAAATGTTGAAAGTCTAAAACTGCTGTCGGAACCCGGAATATCCGTTTTGAAAACCCGGAAAAAGCATGGCATGTTTTGCATATTCATGTATAAACATGCAAAGCGCCGGGCGTTTCATTGTCAACCTGCAGCATGCATCAGGTACGGATGTTCTTCATGATGTCGTCCACGGTCTCCTTCAGGTGGCGGTCCTTGCCGATGTTCTTCTCCATCGTATTGATGGAGTACACAACGGTGGAATGGTCACGCTGGAATTCGGAACCGATGGCTTCCATGCTCATACCGGTGATCTCGCGGATGATATACATCGACATCTGGCGGGCAGCACTCACATTGGCGCTGCGCTTTTTCCCGCGGATGTCGGAGGGAATCACATTATAGGTGCGCGCCACTTCGTTGATGATCTTTTCAATCGTAACGGGGATGGGTTGGGTATCATTCAGTGTATCCTTGATGGCGGTCGTTGTCACGCCGATGCAGGGGGCAATACCCTCCAACATATAGTAGGCGTTTAGCTTTTTCACTGCGCCCTCCAGCTGGCGGATGTTCTGCTTCAGATGGTTGGCGATGTATTCCGCAACGTCATCAGGCAGATCCAGATTCAGCAATTCGGCCTTGCGCTTGACGATCGCCACACGGGTTTCGAAATCAGGCGGCTGTATATCCGCCGTCAGGCCCCACTCGAACCGGGTGCGCAGACGCTCTTCCAGGCTCTTGATCTCCTTGGCCGGCCGGTCGGATGCCAGCACGATCTGCTTGCCGGCATTATGCAGCGTATTAAAAGTATGGAAAAACTCTTCCTGCGTTGATTCCTTGCCCGCCAAAAACTGGATATCGTCGATCAGCAACACATCGGCTTCGCGGTATTTCTGGCGGAACTGTTCGGTCGTTGCCATTTTGACCGCGGTGATGATCTCGTTGGTAAACTTTTCGCAGTCCACATAGACGATATTGTAGTCCGGATGGTTTTTGTGGATCTCGATCTGAATCGCGTTCAGCAGATGCGTTTTGCCCAGACCGGACGGTCCGTAAATGAACAGCGGATTGTAAGCGCCGGACGGGTTTGCCGCAACCGCCTGCGCCGCCGCAAAGGCAAATTGGTTGGACGGGCCGCGGATGAAGTTTTCAAAGGTGAAATCATACCGGCCCGAGGGCAGGCTGGCTTCATCCATTGGGCGTTTTTCTTTGGCAGCCTCTGGTTCAGGCTGCGGCACAGTGAACTTGACCTCAACATCAAAGCCAAGTACAGCCTTAAACGCATCCTTCAGCAGACCCGTATAACGGTCAGACACGATCTTACAGATAAAATCATTGCGGACTTCCAGCGTGATGCAGTTGGAATTTTCAAAGCTGACCGCTTTCAGCCCGCTGATGTAATACTGGTACGTCGCGTCGGCAGTATGTTCGCGGCAATAGGCTTTGGCCGCGTCCAGTACGTCGTTGAATGAATCCATGGATACTCCCCACTTTTGTGTTAGTCAAGGCAATGCACTGCCGCCCCGCAGGCTGCCGCCCAATTTTTGCAAACAAAACACAAGCCGCCCCCCATTATAAAGTAAGAGCGCCGCATCGTTCCACAAAATTCCGGCTGCATCCGGCAGGGTATTGCTGCACGGCCTAAAATTCTTGGGCAGGCGGGCGGAGCATGCAGCAGCCGGCAGCTGCGGGGAAGATGTTGCCTTTCCCGGTCCGCCAAAACCGCTGTGTCAACCCGCGGAAAGCAGGCCCGAAAGCCCGCTCTGCCGATTTTTAGACACAGAGATACAGATATAGTATAGCATAAATTTACCCCCAATACAATTATAATAGGGTACAATTTTCCACGATATGGGCAATAAAAGTTGAAAATATGGCAAAAAATGCAGGTTTTGAACCAACATTCCACCAAATCCACACCTCACAGCGGGCTCGTTTGCATCTATTTGTCCGCTGGGCCCGCCCGCGCAGAGCGCAAAATCCAATCCTTCGCGCCTGATATTGGATCGCCGCGTGGATTTTTTCGCGGTTTGCTATTGACAAACTTGCCGTCCTTGCGCTATAATCAAAGTCTGCAAGGCTGCCCCTGTATCTACGGGCATTTGCCAAGCGTAAATCGCCAAAAAATGCCCAGTATTGGGGAAACTTTGAAGGAGGGAATACGAAATGAAGCAGACTTTCCAGCCGAAGAAGCGTCAGCGCAGCCGCGTTCATGGCTTTTTGAAGCGCATGGCTTCTAAGAACGGCCGTAAGGTGCTGGCCCGCCGCCGTGCTAAGGGCCGCAAGAACCTGACCGTCTGATTTTTCAGGCACAGGTTTCGCAAACACATGCAAACAAAGGCTGCTGATTTCTTGTCAGCGGCCTTTTTTGCTAGGATGTACTGGAAAAAAGCCAAAATTTGGAGCATTTTCACAAAGACAAACCCGTTTTTTCGGCATTTTGCCTTGGCCTATAACAGTTCCGGTGCACCATCCATTCCAACTCCCTGCACGTATTAAGCCGTGCAGGCCATACAATCCTACCATGCCGGAGGAACCCCGCCATGCGCTATCGAACCCTGACCAAAAATAAGGAATTTTCCCGCATTTATGCCCGCGGCAAAAGCTATGTTCACCCCAATCTGGTGCTGTATGTGGCCAAAAACCGGCTGGGCTATACCCGCATCGGACTGACCGCCACTAAAAAGGTGGGCCATGCCGTGCAGCGCAACCGTGCGCGGCGCATTATGCGCGCAGCACTTTCGGAACACCTCTCGCAAAATATCGGCGGATATGATATAATCTTAGTAGCGCGTGCCCGCACGCCCTACCTGAAAAGCACCCAACTGAGCAAAACACTGGCGGGCCTGATGCGCAAAGCCGGCCTGCCGGATAAAGCTGCCGCGGTGCCGCAGCAGCCCGCGGCCAAACCGCAGCCGAACGGTGCACCGGAGTGATCAGCCGGGTGCTGATTGCCCTGGTGCGCGGCTACCAGAAGGTCATTAGTCCGCTGCTGGGGCATAACTGCCGGTTTACCCCAACCTGCAGCCAGTATATGATCCAGGCTATCCAGGTGCATGGCCCGGCCAAAGGCCTGTTGCTGGGCCTGTGGCGCATTCTGCGCTGCAACCCCTTTGGCAAGTACGGCTATGACCCCGTGCCGGAAAAGGGGCGCTGGATGAACCCAGAGCGGAAGCTGTTCAGAGAAAAGCGATAAGGCTGAATTAAACTAAATTAAAAAAGAATAAAGAATAATGTTGGTGGACCGCTGCGCCGGAACGGCGCAGCTCAAAAAATTAGGGTTCTGCCGAGCCAAAACCCGCAGCAGAACTTTTAGGATGACCCTATCCCTAATATTCCAAAATAAAGGCACAGCAGGTGCCAACCACCATTGTTCATTATTCTTTCTTAATTATTCTCTATTACTCTCGCCTCTCATGTCTTCTCACCGCACGGCGAAGACCTTCTTTATAAAATAAATGCCCTGCGTGCGGGCAGGGCGGAAGGATAGAATATGGGATTCCTCGCAATGATCCTGGGACCGCTGATGCGTATGCTGTATCAGATGATCCCGAACTTCGCCGTCACGATGATTGTTTTCACCGTGATCATCAAACTGCTCATGCTTCCGCTGATGATCAAACAGCAGAAGTCCATGGCCAAGATGTCGGTGTTTACACCGATGGTCAATGAAATCCAGCAGAAGTACAAGAACAACCAGGAAAAAATGCAGGAGGAAATGGTCAAGCTCCAGCAGGAGTATGGCTACTCCCCCACTGCAGGCTGCCTGCCGATGCTTGTCAATATGCTGGTCCTGTTCGGCATGGTGGAGGTTGTTTACCGCCCTGTGCAGTACATTCTCGGCATCCCCAAGGACGCCATCAGCGCCGCCTGCACCGCACTTGGCATTGCTGCCAACGGCGCAGCGGCCCAGACCGGCCTGATCGAAGCAATCCACGCCGGCCTTGCCAGTGGTGTGGATACCGGCCTGACTACCGAGCAGCTCAGCTCCATTGCCAACTTTAACACCAGTTTCCTTGGCATGGATATGTGCACCATCCCCGGCTTCAGCTTCAGCCTGATCATGATCTTCCCCATCATCGCTGCGGTTACCATGTGCATCTCCCAGGTGCTCAGCACCAAGATGTCCGGCCAGCAGGCCCAGATGCAGGGCAGCATGAAGGTCATGATGTGGGGCATGAACATCATGTTCGTCTTCATGTGCTTCCAGATGCCTGTCGGCTTCTCCCTGTACTACGGCACCTCCAACATCTTCATGATGCTGCAGACCGTGCTGACCTACAAGGTGTATAACCCCGAAAAGTTCAAGGCTCAGTACGAAGCCGAAGTTGCCGCCAAGCGCGCCGCCAAGAAAGAGATCAAGACCGTTACCGTCGAAGAAGGCGGCAAAAAGGTCGAAAAGAACGTCAACAAGCGTCAGCTGGACCAGATGCGCCTTGAATACGCCCGCAAGCTGGATGCCGAAAAGTACGCCAATGACCGTACCGTCCCCCTGACGGACGAGCAGCGCGCCGAGATGGAAGCCCAGAAGGCCCAGAAAGGCAAAAAGAAGAAGTAAGACCGCCCTATAAAGAAGGAGGTAGTAATCATGCGTGAATATGTTGCAACCGCCAAAACGGTGGAAGAAGCCATTCAGCTGGGCTGCGAAGCGCTCAGCGTTGACCGTGACGACCTGGGTGTGAGCTATGAGATCCTGGAAATGCCGCAGAAAACCGGCTTCCTGGGCCTGAAAGTGACCCCTGCAAAAGTAAAAGTTACCGTGGAAACTGCCGATACCGAGCCGGAAACCACGCCTGCTGCCCCGGTGGCTGCCGCTGAACCCGAACCCGCCCCGGCAGAAGAAGTGGCCGAACAACCCGCGGCAGAGGATGCTGCCCCGGCGGAAGCCGAGACCCCGCTGGATATTGCCGCTGACCCCCGCCTGCAGGCTGCGGTGGATTACCTGACCCCCATCTTCCACCTGATGGGCGTGGAGGAGTTCACCTTTACCGCAGGCAAAAAGGGAGAAGCTACCATTCTGCATGTTGAGGGTGCCCACCTGGGCGCACTCATTGGCCGCCGCGGCGAAACGATGGAGAGCCTTTCCTATCTGGCAAGCCTGGTGGTCAACCGGATGGAAGGCCCTTACGTCAAGCTGGGCATTGATGTGGGCGGCTACCGCAATAAGCGCGAAGACGACCTGACGGCCTTGGCTGTGCGCATTGCCAACCGTGTGATCCGCACCGGCTGCTATTACGAGATGGAGCCGATGAACCCCTACGAGCGCCACATCATCCATACCGCTGTGGCTGAGATCGAGGGCGTACGCAGCGAGAGCAAGGGCGAAGGCCCCGACCGCCGCGTGGTGATTTATTCCACCGACCCCAACGCCAGCAACCTGCCGGATCGTGATGCACCGCGCGGCCGCCGCAGCGGCCCCAACCGCGGCAATCGCAATGGCCGCAGCTTTAACGGCAATCGCGGTCCCCGCAACGATAACCGCCGCGGCGGTGGTTACCGCGGCAGCAGCAGCCGTCCCCCGCGTGATAACCGCGGTGGCAGCCGCAATGGCGGCCGCGGCTATGGCCGCCCGTCCAGCGTGCCGGAGCGCGAATTTGCCAGCGCCCCGCGTGATCCCAACGCCCGCCCGCAGGCCCCGGCCCGCACCGCGCGCATCCATGATGGGGATGATTTTGATATGTTCGGCAAGATCGAACTGTAAGATCCAGCGCAAAATCAGCATTTGAAAAAGAGCAGCGTTTTTGCCATGCGGCAGAAGAAACGCTGCTCTTTTTGTACAGATAAAAACGCTGGAGAGATTACAGGAAACGATCGGACAAAAGCTGTCCAACCCCCACAGTGCGCCATTTCTCGCTTTGTTCCGTGTTGCGGGCAGGCAAAAGGACGCTCTGGCAGGTAATGGTGTGCTGGAACAACGCCATAAACCGGGTGAACACAATGCTGACCACGATTTGTAGCAGGTCAATCAGCCGCCCGGCCCCTTGATCACGAACTGTGCCGCAACCGGAATGTGGTATACGATCAAGGTCAGGTTGGCAAAATCCCGTCCGGTCCCCTGGCTGACGGTGCATGGTACCGATACAATGGCCGATGCCCCCAGCCTGTCAATGCCCAGCGCCAACAGGACCATCCTGACAGATAGATCCCGAAGCGGGCAGCATGCTGCGCTTTCATTCTAAGGCAACACCGCACAATTCCCGCCTTACGGCTTAAGCACCGCTCCGGCGGCTGCGGCACGGCCTCTGCCGCACCTCGCTCGCCGTATCGGCACTTAGAATTATGCGGTATTGCCCTAAAGCTCTCCTTGCTTTATGCGCTTGTAAAACAGTAAAATCGTATTTTTGTGGAATAGGTATAATGTTGGTCATTCCGTTTGTTCCGCATCGTTATAAGTACGCTGCTTTCTGATAAAGTTTTTATTATAATACTGACCCACGCCGGGAACAATGTACGCCCCCGGCGGCTGCCAAAGCCCCGTGCTGTGCGCGGGGGCTTTTTCTTGTGCCAGCCGCCGCCTTGTGCTACAATACTGGTGTATTTTGCAGCGGCATTGCCCGCTGCCCGTGGAACATTGAAGGAGGAACCCCCATGCCTGCCATTACTGTGCGCGGCGTAACGCTGCTGCCCCCGCGGGATGCTGCCCCGACCAACTTTAAGATCCTGGTATCCGTTATGGCCAACGACCTTTCCAACGCTGCCGCCGCTGGGGCGGCTGGGGACGTGGTAGAGCTGCGTTTGGATGCTCTTTCGATATTGGATGCTCCTAACGTGCAAAACGTGCTGTGCGCCGCCCGTGCCGCCATTGGGCAGGACGTTCCTCTACTGGCCACCATCCGAACCAAAAAAGAGGGCGGTCTGGCTGATCTCACCGATGCCGCATACGGCGAACTCGGCACTGCTATCTGCCACAGTGGCCTGGCGGATCTGCTGGATGTCGAAGCCAGCACGGCTCCGGCGGTCATTGTTGCCATCCAGCAGCAGGCGCGGGAAAGCGGCGTAAAAACCGTGTTCAGCAGCCATAACTTTGCCGAGACTCCGCCCACCGAAACGATGGTCAACACCCTGACTGATATGGTCCGCCGCGGGGCAGATATCGCCAAGCTGGCCGTAATGCCCCACACCCCTGCGGATACCGCCCGCCTGCTGGAAGCCACCGCCCAGGCAGCCCAAGCCACAGGGAACGATACCCCGCTCATCACCATGTCCATGGGCCAGCAGGGGATGGTCAGCCGCATCTGCGGCGCAGCGTTTGGCAGCTGTGCAGGCTTTGCCACGGCAGGTGTTTCCAGCGCACCGGGCCAGCCCTCCGCCCCCGCCCTGCGCACGGCGCTGGACGCCCTGGGTGCCATGCGGGGTTGAATCGTCCTGAAAAAGCAAAGGCAACACCGCACAATTCCCGCCTTGCGGCTTAAGCACCGCTCCGGCAGCTGCGGCACGGCATCTGCGTTGCCAAAATGCTCGATAATGTCGGGTTGCGGTACCCGCATCGTGCTTCGGGGGCAAAAGCCCCTCGCACTCTGCGACCGCTGCCCCTGCTTCGGTTCGCTGTTTCCGCCACTGGCGGCGCTCACCTTTGCAGCATCCAGTATTATCTACGCTTTTGGCTTGGCATCTGCCGCACCTCGCTCGCCGTATCGGCACTTAGAATTATGCGGTATTGCCCAAAGTCCAAAATGCAACTTCCCGTTGCTTGGCAAACGCAGCCCGCTATGCTATCCTACGGATAAAAGATAAAGGAGGCAATGCCATGGAAACTAGGCAAGTTATTTTGCAGCTGCGTACCGCCAAAGGGTTATCGCAGGAAGAACTGGCCGCAAAAGTATATGTGACCCGCCAGGCCGTGTCCCGCTGGGAAACCGGATTGTCGGTGCCCGATGCCGGGATGCTTGTCCGCATCGCCGGGGCGCTGGACACGACGGTGAATGATCTTCTCGGCGAGGAGGAGCCGGAACAGGGCCGGGACCTGGCCGCCGAGCTGGAAGCGCTCAACCGGCAGCTGGCCGAGCGGGAGGAACGCAGCCGCAGGCGCTGGCGGGCCTTCTTTGCGGCGGTGGGAATCCTGGCCCTGTGGGGGGCCGTGATGCTCGCCGCGGGCCTGATCCGGTAGCTGCCGGCACAGCTTCTTTCCGGTGCGCCGGTCATCGGCGGCGCCGACAGGGCCACCGGCATCTGGGTCGTCCGCCCGTCGGGACCGTGGCTGCCCCTGCTGCTGACGGCGGGCGCGGGCCTGGCGGCGGTGGCGGGACTGTGGAAGACCCGGAAAAAATAGAAAGGAGAACGCGATGAAACGAGCGGCAATCCTGCTCTGCCTGCTGCTCCTGACGGGGTGCGGCAGCGACGCGGTGCCGGCCATCGAGGAGGAGGCCTGGCAGATGACCACCGTCCAGAGCACGGCGGACAACGGGGCGATCATCGCCTGTGCACCCGGCGAACCGGGCGCCCCCGACACGGCCGAGCGGCTCACGCTGGTCTGCACGGCGTCGGACGGGGTGCTCACGCTGACCGACGGGACCAACGACCGGCAGTATGCGGGAAGCTACCGGCTTGAGCAGAGCGACGCCGGGTCCGCGGTCTACACCGTCACGGTCGGACAGACCGAGGGGATGGCCGTCACGGCCCTGACCCGCTATGCCGACGGGAGCAGCCGCCCCACGCTGATTCTCACCCTGGACGGATACGCGCTGCACTTTTTCCCGCAGGACGATCAGGCGTGACGCAGCGCGCCCTGGTCGTCGGGCTGAAGTTCGAGAATCCCGGCAAAGAGTTCCGCCGCCTCGGAGGTCCGGCCCAGACCGGCGCAGCCCAGCGCCCGCAGATAGTTGCAGTACTGGCGGTTGCGCAGCGCAATGTCATCGGCAAAGACCTCGATCTCGGGCAGCGAGACCGCAAAGAAATCGTAGGCCACCGCATCGAACAGGTGGGTTTCCCCGTAGGTCAGCAGCTTGTGGAAGGCCTTGCGGGCGGCGGCTTCGTTGCCCATCGCACGCTGGGCAAGTCCCTGATAATAGATGAAATCCGACGGCTGGTCGTTGTAGTAGAGCACCCGGCCGGGCTCCTGCGGACCGGAGGCGGCGCGCAGGAAGGCGGCGGCCGCCTCGGGTTCGCGGCCCATCGCCCGCAGCGCGACGCCCTGCCAGTAATCCGCCTCGTTGTCCGGGACGTTGGGCAGTTTGCCCTCGCCCAGGGTATCGGGGTAGGTCTTGCTCTGCTCCAGCAGCTGCACGGCCCGGTCATTCTCGCCGCGGTTCAGGCAGTCCTTGGCCAGACGGATCAGCGCATACCGGTACTGGGCGCTGACCTTGCCCTCGCCGCCCTCCCAGGGGTGGAACCGGCGGGTGAGCAGAATCTGCAGCGCCTCCTCACAGCGGCCCTCACAGTTCAGCAGCGTGACATACCGCAGCATCAGGTCGTCCCGCTGCTCCACGAGCGCGAGGTTCTCCTCCAGCAGCTGCAGCCGGGCGGCGTTGGAACGGCCCAGCCGGGCGGCCAGCTGGTCGTATTCCAGCAGCAGGCGCGGATAGCCGGGGTCCAGCCGGCGGGCCTGCTCCATCTCCCGCAGGGCGGCGTCGGCGTCGCCCTGTTTGTTGTAGCGCGCAATCGCCAGGTTGCGGTGTACCAGCGCCTGGCCGGGGTCCTGCTGCACCGACGCTTCCCAGTGCGCTATCGCGGCGTCCGCCTGCTTCTTGTCGTACAGCAGGCAGCCCAGCAGGGCATGGGCCCGGGGCGCCCGGCCGAGCAGACGGATCGCGTATTCCAGAATCGCGATCTCCTCCACCCGGTTGGGATAGCACCGGGGCGCCGGCAGGTGTTCGGCGCGCAGACAGCAGGCGCGGGCCGCCGCCTCGTCCCCGGCCAGCCCGTGCAGATACCCCTCGTAGTAGGACGGCATCGGGCTCTGTTCGGGGCAGGCCTGCAGGATCTCCACCGCCTCCTCCAGCAGCCCGGCCTTGGCATAGTGCAGCGCCAGGTCCAGGTAGTTGTGCGCCTCCTGCCGCATGACGGTGCGCCAGACCTCCGGCGTTCCGGTCCGGCGGGATTCCTCGTACAGGCAGCCCATCTGCAGCGGGTCAATGGCCAGACTCTCGGCAAGCAGGGCGGTGTTGTCCCGCCCCAGATGCCGCAGCAGCGCGGCTTTCAGGCAGCGGCCGTTCATGTTGTGCCAGTTGCGGACCAGCGACAGCCCGACAAACTCCAGCGCCTGCTCCAAATTGCCGCGCCGCGCTTCCAGACAGGCCAGCCAGTAGAACCCGGCACTCTGGGTCTCGGCGCTCCAGGTGGATTTGTAGAAGGCGTCGTAGGCTTTGCGGTGCTGGCCGTCCGCCTCCAGCGCCAGCCCCAGATGGAAAAAGCACGCGCCCTGGTAGGGGTTGGGGTTCTTCCAGGTCTGTTTCTGAACGGCCTTTTCAAAACAGGCGATGCTCTGCCGGATCTGTCCCTGGCGGAAGAGCAGCAGCCCGTAGCCGTCGTTCAGCCGCAGGTCGGTGGGGTCGCGGCGCAGCCCTTCCCGGTAATAGTCGGCCGGGTCGCGGGTGGCATGGCGGTACTGTTCGAGATGGGTCGCCGCCAGATACAGTTCCTCGGTGGTGCGCAGCTCCTCCGGCGCGCCGAGCGGCTCGGCGGGGGCGGGGATGGGCCGCAGTTCCGGCTCATACATCCGGTAGCGCACCAGGGTGCGGTCCCCGGCCTCCACCGTGACCTCGCAGTCGTGCAGCGTGCCGTCCGCGGCAAAGTCTGCCCCGAACCAGCCCTGCGGCGAGAGGTCGGCGCGCGCCTCATACAGGCAGTCCCCGCCGCGCTGCACCCGGATCACGGCGCCGGGCTGTTCCCCGGTGACATAGACCCGCACCTCGCCGCGGCCGTCGGGAAGAAGCTGCAGACCCACGGCGGCATCCCGGGTGGCGTTGCCCACCCGGCCCACCCCCTTGTAGGGCAGGAAATACTGGACAAAGGTCTTTTCCTCCTGGGGCTTGAGCCAGGAAAAATCCGGCTGATTGTCGGTGAACACGCCGGTCATCAGTTCAATGTACGGCCCGTCCGCGTCGGTCAGGTTGCGGTCCCAGGCGCGGCCGAAATCGCCGTTGCCCCAGGTCCACTGTTTTTTGCCCGGCGCCACATGGTGGTCCGCCACATGAAGCAGCCCGGCCTGGCGGGATTCGTCGTAGTTGCCCACAAAGTCAAAGTCCGAGTGGGCCGCCATGTAGGAGGTCGGGACCGGCACGTTCTTGTAGCGCGAGATGTCCACCCCCGCCGAGTAGTCGCACTTGTAGTATTCGCCGGTCGCAATCGGGAAGGTCGAGACCGCGCGCCTGCCGTGGTCCATGACGGCGTTCACGTCGGGCGGAAAGACCGAGTAGGTGTGATCGTTGACCGGCACCGCGGGGTTGGCCCACCACAGGAAGGTCTGCGGCAGGTCGGTGGGATTGTACAGCCGGCCCCGGATTTCCAGATACGCCTTGCCGGGGTACAGGCTGATTGCGGCCATCCCCTTGGTGCCGTACATCTTGTCGGTCTCGCCGACATAGACGGTCACCGAGCCGTCGTCGTGCTCGGCCACGCGGTAGTCCACCGGCGAGAAGGTGGTCGGGCGGTGATGCTGCGGCCAGTTGAATTCAATCCCGCCCGAAATCCATGGCCCGGTCAGCCCCACCAGCGCCGGTTTGACGACGTGGTTGTAATAGACAAAATCATAGCCGTTGGTCTTGTCGAGGGCGCGGTGAATCCGTCCGCCCAGTTCGGGCAGGACCATGACGCGCAGATACTCGTTTTCCAGCCAGACGGCATGGTAGGCGACCTCCCGGCAGACATCCGACACCTTCTCGGTCACCGGCAGCGGATAGACCTTGCCGGTGCTGCCCTGGTAGGCGCGTTTTTCAATGAAAAGCGGATATTTTTCCGGCTCGGCGGCTGGATAGGTCGGAAGAAGAACGGTCTCCTCCCAGATTTTTGCGGCGTGGTTCATCATCAGCAACCCTCTTTCCTGGCAGGGCGGGCTTTCCGCCGCGCCCCGATGCTCCCATTGTACCGCGGACGGCCGGCGGGAAAAATGGCTTATTCTCAAAAATGATGGACAATCTTGCACGGCGGCGCTATACTGTGCGTATGGAACTGCAGATTGAACGAAAACCCGACGGCTTTGCGGGGGAGACCTACATCGTCCTGCCCACCGAAGCCTTCTCGGACTATATCGGGCATCCGCTGGTGCGCCGTCTGTATCTGACGGACGCCGGCTTCTTTCCCCATGCCGCCCACCATTACCGCGAGCGCAGCGAGGGCATTGAGGACTACATCTTCTTGTGCTGTACCAGCGGCCGCGGCGTCGTGGAGGTGCAGGGCCGGACCTTCCCGCTGCGGGACAACGAGGCGCTGTGCATCCCCCGCCTCTGCCCGCACCGCTACTGGGCCGACGAGGAGGACCCCTGGAGCCTGCTCTGGGTGCATTTCCAGGGCGAGGACTGCGGCTATTACCCGCTGGACCGGCCGCAGGTCTGCCGGTTTTCGTCGGCCGGGACGGTCCGCCGGATGGAATTCCTCTTCAACCAGCTGTTCCGCACGCTGGAACAGGACTATACGCTGGGCAATTTCATCTACCTCTCCCAGCTGCTGGCGCTCATCCTGGGCGAAACCTACGCCCGCCGGCAGGAGGACGGCACCACGGCCCGGCAGAACCGGCAGGTCACCCGGGCCGTGCGGTATATGTACCGCCACCTGGACCGGGAACTCACGCTGGCGGAACTCTCCGCCGCGATGGGCACCTCCCCGAGCACCCTCAGCGCGGTGTTCCGGCAGTGCACCGGCCATGCGCCGATGGACTTCTTCACCCGCCTCAAGATGAAGCAGGCCTGCCGGATGCTGCGTTCCGGCGGGGAGTATGTCTACGAGGTCGCCCGGCAGCTCGGCTACCGGGACCCCTACTATTTCTCGCGGGCCTTCAAGAAGGTGATGGGGGTCTCGCCGCGCAGCTACCAGAACGGCCTCGGCCGGTCCGACCCGCCCGGGGACGAGGAAACCTGACCAACGGAACCTTCCGTTGGTTCTTTTTTTGCCGCGGACAAAGCAAGATTGTCCATCTTTTTTCAGGATTTGCCATTGGCGGCGGCGCACCGCCACGGTACAATAAAACCAAAACCGTACAGTGGGGGAGAATGACGATGCAGACAACGATGGATCTTTCGGGCCTCTGGGAAGTGCGGCTGGGCGACGGGGCGCCGGCCACGGTGCATCTGCCCGGCACGCTGGAGGAAAACGGCCTCGGCGAACCCGAAACCCCGGCCCTGGAAAGCCGGCTGACCCGCCGGTTCCGGTGGGAGGGCGAGGCGGTCTTTTCAAGAGAGGTGACGCTGCCCGACCACCCCGGCCGGCGGCTGATCCTGGAAGCCGAGCGCGCCCGGCAGCTCCGGCTTACGGTGGACGGGCAGCCGGTCCCCACCCTGCAGGGGACGCTGAGCACCCCCTACCTGTTTGAGCTGACCCGCTGGGCGGGGCGCCGGGTGCGGCTCTGCCTGCTCTCGGACAACCGGTATCCGGGCTGGCCGCGGGAGGAGATTGTCCATGCCTCGGCGGCGACCGACGAGACCCAGACCAACTGGAACGGCCTTCTGGGTCGGCTGTGCGTGCACAGCGTTGCGGACTTCTGGGTGCGGTCGGTGCGGGTCTATCCCCACGGCCGGACGCTGGATGCGGCGGTGGATCTGGCGGTGCCCCGGCAGGCGCTGGACGCGGTCGGCGACGGCGAACTGGTGCTGGAAGGCCCCGCCCTGGCCCGGCCGTTCTGCCTGCTCCGGCGGGACTGGCAGCCGGAATCGCTGCGGCAGGGGCTTTGCACCCTCTGGTGCCGGGATCTGCCGGTTGCCCCCGAGGCCCCGCTGTGGGAGGAAGCCTGCGGCGCCCTGACGCAGATCACGGCGTCGCTCGTGCTGGACGGCAGGACGGTGTCCCGCGCCCGGGCGGACTTCGGCCTGCGGACCTTCGGGGCGGACGGGGGACGGCTCACCCTCAACGGCCGGGTGTTTCTGCTGCGCGGGGAGGCCAACTGCTGCGTCTTTCCCGAGACTGGCCACCCGCCCATGACGACCGGGGCCTGGCGGGAGGTTCTGGGTCGCTACCGGGCCTACGGGGTCAACTGTCTGCGGTTCCATTCCTGGTGCCCGCCCGAGGCGGCCTTTGCGGCGGCTGATGAACTGGGAATGCTGCTCCAGCCCGAACTGTCCGACTGGAACTGCACCAACGCGCTGGAAACCCCGCACAGCGCCGCATATTATGAGGCGGAACTGCGGCAGATCCTCTTCTGCTACGCCAACCACCCCTCCTTTGTCATGCTCACGCTGGGCAACGAACTCTGCACCGGCGAGGAGGGACACCGCCGGATGGCAGAGCTGGTCCGGCTGGCCCGGCAGCTGGACCCCACCAGACGGTATGCCGGGTCCTCCAACGGCCAGTACGGGGAACAGGGATATGACGGCGTCAGCGACTTCTACACCGCGGCGGCGTATGGGGACCGGATGCTCCGCGCCACAAGCTCCCCGATGATCGGGCATCTGAACCGGTGCCGGCCCGGCACCCGGCAGAATTACCGGGAGGCCGCCGCCCAAACCGGCGGGGTGCCGGTGTTCGGCTTTGAGGTGGGCCAGTACGAGAGCTGGCCGGATTTTGACCAGATTGACCGGTTCCGGGGCATCACCATCCCGGAAAATCTTCGGGCCATCCGCCGCCGTGCCGAACAGACCGGGGCGGCGGCATACTGGCAGGCGGGCGTGCAGGCCAGCGGGGAGCTGGCGCTGCGGTGCTACCGCGAGGAGGTCGAGGCCGTGCTGCGCACACCCGGAATGAGCGGGCTCTCGCTGCTCGGCTTGCAGGATTTTCCGGGGCAGGGGACGGCGCTCGTCGGCATGATGGACGCGCACCTCACCCCCAAACCCGCCGACTTTGCCAGACCGGAGCGGTTTGCGGCCTTCTTTGCGCCGGTGGTGCTGCTGGCCTGCTTTGACCGCTATACCTACGAGGCCGGCGAGTGGTTCACGGCGGATCTGCGGGTGGCCAATTACGGCCGGCAGACGCTGGCGGGGCCGCTCTGCTGGCGGATTGCCGAAGGCCGGACCATCCTCGGACAGGGAACGCTGGACGCCCCGGCCGGATGGCCGGCGGGCGGCCTGCGGGAGGCGGGCCGTATCCGGTGGCAGATGCCCGGCGATGCGCGTCCCCATGCCCTGACGCTCGAACTGTCCGCCGGGGACCTCAACAGCCGCTATCCGCTGTGGAGCTATCCCTGCGCCAAGGCCGCACCCGCCGTGCTGCGCCGCCTGATCGAGGCAGACCTGCGGCGGATCGAGGCGGGGGCCAGTGCCCTGATCGACCTGCCCGCCGACGGCACGGAATGCCCGGCGTCGGTGCGCTGCCAGTTCAGCACCGATTTCTGGTCGGTGGGCACCTTCCCGGAGCAGGAAGGCACGATGGGGCTGCTGATCCGGGCGGAACACCCGGCCCTCAAGGACTATCCGACCGGGACCGCTTCAAACTGGCAGTGGTGGACCCAGTCCCACGGCCGGGCTTTCCGGCTGCCCCGCACGATCGAGCCGGTCGTCCGGGTGCTGGACAGCGTGACCCGGCTGGACAACCTGGGCCTGCTGTGGGAGGCCCGGCTCGGGAAAGGCCGGCTGCTCGTCAGCGGCATGGACCTTGCGGGGCACCTTGAGTTCCCCGAATGCCGCTACCTGCTGGAATGTCTGGCCGCCTACCTCGACGGACCGGCCGCCCCCATGGCCGCCGTCACGCCGGAGGAGCTGCGCCGGCTGATCCGGGTATCGCCCCGGTAAGATCCCGACAAGGAGAATTATGATGCACGTTGAATTTGAACCCTATCACAGATCCGAAATCCTGCACGGACACCTGCATCTGGGCGGGAGCAACCCCGGCGGGGAGCGGATCGAAGTCAACAGTCTCTGCCTGACCCGGGGCGGACAGCCCTGGCTGCCCGTCATGGGCGAGTTCCATTTTTCCCGCTGCGACCCCGCACAGTGGCAGACCGAGCTCTGCAAGATGAAGGCGGGCGGCGTCACGATGGTCTCCACCTATCTGTTCTGGATTCACCACGAGGAGCGGGAAGGGGAGCTGCGGTTCTCCGGCCGGCTGGACGTGCGCCGGTTCGTGCTGTGCTGCCGCAGGGCCGGGCTGGATGTGGTGCTGCGCATCGGCCCCTGGGCCCACGGCGAATGCCGCAACGGCGGATTCCCCGACTGGCTGCTGCACAAGGGCATCCCGCTGCGGCAGAACCACCCGGCCTATCTGGCGCTGGTCCGGGCATGGTACCGCAGCATCTACCGGCAGGTCCGCGGCCTGCTCTACCGCGACGGCGGGCCGATTGTCGGCATCCAGCTGGAAAACGAGCTGGTGGACAACAGCGACCATCTCGCGGCGCTCAAACGGATCGCGGTGGAGGAAGGGTTCGAGGTGCCGCTCTACACTGTCACGGGCTGGAACGCGGTCAGCGGGGCGCGCATCCCGACGGCGGAGGTGCTGCCGGTCTTTGCGGCCTATCCCGACGCCCCCTGGACCCAGCACCGCGATCCGCTGCCCCTCTCGCCGCAGTATCTGTTCAACCCCACCCGCAACGACACGGCGGTGGGCGCCGACCTGCTGCACACCGCCGCGCCGGACGGCTGGCAGCTGCCCTATGACCGTTACCCCTTCGCTACCTGCGAGATCGGCGCGGGCCAGCAGTCCACCTACCACCGCCGGGTGCGGATCTCCGGCATGGACGCCTACGCCCTCTCGCTCGTCAAGCTGGGATGCGGCAACAACCTGATCGGATATTATATGTACCACGGCGGCACCAACCCCATCGGCCGGGACTCCACCCTGCAGGAATCCCGCGCCACCGGCTACCCCAACGACTACCCGATCCTCAACTATGATTTTGCCACGGCGCTGAGCCAGTACGGCGAAACCCGCCCCCAGTACCGGTGGCTCAACCTGCTCCATCTGCTGGCCGCCGACTTCGGCCGCGAACTGGCCCGCATGGAATATGTCAGTTCCCTCACCCATCCGACGCCGGAGGACCGGCAGACACTGCGCTGCTGTCTGCGGACGGACGGAACCGCCGGCTTCGTCTTTGTCAACCATCACCAGCGGCACGCGGCGCTCTGCCCGGTGTCCGATGTCGTGCTGGATACCGGCACGGTGTGTTTCCCGCCCATCACGGTGGCGGGGGACCTGGCCTTCCTCTTCCCGTTCGGGCTCTCGCTGGGCGGCCGGACGCTGCGCTGGGCCACCGCCCAGCCGATCTGCCGGTCCGGCGATACCTGGTTCTTTGCGGCCATCCCCGGCATCCCGGCCCGGTACCGGTTCGCGGACGGCACGCTGGTCACGGCCGGGCAGGGAATCGCGGTGCAGACGGCGGGTCCGGTCCGGCTGGTCACCCTCCCGCTCGGGCAGGCGCTCTGGCTGCGGCGGCTCGGCCAGCGCATCGTCCTCGGGCAGGGGTGCGACCTCTACGAGGAGGACGGCACCATCCGCGCCGTGCAGCCCGGGAGTTTCCGGTACCTGCTGTGGCAGGACGACCACTTTGTCCCGCGGGAGGAAACGCGCTCCTTCACCCCGGCGCAGCTCACCATGACCCCCTGCCCGGAACCGTTTGCGCCGCCGTATGAGGAGGAACTCTGCCTCGGCGGCCGGGTGCCCCGCCATTGGTACCGACTGGAGGTCTCGGGCAGCGAAGGGTTCCTGCGCTTCCCGCAGCGCTGCGATGTCGCGCAGATCTATGCCGACGGGGCGCTGGCGGCGGACAATTTCTACAACGGCGAGCCGTGGCGGGTGCCCGCCTCGCTGCTGTACGGCCGGCAGTGTTATCTGGTCATGACGCCGCCCTCCGATGCCGTGTTCATGGACCCCTGACAGCAAAAACCGCCTGACCGCACATTCCGTGCAGCCGGGCGGTTTTTGCAATAGGGGAAGAAACAGTGAAAATGTCGGGTCGGTTACCGGAGCTTCCAGGCCAGGTCGGCCAGGAACAGGTCATGCTCCAGCGCTTCCGGGGTGGTGTCCTTGCCGATGTGCACAAACTCAATGTCCATCATGTTGGCCCAGTCGTGCATCTGTTCGGCGGTCACGTCGTAGCTCAGCACCGTGTGGTGCGCACCGCCCGCCGTGATCCAGCACTCCACGCCGGTCGTCAGGCTGGGCAGGGCCTTCCACATCACGCGGGCCACCGGCAGGTTGGGCATCGGCAGAATCGGCTTGACACACTCGATGTCCTGGCAGATCAGCCGCAGCCGGCCGCCCATGTCGATCAGGCTCACGACGATGGCCTTGCCTGCCTTGCCCTCAAAGACCAGCCGGGCGGGGTCCTTCTCGTTCATGCCGATGCCGAGGGGGTGGGTCTCGATGCGGGGCCGCTGGGCCGCGCAGCAGGGGCAGACCTCCAGCATATGCGCGCCCAGGCTGTACTCGGCGCCGGGCACCAGGTTGTAGGTGTAATCCTCCATGAAGAGGGAACAGCCGTTGCCGCCCTCGCCCATCGCTTTGAGGATGGCGGTCATCGCGGCCACCTTCCAGTCGCCCTCGCCGCCGTAGCCGTAGCCCTGCGCCATCAGGTGCTGGCTGGCCAGACCCGGCAGCTGCTCCATGCCGTACAGGTCCTGGAAGGTGTTGGAGAACGCCTGGCATCCTTCGGCATCCAGCATCTTCTTGATCGCGATCTCCTCGCGGGCCTGGTAGCGGATGGCACCGATGTCATCCGTCGCAAAGTCGTAGCTGGCGCGGTAGACTTCCATCAGGGCGTCAATCTCGGCGTCGGTGACCTCGTTCATCACCTGGACCAGGTCGCCCACGGCCCAGGTGTTGACCTGCCAGCCCAGCCTGGCCTGGACCTCCACCTTGTCGCCCTCGGTCACGGCCACTTCGCGCATGTTGTCGCCGAACCGCATGACCTTCAGCTGGCGGGAGACCGCCACGCCGACGGCGGCGCGCATCCAGCGGCCCAGACGCTTCTGGACTTCCTCATCCTGCCAGTACCCGGCGATGATCTTGCGCGGCATCCGCAGCCGGGCCGCCAGGAACCCGTGCTCCCGGTCGCCGTGGGCGGCCTGGTTCAGGTTCATGAAATCCATGTCGATCTCCTCGTTGGGGATCTCGCGGTTGTATTGGGTGGCAAAATGGCAGTAGGGCTTCTGCAGATTCACAAAGCCGTTGATCCACATCTTGCTGGGACTGAAGGTGTGGCACCAGGTGATGATGCCCGCACAGCGGGGGTCGTAGTTGGCCTCGCGCACCACGTCGGCAATCTCCTGGTTGGTCTTGGCCGTGACCTTGTAGACCATCCTGCAGGGCAGATTGCCCGAGGCGTTCAGCAGATCCGCCATCTCGGCGGCACGGCGGGCCACGGTCTCCAGCACCTCGGGTCCGTACAGAAACTGACTGCCCACCACAAACCAGAATTCATATTCCTGCATACGCATTGTCAAAACCTCCTTGTCACGGCAGTGCGTCGATGGCGGCGCGTTCCACCGCCAGACAGCGGATGTATTGTTTCATAAACGCGGCAAATCCGCGGCTGTCCCGGGCATCGGGCTGCACGGTGCTGCCGACGGCCCCCGCAAAGATGCGGCGGTGCAGATACTGTTCCAGCGTTTCGCCTTCCGCCCGGTGCAGCCGGTAGCCCGCCAGCAGCGCCATGCCCCAGGGACCGCCCTCCCCGGCGGTCTGCATCACCGAGACCGGCACGCCCAGCGCTCCGGCCAGCAGTTTCTGGCCCACCACCGGGACCTTGAACAGCCCGCCGTGGCCCAGCAGATGATCCGCCGTGACCTGTTCCTCCTCGAACAGGATGTCCAGCCCGTATTTCAGTGTGGCCAGACAGGCGTACAGCTGGACGCGGGCAAAGTTGGCCAGCGTGAACCGGGCATCGGGGCGGCGCACCAGGAGCGGCCGTCCGTCCGGCAATCCGGTCACCGGCTCGCCCGAAAAACAGTTGAAATTCACCAGCCCGCCGCAGTCGGGGTCCCCTTCGAGGGCCTTGCGGTAAAACAGGGTGTACAGCTCATTCCGGCTCAGCGTCGCCCCGGCGGCCGCCGCCATCTCGCCCAGCAGCCTGACCCAGTCGTCCAGATCGGAGGTGCAGGTGTTGCAGTGGACCATGGCCACCGGCCGCCCGTCCGGCGTCGTGACCAGATCAATCTCGGGGTGTACCTTTGCCAGCGGCTTTTCCAGCACCACCATGGCAAAGACGCTGGTGCCGGCGCTGACGTTGCCGGTCCGCACGGCCACACTGTCGGTGGCGGCCATGCCGGTGCCGGCATCTCCCTCCGGCGGGCAGAGCGGTATGCCGGCGCCCAGCGTGCCCGTCGGGTCCAGCAGCCGCGCCCCCGCCTCGGTCAGGGTGCCGGCGTCCTGACCGGCGCAGAGTACCCGGGGCAGCAGGTCCCGCAGATGGCAGTGCAGCCCCGCCCCGGCCAGCAGCTCGTCAAAGGAGGCCAGCATCCCGGCATCGTAGTCGCAGGTACGGCTGTCAATCGGAAAGACGCCCGACGCATCCCCGATGCCCAGGACCTTCTGCCCCGTGAGCTGCCAGTGCAGATAGCCCGCCAGCGTCGTCAGGAAGTCCACCTGCCGGACATGGTCCTCCCCGTTGAGGATGGCCTGGTAAAAGTGCGCCACCGTCCACCGCTGCGGAATGTTGAACCGGAACCGCTCGGTCAGTGCCTCGGCCGCGGCCCGGGTCGTTGTGTTGCGCCAGGTGCGGAAGGCGGTCAGCGGACGGCCCTGCCGGTCAAAGGGCAGGTAACCGTGCATCATCGCCGAGACCCCCAGGGCGCCCACCGTCCGCAGCGGTTCGCCGAAGGCCGCTTCATAGTTGCGGGCCAGATCGCGGAAGGCGTGCTGTACGCCGGTCCAGACCTCGTCGAGATGGTAGGTCCAGTACCCGCCTTCAAAACGGTTCTGCCAGTCGTGGGCGCCGGACGCCAGCACGGTGCCGTCCGGCCCGGCCAGCACCGCCTTGATGCGGGTCGAACCGAGTTCCAGGCCCAGAGAAGTGGATTTTTGTTCAAGTTTCTGCATAGGATCACCGCCTGTCGGAAATGGGAATTGACACGGCCGCAGGGGCCGTTTACAATACAGGAAAAAGGGGGAATGATTCGTGCGTGCGGTCTTTGACAAAGGGGAGCTGCTGGTGCTGCTGCGGGATTTTTATGAGCTGACCGGTCTGCGCACCGTCGTCTTTGACGAGTGGGGGATGGACATTCTGTCCTACCCGCAGCAGCTGCCGGACTACTGCCGTCTGGTGCGCGCCACCCCCCAGGGCGAGATGGGCTGCCGCCTGTGCGACCAGAAAGCCTGCCGCCAGGCCCGGCAGGAAAAGACCACCTGGATCTATCCCTGCCACGCCGGCCTCATCGAGGCCATCACGCCCATCCAGATCGACGGTGTGGTCGTGGGGTATCTGCTGCTCAGCCATATCGTGCAGGGCGCCGACGAACAGGCCGAATGGCAGCGCGCCTGGCAGCTCTGCGCCGGGTATCCGATTCGTCAGGAGGAACTCTACCGGGCCTACCGCCAGCTTCCCCGCACCCCGTACCAGCGGCTGCGGGCGGCGTGCGACCTGCTCGCCCTCTCGGCCCGGGCGCTGTGTCAGGTCCACATGGCCCGCCTTGTGCCGGGCAGCCCGGCCGAGACACTCAACCGCTTTCTGGCCGATCACCTGGCCGAGGATCTGTCCAGCGACCGCATCTGCGCGGCGCTCGGCATGGGCCGCACCGCGCTGTACCAGCTCTCCAAGGAAACCTACGGCTGCGGCATCAACGAGTCGGTCCGCCGGCTGCGCATCCAGCGCGCCATCCGCCTGCTGACCACCACCCGGCTGACCAACAACCAGATCTGCCAGCAGATCGGCATTGCGGACTACAACTACTTTTTCCGCGTCTTCCGCCGCCAGACCGGCTTTACGCCCCAGGCCTACCGCCGCCAGTTCTCAGGCACCGACTGACGGGGCACTTCTGCTCCTATCATACCCCCGCCGCCCCCTGCCCGTATAGTGACAGATGTTCGGATTGCTGGATTTTTGTTCGCAAATCGTTGTCGGCACAGCAAAAGCCCCCCGGCCGGATGGCCGGGGGGCTTTGCCGTTCACTGGCAGCTGTCGCAGCAAGGGCGGTGCTCGACGATCTCTTCCTCGCGCACCGGCGGCTGACCGATCCAGGACAGTGCCTCGTCGATGTCAAAGGTCTTGCGGCCGTCCTCCCGCACAAACAGCGGGATGCCGATGCCGCCGTGCTCCCGCACCGGGGCAAACACCGGGTCGTGGTCGCGCAGCGCCAGAAATTCCTTCAGGTTGGCCGTGTCGGCCGTGATGTCGATGAACTCCGCCTCAAACCCGCGGCTGGCCTGGATGGCCTGGTAATTGCGGCAGTCAATGCAGATGTGTGTTCCGTATACTTTCATGGATAACCCCTCCTGTCGGTTTCAGTATAAGCCCGGCGGCGCCTGTCTGCAAGCGGTCCCGCACAATACATTTTGTATTCTTTTCATAAAAAACAACACTATGTTTTTGCATCGGCGCCAGGAAAGTTTTGACTTTGTGGTTCTGACAACATACTTTCCGGCGCGGGACAGATATGATAAGGGCGTTATCCGGCGGAAAACGGTTGCAGCGAATGAGTAAAACCGGGCCGGAAGACAAACACTGAATACACCGGGAGGTTATCGAATGAACGTCAAGATGAAGAATATTGCGCAGTCCGAAGTGCTGACGCTGAAGGATGAAATCTCGTACCAGAAAGGCCAGGTGGTCAGCAAGACGCTGGCCCAGAATGATGCGGTGAGCATCACGCTGTTTTCCTTTGACAAGGGCGAGGAGATCAGCACCCATGCCGCGGGCGGCGACGCCTTTGTGACCTGCCTGGACGGTGTGGGCAGGATTGTGCTGGACGGCACCGAGTACCTTCTGCACGAGGGCGAGTCCATCGTGATGCCTGCCGGCCATCCCCATGCCGTCAGCGGCGCCGAGATGTTCAAGATGCTGCTGGTGGTTGTATTCTGAACCAAAGGAGAACACCCATGAACGAGAAGATGTTTTGTTACCAGTGCCAGGAGACCGCCGGCTGCAAAGGCTGCACGATGGTGGGCGTCTGCGGCAAGCAGCCCGATGTGGCGGCCATGCAGGACCTGCTGGTGTATGTGAGCAAGGGGCTGTCCGCCGTGACGACGGCGCTGCGCCGGGAAGGGCAGACCATCCCCGCCGGGATCAATCACCTGATCACGCTGAACCTGTTCACCACCATCACGAATGCGAACTTTGACCGCGAGAGCATCGAGGCGCGCATCCGTGCCACGCTGGAGGCGCGGCAGGAGCAGCTGGCCCGGCTGAACCGCCGGGACGGCCTGCCTGAGGCGGCTCTGTGGGACGGCAGCGGCGACTGGGAGGAGAAGGCCCGGACGGTGGGTGTCCTCTCCACCCGGGACGAGGACATCCGCTCGCTGCGGGAGCTCATCACCTACGGACTCAAGGGCCTGTCGGCCTACTCCAAGCACGCCAACGTGCTGCTTCAGGACGACCCCGAGGTGGACGCCTTCCTGCAGCGGGCGCTGGCTGCGACGCTGGACGACAGCCTGACCGTGCAGGACCTGGTGAACCTGACGCTGGAAACCGGCAAGTACGGCGTGGCGGGCATGGCGCTGCTGGACAAGGCCAACACCGAGGCCTACGGCAACCCCGAGATCACCCGTGTGTCGCTGGGCGTGCGCGGCAATCCGGGCATCCTTGTGTCGGGGCATGACCTGCGCGACCTCGAGATGCTGCTCGAACAGACCCAGGGCACCGGCGTGGATGTCTACACCCATTCCGAGATGCTGCCCGCCCACTATTATCCGGCCTTCAAGAAATACCCGAACTTTGTGGGCAACTACGGCAACGCCTGGTGGAAACAGAAGGAGGAGTTCGAGGCCTTCCACGGCCCGATCCTCATGACGACCAACTGCATCGTCCCGCCCAAGGACAGCTACAAGGACCGGCTGTACACGACCGGGGCGGCGGGGTATCCGGGCTGCCCCCACATTCCGGGCGGCATCGGCGAGACCAAGGACTTCTCCCGCATCATCGAGCAGGCCAAGACCTGCCCGCCGCCCGCCGAGCTGGAAACCGGCGAGATCGTCGGCGGCTTTGCCCATGCCCAGGTCTTTGCGCTGGCGGACCGCATCGTGGAGGCCGTGAAGAGCGGCGCCATCCGAAAGTTCGTCGTCATGGGCGGCTGTGACGGCCGTGCCAGAAGCCGCGAGTATTACACCGAGTTCGCCCGGGCCCTGCCCCGCGATACCGTCATCCTGACGGCCGGCTGCGCCAAGTACAAGTACAACAAGCTGGCGCTGGGCGACATCGGCGGCATTCCCCGGGTGCTGGACGCCGGCCAGTGCAATGACTCCTACTCGCTGGCCCTGATTGCCCTCAAGCTCCAGGAAGTGTTCGGGCTGGACGACATCAACGACCTGCCCATCGTCTACAACATCGCCTGGTATGAGCAGAAAGCCGTCATCGTGCTGCTGGCCCTGCTCTCTCTGGGAATCCACAACATCCACCTCGGCCCCACGCTGCCGGCCTTCCTCAGCCCCAACGTGACCAAGGTGCTGGTCGAACAGTTCGGCATTGCCGGGATCGGCAGTGTCGAGGAGGATCTGCGCCTTCTGATCGGCGAATAAACAAGAATGCCCCCGGCACCGCAAGGTGCCGGGGGTTTTGGAATCATGCGGGATCGTCGGTCTCCTCACACGGGTAACGGATGCCCATCTGGGCCCGCAGATGATCCATCTGCTCCATCATGTGGACCGTCTCGCGGTGGGGCATCGAAGGACATTCCGGCAGCCCCCGGCGGATGCAGTCCACCGTCTCGCGGACCTCGTACTCGTAGCCGGTCAGCTGGGGCGGACAGGCAATCTCCTCGATCAGACGGCCGGTGTCATCCACCATCCGCAGCCCCTGGGGGTTGTTGATGTTGTCCACCATCAGATACCCCTTTGTGCCGTAGATCACGCCGTACCGGTCGGACACCGCGTTCGCCGCGGCCGTCAGGTTGGCCACCCGGCCGTCCTTCCAGGTCAGCGTGATGCAGTCCGTCATATCCACGCCGTGCGTGTTCTTGGTGCACAGACCCCGGACCTCATCGGGGCGGCCGAACACCATCTCGGCAAAATGCAGCGGGTACAACCCCACATCCAGCAGCGCGCCGCCGGCCAGCTCGGGCAGGATGATGCGCTGTTTGCCGGTCATCTCATAGCCCAGATTGGCGGTCAGCAGCCGGGGCTCGCCGATCTTTCCGGATTCCACCGCCTCCCGGATGATGCGCCGCATCGGCTGGTACCGGGTCCAGATGGCCTCGGTGACCAGCACGCCCCGGGCCTGGGCGTAGCGCAGGGCGTCCTCGGCCTGGCGGGCGCTGACCGTGAAGGGCTTCTCGCACAGGATGTGCTTGCCGTGGTCGGCGCAGAGCTTGATGTGGCGGTAATGCAGCGAGTGGGGCGTGGCAATGTAGACAACCTCCACCGCAGGGTCCCGCAGCATCTCCTCATAGCTGCCGTAGGCTTTCGGCACGTTGTGCTCGGCGGCAAAGGCGCGGGCGCGGCCGATGTCCCGCGCCGCAACGGCATACAGTTCGGCCCCGGTTTCGCCCTGCTGCGCCATCCGGCACAGCGTGTCCGCCATGACGGCGGCGATGAATCCGGCACCCAGAATTCCAAATTTCATAGACGGTTCCTTTCTGTTCGGCGCGGCCCGGGTCAGTGGCCGGCGGGTTTCTGTTCCACCAGTTCCTTCTCGGTGGTGCGGTCGGCGTGGAGCAGCGTGAGGAAGATGATCCCCAGCGGGATCATGGTGAGCCAGATGGCCCGGCCCACCAGCAGATGGCAGAAGACCGTGCCCGTCACGGCGCCCAGGATGAAGAAAAACAGCATCCCGCAGTGGCGGGCCAGCTTGCGGCGGTGGGATTTGTCGGCGCTGTGGCGGTGCCGCAGCTCCTTGGCCAGCCCGACGCCGATCTGCCGGATGTGGTTGGTGGCAAAGGTGGTGGCCACCGGGACGCCCTCGGCCTGCCGGAAGGTATTGTACTGCATCGAGGCCACAAAGTTGATGACCACCTGGCAGATCTGCACCGGCGCGGTCTCGGGCAGAAACCCCAGCCCCAGCACCGCGATCATCTCAATCAGCATCAGCACGGTGTCCCACCGGACGTTGAACCGGTACTTGATCGGGTTGGGCAGCAGCTCCGACACGAACGCGCCGAGAATGTAGGCCGAGATCGGGACCAGATAATACCCCGCCTTTGCCCATTCGGCGGACCCCAGCGCCAGGCCCATCAGCACGACGTTGCCGGTCTGGGCGTTGCAGAATACGTTGCCGCGCAGCAGATAGGTGTAGGCACCCCAGAACCCCGCGACGGCGATCAGTGTGAAGTAGACCCAGTTCCTCTCACAGGTCAGGTAATGCGGTTCGGCAGGATGTTGTTCTTTCACGATATGCGCCCTTTCTACAGTTCAGTTCCCTTTTATTATACACGGCCATACGAAAGGCGCAAGCCAAAAATGGCCGCCCCGGCAGCAAAAAACGGCGCCCTCCGGTAACCGGAGAGCGCCGTTTTGCGGTGCGTGTCAGCGGGCATGCCACCGCTCGGTCCAGGGCTCACCCTGGACTTCGTGCAGGTACACATAGGCCTCCGCCTCGCGGAGCGTGCCGCCGCACAGGACCCGGACCGGGCTGCGCCGGTACAGCGAGCCCTCCTCCTCGTAGAGGTCCATCTGCTCCACCGTCTGGTCGTCGGTGTACCACAGTTCGCCCCATACGGTGCCGCCGGGCTGCGCGACAATGCCGGGGTACCGCCCCAGATCGTACAGCGCGTAGCCGTCAAGACGGGCAGGTCCCGCGAACACGGCGCCCTCCAGACGGTTGTCGGCGCACTGACCGGTCATCAGTGTGCCGTAAACAAAAACCGGACGATTGTTCATCCTCGTCACCCCCGCCGACAGTATAGCACAAAGCAGGCCCCGGGTCCACCGACAGTTGCAGATCGGCGCGCCGCATGGTACACTCAAAGAAAACGGGACCGCCTGGTCCGAAGGAGCGTGGCAGTATGTTGGCCTATACCTATGTCGAACACGGAAAATTTGAGCTGCGGGACAAACCCCGGCCGGTCCTGCGGGATGCGCGGGATGCCATCGTCCGGGTGACGCTGGCCAGCATCTGTACCAGCGACCTGCACATCAAGCACGGTTCGGTGCCCCGGGCGGTGCCGGGCATCACGGTGGGACACGAGATGGTCGGCATCGTGGACGAGGTGGGCGAGGCAGTGACCGCAGTCCGCCCCGGGGACCGGGTGACCGTCAATGTCGAGACCTTCTGCGGGGACTGTTTTTTCTGCCGCAACGGCTGGGTCAACAACTGCACCGACCCCGAGGGCGGCTGGGCGCTGGGCTGCCGGATTGACGGCGGCCAGGCCGAGTATGTCCGGGTGCCCTACGCCGACCAGGGGCTCAACCGCATCCCCGACGGCGTCACCGACCGGCAGGCGCTGTTTGTCGGGGACGTGCTGGCCACCGGGTACTGGGCGGCCCGCATTGCCGAAATCCGTCCCGGCGACACCGTGCTGATCCTGGGTGCCGGTCCCACCGGCCTGTGCACGCTGCAGTGTGTGCAGCTGCTGCAGCCGGGGCGCATCATTGTCTGCGACCGGGACCCCGGGCGGCTGGCGTTTGTGCGCGCCCATGCGCCGCAGGTGCTGGCCGTCCCGCCCGAGGGCCTGCCGGAGGTTGTCCGTGCCAACAGCCGCCACGGCGGCGCCGATGCGGTGCTGGAGGTGGCGGGCAGCCCCGACACCTTCCGCCTGGCCTGGGAATGTGCCCGGCCCAACGCCGTGGTGACGGTGGTGGCCCTCTATGACGAACCGCAGACGCTGCCGCTGCCCCGGATGTACGGCAAGAACCTGACCTTCAAGACGGGCGGCGTGGACGGCTGCCACTGCGGCGAGATCCTGGACCTGATCGCGGCGGGCCGGCTGGACACCACGCCGCTGATCACCCACACCTTCCCGCTGCGGGAGATCGACCGCGCGTATGATCTGTTTGAACATCACCGCGACGGCGTGCTCAAGGTCGCCATCGAGTGCGGGATCGCCGATGCAACAAAGTGACAGGCAGGGCCGGGGCGTTTTCTCCATGGGCAAAACGTCCCGGCCGTGGTATGATACAAAGCGGGCCGCAGGCCCGCAAAATCCGATGGGGAGTGCTGTGACGTGGAGATTGCTTTTCTTCTGCCGGGGCAGGAACGCTGGGTTCCGGTCAGCGGCGGTGTCCGTTATGATTACTGTTCGGAGCGCGGGGAGTATTTTTCCTGCGTTGCCAGGACCGCGGAGGCCGCGCAGGCAGTCTGTGAGGACTGGATGATGCGCCGCGAACGCTATTGAACCCGCCGCTCAACCGCGCCGACCTCATTGCCCTGTGCGGCCGGCTGCCCGACAGTTACGAGGACTATCCCTTCGACGACCCCAACTGGACGGTGATGCGGCACCGCACCAACCGGCGGTCCTACGCGCTGATCTTTGAGCGGCAGGGCCGGCTGTGGGTCAACGTCAAGGCGGAACCGGCCTGGGGCGATTTCTGGAAACAGACCTACCCGGCCGTCGTGCCCGCCTACCATATGAACAAGCGCCACTGGATCGGCATTGTGCTGGACGGCAGCATGACCGCCGACCAGATCTTTGACCTGATCGCCGAGAGCTATCGGCTGACCGCGCCGCGCGCCGCCAAATCCCGCTGAACTGGCAGACTTCCCGGAACTTTCCCGGGAAGCCTGTATTTTTTTGTGGAAAAAGTTGCCGGAACGCTTGTGCCAATGCCTGCGGTACGCTATGATATAGGGGAGGGAAAAAATTACCGGCTCTGCTCCAGATACGCCCCGGTGGTCAGCACCTCGGTGTGGGGCACCGTCAGGTAGGAGACAATGGCTTCGGCCTGCGCCTCGGATTCCGGCGTCACGCCGGCCACCGCGTCGGTCAGATAGACCATCCGGTGCCCCAGATCAATGCCCGCCAGCACGGTGGACAGCACACAGCATTCCGCCACCACGCCGGTCACCACCACCCGGTCGGCCCGGGCCGCGGCCTCCCGCACCTTCGGAATCGAAAAGGACGAATAGACCGACTTGTCGAGCAGCGGATACCGCTCCAGATAAGGGGCCATCTCGGGCAGCATCGCGTTGGCAAAGGCGTCGGCGTTGACGGCCGCATTCACGCGGTTGTACTCCCGCCACATCCCTTCCGGCTGCGCGGGCGGCACAAAGCGGGTGAACAGGACCTCGCCGCAGACGCCGGCATCCAGCAGCCTGCGGATGTTGCGGGCGGCCTGCCGGATATGGCAGCAGGCCCAGGGCTGGCCCTCGGTGTAGACGTTCTGCAGATCAATCACCAGCAGCAGATCATGGTTGGACATGGCGGACTCCTCCTTTGTTTCGCGCCGCACCAGACGGCATTTTCAGATTCAGTATACCGCACCGCGCCGGGAATTGACAAGGTTTGACTTTTGACGGCGGAGGTGTTACTTTAATAACAATACCGGAGAAACTAAACAAAACACCACAAAATATTCAAAAAGGAAGCGATTGTCATGGCCGTTCGTATGGCACATATTCAGCTGCCGGAGGATCTCGGCATTGAGGACGCGATCCTGCCCGGCGATCCGGCCCGGGTGGACCGGGTGGCGGCGCTGCTGGAGCAGCCCGAGGAACTGATGTTCAACCGGGAGTACAAGAGCGTCCGCGGACTCTGGAAGGGACGCCCGGTGCTCATCATCTCCACCGGCATGGGCGGTCCGTCCACGGCGATTGCCGTCGAGGAGCTGGCCCGCACCGGTGTGCGGCAGATGATCCGCATCGGCAGCTGCGGCGCCCTGACCCCGACGCTGGATCTGGGCGATCTGGTGCTGGTCTGCGGCGCGGTGCGGGACGACGGCACCTCGGCGGGGTATCTGCCCGCCGAATACCCCGCCGTGCCCGACCTGGACCTGCTCAACGCCTGCCGCACGGCGGCCCGGCGGCAGCAGGCACCTTATCAGATCGGCATTGCGCGCAGCCATGACTGCATGTACCGCGACGACAACCCCGCCCTGTACGAGACCTGGTCCCGCCGCGGCGTCATCGCCTCCGACATGGAGACCGCGACCATGCTGGTCGTGGGCCGGCTGCGGGGCGTGCGCTGTGCGTCCATCCTCAACGTGGTGGCGGGCTTCCACAAGAACGTCGCCGAGAGCGTGGGCCGCTACCAGAACGGCGAGCAGGCGGCTGCCGCCGGTGAGCATCTGGAAATCTGCACGGCGCTCGATGCGCTGGATGTGTTTCATCAAGGATCTTCCCGGGCCTGAACCGGAAGAATATAAAGGAGGAATATCCCGTGAATCTGTTCAAGACCAAATTTGATGCGGCAACGATCGTTCTGATCCCGGCCTGCATCGGCATCAACTATCTGGGCAAGATGTTCGCCAGCCTGCTCAAACTGCCCCTCTGGCTGGATTCCATCGGCACCTGCATCGGCGGCTGCCTGGGCGGCCCCATCATCGGCGGCATCTGCGGCGCGGCCAACAACCTGATTTACGGGTTGACCGCCGGCGACAACATCACGCTGATCTATGCGCTGACCAGCCTGGGCATCGGCCTGGCCGCCGGCATCATGGCGCGCCTGGGCTTCATGAAGTCCTTCCCCAAGGCGCTCATCACCGCCTGCGTGGCCGGCTTTGTGGCCGTGCTGATCTCCACCCCGCTCAACGTCATCTTCTGGGGCGGCACCACCGGCAATGTCTGGGGCGATATGGTGTTCGCCGCCACCCAGGCCGCCGGCCTTTCCACCCTGCTGGGCTCCTTCCTGGATGAGATCGTCGTCGATGTTCCCGACAAGATCATCACCCTCATCGTTGTCTACTTTGTCCTCAAGGGCCTGCCCCGCAAACTGACGGCCCTCTACGACGCCAACGCCAAGATCGAACACCTCGAGTAAGCTATGAAAAGTATCAGTCTTTATGTGGATAACGGCAGCTGGCTGTGCAAGGTTCATCCCTTTACCAAGCTGGCGTACATTGCCACGGCCATCAGTGTGCCGCTGCTGGTGGGCAAGCTGTCCTTTTTTGCCATCTTCATCGCCCTCAGTCTGGCGGTGCTGGCCAGCGGCAGGCTGCTCAAGCGGGTGGTTCCGCTGATAGCCTTCTCCTTCACGATCCTGATCACCATCTTTCTGATCCATGGCCTGTTCAACCAGAGCAACCGCAACATCCTGTTCAGCATCGGACCGCTGCACTTTTACCGCGAGGGTCTGCTGTATGCGCTGCACATCGGCTGCAACGTTTTGAACATGCTGCTCTCCTTTGCGATTCTGGTGCTCTCGGCCAAGCCCTCCGAGCTGGTCGAGGAACTGGAAAAGCGCGGTTTCTCCCGCCGGATGGGCTACATCATCACCTCGGTGTTCCAGATCGTGCCCCAGATGACCGGCACGATGAACACCATCACCGATGCCCAGCGCAGCCGCGGCCTGGAAACCGAGGGCAGTCTGCTGACCCGCGCCAAGGCCTTCCTGCCGCTGATCTCGCCGGTGGTCATGAGCTCGCTCATCAACACCCGGGAACGCGCGGTGGCGCTGGAAGTGCGCGGATTTGCCGCCAAACAGAAAAAAACTTACCTTGCCGACCGCACGCCGCACCGCGGGGATACCCCCATCACTGTCGTGCTGCTTGCCATGATTGCGGCCGCACTGCTGTGGAGGATTGTCCAATGCCTGTGATTGCTGTGGAAAACCTCAAATACCGCTACCCCAACACCGAGTCGCTGGCCCTGGACGGGCTGAGCTTCACGGTCGAGAAGGGCGAGTTCATCGGCATTGTCGGTGAGAACGGCGCGGGCAAAAGCACCCTGAGCCAGGCCCTGATCGGTCTGGTGCCCCAGTTCTACAAGGGCGCCTATGGCGGCCGTGTCCTGATCGAGGACCTGCCCGCCGAGACCACCCCCATCTCGGAACTGTGCTGCAAGGTGGGCCTTGTCTTTCAGAACCCCTTCAACCAGCTTTCCGGCGCCAAGGACAACGTCTATGAGGAAGTTGCCTTCGGAATGCAGAACCTGGGCGTCCCCCGGGAGGAGATGCACCGCCGCGCCGAGGAAGCCCTCAAACTGCTGGACATCTGGCAGTACCGCGACCGCAACCCCTTTGACCTTTCGGGCGGCCAGATGCAGCGCGTGGCCATCGCCAGCGTGCTGGTCATGAACCCCGACATCCTGGTGCTGGACGAACCCACCTCCCAGCTGGACCCGCAGGGCAGCGAGGAAGTGTTCCGCACCGTGGACAAGCTGGCCCGCAGCGGCATCACCATCCTGATGATTGAGCAGAAGATCGAGAAGATTGCCGCCTACTGCGACCGCATCCTGCTGCTGCACAAGGGCCGGCAGATCGCCTTTGATACCCCGCAGAAGATCTTCTCCCGCACCGACCTCGAGGAGCTGGGGGTGCAGCCCCCGGCATTCACGCGGATCTGCCGTGCGCTGGGCGCCGCCCTGCCGGACGGAAGCTATCCCGTCACGGCCGAGGAGGCCGCCGGCCGCCTGCACCGCGTCGAGTCCATCCAGCCGCCGCCCGCCGTCCCCGTGGAGACCCGCCCCGTTCTCTTTGAGATCGAAAAGCTGCGCTTCTCCTACCGGCCCGGCACGCCGGTGCTCCATGAAATCAGCCTGACGCTGGACGCCCGTCCCACCGCCATCATCGGCCAGAACGGCGCCGGCAAAACGACGCTTGTCAAGCTGCTCAAGGGCCTGCTCCGGCCCGAAGGCGGCGTCATTCGGTTCCGCGGCGAGGACATCGCCGGGCGCACCGTCGCATCGCTGGCCGCCCAGGTCGGTTATGTGTTCCAGAACCCCGACGACCAGATCTTCCGCTACAACGTCCTCGACGAGGTCATGTTCGGCCCGCTGAACATCGGCATGGACGAAAAGACCGCCCGGGAAAAGTCCCGCGAAGCACTCGCCATGACCGGCCTGGCCGGCCTGGAGGACCGCAACCCCTACGACCTCGAACTCTATGAGCGCAAGATGGTGGCCATCGCCTCGGTGCTGGCCATGGACCCCGATGTGCTGATCCTGGATGAGCCGACCATCGCCCAGGATGTGCGCGGCCGCCGCCGCATCGCCGAGATTGTCCGCACCCTGTCGCAGCGCGGCAAGCTGGTGCTGGCCATTTTGCACGATATGGATTTTGTGGCCGAATGTTTTGAGCGGGTCATCGTCATGGCCCAGGGCCGCGTGGTGGCCGAAGGCACGCCGCGCCGCGTCTTTTCGGACGCTGAGGCATTGCAGGCCGCCCGTCTGGACCCGCCCCACGTCACGCAGCTCTGTACCCGTCTGGGGTACGAGGGCGTCTTCCTGACCGTCGAAGAGTTCCTGCACGCCTGCGGCAGGGACTGATCCGCCTGCCCCGGACCCCCGCTGTTCGGCATGACCGGCGAGGGTCTGGGAAGGTGCGCCCTTCCATCAAAAATACGGCACGCCGGAAAGCGCAGAAGGCTTTTCCGGCGTGCCGTTTTGTTTACCAGCGCGGCTCCGTCAGCGGACAGTGCATGTCGCTGCGGGCGGCGCGCATCTCCACATAGCAGCCGCACTGCATGCAGGTGCCGTTTTGCAGCGCCTCGCAGTCCCGGCAGCAGGCAAGCCGCGTCTCGTACAGCGCGTCGGGGGTGCGCAGACGGCGCGGCATCGTGGCGCGGTACCGCTCCACACTCCGCAGATAGTCATTCTCCCCGGTCATGTCCCGCAGCAGACAGCGGCAGACCTTGGGCTGGGTGGCTTCCTCCATGGCAGACTCCTTTCACTCGGCATCCAGTTCGACGACGGCGCCGGGACAGTCCTCCAGCAGCGCCGGACGGCCGCTCCAGTCGCCCGGTCCGCCCGACCGCACCCGGCAGTCCCGCACCCGCAGCCCTTGCACACAGCGCGCATACAGTGCCGGAATCTCATGGGGGTACAGATGCCGCGCCGACGGCTGTTCGTCAAACAGCCCGCCGGGCTGGGTGCCCTGGCGGCAGAGCGTCAGGTCCACCGCCTCGGCCCGGATGTTGTACAGCGGGGCGTAGGATTCCCCCGCAAAGAACAGGCAGCTCTCCGCCTTCATCGTGATGTGGTCAAAGCTGACATTGCGGATCACACCGGGAAAGTTGTCCTGCCCGGCCCGCCGGGTCGCGTTGACAAAGAGCGCTTCGCCCTTGCCCCACCAGCCCGGGGCCCCCGGCACCGAATAGCGGTCGGCATACCGCCGCACGGCCCCGACCAGATGGTGGACCTGGATGTTCTCGACGGTGCCGCCGTCCCGCACCCAGATGCCGACGGCCCGGGAACAGTCCTTCACCAGACAGTCCCCGAAGGTGATGTTGCGGATGTCGCCGCAGGTCTCGGTGCCGATCTTCAGCGCGGAATCCCGGGAGTGCAGCACGCAGTTCGTGATGGTCACGTTGCAGCAGGGCCCGTACCGGCGGGTCATCGGCCCGGTCGCCTTGACGACGATCGCATCGTCGCCGGTGTGGATCAGACAGCCGCTGATGATCACATCCTGGCAGCAGTCCGGGTCAATGCCGTCGTTGTTGGCGCCCCGGTCGTCGTTGAGAATGCGGATGTCCCGGATGCGCACGCGGCGGCATCCCGCCATGTGCAGCGTCCAGAAAGCCGCATCCCGCAGCGTCACGTCCCGGATCGTCAGGTCGGTGATGTCCTCCAGCAGGATCATCCGCGGGCGGAACGCCGCCGCGGCCTTGGGACATTCCCCGAACCCGTTGTCCTCGTTGCGGTCAAAAAATACCCGGCGCCCCTGCCCGTCAATGACGCCGCTGCCCGAGATCGTGATGTCCTGCCCGCCGCAGGCCCCCAGAAAAAAGCCGCCGTTCCAGCCGTCCATCGCGTCGTCGGCGTCGGCATGGCGGAACGGGCGGATGTCCTCGGGCCGCAGGCTGGACTGCAGCACCGCGCCGCTGCACAGATGCAGCTCCACATGGGAGCGCAGCATCACGCTGCCGCTGAGAAACCGCCCCGCCGGCACCATGACCCGGCCTCCGCCCGCCTGTGCGGCGGCATCCACCGCGGCCTGGATGGCGGCGGCACAGTTGGTCACGCCGTCCGCGACGGCGCCGTATTCGGTGATCCAATACTCCTGCATCATGGTCCCTCCCGGACTCAGTCCTTGGGCGGCGTCATCCAGCCGCGGTATTTGAGAATGGAAGTCTTGGGATTGTTGCCGGCCGCACTGCGCCACTGGCTGGGCGTGGTGCCCATCTCGGCCAGGAAATGCCGGTTGAAGCTGGACAGCGACTGGAACCCCACCTGCCCCGAGATGGACAGGATGGAATCCTCACTCATCCGCATCAGCGAACAGGCCTTGAGGATGCGGGTGCGGTTGAGGTGTTCCAGCGGCCCCACCGACAGCAGTTCCCGGAACACCCGCCGGAAATGCGACTGGCTCATGCCGCACAGCCGGGCCAGTGTCTCGATGGGGAAATCCTCCATATAGTGCCGGTTGATGTATTCCAGCGCCGGGGCCACCGGGATCGTCGCGGCCAGCCGGGCACTCTCGCGCCGGGCGGTGATCCGCATCAGCTCAACGCCCAGCGCCACGAACAGCCCCCGCACGCTGATCGCATAGTCCATCTGGCGCTGCTGCATCTCGGCCAGCATGGACCGGACCAGCGACTGCACCGCCGGATATTCCTGCGGCGAAAGGATGTAATAATGCCCCTGCACGGCCTGCTGCAGCAGCTCGCCGTTGGGCAGCGCCTCGGCCGGAAAGAGCGGCCGCACCAGCTCGAACGGGTCCAGATGCAGATAACTCCACTTGCTCGCGGTGCCGGGGTCCGACCAGGTCGTGTGCGGTACATCGCCGGAAATGATCGTCACATCCCCCGCCCGGAAGGCCCGCTGCTCCCCGCGGAACCCCAGGAATCCGCCGTCACTCTCACACAGGCCGATCTCCAGGCAGTTGTGGAAATGCAGCACGCCGGACGGCACGTCCGAGATGCGCCAGTTCTCACCGCTGAGCATCTGGATCGGAAAATCGGCGGGCAGTTCATAGTTGCGGTACTCAATGACGGTGCGCGGCGGCCGGGACATGGCGGATTCTCCTTCCGGATAGAATGGCCCCATTATACGCCCTGTCCGCCGAAAAAACCACCCTTCTTTGCCAAAAACGGCGATTTATGTGCAGTTCATACAAACCAAAAGTGCATAATTTGTGCGAAACGGACAAGTCTGCCCGGAATACATGGAAGAATCGTCCTGAATCATGGAGAAAACGCCCCACGCCCCAATTTATAAATGATCGAAATTGCACAGAAATCGTCTGAAAAGGCCAAGACGATGCCCGGGACGGCGTGCATAATAAAAGCAACTGTCGAAGGAGCCCGCGGGGCCGGATTGCAAAAGGAGAGATGATCAGATGGCAGGATTGATTTTTGACAAAGCACAGATCGAACAGACCATCGACGCCGTGGTGGCGCGCACGATGCGGATGGACATGACCTGGGACTGGCCCTGCGGTGTGGCCTATTACGGCATCTGCGAGGCCTACGAGGTCACCGGCAAGCAGGAGTACCTCAAACTCGTGCAGGACCGTGTGGACGAATACATCGAGCTGGGCCTGCCCGAGTGGACCGTCAACACCTGCTCGATGGGACATTGCCTCATCACGCTGTATGAGCACACCGGCGACGAGCGGTACCTGAACATCGCCAAGAGCAAGGTGGACTATCTGGAAAACAAGGCCCTGCGGTTCGGTGACCGGGTATTGCAGCACACCGTCTCGGTCAACAACGATTTCCCCGAGCAGGCCTGGGCCGACACGCTGTTCATGGCTGCCTTCTTCCTGCTGCGGATGGGCGTGCTGCTCAAGGACGCCGCCCTCATCGACGACGCGCTGAACCAGTATTACTGGCATATCAAATACCTGCAGGACCCGGCCACGGGGCTGTACTATCACGGCTACAACAACCTGACCGGCGATCATATGTCGGGCATCTTCTGGGGCCGCGCCAACGCCTGGGCCGCCTACACGATGTCCCAGGTGGGGCTGCGCCTGCCGGAGTGCTACCTCTATCCCAAATTCCTCGACGTGGTGGGCAGCCTCAACGACCAGCTGGCCGCCCTCAAGCTGCTCCAGACCGAAAACGGCCTGTGGCGCACCATCGTGGACGACCCCGAATCCTACGAGGAGATCAGCGCCTCGGCGGGCATTGCGGCGGCCATGATCGCCAAGGGCAACCCGCTGCACATCAAGTATATCAATAAGTCCATCGGCGGCATCCTGCAGAACATCAGCGAGGATGGCCGGGTGCTCCATGTCTCGGGCGGCACGGCCGTCATGAAGGACCGCGAGGGCTACCGCGGCATCAGCCGTGACTGGATTCAGGGCTGGGGCCAGGGCCTGGCGCTGGCCTTCCTGTCCGGCGTGCTGAACTACGACAAGATGCGCAGTGACGGGGCCCTGTAAGATGCAGACGGTCTTTGATTTCACCGTGCCCGGTTCGGCGGTGTCCTACCGCCGCAGCACCGGAGCCGGATTTGTGGACGCCGCCGCCTTGCAGGATGCCCCGCGGCTGCACACCCCCCAGATGGCCGCCAACTGGCAGCCGATGTGGTGGTACGGCGGCTGGTGCGCGGGCTTTGCGGCCGGGCCCCGGGGTGTTGCGGCCAGCCCCGCCCCCTGCCTGCCCGCCGCCGACCTGGCGGGACGGGAACTGCCGGTCTGGTTCCGGGCCGACCTGCCGGGCGAGGGGACCTATCAGGTTTCGCTGCGGCTGTGCGGCCGGGGCGGACCGGTCCGGGTCTTTGCGGGACGCCGCCGCCTGATGTGGCAGGGCACCCTGACAGAAGGCCAGGTGCGGGAACTGCGCTTCCCGCTCGATGTGACGCCGCTTGTGCCGGACGGCGAGACACAGCCCGCCCTCAATGCGGCGGCCGATCTGGCCGTGACGGGGGCAGACCTGCAGGCGGTGTGCCTGCAGCCCGCTGCGATGCCGCGGGTGTTCCTGATGGGGGACTCCACCGTCACCGACCAGTGCGCGGGCCTGCCCTATGCCCCCGGCTCCAGCTATGCGGGCTGGGGCCAGATGCTCGGCCGGTTCCTGCCGGGGGACTGGTGCGTTTCCAACCATGCCCACTCCGGCCTGACGACCGAGAGTTTTACCGAGGGCGGCCACTGGGCCATTGTCGAACCGCGGCTGCGGGCGGGGGACTTCTGCCTGCTGCAGTTCGGCCACAATGACCAGAAGCTCCCGCATCTCGCTGCCCGGGGCGGCTACACCGAACGGCTGCGCGGCTATCTGCGGGCCATCCGGACCAGGGGCGCACAGCCCGTCCTGGTCACGCCGCTGGCGCGCAACACCTGGACCGCCGACGGCCGGTACAACGACCTGCTGGCCGAATATGCGGCCGCGGTCTTTGATCTGGGCCGGCAGGAACAGGTCCCGGTGATCGACCTGCACGGCTATGCGATGGAAGGCATCTGTGCCGAGGGCCGGGAGCGCTCCAAGCGGTGGTTCTATCCCGGCGACTACACCCACACCAACGATTTCGGCGCCTGCCGCTTTGCAGCCTTTGTGGCCGGGCGGCTCTGCGCGCTGGCGGGGCGTCCGGCTCCGGCCGTTCCGGTCCGCGAACCGTCCGGCCCGATGCTCCCGCTGACGCCGCCCGCTGACGCCGCGCCCACCGGGGAAACACCCTTTGCCGTGTATGAGACGCAGCAGCCCGATGCCCCGCTGACCCGGGCGGACGCGCTGTGCCAGATCACGGCCACGCTCAAACTGTTCCCGGTCAACGGCTATAAAAGCCCCTTTGCCGATGTGGTGGGCCAGGCTCCCTTTGCCGGAGCGGTCCAGAGCGCGGTGCAGAGCGGGCTGATCCCCGAACACTGGACCGCCGACGGCTGCCTGCATCCCGGGCAGTCCGTGACGCTCGCGGAGTTCCTGGAGGTGCTGCGCCCCGGCTATGCGGCCCGGCGGCCGCTGCCCGCCGGGGCCGTCGCCGACCAGGCCGGCTGGATTGACGCCGGCGCGGACCTGAACGGGGTCCTGACCCGGGCGCAGGGGGCGGCCATCTGCCGCCGTGTGCAGATTTGAAGGAGAAAGGTTGGAATTGCGATGAAACAAACCAAGAAAGGCGGGTTCACGCTGCCCGGCGAAGCCGGATGCGAGGCGCTGACCCTGGAACTGGCCGACCGCTGGGGCGCCGATGTCATCCGCGACAGCGACGGCACCGAACTGTCCGACGAGATTCTCGATGCCGGCTATTCGATCTACTCGACGATCTGCCTGATCCGGGACCACAACGAGTGGGCCCGCGAACATCCCGACTGCCTGCAGCAGACCTTCCTGACCACCCGGCCCTGCCTGGCAGGGGAGGGGCCGCTGTCGGTCGCGCTGCTCGCGGATTTCTTTGACGAGCAGTTCCGCGTCAATGACGGCGAGACCGCCCGCCGGTACTGGCAGGTCTGGGACCGCACCGAGGGCACGCTGCTGGACGCCGGCGCCTGGCACTGGCAGCCCGGCACCGGCTGCGTCGTCGTGGACCATCCCACGCCCTACCACAGCTATACGGTCAGCTTCCTGGCCTATCGGATCTGGGAAGAGATCTCGATGTACAACCATCTGACCAACCACTGGGACAAGGAACACCTGATGCCCATTGATCCCCGCCGCCCCGAAGCCCGCGCCTTCCTGACCGACTGGCTGCGCAACTGGTGCGAAACCCACCCCCACACGACGGTGGTCCGGTTCACGAGCCTGTTCTACAACTTTGTCTGGATCTGGGGCTCCGACGAGCGCAACCGCAGCCTCTTCACCGACTGGGGCAGCTATGACTTCACGGTGTCGGAGCAGGCGCTGGCGGATTTCGCGGCCGAGTACGGCTACGAGCTCACGGCGGAGGACTTCATCAACAAGGGCAACTTCCAGGTCACCCACCAGCCGCCCACGGCCCACAAGCGGGATTACATGGCGTTCACCCAGCGGTTTGTGGCCTCCTACGGCCGCACGCTGGTGGACCTGGTCCATCAGTACGGCAAAAAGGCCTATGTCTTTTACGACGACAGCTGGATCGGTGTCGAGCCTTACGGCCCCTATTTCCCGTCCATCGGGTTTGACGGCATCATCAAATGCGTGTTCTCGGGCTATGAAGTGCGGATGTGCTCCGGTGTGCCCGCCCAGGTCCATGAACTGCGCCTGCACCCCTACCTCTTCCCGGTGGGGCTGGGCGGTGCGCCGACCTTCACCGAGGGCGGCGATCCCACCCGCGATGCCCGCGCGTACTGGAACCATGTCCGCCGCGCCCTGCTGCGTGCCCCGATTGACCGCATCGGGCTGGGCGGCTACCTGCACCTGGTGAAGGATTTCCCGGATTTTGTCCAGTATATCGCCGATCTGGCCGATGAGTTCCGCGAGGTGCGGGATCTGCACGCCGCCGGCGAGGTCTACACGATGCCGCTGACCGTGGCGGTGCTGCACAGCTGGGGCGGACTGCGCCCCTGGACGCTCTCCGGCCATTTCCATGAAACCTACATGCACGACCTCATCCACATCAACGAGGCGCTCTCCGGCCTGCCGGTCGAGACCCGCTTCCTGAGCTTTGAGGATGTCAAGGCCGGCAAGCTGGAAGGCGTCGATGTGGTCATCAACGCCGGCCGCGCCGGCACGGCCTGGAGCGGCGGCGATGCCTGGCAGGATGCCGCGCTGGTCACGGCGCTCAGCGCCTGGGTGGCCCAGGGCGGCGTGCTGATCGGCGTCAATGAGCCCACCGCCGTGCCGGGCTGGGGAGACTATTTCCGGATGGCCCGCGCCCTCGGCGTGGACGAGGACACCGGCGCCCGTGTCTGTCACGGCCGCTGGCCCGTGCAGGCCGACCTCGTGGAGGGCCTGATCCCCGAGGGCGCCACCCTCTGCACCCGCGACCACCTTTACCTGACGGACGGCGAGACCCGCGTCCTGGCCGAACAGGACGGCTGCCCGGCCATTGCCACCCACACCTTCGGCCGCGGCCGTGGCATATATCTGGCCGGCTTTGCCTACAGCCCCGAAAACGCCCGGATGCTGCTCAACCTGATGCTCTGGGCCACCGGGACCGACAGCAGCCGTGTCCCGTACCTGACCGACAATGCGGCCTGCGAATGTGCCTGGTTCCCGGCTGCCCGCCGCCTTGTGGTCATCAACAACACCGAACAAGCACAGACCACCGTCATCCACACACCGGAGGGCGATGTGCGGGCTGAACTGGCCCCGTTCGCCACCCGGATGATCCAACGCTGAAGGGGGCACCGTCATGTCCTATCTGATTGTCAACGCCGCACGCTCGGCGGGCACGATCCGCAAAACGATCTACGGACAGTTTTCCGAACATCTGGGCCGCTGCATCTACGGCGGTATCGCTGACCAGGACGGCGCGCTGCGCCCCGCCGTCCTGCAGGCGCTGAAAACGCTGCACATCCCGGTGCTGCGCTGGCCGGGCGGCTGCTTTGCCGATACCTACCACTGGCGGGACGGCATCGGCCCCCGCAGCGAGCGCAAGACCATCATCAACACCAACTGGGGCGGCGTGACCGAGAACAACGCCTTCGGCACCCACGAGTTCCTCAGCCTCTGCGAACAGCTCGGCTGCGAAGCCTACCTGTCCGGCAATGTGGGCAGCGGCACCGTGCAGGAGTTCTCCGACTGGGTGGAATACTGCAATATGCCCGGCGTCTCGCCGATGGCGGACCTGCGTCGCCGCAACGGCCGCGAAGCGCCCTTCGGTGTGCGGTACTGGGGCATCGGCAACGAGGCCTGGGGCTGCGGCGGCACGATGCGCGCCGAATACTACGCCGACCTCTGCCGCCAGTATGCGACCTATCTGCGCTCCTACGATGCCGGCCTTGTGCCCTACAAGATCGCCTCGGGCGCCAATGTGGACGACTACCACTGGACCCGCACCGTGGTGGAGCGCGCCGGCCAGTGTATCGACGCCGTCAGCCTGCACTACTACACCGTCCCCGGCCCGGACTGGCAGCACAAGGGCAGCGCCACCGACTTTGACCGCGACGCCTACTACACCACGCTGCACAAGACGCTGCGGATGGAGGAACTGGTGGAAAACCACAGCCGCATTATCCGCCGCTTTGCCAAGGGCCGGCCCATCGGTCTGTGCGTCGACGAGTGGGGCACCTGGTACGATGTCGAGCCGGGAACCAACCCCGGGTTCCTCTACCAGCAGAACACGATGCGGGACGCCCTGGTGGCGGCGGTCAACCTGAACATCTTCAACAACCATTGCGATACCGTCGTCATGGCAAACATCGCGCAGCTCGTCAATGTGCTGCAGGCAATGCTGCTGACCGAGGGCGACAAGGTGGTCCTGACGCCCACCAGCCATGTCTTTGCGATGTACAGCGGGCATCAGGGTGCCCGCCAGCTGGAAAGCTATGCCGAAACCCGGATGCTGCGCCGCGACGAGGAGCAGGTCCCCGAACTGCATGTCTCGGCCAGCGAACAGTCGGACGGCACCGTGCTGGTCACCGCCGCCAACCTCAACGACACCGAGCCCGTGCCGGTCAACTGCCTGCTGGGCGGCATCCATGCCGCCGGCGTCACGGCCCGGGTCCTGGCCGGTGCGCCGTTCGACCACAACACCTTTGACCGCCCCGAGGCTGTCCGTCCGGCGCCGCTTGCCGTCACGCCGACCGAAACCGGCTTCACGGCCGTGCTGCCGCCCTGCAGTGTGGCGGCGTTCACGGTCTGCCAGAAATAACCTCTTTGCTTTTTTGGATGGAACCGCTATAATACAGTCAAACAGACCGGCCGCGGCGAGCTGTCCCGGCCGGGAAGGGAGGTACCATCCATGCGTATTGTGACTTTGATCGAAAATACCCCCGGTGATCCCCGCTGCGCCTGCGAACATGGCCTGAGTCTCTATCTCGAGACCCATGACCACAGGCTGCTGATGGACACCGGCTCCACCGGCGCCTTCGCGGACAACGCGGAGGCGCTCGGCATTGATCTGACCCGCGTCGATACCGTCGTGCTCAGCCACGGCCACTACGACCACGCGGGCGGTCTGCTCCGCTTTGCCGCCCTCAATCCCGGGGCGCCGATCTATCTCCAGGCGGGGGCCGACGGCGATTTCTACCACGGCGACCGCTACATCGGCATCGACAAGGCCATCACGGCGCTGCCCCAGGTCCGCCCGGTCCGGGGCGATCTGCGCATCGACGGGGAGCTCTTTCTGTTCGCGGGCATCACCGGCCGGCGGTTCTGGCCCCAGAGCAATCTCTCACTCCGGGTCCGGCGGGACGGTCAGACCCTGCAGGACGATTTCTCCCACGAGCAGTGCCTGGTGGTCAGCCAGGACGGACACCGGGTGCTGGTGTCGGGCTGCGCCCACAACGGCATCCTGAACATCCTGGACCGCTACCGCGACCTCTTCGGCGGCGACCCCGACGTCGTGATCAGCGGATTCCATATGATGAAGAAACAGCCCTACGACTGCGAGGAACTGGATGTCATCGACGAGACAGCCCGGGAACTCGCGCGGCACAACACGGTCTTTTACACCGGTCACTGCACCGGCCTGCCCGCCTTCGAGCGGATGCAGACCATCCTGGGGGAGCAGCTCCGCCCGCTGCACAGCGGGGTGGAACTGGACCTCGCAACCCGGTAAAACCCCTGGTGCCCGGCTGCCCGGACAGCCGGAAAACGCCCCTTCCGCTCCGCTGTCTGCGGGGCGGTTTCCTTTTGCACATTTTTGAAGATTGTGTGAAATTCCGGGCCGAGAAGAGAATTTGACACTTTAGCGCATTGCATAAATACCGTTGGCGGTTTATATAAAAACTATCCAACTACGCGCAGAAACACTTGACAATATGCACGGGAGTGTTTGGGATTATTTCGCCGGAAATATGAGGATAATTTTGCGTAAATACGCGAAAAATGTAGTCAAAAAGATGAGAGGATTTGATTGTTGAAATACCGAAAAGGGTGCCGTAAAATTTGACTAAAGGCAGCAGGGAGCCGTCCGGACGGGCGGCCCTGCGCAGAGTCCCTCTTCCGCGGCGTCCAAGCCGGCTGCGGCGGTGCGGAAACAGCAGGGAACAACAAAAAGGAGGAACCCTCAATGGCGAAAACACTGACGGCAGGTAAAGCGGCCGGTGCTCGGACCAAGCAGGACAAACGCGCTTATGCGCAGCTCGGGCACAACACCTGGCGCAAAGCGTTCATGCAGCATTACTGGCTGTACATTCTGATGATCCCGGGCATCCTGTACATGCTCATTTTCAACTACACGCCGATGGCAGGCCTGGTCATGGCGTTCGAGGACTTCAGCCCCTACAATGGCGACACCGCCATCCAGGCGCTGTTCGGCAGCCCCTTCGCCGGACTGAAGTACTTTGAAAAACTCTTCACCGGCCCGGATTTCTGGCGTCTGCTGCGCAACACGCTGGCAATCTCGCTGGCCAACCTGATCTTCGCCTTCCCGGCGCCGATCATCCTCGCACTGCTGCTCAACGAGCTGCGCTGCAAATGGTTCAAGCGCTTTTCCCAGACGCTGGTGTATATCCCGCACTTCGTCTCCATCGTGATTGTGGCGGCGCTGACCTATCAGCTCTTCTCCACCACCGACGGTGTCGCCTATCATATGCTGGTCCAGGTGTTCGGCAAACAGAACGCCCCCGACATCATGTCCGATCCCAAGCTCTTCTCGACGATGATCGTCGGTCAGAACCTCTGGAAAGAGACCGGTTACGGCACGATCATCTACCTCGCGGCCCTCTCCAGCGTCGATACCCAGCTGTATGAAGCCGCCAAGATCGACGGCGCCGGCCGCTGGCAGCTGATGTGGCACGTCACGCTGCCCGCCATCCGCGGCACCATCATCCTGATGCTCATCATGAAGGTCGGCTCGCTGCTGAACACCGGCTACGAACAGATCTTCCTGATGCAGAACGCCATGAACCGCTCGGTCTCCGACGTGTTCGACACCTACATCTACACCAAAGGCATCGTCAACGGACAGTATTCCCTTGCCACGGCTGCCGGCCTGTTCAAGTCCATCGTCAGTATGGTCATGGTCGTCGGCGCGAACAAGATCGCCAAGCTGTTCGGTGAATCCGGCCTGTACTAAGCGCAAGGAGGTACTGTCATGTCTGGCATCATCCATCAGAAACAGGACCCCAACGCCATCCGTGCGACGGGTACCCTGGAAAAGCGCTCGCCGGGCGATCAGGCGGTGCAGGTGCTGCTCTATGTTCTGATTGCACTCATTGCTCTGCTCTGTGTGCTGCCCTTTATCTACGTCATCGCCGGTTCCTTCGCCACCGAGCAGGAACTGACCGAGCGCCCCTTCTTCCTGATTCCTCACGAATTCTCCCTCAATGCGTACTCCTACATCCTCAAGGACGGCTCGGTTTTCCGCGGCCTCAAGAACTCCTTCCTGGTCACCATCGTGGGTACGCTGATCAACATGTTCGTATCCTGCACGCTGGCCTACCCGCTTTCGCGCAGCTATCTCAAGGGCCGCAACGGCTTCATCAACATGGTCATCGTGACCATGCTGTTCTCCGGCGGCATGGTGCCCAGCTACATCCTGGTCATGAACATCCTGGACCTCGGCAACACCTTCTGGGCCCTGTGGCTGCCCGGTGCCATGAGCGCATTCAATATGATCATCATCAAGAACTACTTCCAGGGACTGCCCAACGAACTGGAGGAGGCCGCCATCATCGACGGTTCCAATGACCTGATCACCTTTGTGCGCATCATCCTGCCGCTGTCCACCCCCGTGCTGGCATCCGTCGCGCTGTTCTACGCGGTCGGTCACTGGAACTCCTACTTCAACGCCATGATGTACATCAACGACCCCGACATGGAACTGATGACCATCGTGCTGCGCCGCATGGTGTTCCTGACCAACAAGATCACTCAGGACAGCACCTTCGACTGGGGCGCTGCCGGTATGCCGCCCGCCAAATCCATCAAGATGGCCACCACCGTCGTGGCCACGGTCCCGATGCTCTGCATTTACCCCTTCGTTCAGAAGTACTTCACCCAGGGCATCATGGTCGGCTCCGTGAAGGGCTGATCCCCGTTATCCGGTTTCATCACGCAGTCTGCGTGTTATAAAAAAAGGAGGAAAACAACTCATGAAAAAGCAAATCGCCCTGACCCTGAGCGTCGCGATGGCCGTCACTGCCCTGGCCGGTTGCGGCGGTTCCGGCAGCTCGTCCTCTTCCAGCGCCGCTTCGGCTACCGCCGAGGGCGCCTCGGAATCCAGCGGCCGCCCGACCATCACCTTTATGATCCCCACCTTCTACGGCACCGAGTTCGCCAACGACAACTCCGACAAGGTCATCCAGGCCTACGAGGATTACACCAACACCACCGTCGAATGGCGTCTTGAGGCCAACGATACCTACAAGGACAAGTTCGGCCTGACCCTGATGGACAAGGACAACATGCCGATGATCCTGACCGCTTCCGGCGCGCTGGATGCCAACATCGTCGACGCCGCCAAGAAGGGCGCGTTCTGGGATCTGAGCAGCTACCTGCAGGACAGCGAGAGCTACCCCAACCTGAGCCAGGCCAACGAGAACGTTCTGAAGGGCCTGACCGTTGACGGACAGATCATCGGCATCCCCCGTACCCGTGCCATCGGCCGCTACGGCCTGGCCTACCGCACCGACTGGGCGGAAGCCGTGGGCATCACCGAGCCTCCCAAGACCATCGAGGATGTCTACAACATGCTCTACGCCTTCACCTACGATGACCCGGACGGCAACGGCGTGGACGACACCTACGGCCTCGAGCTGTGCAAGTACACCGGACCTCTGGACGTGATCCAGACCTGGTTCGGCTGCGGCAACGAGTGGGTCGAGCAGGACGGCAAACTGGTCCCGGTCCATCAGACGGCCGAGTACAAGGAAGCCCTGCAGTGGATGCGCAAGATCTATGAGGACGGTCTGGTCCGTCCCGACTGGGCAACCGTCGACACCTCCACCTGGGAGGACGGCTGCAAGAAGGGCGAAGCCGGCTGCTTCCTGGACACCATGGACGGTGCCAAGCGTATCTGGAACTACTTCACCAGCAACAACGTAGCGAGCGTTGTGGATCCCTCCACCACCGCCACGATGACGATGGTCGGACCCATCGCCAAGGATGCCAACAGTGAGCCCCGCACCCTGGCCACCAGCGGCTACAACGGCTTCTACCTGATCACCAAGTCTGGCGCCAAGACCGAGGAAGATCTGAAGAACTGCCTGACCTTCCTGGACAAGATGAACGACGATCCGATGCTCGAACTGGCCGACTACGGCATCGAGGGCATCAGCTATGACCTGAACGAGAACGGCAATGTCGTCCTGAACCCCGATTACGACGCTTCTCAGACCCCCAACTGCGGCCTGAACCAGGCTGTCGCCTACATCCCCAACATGTCCAGCGTGTCTCATCCGCTCGAGAAGGCCGAGAGCCAGATCGAGTCCGAGGCCTGCCAGGAAGTCAACGAGAAGTACGCCGTCTTTAACCCCGCGCTCGGCTACCTCGCCAACTCTGCCACCAACGCCGAAGTCGGCACCGATATCGAGCAGATCATCGACGACGCCCGCACCCAGTACATCTGCGGCCAGATCGACGACGCCGGCCTGGATGACGCTGCCCAGCAGTGGCTGGATCGCGGCGGTGCCCAGCTGGTTGAGGAAGTCAACGAGCTCTACGCTGCTGATACCAACAAGTAATTTCATTCCTATCTGAATCAGGCCGCGCCCCTGCGGCATCGGCCGGAAAGGCACCGCGGATGCACTCTCGCGGTGCCTTTTTTGTCGGCCGCAGCGCGGCATTCTTTTACAAAAACGCACAGAAAGGCGGATCTTTCGATGAACCTCACACTTTTGGCCCAGGATGCCCGCTCGACCACCGTGGGCTGGCAGCCGGTCCCCGGGGCTGCCTGCTATGCTCTGGAATGGTCCGACCGGATGTCCGACACCGTCCGCTTCCGCACGGCCGGCCAGACCCGGGACTGCCGGTTCCGGTTTGTCCGCTCGACGCATATCCCGTATTATCTGCGGCTGCGGGCCCTGGACGAGGCCGGCTCCACGCTGGAACTCAGCCCGGTGCTGACCACCCCGCTGGCCCGGGTGCTGTATCCCCAGCTCGAAGCGCTGGACCGCGGCCTGGTCGCGGTGGCAACCTCCGCCGGTGTGTTCCTGAGCTGGCGGCTGCTGCGCTCCGAGGTGGACGGCTACTCCGCCACCGGCCTGACCGGCGCGGATTTTGTCGTGTACAAGAACGGCGTGCGCCTTGCCGATGTGACGGACAGCACCAACTACCTGGACCCCGACGGCACGGCCGGGGACCTCTATGCCGTGGCGCCGGTGTATGCCGGGCACAAGGGCACCGCCTGCAATCCCGTCAGTGTCTGGGCGGACGGCTACTATGACCTGCCGCTCCACAGACCGGAAGGCGGCGTCACCCCCGACGGCAAACCCTTTGTCTACCATGCCAACGATATGAGCGTCGGCGATGTGGACGGCGACGGCCAGATGGAATTCTTTGTCAAATGGGACCCCGACAACTCGCAGGATGTCTCCATCAAGGGCTATACCGGCCGCTGCCTGATTGACTGCTGCAAGCTGGACGGCACGCTGCTCTGGCGGCTGGATATGGGCCCCAACATCCGCGCCGGCGCCCACTACACCCAGTTCATGGTCTATGACTTTGACGGGGACGGCCGCGCCGAGATGGCGGTCAAGACCGCGCCCGGCACCCGGATGACCCGCTATGCGCCGGACGGCACGGTGCTGTGGCAGCGCTACATCACGATGCCCCGCAGCGACCTGGAAGCCGGGTATTCCCACAGCGACAACTATGTCTGCTCGGCCGAGGACTACCGGCTGCACCTGGCCGACGTCTTTGCCGGCTGGCGGGATCATCCCGAGGTCCGGTCCGGCCGCTGGCCCGACACGCTGGAAGCCTGTTTCGGCATCCCGCAGCGGTACGACTACCCGCTGAGCCGCCAGGACGCCGAGGCGATGGCGGACTATTTCATCCGGGAATACGCCCCCTCCCGCAGCGAGCGCAACCATCTGGAAAAGTTCGAGGGCTTCATCTATTCCGGCCCCGAGTACCTGACGATGTTCGGCGGCGACGGCCGCGAACTCGAGACCATTCCCTTCAAGTTCGGCCGCGTGGACGACGGCCTGCTGTGGGGCGACTACGCGCTGCCCCGCATCGAGCCCTGCAACCGGGTGGACCGGTTCAACTCCGGCGTGGCCTACCTGGACGGCGAGCATCCCAGCCTGATTGTCTGCCGCGGCTACTATACCCGCGCCACCCTCGTGGCCTACGATTTCCGTGACGGCCATTTCTCGGAGCGGTGGAGCGTCGATTCCGGCTTTGTGCCGATGGATAACCCCTTCCGGGATGCGGGCTGTCACCTGGCGCGGGGCAGCGATCCGGTGTTCGGGGCGCTGGCCGGCCAGGGCAACCACAGCATTTCCACCGGCGATGTGGACGGCGACGGCTGCATGGAGATTGTCTGCGGCGCCGCGGTCATCGACCATGACGGCAGCCTGCTGTATTCCAGCGAAGGAACGCTGCCCGACGGCACCCCGGCCAAGTTCGGCCACGGCGATGCCATGCACCTGGCCGACATCGACCCCGACAGCCCGGGCCTTGACCTCTTCAATGTCTTTGAGGGGGCCGAAAATGCGCCCTACGGCTGGGCACTGCGGGATGCCGAGACCGGTGCAGTCCGGTTCGGCGAGTACGCCGAGGAAGATCTGGGCCGCTGCATGATCGGCAAGATCGACCCCGCCACCCGCGGCCTGCAGGTCTGGGTCAAGGAGGTCTACGACTGCCGCGGCAACCGCCTGCCCCTCGAAACGCCCGGCACCAACATGAAGATCTACTGGGCGGGGGACCTCTCCACCCAGGTCACCGACGGCCGGGATTATCTGCACGGCCCCAAGTGCGGCGCGGTCAACGACCTGACCCACGGCACGATGCTGATGCCCAGCGGCACCGCCACCAACAACGGCACCAAGGGCAACCCCTGCCTGGTGGCCGACATCTTCGGCGATTTCCGCGAGGAACTGCTGCTCCGCCTGGAGGATGATTCGGCAATCCGCATCTACACCTCCACCGACCTGACCCACCACAAGCTCTTCACCCTGCTGCATGACCCGCAGTACCGCTGCGGCGTGGCCTGGCAGAACAACTGCTACAACCAGCCGGGGTACCCCTCCTTCTACTATGCAAGCGATATGGACTTTGCCAACGTCCTGCCCCAGCTCCGGGCCAGGCCGACGGTCTATCTGGCCGCGGACTCGACGGTTCAGAGCTACACCGAGGCCGAAGCCCCCCAGACCGGCTGGGGCCAGCAGCTCTGGCGCTGCCTGCGCGGCGCCAACCTCTGCCGGGTGGATACCCGTCCCGGCTGCCCCTTCCCCCAGGAGCGCCGCTACCATCTGCCCGACCTGACGATCGACAACTGTGCGATGGCCGGCCGCAGCAGCCGTTCCTTCCGGGAGGAGGGACGCCTGGCGGATATTGAGGCCTCGCTGCGGCCCGGGGACTACCTGGTGGTCCAGTTCGGCCACAACGATGCCTACCGCGAAAAGGCCGAGCGCTATGTGGCGCCCGAGGCGTTTGGCGCCTCGCTGCAGCCCTACCTCGACGCGGCCCGGCGCCACGGCGCAACCTGCATTTTTGTCTCTCCGGTGGCGATGCGCATCTTCGATGAGAACGGTGTCTGCCACCCGAGCTTCCCCGAATACCGCGAGGCGATGGCCCGGTTTGCCCGGCAGGCCGGCGCGGTCTGGCTGGACCTGGGCGCCGCCACGGCGGCCGCGGTCACGGCCACCGGCGCCGAACACGCCAAATCCCTCTACCTGTGGCACGGCGACAAGCACGACGACGCCCACCTGCAGCAGGCCGGCGCCCTGCGTTTTGCCCGCGCCTTTGCCCGTCTGGTGCTGCAAAGCACCGATCCCCGCCTGGATGTTCTGAAAGCTGCCTTTGAGGAGGAATAAACAATGGCTATCGGAGATCTGCTTCATCAAACGCCCGTCACAACGCCCGATCCCTACACCGGCTGCCCGGTCACCCGGCTCACGCCGCCCGACCACACCAGCCATCATATGTACTTTTATAACCGCATGGTCACCTCGGACAGTTCCCGGCTGCTCTACTGTGCCGAGATCAACGGCCGGCGCAACCTCTACCTGATGGAACTGGCCACCGGCGATGCCGTCCAGCTGACCGAGGGTGACGCCCTCGACGATTACGGCGCGATGATCTCGGCGGATGACAAGTCCGTCTACTACCAGCAGGACCGCAAGGTCTGGAAGCTGGACCTGGCCACTCTGCAGCGCACCTGCCTGTATGCCGCGCCGGACGGCTGGGACTGCGGCAACTGGGGCATGAGCGATGACAACCGCTATCTCGTCATGACCGAGACCCGCCGCGACACGCTGCCCGACCTGACCGGCAAGAAGGGCTGGGAATTCTTCCCGCTGACCTGCGCCGCCAAGCCGCTGTGCCATATCGTCTATCTGGACACCCAGACCGGCGAACACCACATCGTCGTGGAGGACCGCTGCTGGTTCGGCCATGCGCAGCTGCGCCCCGGCGATCCCGACACCATCCTGTTCTGCCACGAGGGCCCCTACGACATGATCGACGCCCGTCTGTGGCTGATCCAGAGCGACGGCAGCCGGTACCGCTGTGCCCGGCCCCAGCCCAAGGATGTCATCATCACCCACGAGTTCTGGATGCCCACCGGCGACCGTCTGGCCTACGTCTACCGCAAGGCGGACGACGGCAGCACCGAGACCATCCGGATGATGCGCCCCGAAACCCTCGAGGAGGAGCTCTTCATGCCCTGCCTGCCCTATGCGCACTTCATCTGTGACCGGCAGCGGCGCTGGTTCGTCGGCGACTGCCAGGGCCAGGAAACGCCCATCCATCTGCAGACCGGCGAGGGCCGCGGCCAGGAAGTCCGCAACGACTTCATCTATCTGGTGGACATTGCCCGCAAGAAGGAGATCCCGCTGTGCTACCACGGCACCAGCTGGACGACCATCCACGGCACCCCGCAGGACGCCCACCCGCATCCCTGCTTCACGCCGGACGGCAGCGGGGTGGTGTTCACCTCCGACCGGGAAGGCAAACCCTGCGTGTATCTTGCCAAAACCGCGGGCGCTGCGGCGAAAGGAGAATGACAATCATGGAATGGCCCAAACTGAAGAATATCTACATCTGTTTCCCCGGCGGACGCCACAAGGTCCTGACAATGAGCTTTGATGACGGCCGGGTGGAGGACCGCCGCCTGGTGGAGCTGTTCAACCGCTACGGCGTGCGGGGCACCTTCAACCTCAATGCCGGGCTGCTGCTGGATGACCGCGTTCCGCCCAGCGAGTGGCGGGACCTGTACCGCGGTCACGAGGTCGCCTGCCACACCTGCCTGCATCCCACGATCGCCCGCAGCCCGCTGGATCAGGTGGCCCGCCAGATTCTGGAGGACCGCCAGGGGCTGGAATCCGTCATGGGATACCCGGTGCGGGGGCTGGCCTACCCCAACGGCAGCTGGACGCCCGAGATCGCGGCGATGCTGCCCTCGCTGGGCATCCGGTACGCCCGCGTCGTCGGCGACACCCACGACTTTGCGATTCCCAATGATTTCATGACCTGGAAATCCACCTGCCACCATACCCATCAGCTGCTGGAGGACGGAAAACGGTTTGCGGCGCTGTTCAAGACCCAGTATCTGTACATGATGTATGTGTGGGGACACAGCTTTGAATTTACCTGCGAGGCCGACTGGGAGCAGATGGAACGGTTCTGCGATCTGGTGGCGGGCCGCGAAGATACCTGGTATGCGACCAATATCGAGATTGTGGACTATCTGGAAGACGCCCGCCGTCTGCAGTTCACCGTTGCGGCGGACATCGTTCACAACCCGGCGGCCCGGTCCATCTGGATCGAGGTGGACGGCGACCGGATCGAAATTCCCGGCGGCGCCACGGTGCAGCTTTCATGAGGGGGAGACTTGATTTTCCCCGGGCAAACTCGTATGATCTAGGGATGGGACCGCGAAAGCTGCCGCGGTTCCTTCGCCGGACTGCCCGCGGCGGCAGGGCGTCCGGCCGGATCGGATACTCCGCCGCGACAAGGGAGGAGACTAGTGGAATTCCCGAAACCTACCAACCGTCAGACCGCGAAGGAAAAACAGCGCAGCCGGTATGAGACGCTGATCTTTACCCGTCTGGTCCTGCTGGTCGCAGTCCCGCTGCTCATTGTGGGCCTGCTGTGCGGCATCCTGTACTACCGCAGCGAGCCCGCCCGCGGCCGCGCCAAACTCGGCGAGGTGGCCGGCAACGCTTCGATGCGGATGACAAGCGTGTTTGACGGACTGCGCAGCTATTACCTGGCGGCCCTGCGAAATTCCAGCTTTACCTGGATGGAAAGCTGTTCGGAAATCCCGTACAGCCGGTACAGCGACCTGCGGGATGCCCAGGAGCTGCTGCGGGGCGGGACCTATATGGATTCCTATGTGGTCGGGTACGAATACATCAATCTCCGCTACGGCTGGGTGCTGAGCAACTACGGCACCTTCCCGCTCGAGCAGATGAAAAATCAGGAGGAAATCCGCACCTTCATCGACAACCAGGCCAGCCAGACCGCCACCCTCTACTGGGTCAACCGCACCGGTGCGGCGCCGCGCCAGACCTCCAGCCTGTGGCTGAACGTGTCGGGGCAGTGCCTCGTGGCACGGATCACCTCGGCCAAGAACGGCCTGGTGGGAATGCTGCTGATCCATCTCGATATGGAATACCTGTCCGAGCTGGCAGGGGAGTGGAAGTCGCTGGGCTATGACGTGGTGCTGCTCGACGCGAACGGCGAGACCGTCACCACCACCGACACCGAGCTGGCCCACGCGCTGGCCGATGCCGGCGACCTCTCGGACGGGCATCTGCGCATCCCCGGCACCATCAGCAACTACCTTGTGCAGGGCCAGGCCATCAACTTCAACGGCATCACCTGTTATGCCGCCTACGACGAACAGCAGAACCTCGGGTCCAGCGTCGCGGCCTTCTGGGTCTCGGTGCTCATCCTGCTGGCCACGGTCGTCGTGCTGCTGGTCTGCCGGTGGAACAGCGCCTTCCTCTATCGTCCCATCCGGGAACTGCTCGACCAGGCCTACGATGTGTTTGGCCGGCGGGAACAGAACCAGGACGAGTTCGACTATCTGACCTCCAGCGTGACCCGCGCTGCCCAGAACCAGAAGGATATGCAAAAGCTGGTACAGGCCCAGCGCCGCCAGCTCGAACAGCAGTTCCTGCTGCACATCCTGCGCAGCGAGGCCAGCCTCGAGGCCATCCACAGCACGATGCAGGAGTTCGGCATCCAGCCCTTTGCCTGCTACCGGCTCCTCGTGCTCAGCATTGTCTTTGAAAAGCAGATGACCGGGTCGGTGCGTGAGGCGGTCGCCCAGACCGTCGCCCAGCGCCTTCCCGCCGAAATCTGCCGCCGGCTCTTCTTCTGTCCGGTGGCCGTGGATGCCACGGTGGTCATGGTGGCCGGCGCCGAGAACGAGGAAACGCTGGCCCACAACGTCGAAACCGTCTACAAGGGCGCGGCCAAGGTGGTCAGCGCCGGGATGGGCTGCCGGTGTGTGGCGGGCGTCAGCCGGGTTTTCACAAGCCCCGAGCAGATCGCCTCGGCCTGGCACGAGGCCAGCGAGGCACTGCGCAGCCGGGGCGCCGCGTCGGAGGAGATGCGCCAGGACCTGACCTACTACACGACGGCCGAGGACAACCACACCGAGCACGGCTATGACACCCTGCTGGAAAACGAGATCATCGCCGCCATGACGGCCTGCAACAAGCGCGAGACCGAGCGGCTCATCGGCGTCTTTCTCGAACGGCTGGAGGAAAAGGGCGTGCGCGGCTATGAGCGGATGTTCTATCTCCAGCGTCTGGTCAGCACCCTGCTGATGGTGGCTGAAAACGCCGGCCTGTCGGTCAGCAAGGTATTGTCCAACCACAGCGACAACCTGTTTGCCGAGATCAGCCGCATTTACAGCAACGACAAGATGCGCACCTTCCTCGTGGAGGAGGTCGCCGTCCCGGTCATGGACCTGCTGGGCAATTTCCGGCGGGACAATACCAGCGAGCTGGTCAAGAACGTGATCGCCCTCATCAAGCAGACCAACGGCGACCTGACCCTCAACGAGTGCGCCGAAAAGCTCAACTATTCGGCCAGCTATATCTGGAAAGTCCTCAAGAACGAGCGCAACACCAACTTCACCGACCTCGTCGCTTCCCAGAAACTCGAGATGGCCAAGGAACTGCTGCTCACCACCGATATGTCGGTGGCCCAGGTGGCCGACACGCTGCACTACTCCAACGTGCAGAACTTCATCCGGTTCTTCAGCCGCGAGGTCGGCATGACCCCCGGCAAGTACAAAAAAGAATACCAGACGGGCAAGAAAAAGCCCTGACGGCCCGCACCCCCGACGGTTGTTCCGCCGGGGGTATTTTTTTGCCCCGCAACGCAAACACTAGCTGCGGAAAAAAAGTTTGCAGAAGGGGGTTGACAAAATGAACTGTAAATTATATAATTACAGTGTAATCTGAAACAAAAAGATTTACAGTTTAGCACCGACACGGTGCAAAAATCCGAACACCTACCTTATATATAAAGGAGAAGTATTATGAATAAGAATCCTCTGACTTCCGCCAATTTTGACCAGACCATCGCCAACGGTGTGACCCTCGTGGATCTGTGGGCGCCGTGGTGCGGCTACTGCCGCCGGATCGCCCCGGCCGTTGAAGCGCTGGCCGATGAGCTGGACGGCCGCATCCGGGTTGCCGGCGTCAATGTGGACGACGCGCCGGATGTCGCCGCACGGTTCGGCGTCAACACCATCCCCACGCTGCTGCTGTTCAAGGACGGCCGCCTGCTGGGCCGGCCCTTTGTGGGACCGCGTTCCCAGGCAGACATCCGGGAATATCTGTCGGCCAACGGCGTACTGTAAGACAAGGAGGCAGCCATGAACAACGCGGTTGATGTACTGGTGCTCGGCGGGGGACCCGGCGGCTACACGGCCGCGCTCTATGCGGCGCGGGCAGGTCTGTCGGTCCTGGTGCTGGAGCGGCTCTCCGCCGGCGGCCAGATGGCCACCACCGGCACGGTGGAGAATTACCCCGGCTTTGAGGACGGGGTGGACGGGTTTGAACTGGGCGAGAAGATGCAGCGCCAGGCCCAGCGCTTCGGCGCCCGGACGGTGCTGGCCGAAGTCCGCGAGGTTGCGCTGACCGAGTCCCCCAAGCGGGTGGAGACCGACCGCGGCACCTTCCTGGGGCGCACGGTGGTGGTGGCCACCGGCGCCGAAGCCCGGGAACTGGGCGTCCCCGGCGAGGCGGCTCTGCGGGGCCGCGGGGTGAGCTACTGCGCCACCTGCGACGGGATGCTCTACCGCGGGCGGGAAGTGGCGATCGTGGGCGGCGGCAACACCGCCGTCGGCGATGCCCTGACGCTGGCCCGGCTGGCCGGGCGTGTGACGCTGATCCATCGGCGGGACGCGCTGCGGGCCTCTGCCGTTTACCTTGACAAGCTCCGGGAAAATGGTGTAAATATTGTATGGAACACCGAGGTCAAGGCGCTGCAGGGCGATGACCGGCTCACCGGCCTGGTCCTGCGCAACAAGGTCACGGGGGAGGAAAGCACCCTGCCGGTGGACGGCCTGTTTGTCGCCGTCGGGCGCCGGCCCGAGACCGCTCTGTTCCGCGGGCAGCTCGAAACCGACGAGGCGGGCTACCTGATCGCCGACGAGACCACCCGGACATCGCTGCCCGGCGTCTACGCGGTGGGCGACGTGCGCCGCAAACCGGTCCGTCAGATCCTGACAGCCGCCGCGGACGGTGCCGTTGCCGCACATTATATCGAGGAATATCTGGCCGGGAACCGGGCGTGACGCCGCTTCCCGGTACGCAACGGGAGGAACGGCATGAAGAGCGATTTCAGCGTGGCGGTCCATGCGCTGGTGTATCTGAGCGTCAAGGGCTGCACGCTCTCCAGCGATGCGCTGGCCGACAACATCTGTACCAACGCGGCGCGGGTGCGCAAGGTCATGGCCCGCCTGAAAAAGGCCGGCCTGGTGGGCGCCCGGGAGGGAAGTGAGGGCGGTTTCTGCCCCCAGGTTCCCCCCGCCGAGCTCACGCTGGACCGGGTGGCGGCCGCCGTGGACACCGCCTTTGTGGAGTCCGGCTGGCACAGCGGCGCCGCCGACCGCAACTGCGCCATCTGTGCCGGCATGGCCGGCGTGATGGATGAGATCTATGCCGATCTCGACGCCGGCTGCCGCCGCCGTCTGGCCGGTGTGACCATCGCCGATATCGAGGACCGTCTTTTTGCGGGCAAGCCGCTCTTTGCGGCGGAACAGGAGTTGACAGATGGGATTTGATCTGTCCGTCGGCATCTCGGCGGTGACCGTTTTCCTGCAGGGGCTGCTCAGCGTCTTTTCCCCCTGCGTGCTGCCCCTCATCCCGCTGTATATCGGGTATCTGGCCGGCGGAACGGCGGCGGTGCAGCCGGACGGCACCATCCGCTATCCGCGTCGCCGCGTGCTGGTCAACACCCTGTTCTTTGTGCTGGGCATCAGCTTCGCCTTCTTCCTGCTCGGCATGGGCTTCACGGCGCTGGGCCGCTTCTTCAGCGGCAACCGCACCCTGTTCACCCGGTGCAGCGGCGTGCTGATCCTGGTGTTCGGCCTGTACCAGCTGGGCATCTTTGGCCGCAGCAGCGCGATGGACAGCGAACACCGCTTCCATCTGCCCCTCAACCGGCTGGCCATGAACCCCCTGACCGCGCTGCTCCTCGGCTTTACCTTCAGCTTTGCCTGGACGCCCTGCGTGGGTCCGGCGCTGTCCGGCGTGCTGCTCATGGCCTCCAGCGCGCCCGAGCGGGGATTTTTGCTCATCGGGGTGTACACCCTCGGCTTTGTGATTCCCTTCCTGCTGGTGGGACTGTTCACCGGCACCGTGCTGGACCTTTTCAAAAAATACCACAACGTCGTGCGGTATACCACCCGCATCGGCGCCGTCCTGCTGATCCTGATGGGTCTGATGACGCTGACCGGCTTCACCGGGCGGCTCAGCGGGGTGCTGTCCCAGACGGGCGGCAGTCCGTCGGCCTCGTCCGGTGCGGCGCCCCAGGTCACCGCCACGCCCGCTCCCACCGAGGAGCCCGAGACCGACCCCGACGCCATCCCGGCCCCCGACTTCACGCTGGTGGACCAGTACGGCGAGGAACACACCCTGTCGGAATACCGCGGCAAGACGGTGTTCCTGAACTTCTGGGCCACCTGGTGCGGCCCCTGCCAGAGCGAGATGCCCGAGATCCAGTCGCTCTATGAGTCTTACGGCAGCAACGGCGAGGACCTGATCGTGCTGGGCGTCGCCAACCCCAGCAGCGCCGAAAATCCCCGCGCCGTGGACGGCAGCATCGACGAGGTCAGCGGATTCCTGTCGGACAACGGCTACACCTTCCCGGTGGTCATGGACACCACCGGCGATGTGCTCAGCGCCTACGGCATTTCCGCCTTCCCGACCACCTTCATGATCGACACCGAGGGCAACGTCTTCGGCTATGTGACCGGTCAGCTGACCGCCGACATGATGGAGAGCATCGTCACCCAGACCATGACCGGGCAGCGGGTCTCCTGAACCACAACGACAAAACGCCCCCGCAGATTCTGTGGGTGCTCATAAGAAAGTAATTTGAAAGAATTACAATTATGGCATCTGTCAGGCAGGATTGGGTAACGAATAAATACGCCGTATTCAGCAGATTTTGCTGGATACGGCGTATTTTCTTGCCTATTTACGCTTCCTTTTCCCTTTTCCGTGTGTCATGTTGCTTTTGCCGCGCCGATTTATGGGGTTTTTCATGTGCTTGGACAGCCGCAGCACCTCAATCAGATTGACAAACTGCTCTTTGGTGATGGCATCGTAGTCAATGCCGAGTGTGGCCAAGAGTGCCCGCGCCTTCTTTTCGTCGCTGCTGCCTTCAAAGTTCATGGCAGTCTGTAACTGCTGCTGTACTTGTGCTGCGGCGGACGGCTCGTCTGCCGTTGTGCTGTCGGTCTTGTGGGCTTCCCGAATATCGCGGAGTATTTCGTTCAGGTCATCCGAAACCACATGGCTGAAGTATTCTTCCTCCGGCACCTGCGCCAATTCCAGCGTGCGGAGATAGAGATCGTTGGCACTATCCTCTCGCTTGGACAGCACCATTTGACGCACGGCCTCCAGCACAGTGTTCATGTCGTTGATCCGCATATCCGCGATACGGTCAACATAAATTTCTGCATCCAGCATCAACCGCTGAAAATCTTTGTGGCAAATCAGCTCCGACAGCAGCCGGTGATTGAATTGCCCCGCCTTCAATACTTCAATCGCATCGTCACCCAAATGCAGAGCATCCAGCTCTGTGTTTGGGTGATTTTTTCTTTCTGTCAATCCCATCAAGTAATCGGCGGATACCCCATAAAACTTTGCCAGCGCCGCGATGCTGAACGGGCTGATGTCCTTGAAATCGTCCGCCTCATATTTGCCGAGGGCGGCGCGGGAAATGCCTGTTGCCTCGGAAAGCTGTTCCAGTATCAGGTTGCGCTCTGTCCGCAAATCTTTAAGCCGCTCCGGGATCGTCAGTTTGATATTCATATCCGCGCCCCCTCTCGTTCTGCTTCCCATTATAGCACAGATTTCTATAAGCGTGGAAATTTCCGCTTTTCGCACCCTTTTTCCAACCTCTTGGATATACGGGAACAGGCCCGATTTTTCGTTAAACTGTACTTGTCGGGAGGCAACAGCACCTTGAAAATTACATGACCGTCCGAATGGGATACCCCCGGCAGGGGAAGCAGCGCCATGACCCCATGTGTTTGAAAGCACGGGAGAGCGTGCCAATGCCGGAATACGCCGCTGAAAAGCCAGGGGCAGGAACGGCATTCGGAAAGAGCGGCAAAAATACAGCGATATTTTCAAAGGAAGTGAAAACAGCGAAAAATCCGGCGTTTTCATATTGATAACGCCATTAAAGCACGATACACCGGATAGCGAAGAGGGTACGCTGTCTGGCGTGTGATTATTCCAACCCGCGAAAATCCACGCGAAACGGTGAAGCTGAACCTTGCCCTGTGTGAGCAGGGCTTCACAAAGAGCGGAGAAAACAGTTATTCGCAAACCATCATCATTTGCCTAATGATGAACTCGATACACGTACCAGCGCACCGGCTTCACTGCCAAGCAAACGAAAAAAGGAGGGCATAAGCCATGAGAAACAAAGAGATTTACCGAAACGAAATCAAGTCCTATATTATCCGGGCTGGCATGACCATGAGCGAAGCTGTGGAAATTCTGGCCGACGAATACGGTTGGAGCAGCAGCGTTCCCAACTTGTCAGACAAGCTGAAACGCGGCAGCCTGCGCTACGGCGAGGCTGTGGAGCTGGCCGATGTGCTGGGGTACGACATTGTTTGGCAAAAGCGCCGGGAGGTGAGATAAATCGCGGGAACTATTTACGGATATATCCGGGTTAGCAGCAAGGACCAGAACGAGGACCGGCAGCGCATCGCTTTGCAGGATGATCCTATGTCAAGAAAAAGTACAAATTAAGAATGACTTTTTTCCATCTTGCCAGCATACTTAGCCGGCAAGTTTTTGCTCCAGCTCTAATAGTTTATTCCTGTATTGTTTTTCATACTCATCAGGCGAAAGATATCCACAATGACTATGAATCCTTACTGTATTATAAAATGTCTCTATGTACTCAAAAACAAGGCGGTATGCATGTTTATAATCAAATATTTTAAAGCGGTTCAGCCATTCTCGTTTTAATAGTGAATGAAAGGATTCTATGCATGCATTATCCCATGGGTATGCTTTCTTTGAGTAACTGTTTATCATTCCTTCTGTTACTTTCTGGAATGCCTGGGATACGAATTGTATACCTCTGTCACTATGAAACACAAGCGGCGAGGTGACATTTCGCATCTGCTTCGCTTTGTTTACACATTCTACTACATGGATTGCTTCAAGACTCTGACTGAGTACCCATGCTATGATTTTCCTTGAGTAAAGATCCATTATGCTTGTCAGATACACAAATCCATTGTATGTCCATATATACGTGATATCAGATACCCATACAGCGTCCGGCCTTGAAGGATTAAACTGCTCATCAAGGATATTTTGCAGTTCACTGTTGAAATCAGAATCGATTGTTGTTACTGTATATGGTTTTACCCATTGCGCTTTGATCCCCATTTGGCGCATATAATTACCTACCGTTTTTTCAGCAATAGATTCCCCCTGCCTGTGCAGCATTTCTGTGATCTTGGGTGCACCATAGTTCTGATGCGATCCATCATAGATCTGTTTGATAGCATCCTTGATATGATCACGATGCTTTTCAGAAACCGATGGGACACGTTGCTTCCATGCACGGTATCCAGAGCGTGAAACACCTAATATTTTCAGTACCCCGCTAACAGAAACCCGGTGTTTCTGTGGCAGTTCTGCCACCTCTGTGGTGTATTCTGAAGTGGCAGTATAAATAGCTTCTGTTATTTTTCCAGGATACCGATTGCTTTTTTTAATATTTCAAGGGCATCCTTAGTATCTCGCAGTTCTCTTTTAAGACGGGCAATTTCTTTGGCTTCATCACTGGAATAATTACCTGTTCCGCGTGTGGGGACAGAACCTTCATTTTCTCTGGCTGCCTTCATCCAGTTTTTTAATGCAGACTCGCTGATCCCAAGGTTCTCAGCAGCTTTTTGAACGGTCAGTTCAGGATGATCTTTTCTGTAACGGACAGCATCCTCTTTGAATTGTTTTGAATATTGTGTACCTTTTGCCATAATGTTCTTCCTCCATATATTAATTTTATATCATCTATTGGAAGAAGTCATCTTTACTTTGTACTATTTATATACTACCACCAGGAGCTTGCTGTCCCGGAAAAAAACATTTACATGGACAAGCAGTCCGGCAAGGATTTTGACCGACCCCAATACAAACGCCTGCTGCGAAAAATGAAAAAGGACGATCTGCTCTACATCAAGAGCATCGACCGTCTGGGCAGGAACTATGGGGAGATTTTGGAGCAGTGGCGGATATTGACGAAAGAGAAAGGCATCGACATCGTAGTGCTGGATATGCCGCTGCTGGATACCCGCCGGGGCAAAGATCTGATGGGCACCTTTCTCAGCGACATCGTGTTGCAGGTACTTTCCTTTGTGGCGGAAAATGAGCGCACCAACATCCGCCAGCGGCAGGCCGAGGGTATTGCCGCAGCAAAGGCAAGGGGCGTCCGCTTTGGCAGACCGCCGAAACCGTTGCCCGCTGGTTTTCACAGCGCCTATCAAAACTGGAAAGCCGGGAAAATTACAGGAACGGCAGCGGCAAAGGAATGTGGGATGCCGCTGTCCACATTCCGCTACCGGGCAGAAATTTACGAAAAGGCCAAATTGTTGTAAGCACCCGATTTTACAGAAAGGTGTACCTTCCTGTAAAATCGGTGTTTTTATAATCTTTTTTATTTTACCACGGATTCATGCGGATTTCCAGCACGGAATTGTGAACGATTTCGCTAATTCAAGAACGGTACGAGCTTTCACCGATAGTAACGAAAAGGTACACTTTTTGGAAAAGAAGGATGCCCATGAAAATCATCAACAACACTACCGAGAAGCTGGCTGATGACCTGCGTGTAACGATAAAAAAACGCAGCAGGGTCTCTATGGCCGCTGCCTGTTTTTCTGTCTATGCATTTGAAGAACTGAAAGCACAGCTTGAAAACCTGGACGAGCTGCGCTTTATCTTCACTTCTCCCGCCTTTTTGGACGAGAAGCCAAAGAAAGCCCAGCGGGAATTTTATATTCCTCGGCTGAACCGCGAGCGCACACTACATGGCAGTGAGTTCGAGATTAAGCTCCGCAGCGAATTCCGCCAGCGCGCAATCTCGCAGGAATGTGCGCATTGGATCCGGGAAAAAGCCCGCTTCAAGTCCAATAAGACCATGGAGGGAATGACAGGCTTTTTGACTGTAGATTCCGATTCTCCTGTAGCGTATGCACCAGTGAATGGTTTTACCCGCGAGGACCTGGGCTGTGACCGTGGCGGCCGTATGTTCAGCATAAAGGAATTGCAGGAATTGATACGGGAGGGCGAGAATTACCAGCGGCTAAAACCTGTTCATACGGAATTGAACAATATCAAGTTTAAGAAACAGAGGGAGAAATTTGAAACATCCCACGATGCGGAGTTACGGCTGTTTTATGCCGCCCGCCGTATTTCTGAAAGAAAAACTGGACGGAAAACCCATTGCCCTGAAAGCATGGAAACAGGAATACGCACAGTTAAAAACAGAGTATGCCGAACTGTCTCCGCAGCACAAGCCACTCCGGGAGGAAGTCATACGGCTACGGCAGGTGCAGAACGCCGTAGATACCGCACTGCGCCGGAGGGAGCAGCCACAGGCAGTACAGAGAAAGAAACATGAGATGGAGCTATGATATAACCGGCAGCTTTACCGCTACCAGTATTTTTATGGAGGGAGCATTTGAATGTATTTGAAGCGGTGAAACAGTCTGTTACCACCCGGCAGGCTGCTTCATTCTATGGAATCCGGGTGGGGAGAAACGGCATGGTCTGCTGTCCATTCCACAATGACCGCACGCCCAGCATGAAAGTGGACAGCCGCTTTTACTGCTTCGGCTGCGGGGCTTCCGGGGATGTGATCGACTTTGCCGCTTTGCTGCATGGATTGGGGAAACGGGAAGCTGCGGTCAGGCTTGCGGAGGACTTCGGCGTTTCCTATGAGAAATCCGGCAATGCGCCGCCAGATAGGAAGCGTCACAACAGGTCACAGCCCCGACAAAAATCAGCGGAGCAGAGATTTCAGGAAACGGAACGGTATTGTTTCCGGGTGCTATGCGATTATCTGCGCCTGTTGGAGCATTGGAAAACAGCATACGCCCCACAGCCGCAGGATGCCATCTGGCATCCTCTTTTTGTGGAAGCGTTGCAGAGGATAAGCTACACAGAATACCTTTTGGATATTTTGTTATACGGAGAAATAGAAGAAAAAGCGGCATTGATCGCCGCACAGGGAAAGGAGGTGTTGCGGCTTGAACAGCGAATTTCAGAGCTTGCCGCCGGAAACGCAGGAAGCGGTCAAAAGGACGATGGACACAATGGAACCGGCGCAGACACCGGCAGAAATCCGGGAAACATTAGAGGGGACGCAGAAAGGCGGCGTGAAGAACAGCATCCGAAACTGCCTGACGGTGTTCCAGCGTGACCCTCTGTTTCGCGGGGCGCTGCGCCTGAACCTTTTGACGGAGCAGATTGACATTGTGAAGCCGCTGGGCTGGGAGCGCACCAGTACCACGCTGACCGACATGGACATGAACTACCTGCTTTTGTATCTGGAAGAAAATTACGGGCTTACCAGCGAGAAAAAGGTGCAGAGCGCCATCAAGATTGTTGCCAATGAAAACCGCTACCATCCAGTCAGGGATTACCTGAACAGCCTGCAATGGGACGGCACAGAGCGCATCCGTTACGCCCTGCATCACTTTCTGGGAGCCGATACGGACGAATACACCTATGAAGCCTTGAAACTGTTCCTGATGGGAGCCATCCGGCGGGTATTCAGACCGGGGAGCAAGTTTGAGGTCATGCTCTGTCTGGTTGGTGGTCAGGGAGCCGGGAAATCTACCTTTTTCCGGCTGCTGGCAGGCAGGGACGAATGGTTTTCAGACGATTTGAAAAAGCTGGACGATGAAAATGTGTACCGCAAGCTGCAAGGGCATTGGATTATCGAGATGTCGGAGATGATTGCCACAGCCAACGCCAAGAGTATTGAGGAAATCAAGTCATTCTTAAGCCGCCAGAAAGAAACCTACAAAGTGCCGTATGAGACACATCCCGGCAGACCGGCTGCGGCAATGTGTATTTGGAGGGACGACCAACCGGCAGGACTTTTTGCCCCGTGACCGCACCGGCAACCGGCGCTTTCTCCCCGTGACGGTGTACCCGGAACGGGCGGAGGTTCACATACTGGACGATGAAGCGGCGGCGAGGGCGTATATCGAACAGATGTGGGCGGAAGCCATGACGGTTTATCGCAGTGGGAAGTATAAGCTGTCATTCAGCATGGAAATGAACCGATACCTGAACGCCCACCAGCAGGACTTTATGCAGGAAGACACACAGGCCGGCATGATCTACGCCTATTTGGAGGACTACACCGGCGACAGGGTATGTTCCAAGCAGCTTTATGAGGAAGCGCTGGGGAACTTAAATTCCCCGGCAGACTGGGAGACACGGGCAATCTGCGAGATTATGAATACCGGCATTGCGGGCGGCATCATACAGGGCTGGGTAGCCTACAAAAGCCCGAAGCGGTATAAGAAATACGGTTCTCAAAAAGGCTGGGAGCGTGTCAACCAAGCTCCGCCGGAGGGGGACGGTTTTCAGGAAATCACGGAAGAAGAAGCCCGGCAAATGGAACTTCCATTCTGAAAAGCCACCGGTTGACAGTTTGGTTGACGCTTTGGTTGACAGCCGGTTGACGGGGAAAAGCCTGATATTTGGGGCATTTCTCTCCTTTGTCAACCATGTCAACCAAGAAATCAAAGAAAAAGTAAAAAGTAATAATAGAGCGCCTATGGATTGTTTTCAAAGTCTTTTCTGCCGGTTGACACGGTTTGGTTGACACGGAGACAGTCTGCGGCTGTACACCTGTCTGACATTCCCTTGTCGGGCATATTTCATTTATGGAGGTAACTGCCTATGGCAAAAAGCAAAAACGAGAGCAATAACAAAAACAGCGGCACCCTGCTTACCGAAAAAGACGGCACCCAGTATTTTGTCATGGGGAAAGTCCGTATCAAGGTATCGGAGCATTTCGCACAGGATGGGAAGCCGCTTGACAGCCTGCTGGAAGATGTGATCCAGCACGCTGCCGCCGCTTCCTGAAAAAATACGGAATAACGACTGTCAATCAGCCCACGCTTATGATATACTTGTACCAGCGAGTATTGTATAAGCGTGGGTTGTTTCTTTTAGAAGGAGGATTTTTAACCGTGAAACAACCATACAATACAACGATTTATAACACTGCACTATATTTGAGATTGAGCCGTGACGATGAATTACAGGGGGAAAGCGGCAGTATCCAGACCCAGCGCATGATGCTTAGACAGTATGCCGCAGAGCATGGGCTGACCGTTGTAGACGAGTACATTGACGACGGATGGAGTGGGACAAATTTCGAGCGTCCAAGTTTCCAAAGGATGATTGATGACATCGAAGACGGGAAAATCAACTGCGTTGTCACAAAGGACTTATCCCGTCTGGGAAGAAACTATATCCTGACCGGTCAGTACACGGAAATCTATTTCCCCAGCAAGGGAGTACGCTACATTGCCATCAATGACAATGTGGACACCATCAACGGAGAAAGCGAGCTTGCACCGTTCTTAAACATCCTGAATGAAATGCACGCCCGACAGACCAGCAAAAAGGTCAAGGCTGCCATGCACACAAGATTTGCCAATGGCGCACACTATGGAGCCTATGCACCGCTGGGCTATGTAAAAGACCCGGACAAAAAAGGTCATCTTCTGATCGACCCGGAAACACGCTGGATTGTAGAGAAGATTTTTGACCTTGCTGTACACGGGCGTGGAGCCGCCAGCATTACACGGATTCTGGTGGAGGAAAAAGTACCTACCCCCGGCTGGCTGAACTATGAAAGATACGGGACTTTCGCCAATATCTACGCCGGTGCGCCCGCAGAAAAAGCCTATGCGTGGACGATAGCACAGGTCAAGAGCATTTTGAAAGAGGAAACCTACATCGGTCACAGCATTCACAACAAGCAGAGCAACATTTCATTCAAGAACAAGAAAAAGGTGCGGAAGCCGCAGGAAGAATGGTATCGTGTGGAAAATACCCACGAAGCCATCATTTCTGAAGAAGTGTTCCAAAAAGTTCAGGAGCTGATTGCAAGCAGACGCAGGAAACGCAGAAACGGTACGACACAGATTTTCGCAGGATTGATAAAATGTGCAGACTGCGGATGGTCTTTAGCCTATGGGGAAAACAAGCAGAATAAGAACCCATACGGGTACTACCATTGCAGCAAGAACGGGCAGGGATTACGCCAGTGTTCCATGCACTATATCCGCTATGATGTACTGTATGCCTATGTGCTTGCAAGACTGCAATACTGGTCTATGCTGGCACAGAAAGACGAGGACAATCTGCTGAAACGCCTGCTCAATGCCAGCGACAGGGAAAGAAACTCTGCGAAGAAAAAGCAGGCTGCGGAGCTGAAAAAGGCAGAGAAGCGTAAAGCCGAGGTTGACGGGCTGTTTGCTAAAATGTATGAGGACTGGTCTGCCGGACGCATAACCGAGTATAACTTCAATATGCTGTCCGAGAAGTACCAGAACGAGCAAAAGGAGCTTGAAACAAAAATAAGACAGCTTCACGAAACGATGGAAGCCGCCGTACAGACCGCAGCGGATGCTGAAAAGTGGATTGCCCTGATGAAACAGTATGTCAACCCTGTGGAGCTGACCGCCGAACTTCTGAACACTCTAATTGAAAAAATAACCGTCCACGAAGCTGTCAAGGGCGAGGACGGAAGCCGTGAGCAGGAAGTAGAAATCTACTACCGCTTCATCGGCAAAATCGACTGACCTTTCTTTTTTACCCAACAATATCTTTAATTAAGGGAGACGGGCGAAACCGTGCCCAACACCGAAACTCTGAAACTGCTGTCCCAGCTGTTTGATGTCTCCATCAACACCCTGTTGGGCAGCCCGCGCACCATGGTCTGCCAGTGCTGCGGCATGCCGCTGGATGATTCCACCTTGAGCAAAGGGCCGGATGGTGCCTTTAACGAGGATTATTGTAAGTGGTGCTATGCCGATGGCCAGTTCGCCTATCCCACCAAAGCTTCCCTGCTGGATTATCTGATGGCACATATGCCCAACCCGGATAACGCCCCCGCCGCCGTTTGCCGCGCCCAGTTTGATACTTACCTTTCCCGGCTGAAGCACTGGAAAGAGGAAGAGTAACCGCAATAAAAACAGACACAAAACAAAATCTCAGTTGTGCAGGTAGGATACCGCACGGCTGAGATTTTTGTTTTGCAATTTTCGTTTTGTTTCGGCGGCCCAGCTTTTTGAAAAAGGCTGACCCCCAAAAGCCCCGTGCAGGGGAAAGCTCAACAGACCTGCGCCTGTTCCCTTTCCCTTCACACGGGGCTTTTTATATTTGGTCTGATTAAAGTTTTTCGCCCAGCCTTTTTTCAAAAAAGGCTGGAAAATAACTCTAAAAAGAAAATTACTTCTTCTTCGGTACCAGCACGGTCTTGCCGCCCATGTACGGCTGCAGAACAGCCGGAATGGTCACGGTGCCGTCAGCCTGCAGGTGATTCTCCAGGAAAGCAATCAGCATGCGCGGCGGGGCAACGCAGGTGTTGTTCAGGGTATGGGCCAGCTGGGTCTTGCCATTCTCATCCTTGTAGCGGATGCGCAGACGGCGTGCCTGGGCATCGCCCAGGTTGGAGCAGCTGCAAACCTCAAAGTACTTCTGCTGACGCGGGCTCCAAGCCTCAATGTCGCAGCTCTTCACCTTAAGGTCAGCCAGGTCGCCGGAGCAGCACTCCAGCTGGCGAACGGGAATCTCCATAGAGCGGAACAGCTCAACAGAGTTGTGCCACAGCTTGTCGTACCAGCTCATGCTGTCCTCCGGCTTGCAGACGACGATCATTTCCTGCTTCTCGAACTGGTGGATGCGGTAAATGCCTCGCTCCTCAATGCCGTGGGCACCCTTCTCCTTGCGGAAGCAGGGGCTGTAGCTGGTCAGGGTCAGGGGCAGCTTGGCGCCGTCCAGGGTCTGGTCAATGAAACGGCCGATCATGGTGTGCTCAGAAGTGCCGATCAGGTACAGGTCCTCACCCTCGATCTTGTACATCATGGCATCCATTTCGGGGAAGGACATAACGCCCTTCACCACATCGCCGTGCATCATGAACGGGGGGATGACATAGGTGAAGCCCTTGTCGATCATAAAATCGCGGGCGTAAGCCAGAACAGCTTCGTGCAGGCGGGCAATGTCGCCCAGCAGATAGTAGAAGCCGTTGCCGGAAACGCGGCCTGCAGCATCCAGGTCAATGCCGTCAAAGCTTTCCATGATGTCAACATGGTACGGGATGGGATAATCCGGCACAACAGGATCGCCAAAGCGCTGTACTTCCACATTGCAGCTGTCGTCCGGGCCGATGGGCACACTGGGGTCGATCATCTGCGGGATGGTGTACATGATGTCGCGGATCTTGTCCTGCAGCTCGGCTTCCTTGGTTTCCAGCTCTTTCAGGCGGTCAGCCTGTGCGGTCACCTGCTTCTTGATTTCCTCGGCTTCGGCGGCCTTGCTGGGGTCCTTTTTAGCCTGGCCCATCAGCATGCCAATCTGCTTGGAAAGCTTGTTGCGGTTGGCGCGCAGGGTGTCACCCTCGCCAATGGCGGCGCGGTACTCAGCATCCAGATTGATGACCTCGTCTACCAGCGGCAGCTTGGCATCCTGAAACTTCTTTTTAATGTTCTCCTTGACCTCGTCGGGGTGCTCACGCACAAAACGAATATCCAACATGATTCAAAATCCTTTCCTCTATTTGTAATTTTGCAAATGCCTGAAATCTAAAGTGATAAAATGAAAGAGTTATGCCTCGTCCTCACCGGACGGATCAGCCGCCTCGGCGGCCTGCTCAGGGTCATACTGTCCCAGCAGCCCGGCGAACTGCTGCAGCTGCGCATCAGAATAAAATGCAATGTGCAGCACGCCCTTGCCGCCCTTGTAGTCCACATGCACTTCACTGCCGGTGGTCTCTTTCAGGGCACCCTCCACCTCCACGGCAAGCACCGGGCGGGTAAAGGCATCCTCTTCCTTGGCGGGCTTCGGCGGCTTGGACATTTTGCGGCACAAAGCTTCGGCCTGGCGCACGCTCATGTCCTTGGCAATGATTTGGTCCGCCGCGGCGGACATCTGCTCCGGTGAGTTAAGGCTTAACAGCGCTTTGGCATGGCCCGCACTGATGTCCCCTGTCCGCACCTGATCCCGCACATACTCCGGCAGGTTCAGCAGGCGCATGGCGTTGGTAATGGCGCTGCGGCTTTTGCCCAGCCGCTTGGCGGCTTCTTCCTGCGTTAAACCATAGCGCTCAATCAGCTTTTTGCAGCCCTCAGCCACTTCAATGGGGTCCAGATCCTCACGCTGTAAGTTCTCGATCAGGGCCAGCGCAGCGGCCTGTTCATCGGTAACTTCTTTGATCAAAACCGGAACTTCATCCAGCCCGGCCATGCGCGCGGCACGCCAGCGGCGCTCACCCGCAATGATCACATAGCCCGGCCCGGTCTTTTTGGCGCGCACCGCAATGGGCTGCAGCAGGCCGTTTTCGCCAATGCTCTCTGCCAGGGCCGCCATGGCGTCCTCGTCAAAGTTCTTGCGCGGCTGGTCGGGGTCCGGCTCAATCTCCCGCACAGGCAGGCGGGTCAGATCCGGGCTAGCATCTTCGGTCATGGGCAGGTCTTCAAACAGGCTGTCCAGCCCTTTGCCAAGGCCGCCCAATTTGCGTTTTGCCATTCACACACTTCCCTTTCCCAAACAGGAAAACCAGGGTCATTCCCGCTCGTTATTTTCCAAAAATTCACGCGCCATGGCCATATAGGCTTCGCTGCCCTTGCCGTTCGGCTCGTAAAAATTGATGGGCATACCAAAACTGGGCGCTTCCGAAAGGCGCACGGTGCGTGGCACAACGGTTTTGTAAACCTTGTTGCCATAGTACTTTTTGACCTGTGCAACCACCTGCATGGTCAGGTTGAACCGGCCGGAGTACATGGTGAACACCACGCCCTCAATGTCCAGGTAATGGTTGTATTTTTTGCGCACGATCTTTAAGGTATTCATCAGCTCCGAAAGCCCCTCCAGCGCATAATACTCGCACTGAATGGGGATCAGCACCGTATCGCAGGCGCAAAGACCGTTGACGGTCAGCAGATCCAGCGAGGGCGGGCAGTCAATGAACACATAATCGTACAAAGGAATCAGCGGTGCCAGGATGCTGCGCAGGCGGTTTTCGCGCCGGGGCAGCTCCACCAGCTCCACCACAGCACCGGCCAGCTGCGTGTTGGAAGCAATCAGGTCTGCGTTGAACTTAGTGTGAACGATGGCCTGCCGAACGTCATCATCGTTGATCAGGCAGGTGTAAATGTTGGATTGCTGGCCTTTTTTTGCAACGCCGTAACCCGAGGTGGTATTGCCCTGCGGGTCAAGGTCAACCACGAGAACCTTTTTGCCCAGCGCAGCCACGCAGGAAGAAAGGTTGACGCAGGTGGTCGTTTTGCCAACGCCGCCCTTTTGGTTTGCGATTGCAATTACTTTTGCCATTTTACCCTCCATGTATCGTTTGGAACCGCTAAGAACTTATTTATTATAACACAGCAGCCCCTTTTGTGGAAGTCCTAACCCCCAAAAACACAAAAAATCCCCCCGGGAATGTTCCACGTGGAACATTCCCGGGGGAAAATTACCGGGAACGATTCATTTTTGTGCGGTTTATGTGAATGGGATGGATAAAGGAAAAAATGGTTACCCTGTTTTTGTGGCGTTGCTTAAATAATAAGTGCGCCGTCATTCAAAGAGTATACATGATAGAGAAAATCCTCATTGCTGTCATCATAGCAGCAAATGATAAGATAGTTACCACTAAAGAAAATGTCATCAACTCTGTAGCCGTCCGATTCAGAGATATCAAATGTATCCAGTTCCGTTCCGTTTTCAACGCTGTAAATCCGGAAAGATTTGCCGGGAGAACAGATTGCAAGTACAGAACCGTTTTGTGCGACAACTTGTGGAGAATCCGGAATAAGGACAGGAGCGAATGTACTGCCATCGGCAAGATCCAACAGGGTGAAATAAGTTTTCCCATCGGCACCCTTTAGGGTAAGCAAAAATTTATTATCCAAAAGGTTTACAGATTCAAGAGCATCCATATAGTTTTGAGGAATGTCAATTTCATCTCCAGCCGCAGTAAAGTAAGTTTTCGTTGAATCGCGGAGCATCATATCAGGGTAAATGGTGCGGCAGAAGTAGCCAAGACCGGAAGAATCAGAACCTAAAAATGAAATTTTACTATTCGATACTTCATTTGCGAGAGTATCTTGCCAGGTGTTGATGGCGGTACAGTCAAGTGCGTCAGAAGGAAAGGCACTCCAAGGAAGAAGATAGGTGCTCTCACTTGCAGGATTAAAAGCTCTTCCTCCAACAATAAAGCAGGAAGAATTATAGGGGTCAAGACAAGAAAAGTAAGTACCATAGTTTTGTAGATAAGGAAACTCAGAAAAGGACATATAATTACTAGTGTAAGTATCATGTTCAAAAAAGTTGCAGGTGATACCGTTAATACCGTAGTTAAAGACCATCTTGAGAACACGATTCTCACCAAGATCATCATCAGGACCAAAAGATATTTTCCACATTAAACCGCCGGAGAAAGTCCATACGATGCCATCGTCATCAAAGTCCATGAAATCAGCAAGATTGTGGGAACTATCGGTGCAGTCATACAAAAACTGACCATCCTGGTCCAATACGCACATGGATGCTGATTTCCCGTCAAAACCCGTTTTGGCACGGATGGACAGAATGAGATGAGAATTGATCGGATACAGCCGTTCATACCCCAGAGATTCATCCGGCTGATAAATCACATTGCCGTTTTCATCAAGAATAACCCCGGCAAAACCGGCGGTGGAAAGCTCCATGGTTCGCCCGGTGTAGACGCATTCGCCGGAAACATTTTCGTCTGTTGCAGCAATCAGGTGCCCATCGGCCAAAGGATATAGCGCGGTGTACCCATCCATTAAAACGGTGTTGCCGCCGCCATCGATAATGCCGCAAATTTTGTTACCGGAAGTATCAAGCCCGTTGATAACGTGCTTTCCATCCTGCCATTCCCTGCTGAAACCGGTTACTTTGCTGAACAACTGGCTGGCGGGCTGCCCGGCTGGTTGTTGGGTGGGTTCTGGCGTGGGTGCTTCGGTCGGTGCCGCTGTGGGGGAAGTAGTTTTGGTTGAGACGGCAGAAGAAACCGCAGAGGAATCCGCCGATTTGCCGCAGCTGCACAACAGGGATGCAAAAATTACGGATGATAAAAGAATCGCAGTTGCTTTTTTCATGATTACCTCCTTTATAAAAGCTGAACGTCTTGATATCTGGATTATACCCCGTATATGGGGAATAGTCAAGAATCAATTCCATAATATAATAAAAGATAAAAGTGGATTGCACCAAGTAAAGGAAAATGTAGCCATGATATCTTACGCACCGCTGTGGCGGACAATGAAGCAGCGTGGTGTTTCAACATATGCCTTAATTTCGCAGTATGGGTTCAGCCGGGGCACATTAGACAGACTGAAACAGACACGAAATGTAACAACGAATACACTGGATGATTTGTGCCGGATATTGGATTGTGAAATTTGGGATGTAATCGAATATATACCAGATACCAAAAAAGACTGACTGTTCACATCGGAACAGCCAGTCTTTTTCTATTTTAACGCTTCTTGTATGGGAACCTCAAACCTCAGCTAAATCTATTTTGTCGGTAAGATTGATTGTGCATAAAAACAGTTTGTAGGGGACGATGCTTGCATCGTCCCGCATGGCGGGCTTTGTGTAATATTTCATTCTGCTATATGGTATGAGACGGCGGGCGCACAATGTGCGCCCCTACGGGTGGGATGCATGGTAAAATGTTGATTGCCTATTATAAAATGCACTGTAGAGAACGGTCTCGACCGTTCCGAGGCCTTGCGATATATGCCATTACTAAATTAGCCGCAAAGTTTCAATAAATGATGGCTCCCCTAGAGGGGAGCTGGACGCGGAGAGGCCTGAGGGGTGGTTCCACAGGTAGTGCCCCAAAATTCATGGTGCAAATCCCCCACCGGCGGCCAGAGGGCTCTGCGCCCGCAGGCGCGTTTCGGAGGCCAACCGGGGCAACGCCACGGCTCTTAGGCCGGAGATGGCCGCCCTACCGCGTAATTGTCCGCAAACGTCGAATGATATATACGCCCGTCCGCGGGACGTCGAGGACGCCGTCAACTACAAAAATCAGGGAAAAGGTTGGCACAAAATTTGCAGGCGAGGTAAGCCATAGTACCGGCGGGGTCAAGTGCCCCCACCCTACCTCCAATTCCTCATTTCTAATTCCTAATTTCGCATTCGCCCAAACTCCTCCCTCCTAACTCCTAACTAACTCATCCACTTCCCCAAGGCTGCTTCCTTCCCCGCTCGGCATCTCCGGCTCATGGCACGCCGGCAGCGTGTTGGGCACGGGCAGAGGTGCAGGGGTAGCGGTGGGGATGCGTACCGTGTATTCCAAAAATCCATCCGCTTGCTCACAGCTGGTCACGGCGGGAATGCCCCGCTGGGTCATCAGGTCAACCGCGTGCTGTAAGGTGTTTACAAACAGCCGCACATCCCCCACCATCGGCACCGTGCTGCGGCAGGGGCCGGGGGTGTCTTTGGGGGCAGCCAGCATGGCGTCCACCAGACGGTCGGCTTCCCGCACACTCAGCTTGTCCCGTGCGATCTTTTCCAGCGCGGCGGTGCGGCGGCTTTCCGGCAGGCGCAGTACAGCGCGGGCGTGGCGCTCGGTCAGACCGGCAGCGGTGCAGAGCTGCTGCTGGGCGGTGGTCAGGGTAAGTAAGCGCAGCTTGTTGGCCAGCGCGGGCTGGCTTAACCCCAGGCGGCGTGCAGCTTCGGCCTGGGTGCAGTTCCAAAGCCGGATCACCTCCCGGATGCCCCTTGCCGCATCAAAGGCATCCAGTTGGGCGCGCTGTAAATTTTCCAGCAGCCCCAGCGCAGCGGTTTCGCTGTCGTCAAAGTCCTGAATGATGGCCGGGATGCGTTCCAGCTTCGCCAGGCGGCAGGCCCGCAGCCGCCGCTCCCCTGCCACAAGCTGGTACTTGTGGTAGCCTGTCTTGCGCACGCTGATGGGCTGCAGCAGCCCGTTCTGTAAAATGCTGACAGCCAGCGCCGCAATCTCGGTTTCATCAAAGGCGGTGCGCGCCTGGAACGGCGATGGCTCGATCTGCTCCACCGGCAGTAAAACAATTTTGCCGGGTTTCTGATTGGCGGCTTTTTTATCCGGTTTGGACATATGGCTTCTCCCTCCCCTGCACAGGCAATAAAAAAGCCTGTGCTTGCCTTTTATCAAAAGCATAGCACAGGCCAAACCGGTTAGAAAGAAAATTCGTTCGCCGCAATTCGAGGTAAAACCCGGAGTTTTGTTAAATTAAAGAGGCTTTTTTGCAATTTTTCCGCCGTTGCGGGGGTAAGCTGTCGGCGTTTGCGAAATCTTTTTGCAAACCACCAGCCGCCGCTCGCTGCCGTCCGGCAGGGTGAACGCGCGGGTATCGCCGTAGGCACCGCCCAGCTTTTTCAGGGCGGCAGCGGAACCGCCCAACTCAGCATCCGCATCAGGGCCTTTCATTGCAATGAACACCCCGCCAACCCGCACAAGCGGCAGGCAGTATTCGCACAGCACCGGCAGGGCGGCTACCGCACGGGCGCTGGCAACATCAAACTGTTCACGCCAGATTTTGCGGGCGGCTTCCTCTGCGCGCTCCTTGGCGAACTCTACCCCCGTCAGGCCAAGTTCCCCGCACAGGTACTTCAAAAAGTCCACCCGCTTGCCGGTGGGCTCCATCAGGGTCAGCTGCAAATCCGGCTTGAAAATTTTTGCCACCACACCGGGGAACCCTGCCCCGGTGCCAACGTCCACCAGCTTGCCGGTTACTTCCGGCTGGGCGGCAAACAGCAGGCTGTCCGCAAAGTGGCGGTCCTCAATGCCCTCCGGGCTGGTGATGGCCGTCAGGTTCACCTTCTGGTTGTAATCCACCAGAATTTCCGCATAGCGGTCCAGCAGGTCCAGCTGGGCACCGCTCAGCACAATGTTCCACGTGGAACATTTTTGTGCAAGGCGTTCTTTATCGATCATATAAGCTCCTTTATAAAAATAATAAATAATAATGAATAAAGAACAATGTCGGTGCGCCGCCCGCTGCGGCGCAAATAAAATAGGTTGGCTGCGATGGAGCGACCATGATTTTTTCCGGAACAGCTGACTTAATTAAAATGTGATGCCGTGGGCATCACACAACAATTATTCATTATTCTCTATTCTTTTTTAATTTAAAATGAGTATCCCGCCCCTTATTCTGCCGCCGCGGTCTTTCCTGCTTTCATCAGGGCAATGCTCAGCTGGGCCAGGTCGCTGGGGCTTACACCAGGAATGCGTCCGGCCTGTGCCAGCGTGCGGGGGCGAATCTTCGCCAGCTTTTCGCGGGCTTCCAGCGTCACGGTTTCCAGCGGGGCGTAATCAAAGTCATCGGGGATCACCACATTTTCGTGGCGCTGTACCTCGTGGATAGCGCGCTGCTCACGGGCAATATAACCGGCATAGCGGATCTCAGTTTCAATGCGCAAGGCCATGGCAGCACTCACATCCTGCCCGCGGCCAATCACCTTGGCCAGCAGCTCATAGTGTACGCCGGGCCGCTTGAGCAGTTCCGCCGCCGTGCCGCCGGATTCACCCAGCGTTTCCAGTACTTCCGGCGGGGCAACGGCGCGCAGCTCCGCCAGCGGTACTTTGGTGGTTTCCAGCCGGTGCAGCTCGGCCTTTTTCACTTCCATATCATGGGTGAACGCCGCCCAGCGGGTGTCGTCCACAAGGCCGTATTCCCGGCCAATGGGGGTCAGGCGCTCATCGGCGTTGTCCTGCCGCAGGCTCAGGCGGTACTCGCTGCGGCTGGTCATCATGCGGTAGGGGTCCATCACGCCCTTGGTTACTAGGTCGTCCACCAGCGTGCCAAGATAGGAAGTATGCCGTGCCAGTACCAGCTCGCTCTTGCCCAGAGCCTGGCGGGCGGCGTTCAGGCCGGCCAGCAGGCCCTGCGCGGCGGCTTCCTCATAGCCGGAAGTTCCGTTGAACTGCCCTGCCCCGTACATGCCGCCGATCACTTTGCTTTCCAGCGTGGGCAGCATGCTGGTGGGGTCCACACAGTCATACTCGATGGCATAAGCCGGGCGCATGATCTCCAGGTTCTCAAACCCCTTGATGGTGCGGTACATGGCATTCTGCACGGCTTCCGGCAAAGAGGAACTCATCCCCTGCAGGTACATCTCCTCGGTGTCCTCGCCGCAGGGCTCCACAAACACCGGGTGGCGTTCCTTGCCCTTAAAGCGCACCACCTTATCTTCAATCGAAGGGCAGTACCGCGGGCCGACACCCTGAATGTCCCCGCCGTACAGCGGCGAGCGGCTCAGATTGTCCAGGATGACCTTGTGGGTCTCCGGGTTGGTGTAAGCAATGTAGCAGTCCACCTTGTTGTGCATCGGCTTGTGGGTCATAAAGCTGAACGGCTGCAGCAGTTCGTCCGGGTCGCCGGGCTGGCAGTCCAGCTTGCTGAAGTCAATGCTGCGGCGGTGTACGCGGGCCGGGGTGCCGGTCTTGAAGCGGCGCAGCGGCACCCCGTGGGCCGTCAGATCCTTGGTCAGCGCGGTGGCCGCATGGGTGCCATCCGGGCCGCCGTCATAGTGGGCTTCGCCCACAAAAATGCGCCCGCCCAGCGCTGTGCCGGTGGCAATCACCACGCACTTGCAGCTGTAATAGCCGCCCAGCGCCGTTACCACCCCGCACACATGGCCGTTCTGCACATCCAGCCGCACGATCTCCGCCTGGTGAATTTCCAGGTTGGGGGTCAGCTCCAGCGCATGCTTCATCCACATGTGGTAGCGCTTGCGGTCGGTCTGTACGCGCAGGCTGTGTACCGCGGGGCCTTTGCCGCGGTTCAGCATCCGGCTCTGCAAAAAGGTGGCGTCCGCCGCAATGCCCATCAGACCGCCCAGCGCATCGATTTCCCGCACCAGATGCCCCTTGGCTGTGCCGCCAATGGACGGGTTGCAGGGCATGTTGCCGATAAAATCCAATGTCAACGTAAAGATCGCCGTCTTGGCACCAAGCATGGCTGCCGCATGGGCAGCTTCAATTCCGGCGTGTCCGGCACCCACCACGACCACATCATAATTTCCCAAAAAATCCATAATCTCTATGCCTCAAATCAAAACTCTTTGATGGAAGAAATTTTCGTCACTTCATTGTATCACAGCCGCGCCCGGAACACAATAAAAGAGCGCCTGCCCCCGCAGAAAATAGCGGGTAAACAGGCGCTCTTGGAACGCAGAAGAACAGGTGGGTTATTTGCCCACACAGAAGGTAGAAAACACTTCGTCAATGGTGGCTTCGGTGGCGTCCTCGCCGGTCAGGCGGGCAAGGGCACGCTGCGCATCGCTGATGCACACCCCAGCAGCATCCAGCCCAAAGCCGTCCTCCTGGCTGCTCAGGGCTTCGGCCAAGGCATCGCGGGCTTCCTTGGCGGCGCTCAGCTGGCGGGCGCTGCACAGCGCGGCAGCGTTGGGGTCCAGGTTGGCGGTGCCCAGCAGTTGGGCGACCGCCTGACACAAAGGCTGCAGGCTGGCGGCGTCCCGCGCGGTCAGCGGAATGATGGCCTTGAAGTAAGGCGCTAACTGCTGCTGTGCGGCAGTGAATGCTTCCCCCTGCCCGGCTAGATCCTGCTTGTTCAGGATGGCCAGCGCAGGGCGGCCCTGGCAGCGGCGTGCAATTTCCAGGTCTTCCTCATTCAGCGGGGCGGCCAGGTCGAACACGGCCAGCACCAGCCCGGCTTCCTCCAGCTTTTTCCAGCTGCGGCGGATGCCCTCGGCTTCCACAGCATCGCCGTGTTCCCCCACATCCCGCACACCGGCGGTGTCAAACAGGTTCAGCCGGATGCCGGTATCCCCCAGCATCACGGCCTGCTCCAGCACATCGCGGGTGGTGCCCGCAATGGGGGTCACAATGGCGCGGTCAAACCCGGCCAGCAGGTTCAGCAGGGTGCTTTTGCCCACATTGGGGCGGCCCAGCAGCACACAGTCCACCCCGCGGCGCAAAACCGCCCCGGCCCCGTACCCGGCAATCAGCTGGTCCAGCGTGTCCTTCTGCTCGCTCAGTGTGGCGATCAGCTCTGCCTGCGATACCTCCGGTACATCCTCCTCCGGGTAGTCAATCCAGGCGGTCAGGTGGGCAGCCAGCGTTTGCAAAGCGGCCTGGATGCCCGCAATGCGCCGTGCCAGCGCGCCGTCCAAAGCGGACTTTGCCAGCGCTGCCCCCTGCCGCCCTTCGGCGGAGATGATCTCCATCACGGCTTCGGCCTGGGTCAGGCTCATGCGGCCGTTTTCCAGTGCGCGGCGGGTAAACTCGCCGGGGCCGGCGGGCGCAGCACCGGCCAGGTACAGCGCTTCCAGCAGGCCCTGGGCCATGGCGTTGCCGCCGTGGACTGAAAGCTCGATCACATCCTCACCAGTGTAGCTATGCGGCGCGCGGAAAAACAGGGCGATGGTCTCATCCATCTCCTCACCCCGCAGATGGTAATGCCCCAGCATGGCGGTGTAGCCTTTGGCTTCCGCAACCCGCTTTGCCGGGTTGCACGGGGTGAAGATCTCCCCCACCACCGCATACGCTTCCGGTCCGGATACCCGAACGACCGCAATGCCGCCTGCCCCCGGCGGGGTGGCAAGGGCGCAAATAGTAGAACTCATATCAATACCTCGAACTTATCTGTTGTTGGCTTTATGCTGGCCTTGGCTACGTCAGCAGCGGTAACTCTCCCGCGGGCCAAGGTAGGATTCCGGCAGGGTGGTGCCGTCCGGCCAAAGCACGATCTTTTCCAGAATGATGGCTGGGCTGACCGCATAAAAGCGCAGTGTGTTGACCCCCGCATGGCACAGGATGACGGCCTCGGTCAGCTTTACATTGGCAAAGCCCTCGGCGTACCACTGTTCGCTGCCAAAGAACGGTCGGTTCTCCTCGTGCACGGTGTTTACAACCGATACCGCTCCGCCATTGACCGAATAGCCGATATACTGCTTTGGCTCAAAGGTGACCGGTGTGGTGGCGGACATATGGAACTGTACATGATAGTTTCCGTCTTTTGCCGCAGCAAACGTATATTCCAGATAGGGGCGCTCTTCGCTGTTTTCAAAGTTGGCGGTAGCCGGGAACACTTTCAGCGCGGTGCCCAGGCGGCCATACGGCTTGAGCAGCGCAAAGCCGCCGCCGGGAACATCCCGCTTGGCAGTGTAGTGCTGTGCTTCCATGGCAATGCAACCGTTGGCTTCCACAAAAGTTCCTTTGGGGTAACTGACCGGCGTATTGTCCACTTCCACAATGATGTTGGCCGCACCGGTCCCCTCCTGGATATGCTCATTCACCACAGCGAACTGTCCAGCCGCTTTGCCGGTGATCTGGCTGCGGTCAATCGTCAGGGTCACGCGCTGATTTTCGGCCACGGTGCCGCCGGTGCAGCTGAACTGCATCCAGAGGCAGTCGGTCTCAATGTGCCAGCTGATGGGGCACTTGCTGCCGCAGGCAACGTCAAACGCAACCTGGCTGACATCCGGCCGCAAAAAGTCCTGCCATACCTGCGGCTTGCGGCCATTCCACCAAAAGCCGGTGGCGTACTCGGTATCTTCCACGCGGGATACGATCATCCGCGGCCGGTTGGCCGGGGTGATGTACATCCGGATGGGCAGCTTGTTGTCCTCGTCGTTCCAGTACACAAAGCCGATGTGCTCCGATAACCCGAACCCGTAATACTTGCCGCCGTCCACGGTGTGGTATTCGTTCACCAGCGCTTCGTCTGCTTCAATGCAGGTCTGCACTTCATCGGCCAGCCGGTTGGCGGCAACGCGGTTCTGTTTGGCGTACAGATGGTTGCGCCCGGTCAGGATCCACATCTTCATCAAATTGGCCGTGCCGCACGCCGGGAAGTAGATCAGCGAGATAAAAGCGCTCAGGTCCTCCTGCGGGCAGGCGTTTTTCAGCGCATCACATTCGGTAAGGATATGCTCAGAAATTTGCAGCACTTCCTCCGCCTCGCCGTAATGGGTCGGGTGGTAGGTGTTCTCCCCCATCTTCTCGTGCTTTCTGCGGGCCAGCAGGCGGGTGTAGTCGGTGATGATGCCCTCAATGCGGGGCAGGTCCGCCGGTGCAAAAGCCGCGCCAAAGTTGCGGCGCACCCACTGTGCGGTGTACTGGGTGGTAATGGCAGCATCCTGCCCGCCCCAGGCGTCAATATCATAAGCCAGGTCCAGGAAGTAGGAAAGCCCGAACTCCTGCGTGCCAATATCACCGATGTTCGTTACCCAGATCTCCCGCACGCCGTATTCGTAAGCGGCGGTCATCTCCTCCCACACTTTGGGCAGGTAGGTGGCACCCACCCATTCAAATGAGTGGGGCCCGCCGTGCATGTCCATGTGGTAGTACATGCCGTACCCGCCGGGGTGGCTGCGCATTTCCGGGCTTGGCAGCGTGCGGGTGGAGCCGTGGTTGTTGTCGCTCAGCATCAGGGTCACGCCGTCCAGTTCCGGATCACCGATTAGGCCTGGCGTTTCCTTGCTGCCGTAAAAGAACTCTTCGGTTTCTGAGAAGAAAACGATCTGCCGCGGCACCTGCCTGACATCCGGGTTAATAATCTCCCGGATCAGCTGGTTCTGGGTTTTCAGCACATTGCGGATCAGTTGAATGTTCTCTTCCAGCGTGGCGTGCTGCATAATGGCAGTGTCATTTTCGCCGCGCATGCCAAGAGTGATGACGTTCTCAAAATCTTTGTTGCGGGTCAGGCCGTCGCGCCAAAAGCGGGTAATGCCTTCTGGGTTGGCAATGTAATCCCAGGCATCGCCGTAAATGGAATCCCTGCCCCGCACCATGCTGTATTCCTGCCCGCTGCGCATACAGGGTTCGTGGTGGGAGGTGCTCATCACCACACCCAGTTCGTCCGCCAGTACGGCGCTTTCCAGCCCAGGGCCGTCCAGGCTGAAATTGGAATTCCACATGGCAGGCCACAGGTAGTTGCCTTTCATGCGCAGCAGCAGCTCAAATACCGGCGCATAGCAGGCGGCGTTCATGCTGCCAAAATGGGTCTTGGCCCAGTTGCCAAAGGCGGGCCATTCATCGTTGATAAAAAAGCCGCGGTACTTGACGGACGGCACCCTGGATACCATGTTCACCCGATCATCCAATACCACAGTGTCCTGGTGCCGCGGCAGGACATGGTTCCAGTTGACCAGCGGGGAAACGCCGATCAGCTCCGAAAGATGGAACAGCCCGTAAATGGTGCCGCGCTTGTCGCTCCCCGCAATCACCAGCGCGGCGCCAATGCCCGCCAGGGGGGTCTCAATGACCTGGAAGCTGTAGCATTCCCATTTGCCCCGGATGGCATTCAGGTCAAGTTTGCCCGCGGCTTCCAGCGCATCCAGCATGGGGCTGTGCCCGATGGTACCGTACAGCACGGCACAGCCACTCCCCTGCCCGGCGGTAATTCCGGCGGGCAGAATGCCTGTCACCAGTTCAATATCCTGCTTTACCATTCCGGCAACTCGTTTTACACCGGGCAGGGCCTGCGCTTCCTCATAAAAAGCAAGCCCTTTGCCGATCGTGATCTGCGGCATAGTTGGTTTCCCTCCTGCTTTTATCAAAGGCAATACCGCATAATTCTAAGTGCCGATACGGCGAGCGAGGTGCGGCAGCTGCTAAGCCAAAAGCGCAGATAATACTGGATGTCTTATCGAGCATTTTGGCAACGCAGATGCCGTGCCGCAGCCGCCGAAGCGGTGCTTAAGCCGCTAGGCGGGAATTGTGCGGTGTTGCCCAAAATATAATGATTTTGTAAATCAAAATGCTATTTTTACCCTGTAGAGACCGTGAGGGCGTACATCGTGCGCCCGCCCACCTAAAAAATACAACGGTGCCGTTTTAGGCTGCCACGGGCCAAAGCCCCAAAATAATCATCACCCGTATTATATCATAGTGCGGCACGATATAATAGAACCGCCCACAAAACGGAAAAGAAAAAAGCCCGTGCACAACGCACGGGCAATCTTTCAACAAGAAAAACAAAACTTGTTTAAAACTTAATTTGATTTTTTGCGGCGGTGCAGAACCATGCCCAGCAGCTTTTCCACCATGGCAAACACCTCGCGGAAGTTCAGCAGGCAGATGGCAAAGGTCAGCACCGTGACCGGCAGCACCCAGTGCTCCAACTTGAACAGCATGGCAATCTCCACAAAGATCAGCCCAAGGTTCAGCAGCATCCAGGCGGGGTGAAAGTCGATCTCCAGCAGCCCGTGGGTGGAGTAAGCACGCAGCAGGAAAACAATCAGCAGGGAGATGAAACTTGCCATCGTAACGCCCCACGGCCCAAACCAGCGGATGAACAAAAAGTTCAGAACCAGATTAACCACGGCACCTACCAACATGGTGTAGAACGAACTGGTGGACCGCTTGTATACCACATACACGCTGTTCAGGAAGTTGTTCAGGCAGGTGCACATGGAAGCCAGTGTCAGGAACGGCACAAACTGCCAGCCAAGGAAGTAATCCTCGCGGAAAACGTGCATCATGGGCTGGCACAGCCAGATGACGCCCGCCACACAGCAGAACATGACCGCCGCATATACCCGGAACACCTTGCTGAAGAACGCCGAACGCTCGGATTCCTCTGTCACAGCCGAAAGCTGCCATGCCTCATAAAAAATCTGCCCCACAATGGTAATGATCTGCGGCAGATAATACCCGGCTTTCAGCAGGCCCACCCACCAGGTGCTGCTTTTGCCGTCAATGCCGTCACACATGCCCTGTACATAGAACAGGTCCGAAGCGTTGATGATCCAAAAGCTGATGGAAGCCGGGATCATGGGGATGCAATAACGCAGCATGTCCTTCCAAAGGGCTTTGTTGAACTTTTTGAAACTGAAATACTGGTGGCAGTGCCCGGAAATAAAAACAAAGATTGCCGAAAGCGCATCCGAACAGGCCATGGCAAGCAGGTAGCCGTTCGCGCCCAGATCCAGCACATCCAGGAACAGATAATAGAACCCAAGCAGCGTGGCGGAAGTCAAAACGCCATCCACCGCAACCAGACGGTTCAGCATGCGGGAACGGATGAACTGGGTGCAGAGCGTGCGCAGGCAGCTCATTAATACACAGGCGTAAATCAGAACCAGATAATCCGCCGCATTGGGGATCAGCCGCACCAGCGGCCAACAGACCGCCATTAAGGCAAAGCCCAGCAGGATGGTGGCAAGGCCGTTCATGAATACGCTGGATTTATCCACCTTGCGGTCCAGGCCAAACCGGATCACCGCAAAGCTGACGCCCAGGCTGACCACCGGAATCAGCAGGTTGGCCACCGACTGCATCAGGCTGGTCACACCCATCACATCCGGGCTGGCCAGCGCGTAACTCAGGTATGGCTGAATAATCAGGCTGATGATTTTGGAGCCAAAGTTGGAAATGGCAAACAGGATGGTGTTGTTCACCAGCGTGGAGTAGCGTTTGGAATCTGACAAAGTGCAGATCGCCTCCTCGATATTAAATTTGAATTAAAAAAGAATAAAAAGCGGTTTAGAAAAAAATAAAGAAAAAAGAATAATGTTGGTGGATCGCCGCGTGTGGCGCGGCTCAAAAATATCAGGTGGGATATGCGCCACATGCTGTGGGTAAAGAGTAGAAGCACTCAATAATTAGAACCTGTTCGATAGAACTCTTCAATCACGGCAGCCAATATATGGGGAATGGAAACCAAATAATGGTACCTATCTCCCTTTCAGCAGCGCCTGCCGTGCCTTATAGTCCGGCATCACCCTGGCCACGGCGGCCCAGAAAGCCGGGCTGTGGTTGGGGTGGGCAAAGTGGCAAAACTCGTGTACCACCACATACTCCTGCGCGGGCAGCGGCATCACACACAGCCGCAGGGCAAAACACAGCGTTCCTGTTTTTAAGGAGCAGCTCCCCCACCGGGTGCTCATGTCCCGCACCGCTATGCGGGGCATTTCTCCGCGTGGGCAGGTGGCGGCAAACAGCGGGTAATACTGCGCACATAGTGCCTGCATCTGGTGCAGGGCGATGGCTTTGCTCGGCAGCGGCGGTTCGGCGGCACGGTTTGCCATGTGGACCGCCATCCGGCCCTGCGCCGCGGCAACCCATCCGGCATGCGCCGCCACAAAAGCGTCCACACTGCTCAAGGGTACCCGGCGCGGCGCGCTGACGGCTACACTGCCATCCGTACGGACCCGTATGTTCAGGTTGCGCACCCGGCGGCGCGTCAATTCATATTCGACCCCGCCCGCAATGCGGCGTTGTGGGTCTGGCTGGTTCATCTGCCCACCTCCCGACTTAGGGCAACACCGCACAATTCCCGCCTTGCGGCTTAAGCACCGCTCCGGCAGCTGCGGCACGGCATCTGCGTTGCCAAAATGCTCGATAAGACATCCAGTATTATCTGCGCTTTTGGCTTGGCATCTGCCGCACCTCGCTCGCCGTATCGGCACTTAGAATTATGCGGTATTGCCTTAGCTGTTAAGGTGTACCTGATACCCCCAAAAACAGCTGCCCCCATTGTACGCTATTTTGCCACAAAAGGAAAGTGAAAACTTGACCTTGCGTGCAGCGGTGCAGCACGGCTGCTGCACTGCCTGCCAAAATTTTCGCAAAATCGTCTATTGTAGCCATTGGCAGGGTATGCTATAATACCAATAACGACAGTTTTTTGAACTTTACCCACGCAAACTCTGTACATACTGCCGGGGCGTGGTGCCGTATTCCGCGCGGAACGCGCGGTAAAAGTTGGCGTAATCCCCAAACCCGCAGTAGGTGCAGACTTCACTGGGGGCAAGCCCGCCGGCCAAAAGCTGCTTGGCGTTCAGCAGCCGCTTTTGCAGGATATACCGGTGCACCGTGGTGCCCACCTGCGCTTCAAACTTGCGCAGCAAATGGTACTTGCTGATAAAAAAGCGCTCTGCCAGCGCATCCAGCGTCAGGGCTTCGCTGTAGTGCTCGTTGATGTAGCTCAATACCCCGTCCACCACCCGGTCAGATGCCATATCGGCCGAAAGCGCGCTCTGCATGCTGCGGTCCGCCGCGCTCTGATTGATGGCAACCATCAGCTCCACCAGGCTGCAAACGGCCAGCAGGTCGCTGCCATAACTTTCCTGCATGTGCAGGCTGCGCAGCTTGTCCAGCTCACGGCGCATCTCGGCGCTGCGGGGGCCGGGCAGGCGCAGCAGATTGGTATGGCCGGGCACCGTGGTGTCAAAGCAGCGGGTCAGGCTGGTGTGCGGGCTGGAAAGGGATTCCAGATACCCGCGGTCCACCCACAGCACAATGCGCTCGTAAGGTTCATCATTGCTGTCAACCCGCGCTTGGTGCAGCTCCAGCGGGCTGATCAACATCAGATCCCCCGCGCGCATGTGGAAGATGCGGTTTTCGACCGTATAAGATACACTGCCGCGCAAAAGCATGTAGATTTCATAAAAATCGTGGTGGTGCAGCTCCACTTCATCCATGTAGCGGTAGCGGTAAATTTCAAAATCCCGGCGGATCATGGTCTGCCGCCGTGTAAAGGGTTGAAAGCTGTTTTCTGCCATAATCCTGTCATCTCTCTTTCCACTTTCATAGTACCGCAATTTTTGCAATCTTTCAAGCAATTACGCCAATTTGATTTGCAAAAAATAAGGGTTATACTTATCCACGGTTTGAATGAACAACACCGGCCGTGCTGCAAAGCAAGGCCACCGAAGATATCAAAAAACAAAATCTGAAGGAGTGTTTCGCCATGAAAATGAACGCTGCATCCATCAAGAACCAGAAGGCTGAATGGGAAGCCCTGGGCGTTAAGCTGCCCGCCTTTGACCATGAAGCTATGACTGCCAAAACCAAGGAGCATCCGGTTTGGGTCCACTTTGGCGCAGGCAACATCTTCCGCGGCTTTATCGCAGCTCTCCAGCAGCGCCTGCTGAACGAAGGTCTGCAGGACCGCGGCATCATTGCAGCCGATACCTTTGACTATGACATCATTGATAAGATCTACACCCCGTTCGACAATCTGACCATGATGGTCACCCTGAACCCGGATGGCTCCACCAGCCGCGAGATCATCGGTTCTGTTGCCGAGGGCCTGCGCGCTGATTCTTCTGACGCTGCCATGATGGCACGCTTCAAGGAGATCTTCACCGATCCCGGCCTGCAGATGATCTCCTTCACCATCACCGAGAAGGGCTATGCCCTATACCGTCCCGATGGCAGCCTGATGCCCGTTGTGCAGGCTGATATCGACGAAGGTCCGGCACACGCACGCCACGCCATGAGCATGGTCGCTGCCTTGCTGTTCGAGCGTTTCCAGGCTGGTGCCGCCCCGCTGGCAGTTGTCAGCATGGACAACTGCTCCCACAACGGCGAAAAGCTGCAGTCCAGCGTGATGACCGTTGCCAAGGCATGGGCTGAAAAGGGCTATGTCGGCCAGGACTTCATCGCTTACCTGGAAGACGAGAGCAAGATCGCATTCCCCTGGTCCATGATCGACAAGATCACCCCGCGCCCCCACAAGATCGTGGAAGAGCAGCTGGTCAAGGATAACATCGAGGATATGGAGCCCATCGTTACCAGCAAGAACACTTTCATTGCTGCCTTTGTCAACGCAGAGCGCCCGCAGTACCTGGTTGTTGAGGACAAGTTCCCCAATGGCCGTCCCCCGCTGGAAAAGGCCGGCGTCTATATGACCGACCGCGATACCGTCAACAAGACCGAGCGCATGAAGGTCACCACCTGCCTGAACCCGCTGCACACCGCCATGAGCGTGTACGGCTGCATGCTGGGCTACACCCTGATCTGCGACGAGATGAAGGATGCCGATATCGTTGCCCTCATCAAGCGCCTGGGCTATGTTGAAGGCCTGCCCGTTGTGGTCAACCCCGGCATCCTGGAGCCCAAGGCATTCATCGATGAAGTTGTTGAGCAGCGCCTGCCCAACCCGTTCATGCCGGACGCCCCGCAGCGTATCGCTACCGATACTTCCCAGAAGGTCGGCATCCGCTTTGGCGAGACCATCAAGAGCTATGTTGCTGAAGGCCGCGACCTGAACACCCTGGTGTCCATCCCGCTGGCCATTGCTGGCTGGCTGCGTTACCTGCTGGCTGTTGATGACAACGGCAACGCATTTGAAGTTTCTGCAGACCCCCTGAAGGATGACCTGCAGGCTAAGCTGGCTACCATCAAGTTCGGTGCTCCCGACAGCTGCACCGACCAGCTGGACAGCATCCTGAGCAATGCTTCCATCTTTGGCTCTGACCTGACCAAGACCGTTCTGGCCGATAAGGTCAAGGCTTACTTCAAGGCTGAGATCGCAGGCCCCGGCGCTGTCCGCAAGACCCTGCACGACGCTGTCAACGCTTAATGAAGGCGTAACCAAAAGGCATTCCGGGGAACCCCCGTATTGACTCGGAATCCAAGATTGCCCCAGATAAACAACAATCAAGGAGGAACACACTTATGCCTATGCAAATGGGTTGGCGCTGGTATGGTGAGGACAACGACCCCATCACCCTCAGCGACATCAAGCAGATCCCCGGCGTTACCAGCATTGTTTGGGCTCTGCACCACAAAATGCCCGGTGAGATTTGGGAAGAGAACGAGATCAAGGAAGTCATGGATCAGATCCACGCTTACGGCTTCAACGGCGACGTTGTTGAATCTGTGAACGTCCATGACGATATCAAGATCGGCCTGCCTACCCGCGACCAGTATATCGAAAACTACAAGCAGTGCATCCGCAACCTGTCCAAGTTTGGCGTTAAGGTTATCTGCTATAACTTCATGCCTATCTTTGACTGGACCCGCACTGACCTGTTCCACCCTGTCGGTGATGGCTCCACCGCCCTGTTCTATCAGAAGGATATGATCAAGGACGATTACAAGGCTATGGCCAAGTATATCCTGGACTTCACCGAGAAGTACCACATGACCTTCCCCGGCTGGGAGCCGGAGCGTATGGCTAAGCTGGACGAGCTGTTTAAGGCCTATGCCCCTGTCACCAAGGAGAAGCTGTGGGAGAATCTGAAGTACTTCCTGGAAGCCCTCATGCCCACCTGCCACGAGTGCGACATCAAGATGGCCATCCATATGGACGATCCCCCATGGGATATCTTCGGCCTGCCCCGCCTGCTGGTGGACGCCGAGAGCATCGACCGCTTCCTGTCCATGGTGGATGATCCGTACAACTGCCTGACTCTGTGCTCCGGCAGCCTGAACGCCAACCCCAACAACAATGTTGCCGAGATCGTCCGCAAGCACTGCGACCGCATCGCTTTCGCTCACATCCGCAACATCCATCACTTTGATAACGGCGACTTCTCTGAGGCTGCCCACCGCGATTGCTGCGGTGAGACCGGCATCATCGAGATCCTGCGCGCTTACCACGACAACGGCTTTGAGGGCTATATCCGCCCCGACCACGGCCGTCAGCTGTGGGAGGAAGGCCCCGGCAACTGCCGCCCCGGCTACGGCAAGTATGACCGTGCCCTCGGCATCCAGTATATGCTCGGCGTCTGGGATCTGCTCGACCGCCTGGATGAAGAGAAGAATAAGTAATTTCTGACCTTTTCAGCTTTTCTGGCCCGCACCCGTATGGGTGCGGGCTTTTTGTTTTGCCGTAAAAATCAGCCGTAATCTGGTGCGCTCCCCGTAGGGGGCGCACATCGTGCGCCCGCCAACCGGAAAAGAGATGGCGGCTCCTTTGGTTACGTTACCCCAATCAAAACCGATATTCAATATCACCAAATATCCGCCCAAATCTTCTCCATCCCGGCCACTTGTTCCCGCTGCATCCAAATGCTATAATTGGCATATAAACCAATACAGAAAGCGTGATTCTAATGCCCAGACGATATGACAGCGCCGACGCCAAGCGCCGCATTTTAACGGCCTGCGTTCGGTTCTTTCTGGAAAAAGGCTATACCCGCACCACTGTTGCCGAAATTGTCAAGGAAGCCGATGTCAGCATCAGTACCTTCCAGAATGTGTTCCGCACCAAGGATGGCGTTCTGGTGGAGCTGGTCAAATTCATGTTCGGCAGTCAGTTTGATATGGCGGGCCAGATCGCAGGCCAAAAGCTGCCGCCGGTCTATGTGTACGCAGTGGAGACCAGCATCCAGCTGGCTTTGACCGAGCTGAACGAGAACCTGCGGGATATCTACCTGGAAGCCTACAGCCACACCGAAGCGTCCGAGTATATCTACCAGCACACCTCCAGCGAACTGTACCGCATTTTCGGCCCCTACCTGCCCAGCTATACCGAAAGCGACTTCTATGAACTGGAGATCGGCTCTGCGGGCATAATGCGGGGCTATATGTCCCGCCCGTGCGATAAATACTTTACGCTGGAAAAAAAGTTGGCCCGCTTCCTTTCCATGAGTTTAAACGCTTACGCGGTGCCCGCCGCAGAGCAAAAGCAGGTGCTGGATTTTATCGCCAAGCTGGATATCCGCGCCATTGCCGTGCAGGTCATGCAGGAGCTGTTCAAAGCGCTTGCCATGCGTTTTTCCTTCCCGCTGCCGGATTCCGTAAAAGCATAATCAGCCAGCACCGCCCCCGTTTGTCCGCCAACCCGTCATGAACAGGAGGAAAAGATGAAAGCGATTCAATGGATCATTTCCGCTCTGGTTGCCGTGGTCATCATCGCCGCCGCCGTTGGCGGCGGGGTGTACTTTACCCGGCTCAAAAGCATCCACAGCATCCGCAAACTGACCGATTACGAAAACTATAACCTCTACCGCATGGATATTGACTATGCGTATGATCTCGACCGCCTGATCGACCGCGGCATTACCGATAACCAGAGCATGATCAATGCCATCCTGGCCGAAGCCCTGCCCTACCTGCCCATCCATATGAAAGCCCCAAACTTTGGCTGCAGCGCGTTCTGCACCCAGGGCACGGACGGCCACACCCTGATGGGCCGCAACTATGATTTCAAGAACGATACCTCCGCCATGCTGGTCTACTGCACCCCCAAGGACGGTTACGCCTCGGTCGCCTTTGCCGCACTGGATAACATCAACGCCAACACGCCGGATGCGAGCATGGCCAAAAAGCTGGCAACCCTCACCGCGCCGTTCATCTGCCTGGACGGCATGAATGAAAAAGGCGTTTCTATCGCCGTTCTCACGCTGGACAGTGACCCCACCTACCAGCAGACCGGCAAGCCGATGATCGCTACCACCCTTGCCATCCGCCTGGTGCTGGACCGCGCCGCCACCACAGCCGAAGCTGTAGAGCTGCTGAGCAAATATGATATGTTCGCTTCCAGCGGGCGGGATTACCACTTCTATATCACCGATGCTTCCGGTGATGGCCGCGTGCTGGAATACGACTGCAATGACCCCGCCCGCCCCCTGACCGTTACCCCCAGCCGCAGCGTAACCAACTTCTTTGTCATGTACAAGGATAACGTTCTGCCCAACCAGCGCAACGGCGTTTACGGCCATGGCCGGGAGCGCTATGATGCCATCGAGGAAATCCTGGATGCCAATGCAGGCAGTATTGACCGGGAAATTGCTTGGCAGGCCCTGCAGGCGGCCTCTCAGGCCCCCAACCCGAAGGATGTGACCAGCAATACCCAGTGGAGCATCCTGTACGATAACACCGCCCTGACCGCCGAAGCCGTCATCCGCCGCGACTGGAACACCAAAACCAGCTACGACCTGGTAAGCAATGTTGCCGTAACGGATGTAGGCTGATCCCGCCGCTTTTTTTCGCCAAATCCGGCAAAACGCATTGCACTTCTCAACCAGCAGGGCTATAATAAAACCGCGTATGAGAAGAATTCCGGGGTGCTCTACTGCCCCGTTCCAGATGGAGGAAAACAGCAATGCTCAAAGTTTGGATCAGCGGTGCCAACGGCCATCTTGGTCAGGCGCTGTGTACACGGCTTGACCGCGAAAAATACCAGCTGATCGCCACCGATGTGGCGGAAGTGGATGTGACTGTCCCCGCCGAAGTCCGCGCCTTTGCGGATGCCAACCGCCCGGATGTCATCATCAACTGCACCGGCTTTAATGATGAGGACGGCTGCGAGACGGACCCCGACCGCGCTTACCGCGTCAACGCCCTGGCCCCCCGCAACCTGGCCCTTGCCGCCGATGCGCTGGGGGCCAAGATGGTGCAGTTCTCCACCGATGATGTGTTTGCCAAGGCGAGCCACCACCCCTATAATGAGTTCGATGCCCCCGCCCCTGAAAGCCTGTATGGTAAAAGCAAGCTTGCGGGCGAAGAGTTTGTGCGCACGCTGTGCCACCGCTACCTGATCGTGCGCAGCGCCTGGGTGTACGGCATCGGGCGGGATTTTGTTTCCACCGTGCTGAACGCCGCCGCAGACCCCACCTGCCCCTGGCTGGCCGTTCCCACGGATCGCTTTGCCTCCCCTACCTCGGCCGATGACCTGACCGCCGCGGTGGAGCAGTTGATCGACCATGATACCCTGGGCATTTACCATATCGTGTGCCAGGGCCGCTGCAGCCGCTATGACTTCGCCCAAGCCATCCTGAAAGCTGCCCATATGGAAGATAAACTGGAGCTGCACCCCATCCGCGCAGCGGACGCTGGCAGCACCCCTAGCTACACCGTGCTGGATAACCTAATGCTCCGCCTGGACAACCTGCCCCAGCCCCGCCCCTGGAAAGAGGCCCTGAACGAGTACATTAACTCCCTGCAATAAGCGTAACGCCCGGCTGCCTAGCAGCCGGGCACTTTTTTGCGTGCCGCAAAAAGTAAGACCAAATTAGCAATTAGGAATTGGAGCCGAGCTTTTTAGGCTGTCGGTAGGGAACGGCGTCCTCAATGTCCCGGATGAGCCTGAAAATTGCCAACCATATGCCCCGCGCCGTAAAATATTTGTATAGGACGATGTGAAAAAATGATTGTTTATTTGCTCACAACCATGCTGTAGGGCGGGATGCCCTCATCCCGCCGTGGAGAAACCTAAGGCAATACCGCACAATTCCCGCCTGACGGCTTAAGCACCGCTCCGGCGGCTGCGGCACGGCATCTGCGTTGCCAAAATGCTCGATAATGTCGGGTTGCGGTACCCGCATCGTGCTTCGGGGGCAAAAGCCCCTCGCACTCTGCGACCGCTGCCCCTGCTTCGGTTCGCTGTTTCCGCCACTGGCGGCGCTCACCTTTGCAGCATCCAGTATTATCTGCGCTTTTGGCTTAGCAGCTGCCGCACTTCGCTCGCCGTATCGGCACTTAGAATTATGCGGTATTGCCCTAAATAATCGGCCACAACTGAAAAAACGCTTCCTTTTTCCACAATTTTTCCCGCACCTGTTGAAAACATCCAACCCTTCCGGTTTGCCCCATGCGCATCCTGCACAAATGCATCCAATCAAATCTGTTTAATCTGCGCAAGGCGGAGAATCTGTAATTTCCCTATTACACAAAATTTCAAAACGTGCTATGATAGCCACAATAAATGGTAGTCGCAGCACGGAAAGACAGCGAGACGAAAGTTTCGCTGTCTTTCTTTTTTGTCTGCGGTCTTGATTTCAGAAAGGAGCACTTTCCTATGCCCAAAACACTGCCGCAAAGAATCGTATTTACCATCGTCATGGCCACCATCATGGTGTATGGCATGATCGTTTATAACGTTGCCTTGAACACCGGCGACGTTACCAACGCTACCTTTGGCATGGCCCTGCACGAAATGCCCATTATGGTGCCCGTGGCCTTTGTGCTGGAATTCTTTGTGGTCGAAAAGCTGGCCACCGCTCTGGCGTTCACCTTTATGCGCCCCACGGACCGCCCGCAGTTCATTACCTATGCCATCTCCCTGATGATCGTCTGCATCATGTGCCCAGTTATGAGCCTTGTGGCTACCCTGCTGTTCAAGGAGCCCAGCTTTGGCACATGGGTGCATACCTGGGGCTGCAACTTCCCTATGGCGCTCTGCTGGCAGATGTTCTACTGCGGCCCGCTCAGCCGGTTTATCTTCCGCGCTATTTTCCGCAAACAGCTGCAAGCGGAAAACCAGGAACAGCACTAAGGCAATACCGCATAATTCTAAGTGCCGATACGGCGAGCGAGGTGCGGCAGATGCCAAGCCAAAAGCGCAGATAATACTGGATGCTGCAAAGGTGAGCGCCGCCAGTGGCGGAAACAGCGAACCGAAGCAGGGGCAGCGGTCGCAGAGTGCGAGGGGCTTTTGCCCCCGAAGCACGATGCGGGTACCGCAACCCGACATTATCGAGCATTTTGGCAACGCAGATGCCGTGCCGCAGCTGCCGGAGCGGTGCTTAAGCCGTAAGGCGGGAATTGTGCGGTGTTGCCCTAAAGCAAATCCAGCACGCTGCCCGCACAAACAGGCAGCGTGCCTTTTTTATCGTGTTGCATCCCCTCCAAAACTTTTTGAACAAATTCCCTGCTTTTGCTTGACAACCCCCGCCGGAGTATGCTACTATATCTTTGCTGATTAGATGACACTAACTGACGCGCAGCCAGCTGATTGACCTCCGTTCCGGCTGCATCATATCCCCACAAATCTCCTTATTGCCTCCGTTTCATTTGCGGCAGTGCCCACCGGGCACGCAAGCATGCCGCGCAAAAATGCCATTATCGCCTGCAAGGGCATACCGAATCAAAGCAAGGCCGGCACCCATGGAATGAGCCACATGGGTGCCGGTTTTGTTTGTATGGGTCTGTTCCCCCGGCCCCGCGCAGGCAAAATAATACAATAAGACCCCCGCCTGCAAAAGAGAGAAAAAAGGCGGGGGTCCTATTGATGTAAGGGGGGGGGGCAAAGCAGCAACCCATGTAAGGGAGGGCTGTTCCCTACATGCTGTGAGGGTCGCTGCCTGCGAGATTAGCGCAAACTAACCATGAACAAACAATACCACGCCGCCAGGATTTTGTCAAGCCCCGGAGCAAATCAAAATAAAAAAGTTTCAAGATATTCAAAAAGTTAGATTAAATAAACGCTTTCCCGGCAAAAATAAGAATACTCTGCCGCAGCCGCCAAACACAAAAAGTACCTTGCATTTTGTAACAACCTGTGATAGAATGACGGTGTTAAGGGTTAGTTAATGCTAATCATTAGGGCAGTGCTCACTGCTGATCAAATAGTTTCCCAAAGAAAGGATCGATCGATAATGGCATACCTGGAAATTGAAAAAGTTGTAGGCCGCGAAATTCTGGACTCCCGCGGAAACCCCACCGTTGAAGCTGAGGTCTGGCTGGCTGACGGCACCGTTGGCCGCGGCATGGCACCTTCCGGCGCATCTACGGGCGAATTTGAAGCCCTGGAGCTGCGCGATGGCGACAAAGCCCGTTACGGCGGCAAGGGTGTGCAGAAGGCTGTGGAGAACATCAACACCACCATCAATGATGTTCTGACCGGTATGGATGCTTCCGATATTTACGCTGTCGATGCTGCCATGATCAAGGCAGACTGCACCAAGGATAAATCCAACCTGGGTGCAAACGCCATCCTGGCTGTTTCTATCGCTTCTGCCCGCGCAGCAGCCCTTTCTCTGGATATTCCTCTCTACCGCTTCCTGGGTGGTATTTCCGGCAACCGTCTGCCGGTTCCCATGATGAACATCCTGAACGGCGGTGCCCACGCAACCAACACCGTCGATACCCAGGAGTTCATGATCATGCCTGTCGGCGCACCTTCCTTCAAGAAAGCCCTGCGCTGGTGCGCTGAGGTGTTCCATGCCCTGGCAGCTCTGCTCAAGAGTCGCGGCCTGGCCACCTCTGTGGGCGATGAGGGCGGCTTTGCCCCCAACCTGTCCAGCGATGAAGAGACCATCGAGACCGTTCTGGAAGCCATCCGCAATGCAGGCTATGAGCCGGGCAAAGACTTCATGCTGGCTATGGACGCTGCTTCCAGCGAATGGAAGGGCACCAAGACGGGCGAATATATCCTGCCCAAAGCCGGCACCCATTACACCAGCAGTGAACTGATCGCCCACTGGAAGAGCCTGGTTGAAAAGTACCCCATCATCTCCATTGAGGATGCCCTGGATGAGGAGGACTGGGAAGGCTGGCAGGAGCTGACCCGCGAGCTGGGCGGCAAGGTCCAGCTGGTTGGTGATGACCTGTTTGTTACCAACACCGAGCGCCTGTCCAAGGGCATTCAGCTGGGCTGCGGCAACGCAATCCTGATCAAGCTGAACCAGATCGGCTCCGTTTCCGAAACCCTGGAAGCCATCAAGATGGCCCATAAGGCTGGCTACACCGCCATTTCTTCTCACCGCTCCGGCGAAACCGAGGATACCACCATTGCCGACCTGGCCGTTGCCCTGAACACCTGCCAGATCAAGACCGGTGCGCCCAGCCGTACCGAGCGTGTGGCCAAGTACAACCAGCTGCTCCGCATTGAGGAAGAGCTGGGCGATTCTGCCGTTTACCCCGGTATGGCTGCTTTCAACGTGAAGCGCTGAACAGATACACCTAAGGCAACACCGCACAATTCCCGCCTTGCGGCTTAAGCACCGCTCCGGC
>QFCE01002426.1_pt1 | contig 125960 bp, 116 predicted proteins | sample 5346091 | NCBI WGS metagenome assembly QFCE01 (sample SAMN09062252, study PRJNA434731) | Human gut metagenome, whole genome shotgun sequencing project. | isolation source: stool timepoint A chromium assembly | host: Homo sapiens | collected 2015
AGTAGTTCGGGCGGTACGTATGCGGGGCTTGGAGGGTTTAAAGGTGACGGCTGGGATACAGTCAGCGGGAGTTGGCCGACTTATGATGGCGGAACCGGAATCAAGCGTACTTCTGCGGCCAAGCCTATGGACATTATGAATCCGTACATAGGTCAAAACATCATAGTGCGCGCACTATGATATTCTGTGCGAAATATGGAGGCAGTGTTGATATTGCTGGTCCGTATAGATCATCGCCCTGCTGATCCAACGGTACTCCACCGTAGCCCGCACCGTGGGAATCCCAAACCCCAATAGACCATTGCTCAGCGGTGCGGGATACAAACGTAATTGCGCTTGCTGGCAGATTGTGAGCGTGTATTGTTGCTTGCGCCGTACCGCCCCAGCTGCGCAGCGCAAAATTAGCACCGTAAGCTAACGGGAAGCGTTCAGCCAATTTTTTACAGTTGAAAAAGCCATCTGCCGCGCCGGAGCTGAGTGAATCACCGATTTTAGCATAGAGCACTGCGTATACGGTTTTACTGAGATCGTCATTAAAATTGACACGGGCGTAGGCCTTGCTGTTTACTCCGCCCGTGTAGGTGATAACATTCGGCGAGTACCACCACTCACCGATGCCCGGCATGCTTTCTTCCAGCGCAGCGAGCCGATTTCGCATGCTGGCCAGCATAGTCATGAGAGACTCCAGCGTTGCTGGCGAAGACGGCAGTGCAGGGAGTGACGCCGGAGCGGTAAAGGGAACCGTTACCGCCGCACCATCGCCATCAATCTCCAGAAATCGGCCATCGGCTTGTTCCTTTGTGTAATAGTCGGAAAGATCCGTAGTCTTATGACTGTTAATCCAATCGGAGGAATCCGCATCCCATACCCAGATACTGTCCGTACTGCCAAGGATCGCCCATTCGCCGTCTGTGCCGGTGGGGTAAGCTGCACGCAGAGCCGCCACATTTACAAACCAGCCTTTGCACCCCTGTGCAAGCTGTTCCGCCTTTGCGGCACTGGCCGCTGCAGCGCTCGCTGCTGCCGCTTCGGCATCGCCCTCGATCTGCTCCACCAGTACAGCAGCCTGTTCCACATCTCCAGCCACCGCCTGCTGTGCCTGCTGCGCCTGCTGTGCACTCTGTGCGGCGGCATCCTGTGCATCTTCTGCGCGCGATGCATCCGCAGCGCTCTGTGCGGCGGCATTTTCGGCGTTGTCCAGAAGCCCCTGCATTTGTTTCAGCGTATTCTCAAACACATTTTTCGGAGGCATAGCAGTACCCTCGACGCTGGGAGCAAACTCCAGACCATTTGACTGCAGCTTAATGATCTCTTCACCTGTGGAGGACTTGGCCACAAACTGCACATCCAACTGTCCGGCATACGCAGTGAAATCCGCCTCCACAGGCCAGGTAATAATAATCTGCCCCTCATTGTCGGGATCTACGGAAACCCCCAGCTGCTTGTTTATAAGGGTCATATAGTCCGGATGGGAAGCGCGCACATACCAGGTCATCGCGGACAGGTCGTGCCCGTCGTGATAGCGTGGGCCGGTGACGTCGTAGACCTCCGCGCGTGCTTCGCCTTGTGTATGCAGGCCGGCCTCCGGCCCAAAGTACACATATTTGTCTTTGAACTCAATCGAAATAGCCATAAGAACCTCCAAGAAATTGATTAGACAACGGAGCCGGAGAGTTTGGTCCATTGGCTGTCCCTTGTAGTCCGGACAAGCAAAGTCCCCTGGGTGCTGTAGGAAAACACAAGGTCCGCATAGTTTCCCGCAAGGTTGTCCACCTGTCCGGCCCGTGTTGCAAAATCTGCGTTTTTAGCCGTTTCAGCTGCGGCTGCATTCTCAGCTTGAGCCGCAGTCTCTGCGCTCTCCGCGCTCTTTGCAGTTTCGGCAGTCTCAGCGCTTTTCGCGGTATCCGCTGAGCCCGCGCTGGCGGCGGTGTCTGCTTTTGTGGCTGTCGCTGCTTTTCCAGCGGATTCCGCATATCCCGCCTCGGATGCATAGGCGGCCCGTGCGGCGCTGTCCGCGTAGATGCTCTGCGCAGGAGCGCCCACCGGATACTCCACCACATAGGTGCCGCTGTCCTCAATGATCCGCACACGCTGGCCGGCAGCGAACCGCACGGCCGTGTTGCACTTGTAATGCTTCAGACTTTCCGTTTCCGCCCCGTTGAAGATGAGCGCGATGCCGTCCTCGTATACAGTACCCACCGTGGCGAAGGACTGGCCGGGCGGGTCTGGCTGTACGATGGCCTGCTGCTCCTGATACGTCTCCAGGATCATAGATACACCACTCTCTTTCCCGTATGGGTCATTTTGTACGGCTGTTCCAGCTCCAACCGCCAGCCTGTCTCTTCGTACAGCGTGCTCTCACCATCCCGCACCAGCTCCACCAGGTCAAAAACAGCGTGCCGCCCGCTGGGGCCGGTGTAAAATGTGCGGGTCTCCGTGGACTGCAGGCTTTTAAACCGCTTGTTGTCCGCATATGCCTGCAGCTCCGCCTGAGATGCAATGTTGTCCAGCTTCTCATAGGACACGACCCGCCGTCCCAGGTTCACTGTGGAGAAAACGCTGTCCGGCCTGTCGTTGACCGATACGGCCCGCATGGACGTCTCCAGATCCGGGTTATCCACTTCCGCGATAAAGACGTTTGGATGGTCGAACAGATCCACCGCCTGCGTCCACTCAGGGTATTGGATGGAATACTCACCATCCCGATACGTCACGGATATCGCATCCGCGGACGGCATGCGGAACGCACTGCAGTGTACTGTGCCGCCGCCGTCCATCCAGATGCTGTTGTAGTTGATCTCCGCCGCCAGGGCGTTGATGATCGTGAGGCGGTCTGTGCCCGGCTCCCAGTCCTCCCGGTCCGCCTGCAGCGTGGCGGTGTTTGCCTCCACGAAAAAATCCATGATGCCGGATTCGACCAGCAGTGCCTGGATGGCTGCCGTGTACAGCGTACCCTTTGCCAGATGCAGCCGCGTCTCTATCTTCGAGGACATGGCAAGATAGGTCAGGTCATAGGCTGTAAGGCTCACCACAGGCCGCATGCCGTCGTGTTCCGTGTATGCATCGGTAGGGATATACTTGCCGAGCGGCCGGCGCACGCCGTCGATGGTGAGCACCGGCTGGATCACGTCCGTGAGGTAGTTGACGGCGCTGTTTTGTGCAAACTTGCCGCTGAGCGCCCATTTCACCGCAGCGTCCGCCGTCACTGAAATGGCCGCGCCGCCGCCTTTGAACGCGGTAAGCCGTGAAAACTCCACGTTATCCCGCAGCACAAGATATTCCACCGATACGTTACTCATAGCTGATCTCCTGCCTGTGATCTGTCTCGACAACCGTGAACTGTACGTCCCGTGCGCGGCCATGGGCCGCCTGGATGTTTCCCAGCACCCCGATCACAACATCGCCCCAGCAGTCTTTGTAAACTACGGCAGAACCCAGCAGGCCGCGCAGGGCATCCATCTGTGCTGCGTCCCGGAGCGTGAAAGCGAAGTCGTGGCTGGCATCTTCCATGCCGCATGTATACGGCTCGGGTTTTGTGCGGCCGTAGTAGTGTACGTAGTCCACCTGTGCGCTGTAGCTGCCGTCGTGTGCGGGCCTCTCTCCGGCCCGCAGCCGCAGCTTCAGCCAGGGCGCGCCATCCTCAACGGCCCCCAATACAGCGTTTTCGATTGCCAGAAAGGCGTGGACGGGCGCGCTGTCGCCGTAGTATCCCCTCCGGCGTGACGCCACGCACAGTATACACATGCTTTCCGGTACACAGACGGTCTGTGAGCCCGCTGCCCGCTGAGCGCGCAATGGGGACACCGTCCCGCAGTATGAAGTATTCGGCGTATGCGGCGTCCGTTTCCCAGGATATTTCAATGGCGCTTAAACGGGCATTGAAAGCTGCTTCAATAGTTGGTCCGGGAACGTTCAGAACGGTAATGGAGCCAACGGCCGGAGCGGATTCCACGCCGAACACTGTCTTTATCGCCAGCTGCACAGGATATGTCCCATCCTGCAGGAAATACGGCATGCGGAACTCCTTGGCCGTGCTGTGCATCCAGCCTGTATCATAGTCCCCGATCTGGATGCGCACGCCCTGCTGGTCCGCAGACTGCCAGCGGATGGTGGGGCGCGGTTTTGTGTCCGTGTATACAATGACCGGCACGGCCGGAGCCCGGCGGATGATGATGGTCGCTGCGGCGCTGTAGGAACCCCACACACCATCGCCGTTTTTGGTGCGTACACGCCACATGAGTGTACCCTGTGCAAACTGTCCCGGCGGGTGTTGCGAAGCTGGAGGCGTCGGTCTCTGCGGTGCTGAGTGTGGTGTACTGTCCCGCCCATGTTGGAGCTGGTCTGCAGCTCGTAGGCGGTCTGCGCTGTGCCGGTGGATATCTCATGCCGCCACACGAAGGTGACGCCCTGAGTATCTTCCACAATAGTGCCCACAGGGGAGACACACACAGGCGTGCTCAGCGCGTCCTGGGTGTTGACATGTATCCACTCGCTGGTGCCTGCAGCGCCGGTGTTGGCCGTCACCTCAACCTGCCACTCAATATCGTCCGCAGTGAATGTATTTGCCGGGAAGTTGTGCCAGGTCTGCGCACCGCTGATGGAGACACTCTTGACGTCCTGCTGTCCCTGTGTGCGCCAGCGCAGCACGGCCGAAGTCTGGACGATCTCGCCGGGCGCATCCTCGGCTCCCTCCGCTGTGACAGACCAGCCGAAGCGGTTGACCTGGTGCTTCAGCACGCGGCCGCCGTCCGCCGGATACAGGTCTGCGGGCGTGACCGGCAGTTCCTTGTTGTTGAAGGTGGTCCAGCTGCTTGCAGTGGTCCCGCCGCTGGTGTCCGTTACCTCGACCTGCCAGTCGATGTCCCCGGCAGGGAGCACGCCCGCGGGGATCGTGTAGCCTTGTGTGGCGTTGTTGACGATATATTCTGTGTACGCCGGAGCACCGTTTTTCCGCCAGCGCAGCTTTGCCGATACTTGCCGGATGGAGCCAGACAGGTCGTCCGGCTTCGTGTAGTTCATGCCCCATGAAAAATTGACGGCAAAACCCTTGTAGGTCGTGGCCCGGCTGGAGGGCGTCAGATCCGTCAGCCGGACAGCCGTGCTTTGGAACTGCACCGTGGCATACCCGCCGCTCGCCTGTGCGCCGGAACTGGACGTGACCACGACCTCCCATTCCATGCCGGGGTCGGCAGCATTGGGAACGAGCCCCGTGTCGAAGTCGATGTATGTGTTGGGGCCGGGCACACGGACGGAAGTCCATGTGCCGGAGCCTTTTGCCCGATACTTGAAGTCCGAATACGCTATGGTGAGCGTTCCGTTGATAGGTTTCTCCGCCGTGACATTCCAGGAAAAACGGTGGTAAAACCCTTTTTTGATCGTCGTGTTGGCTGGGGAATAGCCGGATGGCGTTATCTTGCCCGCATGGGTCTGGATCGTCGCATAGGGCACATGGTCCGAGCCGTCCACCCAAAATTGGGCAGCGCCTGTCTGGTTCTCGGTCGTAATGCCGATCTGGCACGAGAGATTGCCAGCGCCCCTTACCCCGCCGGAGGTAATCTTCCATTCGGGGCCGTTCCAGCTCGGGCCTGCAATTTGCCCAAGGATCAGGCTGAGGGGGTATGGCGCATGGCAGTACACCGCAAGTACGGATGCGGAATCAAGGACCTCGCCGGAAGGCACCGGAGACTTATCAAAAAACAGCCAGCCCCAGTCCGCCTTGTCTGCACCCAGGTTGTCGATGCGCAGCTCACCCACACCGCCGGACAGATTCTTCAGATTTTGCGAACCGTTGCAGTATACGGTATACTGTCCCATGTATCAACGCCTTCTTTCTACCGCCGTGCCAGTCCCATGCGGACGGTCATTTTCTCGTTTTCAAGCATGCGCTTAATGGCCACATACGTTTCAATGTCATCCACCTTGAAGATGTTCTGGCTGTTGTCCACGAAAGTGGCACCGCCGCCCTGCGCGGATATTAAGGCGCGGGATTGTTCGGCGGTATAGACCGCCTCGCCGCCTGTAAAGCGCATCAGCTCCGGCCCGTTTTCGCCAACCCAGCGCCAGCCGGGTGTGGCGGAACGAGTGCCGCGGGCGTAGCCCGCGCCGCCGACCTGCGCCTGCAGTTCGCCCATACTGGGCACCTGTATCGTACCGGTGTTGATCATGGGCACGCCGCGGATCGCACTGATCAGCATGGCGATGCCGGATGTCACCAAAAACACCGCAGCGCCCACCATCAGCAGGTCCGCCGCCAGCATAACGAACTGGGAACCGGCCGCGGCTGCTGTTGGCCCCGCAGCGGCAAGCGCTTTCGTGGCTGAAGCGGTGCCCGTGGCCACGATACGCATGCCCAGGGCCGTGCCCGCCGCCTTTACGGCGATCAGCGCAAGCCCGCCGCTGACAAGCACCACTGCCGGATTCAGCTCCGACAGGAACCCGATGACGTCCGCGCCTACGCCGATGATGTCACCCGCTGCGTCCACGATGGCCAGTATCTGGTCTTCGTGATCCAGCAGCACCTGAGCAAAGGTCGTCTTAATTTTCGTCTCGATGGGCTCGATGCTTTTCGCAAGTTCCACATACCGCAGCTGCAGATTGTAGTTTGCCTTCTCGGCCTCGATCATATCGGAGTTCCCGGTCTTGTAGCTTTCCCACAGTTCGTCCAGCCCTTCCTTGCGCAGCGTCTGCAAAGCAAGGTTCTGGCGGCTGGCCTCGGAGCGTGTCCGGCCCAGACGTTCGTTGAATTTTTCCACGTCCACACCCAGGCGGCCCAGCAGCTCGGAAAACTGGCCCGTGGCCTCGCTGGTGGCGATGGTCTCCTGCAGGGAATCGGCCAGGGATTCAATTTTCATGGTTTCCGGGAACTTGACGACCGCGCCCGCCAGCAAGTCAACGGCCTCATATGCCTTGTCCGCGTCATTGAATCCGGTGGCAAGGATGTTGGAAAGCGCCTCCACCACTTCATTGGTGTCGCCCGTGACGGCATAGAGCTCGCCGGCCTTGTTGTGCAGCTGTTCCATGCCCATTCCGGCGTCCCTGGCATTTTGCTCCAGGAAAGAAAGGTCGCGCCGCAGCTCCTTGGTCTGCTCCATCAGTTCGCCGCACTTGCTGATCACCGCGCTCAGCGCATTGCCGGCCAGCGTGCCAAGGGCTACATCGAATGTCTTTGCGCCCTTGCCGCCGTCCTCCATGCCCTTGCCCGCGCCTTTGGCGTTTTTCTCAAGGTCTTCAGCGGAACCGGATGCAGCGTCCATAACGTCCTGTGCGTCCGCCAAAGCCGCACCGAAATCATCGGATTTTTTTGTGTTTTTCTCGATCGAGGCCTGAAGGCTCAGCATGCGTTTTTCCAGCTTCAGAGCCTGGCTGCTGGTCTCGCCGTATTTATCGGCCAGGCGCTCGTGTTCCCGCTCACAGTTGGAAAGCTCATTCTGCTGGTTCACGATCGTGGCGTTGAGGATATCCAGTTCTTTCTGCGCCGCCTCGATGCCCTTTGTGGTCGGTTCGATCTTCCACTTTTCAGCATTTTTCCGCGCTTTTTCCAGTGCGTCATCTGTTTTGGCCACGGCTTTCGCGGAATCTTCAGCCATGCCCTGCACCATGTTTTTGACCTGATCCAGCGTCTGCTTCACACGGCTGATGTCAAACTTCAGGCCGAGGACGACGCCATCATCCGAAGCTGTTGTCGGCACACATATCCCTCCTTGCCATGGCCGCGTCGTATTCGGCCTCATAATCTACCGGGTCCAGCGCCACAGCGCGCTTGATGTCCGCATACCGCTCCCGCTCTTTGGGGTCGGATATCCTGCGCATATCCACGCTGCGGTAATAGATCGCATTCTTGATCTGGCTCTCAGGCGGCAAGCTGCGGAAAATGGACATGAACTGCCACCAGTGCATACGCGCTGTGAAAAGGTCGATGCCCGCGTATACGCGGAAATCCCCCCAGATGCGCAGCGCGTCTTTTTTCCAGTCCAGGAGCCGTTCCGGCGGGGCCGGCTCATCCCCATGGGGCGGATCGCCGCAAAAATAGAAGTCGAGCACCCCCTGGAAGTGCCCGGCTTCGTTCTGCGGTATTTCACGGAATGTATTGAGCAGGATGACGTCGAATTGTTCCTCCGGCGTCAGGTCAGACGCCAGCACCGTTCCCACATACTTCATCCACCAGGCCCAGTCCGTCGGCACCTTTCGGCCCAGGATCTGGTCCGGCAGCTCCAGAATTGCCGGATACATTCGCAACCGCCTCCTTCAGCTCCGGGATCAGGAACTGCTCCACGACCTCCCGGCGTCCTCCCATGACCTCGCCGTAAATGTACGCACAGAGGCTGATGTGTTCGTTGATGTTCTCCGGGCGGCCGCCGAAGATCTCCCGGTATTCTTCAACGCCCAGCGTACCCTCGATGAAGGCGCGGCACATGGCTACGGCGTCCGAAAATTTTTTCAGCGCCTCTTGTGCCATGGTGTCCGCGCTCCGTCCGTCCTGCCCGCCGGGCTTCAGTTTGGCGTCCATCGCACAGAATGCCTGCGCGGCCTGAAGCACGCGGGGAAAATCCCGCGTAACGCCTTCCAGCATCCGTTTGTCCGAGATATCGCACGGGTATGCGCGGCCGCAAATGGTGATCTCGTGCTTTTTGGCGAACTCAAACCCCGCGCTCATTTCGACGCCGCCTTTGCCTCTGCGGCCTGCGGCGAAAACGTGGGCGTGCCGTCCTCACCGATGGTGACAGTTCCCTTTTGGGGAGTGCCCAGGATCTTGAGGCCGAAGCTGATGTTTTCGCGGTTTTGGGCGTCGCCGGACCCATCGTCCGTGATGGACAGCACGCCCTCTCCCTGACGGCCGTTGGGCTTGCCGCTGCCCAAATTGTCGTAGCACTCAATGAACTTGACTTTCCGGTTGTCGAGGTCGTACAGGCGGTCCATGATGGCGTCCTGCGCAGCGTCGCCAAACCTGCGGAAACCGGTGAAGGTACGGGACACGCTCACGCCCGTGACCTCGCTTTCGGCCACGCCCCGGCCCGCCATGTCGTAGTATTCCTGGCTTTGTTCGTTGATGCTGTTGCCGCGGGATGTGATGCCGACGGAAACCTCCGCCCATTGGGGCGAATCGTTTGCGCTGAGGTCGATCCACCAGCGGCGGTTCCATGTCATGGGGGTAATATATGTTCCAGGCATGCTTCGTCACTCCTTTTCATAGATCAGGGTGCCCTGAATTTTGTAGACACCATATTGGAAATTTTCGTCCCAGTCTGTAAAGGCTCCGTTTGAGGCGGAAATTGAGACAAAAGAAAGGCCGTCCCCGGAAAGAGGGACGCCCTTGCGGTTTTGCTGCTGGACCCAGTCCTGTAACTCCTCCGTAAAGTTGCAGTTATCCAGCCGCATGACGTCATCAGCCGTCATGCGGGTAGCGGCAATGATAAAGTTGTATTGCCAGGTGGCCGCTCCGCGCATATCCTGTTCGATGATGGCAGAACCGGCCGGGAAGATCCCGTACCCCTCGGCGTCCGTCTCCAGCTGGTCGGTGCGCGCCTCCAGATCTTTCAGCGCGGGGCACTGTGCGAACAGGGCGCGGATATCGTTTAAAACAGCCATTATGGGCCTCCTAAAATGTTCCGGCGTTCATCCTCAATGATTCGGTCCTTTTCGGCAGCCATGAGGCGCTCAAGCCAGAAAGGACCGGCAAGACGGTTGAACGTGGTAGTGTACCGGATATCTTTGTTTGTAACGTGTTTCGGCTTGCGCCCGGCCATGACTTTTCCGAAGTACAGGTACTTGACCTGCGGGCCGCGAATGACGATGCGGCCGTTGGCCGGCTCCTGGCCCTGGGCGATGGCGTTCTCGATGCTGCTGTATGTGCGCTTGGGCACATACTTGGTGATGCGCCGCGCAACATTTTTCACAAGATGCTGCTGGGCGCGTCCGCCTTCTTCAAGCCCCAGGTCTTTCACAAGACCGTCCAGTTCCGGCAGCTTGACGTCAAGCTCCAGTATGCTCATTCCGTCGTCACCTCACAATGGGGCAGGCCGCCGAATGCGCAGTGTACAAGGCTTTTGATGGTCAGGGGCTTGTCCGCAAGCAGCGCTTTTTTACTCTCCGTGTCCGTTACCTCGCCTAGGCGCTCGCCACGGACGATGAAATCATGCTCCCGTTTTTCGCCCTTGTACTGCTCTGGAAGATCCTCCGGGATGATGACGGATGTGCCGTCGGCGTCCCCCTGCCAGAATACAGAAGGGCAGAAGATGCGCCTGAACCGGTACGGCCCCGTCTGCAGATACAACGTGCAGCTTGCGTTCGGCGTCAGCATCCGCTCACCCCCCGGTACAGCAGCCCGCTGCGGATGGGGATATATTGGGCGGCGATACGCAGGCAGCGGCGCTCGAAGCTGCCGGATTGTTCGTCATCCTGCTGGATGCTGCGGCTCCATTTTCCCACGCTTTCGCTGGTCACTTTTCCGCCCGCCAGCACGGCCGTGTCCTGGGCGTGCTGGGCGTCTGCCAGCGCGCAGTGCGCCATGCGCACGCATTTCGCCAGCGTTTCATCCTGCTGCCAGGCTCCGTCCTGCAGGCGGTCCAGCGTCAGACTGTGCAGCATGTACTCCGCACGGGCCAGGCAGCCCTCCACGTCCGCCTCCGAAAGTTTTCCGTGGTATGTGGAATAGTAGAACTCCTTGTCCGCTACCATGCGTATCCCTCCCGTGTATTACTCTGCGGCCGTCTCCGGCTGCTCACCGGGTACAGCCTCAGCCGGTGCGGCAGAAGGTTCTACCGCCGTCTGCACGGCCAGCAGCAGGTCCTGCTTCTTGGCTGCGCCCGTCACGTCGATGCCGTGCGCCGCCGCATAACTGCGCAGTTCCGTCACCGTCATATCCTCCAGCGCTTTTTCCGGTGCCGGAGCTGGGGCAGGGGTTTTGTGCTCCCGCTTCCGTTGCGGCCGTCCCGGTGGTCTCCGGCAGGGAGGCCCCGGCCTCGACGGCCGGGGCGCTCTGCGTTTCCTCATGAAAAGTCAAACCTACTGTCCGCATATTTTACGCCCCCGCTTCTGCTGCGCTGTGCAGGTAGATGCCCGCCAGCTTGTTGGCGTACACGTCCGCGATGCCCACGGTGCGGTAGCCGAACATGTGGCGGTCGCCGTCCAGGTCGTCCTCCGGCCCTTTGATTTTGGGCACCGTGTGCTTCTGGAACTGGATCAGAGCCGAAGGGTGGAACACCATGAAGTTGATGTTCTTCGCACCCGTGGCCTTCTTGTAACCGCCCGCCTCTTCGCCGGAGGTTTTTCCATCCAGCATGTCGATGGCCGTATAGAACCGGGTCTGCGGCACCAGCGTCTTTGTGGCAAAGCGCGTCAGGATCTCACGGCTCTTCGTGGTGTCCAGGTCTGCGATCATGCCGTCCAGCGTCGGCGTGATGAACAGGTGGCGGTTTTCCGTGGGCACCTCATCTTCGTCCATCTTCGTGATGGCTGCACGCAGCGCCGCCAGCACCGCAGCGCCGTCCGGCAGATCGGCTGCGGTGGCCTTGGAAATGCCGCTCTTGCCCGCGTAGGATGCGAAGCGGAAAGCGTCCAGCTCCGGCACCACCTTCGTGCGGATGAACTCGCCGGCCAGGCGGGAAAAGGCCACTTTCGCGGTCTCCTGTTCGTCCAGTGCGTCCACATAGAACTTGCGGCCGCGGTCGTAGTTGCACTTTATGGTCTCGTTGGTCATGGTGACGTCGCCCTTGACGTACCCGTCGTTGCGGCTGTAGTCGCCCAGCCCCTGCATGCTCAGCATGGGCACGATCAGCTCATTGGCGTTCGCGCCCTGCCGTGCCAGCTCCGCAGCGCCGTCCAGCTTGCTGGTCAGCGACGCCAGCTTGTAGATTTCGTCCAGGATGGGGACGAAGGTTTTTGCCAGTGCAATGTTGTTTGCCATATTGGATTACCTTACCTTTCTTTGTGTGGTGTGTGATGCGGTCAGTCCACGGGCAGATCCGCAGCCTTGCGCATGGCGATTTCGTCGGCAGTATACTTTGCCGTGCCCGGCACAGCAGAGGTCCCGGTGCCGGATGCGGGCGCGGGTTCGGTCCCGGCTCCTTCCGGCGCGAACAGGTATGCGTCGCTTTTCTGTACGGCTGCGATGGCTGCCGCGATGTCCGCGTCCTGATTTTTACTGGACCGCAGAGCGTCAAGGTCCAGAGCGCCGCGCGCCAGCTTCGGGTTGTGCGCTTTTGCGTCTGCCAGCGCCTTGTCGATCTTCGCATCGAATGCAGCGGCCGCCAGCTTTTCGTCCCGGTCCTTTTCCGCCGCCTCCGCGCGCTGCTTGTAGTCCGCGATCTGCGCCTTTACCTGCTCCGCGTCCAGCCCTTCAAACTTACCGATGGCTTCGTTTGCAGCGTTCAGCTGTTCCTGCAGGCCGTCGGCACGCGCCGAAGCTGCGTCCAGGTCCGCCTTTGGAGCATACAGCTCGTTGATCTTCGCCTCCAGCTTTTCTTCCAGCTCCCCGGTGTAGGCGTCACCCAGCAGCTCTTTGGCAAATTCCAGTGCCATGTTTCGATCTCCTTCCTTTTGAATACAATATATATGTGCATAACAAAAGGACCCCCGTGAAGGGATCCTTCAGCTATCTTTTTATGGGCATTTTATGCCTGTTTTCACGCCGTTTAAAGCGGCCGTTATTTCCGTTTCTCCAGCAGCGCCAGTGTTTCCTCAATGGATATCGGTTCCGGCTGCGGATGCTTCTTGATGATGGCGTCGATGTCCTCGCCGTCAAATACGGCCCGCAGCTCGGCCACGTATTCTTCCACGCTTCCTTTGTAGTCGCGCAGACTGGTGAAATTCCGGCCGAACCGTTCCCGGTATTCCTTATGCAGAGCATCCGCGTTATATTCCTCCATATACTGGACTTCATAACTGCTCAAAAATCGTTCGCTGATAATCACCGGTTCCGCACCGTCGGGGCGTTTCTTGCGCCGTATTTCCGATTTGCTCACTTTGCGCGCCTCCTTAGAATAGAGATATATACGCCGCCCACAGCTCCGGCCACGCTGCCTTCACTATCTTCAGTTCCGGGCTGTTCTGTGCCTCCAGTACGAATAACTCCGCAAATATTTCCAGCGCCCGGTTATCTTCTCTGGCTGTCCAGTAGCTCTTCGAGTGTCCGCTTCCCTCAAATAGCTCGCCGCCGCTTAGAGCGGAAAAAATATCTTTCGTTGCGAGCTGTTTAATGGCGGGAGCGATTCTCCGAAACAACTCCATGCGTTCTTTCACATCCTGCACCGCATTTTCGATAGCCATTCGGAACCTGCGATTCTCATGTGACCGCATGTTCAGCACGTCGGCGCGGTGCGCCGTCTCGTGGAGTGCCACATCGTCAAAGTCCAGTCCATCGAAGCCCTCGGCTTTGGGGTTATACAAAATTGCATCCTCTGTTTCCGAATACGCAACGGCATGATGCAAGCCAGGGGCCATCCGGTACTCCGTGGGGTTGGCACGGTTGTAGTAGTCTAAGTACATCTTAACGCGGTCCGGTGCATCCGTCAACGTGTCGAGGTATTCCAGATGCCTGCGCCGGGCGGTGTCGATGTCCAGCGTGCCGTCACCACGCTTCAAGCTGCCCGCAGGCTGCGGCATTTCCAACGTGCCGTCCGGTTTCAGCACCCGGCCCAGCCCCGCCGCCCGCAGCCGCTCCGGCGCGGTGCGCAGCCCGGCCGCAGCCGAAAACCGCTTGTATTCCGCATTCAGCTGCCGCAGAAGGATGCGGCTGCTGCGCAGCTCTCCGCTGCCCAGCTTGCCCTCCTCCTGCGCCGCGGCAATACGGTCCTTGCACTGCCGGATGCTGTTCTCCAGCGCCTTCTGCTGCTGTGTGGCTTCGTACTGGGTGTAATGGCGGCCCTCGTAGGTGATGCCCTTCGCGTTTTCCCGCGCCATCTCCGCCAGCTGCTCATCCGTCCACTGGGGACTGTCCACGCCCAGCTTGATGGGCCAGGCGATGTGCTTGCAGCTCAGCGTGCCGATGCGCCGCTGCAGGCGGCTGTTCAGCCGCTTGTATTCCTTATCGCTGTACTGCCGCCCCTGGTAGGGCTCATGGTCCGGCGCGCTGGCGCTGTGCGCGCTGATCTCCCAGCCGTCGCACCCGCCGTCGTCGTGGTGCTTCTCGTTGATGGCCGTGGTCATTTCGCCCATCTTCGCCATAATGACGCGCTGGGCCATGAACTCCACGGAAAAAGTGCGCCCGTCCGAGCGGTCGACGGTGCGGATGCCGCGCTGCCACAGCCGCAGCGTCGCCCGCCGCACTGCTTCCTCCGGTGTCTTTGCGCCGCTGGACACCTGACGGAATACATAGTCCATCGTGCGCCGGTATACATCTTTAATAGGGTACACACGGCCGTCCACATCTGCCGCGGCCAGCTGGCCCAGCACGTTGGACACTTCCTTGCGCGTCACCTTTACATAGGCTTCGGCAATGTTCCGCAGGCTTTCATTTTCCTCCAGCGGCGCGGTCTTCTCCGCGGCCCAGCTCATGAGCTGATCCACCGCGTCGTTGGTGAGATCCGTCTGTCTGCGCAGCGTGTCCGCGATTACGTCGTCCGCGCCCGCAAGGCTTTTTGCCAGCAGAAGCTTGTATTCATCGCCAGACGATATCTGTCCGGCGGCGGTAATGCACCGGCACAGGTCGCGCAGCAGCTCTTCCGTGACGGGGCCGTAAACAGCGAGGATCAATTCCCGCAGCCCGTCGATCTCATCCGGTGTCAGTGCCATTATCTCACCTCAGCCCGGCCTGGGCGGTCAGCTGGACCATCTCCGGCATGTATTTTTCACGGATGGCCGCAAGGTCTTCCGGCGTCTCACTGGGCAGGTCGTATTTTTTTGCCAGCGCCAGCTCAGGCTTCAGCAGGCCGGCCTCCACCATCGAAAGCGTGTCGGCCCAGTCCTTGTCTGCGTCATACAAAACGCCGTTGCCCCAGCTCACGCTCAGCAGCTGCTCCAGGTCCACGGCCTGGGCGTCGCACAGCCCCAGCGCCTGGCCCCACAGGTCCGTGATGCGCAGCGTCTCCATCAGTGCATCGTACCACATCCGTTGAAGGTCCATGACCGACAGGCTGTAGTCGCCCTCGCTGCTGCTGATCTCCTTTGCCGTGCGTTCCACAGCCTCCACATCCGATAATATGCCGCGTTTCAGGCCGATGATATTCTCACACGCCTTTAAATAGCTTTGCTTGCGCCGTTCAAAGCTCTCATCCCGCAGCGTGGGGGAGAAGATGGTCATGCCCACGCTGGCGTCGCCGTCCAGCCCGACGAACACGTCGTCCTTCAGCCGCATCACGCTGCCCTCCGGGCCCGGCGTCATAAGCATATCCGAGCCCGCCACGATCCGGCTGCGTCCCAGCTCGAACTCGCGTCCCAGCTGGTACTCGTTTTTGTAGATGTTGTGGATCAGCTGCACCGCGCCCTCGTATACGCTCACGCCGTCCGGGCTTCCGTCCACGTTATTTGCCATCGGCAGCCGGATGTAGGTCATGCCCAGTCCACTGAAGGGCACGCTGTAGGTGTGCTCCGGGGCCAGCGCCGCATACTGCGGCAGGCTGTCCAGCCGCACCTCATGCCCCAGTGTGCTGCTGTTTTCCGACACATACAGCTTGTACCGGATGGTCAGATACCCGCTGCCATCCACAGTCCGGCGTTCCAGCAGCGTGTAGTAGTCGGAGCCCGCCCGGCTCCGCTCGCTCATCAGCACGTCCGTGATGCCGCGGGGCCCGCGGGCCAGTACGTTGTAGCAGTCGCGCCTTACCACATGGTAGGCCAGCCGCCCCGTGCCGTCCGGTGCAGGCTTCAAAAAGCCTTCGCCGCCCACCATGACCCACTGCAGCACGTCCTGCTTTTCGGCGTCAATGAGGCTGCGCTGCCCGTCCAGCCACGCCGTTTTTCCGGTGCCGTTTTCCGTAAAGCTGGAATCGTACTCCGCAAAACAAGCCTTTGTCAGTTTGTTGGTGATGGTGTAGGGGATGCGCTGCGCCGGGTCTTCGTCCTTGCCCTTCACCGCTTCACGCATGAAGAACAGCTCGAACCACTCCCGCACCGCCGCCCGCATAGCCGCTGTGCTGGTGTCCTTCAGCCCCGCCGCCTGCGCCCCTGTGATGGCGGCGTCGTCAAACAGCGCCCTTACGACTGCGTTCATCCGCCGTCACTCCTTTCGATCCGAATTTCCGGCTGCTTTGCCCGCAGCCCGCGCTCCACGCCGTTGATGTATGCCCGCAGCGTGCGGTTTTCCGCCTCCAGCTCCCGCACACGCTTCTGCGCCGCCGCCAGCGCGTCGCCGTATTCCAGCACCGCCCAGCTGGGCAGGTACTTCTTCAGCAGCCAGTCCTTCAGCTTCATGCTTTACGCGCCCTTTCTCTGCCAGATGCGGCTGCAGGCGTACCGCGCCGCGTCGATGCCGTGGTCGTTTGCGTCCATCAGCGTACCCAGCACCGTGCCGTCCGGCGCTACCTCGTACTCCCATTCCAGGAACTCCTGCAGCACGCACGGGCATTTTACCGGGTCGATCACAATGGCGTTCAGGCCCTGCAGCCACCGCACGCCCAGCTCACGGCTGCCCGGCCCTTTCCGGGCGGGCCAGCACCGCAGGCCGTAGCTGCGGTAATCCGCGCAGGATTTTTCGTCCGCGAGGTCCGCAAGGATCAGTTCGCCCGGGGCCACCCGTTCTTTCACGAGCCGGGCCGTGTAGTCATTCTGCAGCTTATTACCCCGGGCCTCGTCGAAGATGTACAGCGTGCGGGTGCCTGCATGGTAATAGGTGCGGATGAACACCCACGGGTCGGGGTAGTACCCCCAGTCCACGCCGCTGATGATGTTGTCGAAGCCCGCGATCTCCTTCGCCGTGATCTTCCGGCTCAAGATGTTGTCGAACACCTGTGTGCCGCTGCCCACCATCTCGCCCAGGTACATGTGCCGGTATTTGAGCGGCTTTGTCTTCCGTAGCCAGTCCGCACCGTCCAGGAACTCCTTGCCCAGCCAGTCCCGCGGCGCATCCAGATACGACGAATGATGCACCAGCTTGCCCGGCTGCTGCTCCCGCGCGTACCGGTTGGCCCAGTTCCGCGCGTTGGCGGGCGGGTTGAAGCTGATGAGTGTTAAGGTCGGGTTGCTCCCCGAGCCGCGGAACGCGGACTGCTTCACGCTCAGCACCGCGTTTTCGCCCCGGCGAAGCTGGTCCGCTTCCTCGAACCACAGGCAGCCAATGTATCCGAACTTCGGTTTGATACCCTTAATTTTCATCTCATCGTCCAGGCCGCGGAAATAGATGGTCTGGCCCGTGGGCTTGTAAATGAGGCGAAGCGGGCTCTTTTTCTCCAGAAAATGCTCCGACAGCCCCAGCTTTGCGACAGCCCACAGCATCTGCGAGTACACGCTGTCCTCCAGCGTGTTTCCCATCTGCCGCATCACCAGCGCGTGGCTTTGCGGCCACTTCAGCAGCCACAGCACGATCTCCACGCTGCAGAACGAGCTTTTCAGGCTGCCGCGCCCGCCTTCCTCCACCAGTGTATGCGCCCGCTGCTCCCGGACGGCCCGGTGCGAAGCATAGAACCCCGGCCCGATCACGTTCTTCAAATCGACCGTCACCGCCGGGCGGCTATATGCTGTCAACGATGTTCACCTCCGCCGCGCCGCTGCCGCTCTCTTTCTGCAGCTCCGTCCACAGCCGGATTGCGTCCATATCGCCGGCCTGGCATTTTTTCAGCAGCGCCGCGTGGATCACCGCCGCTTCGTCCGTGCTGTATTTTTCCATCAGCTTATCCAGCAGCGCGAGGTAGTCACGTTTTTGTACTTTTCCAAACTTCCCGCGCAGTTCTTTTAAATCCTTTAAAATATTGAAATCCTTCTGCTGTTTTGCCCGTTCAATGGCCTCCAAAAGGCCGGCGATGCTCTCCGTTTTCGTCCGCATGTGTATCCGCTCCTTTCCGGTGCCGCGCGCAGCGCCCCAAATTCGCCTGTAAGACGAAAAATATCCAGACGGCCGATTTGTCGCCCGGAGCTTTTGCAACGTTTTGCAAAGGCTTACAGCCGATTGTAGAGGGTATCAAGCCTCCCTGCGGGGATAGAGGGTGCGTTTTCAGCGGACATGCTTCGCCATCCGGCCGTTTTCGCCCGGTTTTTCCCTCTATGCCCGCCGGTCACGTTCCGGAGGACGTATCAACCCCGGTTTGCTCACGGTTTCCCTGTGTGGTTTTGCAAAGCCCGAAATACGTCTTTGCAAAAAATCTTTATTTCTGTTTCAACGGCCGCTGCTTTTCCGCACGCAGCGGGGGAACGGGCAGGCGGGGCGGCCGCTCTCCTTCATGGCCCACACGCACCGCGTGCACAGCTCCGGCGGCTCCTTCAGCTTTGCGCCGGAGATCCTCCGCGCAAGTTCTCTCCGCGGATTCTTCCGCTTCACTGCGCATCACCGTCCACCGGGATGACGCCGAAGCGGACGCGCTGCGGCCTGCCGCCCAGGCTCGTGACAACATATGCGCGCCGCTGCCTGCGGTCCATGCGGATCACATCGCCTGTAAACTCCACCAGCGGCCCGTCCAGAACGTGCCAGCCACCGGGGAAGAACATCACCCGGCTAAGTCCCAACGTTTCCCCGTCGTCCAGCCGCCACCGCAGCACGTCCCGTGTGTCCAGCGCCTGCGGTTTCCCGCGCTCCAGTCCCAGCCACCGAATGACGCCGGGGACAGGGGAAACAACATGGAAGAGCGCCGCCGTGTATTCCGCGCCCACGAAGATGTAGCCGGGCAGCAGCAGGCATTCTTCCTCGTGCCACTGCCCCCGCCGCCGGATCTCCATCCGCTGGGCCGGGGCGCGGGCACACACACCCTTGCGCCGCAGCGCCGTGCATACGTCCCGCTCCGTCCCGGTCAGGACCTGCAGCACATACCAGCCCATCAGCGCCGCACCTCCTTTGTCCGCCGGTCCAGGATCTGGACTAGCTGACGGTAAAGGTCCGGATGCTCTGCGCCCAGGGCGTTGAAGAACTCTGCCTTCAACTCATCGGCGGCAGCCGCCACGTCCTCCTTGTTCTGTACATCGATCCGCTGCTTATACGCCACGGCTTTCGTCATGGCGTTGGCTTCTCTCAGCAGCTTGTCCAGCGCAACGTCCGTCCACTCTTCGTCCGGTTTATTGATGATCGCCTGCACGATCTTCTGGCCGGCGATGCGGTTGATGATCTCCACGGCGTCCACCTCAGGCACTTTCGCCGCCGTCTCCATCATGGCCTTTATGCTTTCCTGGGACACTGCCAGCGCCTCCAGGCTGGCCATGAGGTCGCGTGCATAGTTCCCGATGGCCGACTTGCTGATCTGCACATCAAGACTGGCGAGGTAGTCCCGTATATCGTTATACGTGAATTCCGCCGGGGACTGTACCATTGCGTCCACTGTGCTGCGGACCTCCGGCGGCAGCCGGCTGATCTTGCTGCGGCTCCTGTTTTTCCGCCGTCCCATCCGCAAGCCCTCCTACATATCCACCAGAGGGTCATCCAGCTTGCCGTAGGCCAGCTGTTTGCCCTTGTGCGTCAGTTTAATCTCCAGGCTTTCCATCGGGACGTCCGCCACACGCGCGGGGCGCCGCTCCGCTGCCGTGCGCACCTCGATGTATCCGCCGTCTGCCAGGTAGTCCACTGCGCTGCAAATCGCGCCATTGCTCATGCCGCCGGCCATGACCGACCGGATGGCCGTCAGCCGCAGGAACTCATATTCCGCGCTGGCGAGCATCATGGTGCGCACGATTGCTCCCGTATCCGCCGCCAGCTGATTGGCCTGTATTCTCTGGTTGTTGTCGCTCATTTTACCGTCCCTCCCGTAAATACTTATTGATATCTGTCACCATCGTCTCCAGACGCATCATCTGGCGCAGGAAGTCATCCTTGCGCAGGCAGTTCTCTTTAATATCCTCGATATCCGCCTGAAGCTTGCGGGTCTCTTCCCGCAGCTCCTTGCGCACTGCCTGCAGCTCATCCTTTTCCACATATGTTTTTTCGATGTGGGAAATGGCTTTGCCCTGTTCGGCCACAGTCTTGTTCACCTTTTCAAGCGCTTTGTCCACATCGGACTTTTGGGCGCTGCGCGCCTCCAGTTCCGTGACGCGGTCCTTTGTCCGGTCGCTTTCCGTCATGTTGCGCTTGAGCAGGAACGCCAGCGCCGTGCCGCCAAGGCCCAGCAGGCCCACCACCAGCCACCATGTACCCGGATCGAATGTCATCGCCCTTTTCCTCCAATCTTTTGAGGGGAAAAGAAAAAGGCATGATCCCCTCGGGTCTGAGGGTATCATACCTTATCTTTTAGGAAGCATTCTATATGAAGTGCTTCCTCGAAAATATTTCCGCCTTATCCCCAAAATGAGATTTGGCCGGTCGGCGGGGCCAGGCGCTCTTTTCGTTCTTCCTCCCGGAGCTGGGCAGCCTTATCCTTGACGATCTCACGGATGGAGCGGTCCGTGAGACTGTACTTGCGGGCCAGTGCGATGACGTTTTTTCCGTTATACTCCCGCCGGATCAGTTCGTCGCGGACAGGGCGGATCAGTTCCGAGGCTTTGGGGACGTACAGGTTACTGGTCCCTTCATAGTTGTCGACGAGCCGGATGAAGCCTTCCATGCCGATCGCCTCCGCCAGTTCCAGTGAGCTGCCGCTCAGGTCCTCCAGCCGCAGCTCCTTCAGCAGTTCATTCCTCATTTTTCGGACGCCCCCGCGGCCTTCCGGCCTTTTTCACTGCGCAGGTATTCCAGTTCCGCCTCCTCAGCCATTCGTTTGAGCCCGTTGATCAGCGCTGCGCCTTGGGCACGCGTCAGGAAGCGGAAGGGGGCTTCCGGAAAGCTGGTCATGCGGAACTGTTTAGTGATGAGGCCGCTCAGGCGGTAGCGCAGCGCGGCATCGTTCAGCGGCGGGTCGTATTTGTCGATCTCGCTCATGAGGAACCAGGCGTATTTTTGCTGCTTTACAGTCATGCGGCCCGGCACCTCATCGTAATGACGCGGTTTTTTGCTCTTGTGCAGCGTCTCCGGTGCGGCCGCAGCCTTGCGGCGGAGCAGCTCATGGATAACGGCGTCCAGCTCCGCCGCCGACAGCTCTTTGATGGAGGAACAGCCTGTGACGCCTTCCACGAGGACATGCAGGTCGTCGTCATGCCCGAGCGCCGGATCAGACAAGCCAAGCTCACGGCCCAGCGCATAGATGTATTTTATCCCGTCTTTTTCCTGTCTTTGAGCGCCCATGGCTGCTCCCCCTTTCTTGCGTTACGCTTCCGGCTCAGGGTCGTCGATGTCGATCCCGAACGTATCCCGTGTTTTAATCCATGCATCTACCCGGTCCAGCAGCTCAGCAGGCTGACGCATCAGCGCCGCACGGTCCAGCTTTTTCGTCACCTTGATGAGCTCCGTGTGTCCCATGCCCTCCAGAAGTGCGATGGTGTCCGCCTCGCCGAGATTTGTCACCAGGGAGCTGGAAAGCCTGTAGCCCACTACGCCGAATTTCAGGCGGCGGCTTTTACCTGTGAGCTCGGCCCGGTGTGCGCTCACATATTCCTCTACTTCAGCGGCCAGCCGTTTGTACCGGTTCTGCAGAGCCGTCTCCCGCTCTTTGTACTGTCCCTTCAGGTCGTCAATCCGCCGTTTTTGCTCCACATCCAACTCTGTCAGCGAGAACCTGCATTCCCGCATCTCCTGCAGCGCAGCGTCCACGGCCGACCAATCCCGAAGCACAGGGATTTTTTCAACTTTCGTTCTTGCCATATGTATCCACATCCTTTCTCAAAAAATCCGCCCTCTGCATTTTCCGGGCTTGGGACCGGCCCCGGCCCAATCAGGCAGGGGGCTGCATTACGGCCGGGGCACAGCCCCGGATGCGGCATTTTCTGTTTTACTTTGGCCTCTTCCACTGGTGCGTACTTTTCGCCGCACGACCGCCGCCGTACCAAAGCGCCCACGTTTTCTGGTGTCTATTGTCACAAACCTAACAGTAAGCGTACTACAATAGTTGTGGCCGCTGATAATACGATGGTTAGCCAGTTTTCACGGATGAATTTCCGCATCCTTCTCCACCTCCTTCAGCCGAATGTCCTTGTTGTTGGCTTCAAAGTGCTTCACCAGCGGGCCCCAGCTCGTCCAGTGCGTGGAATACTCCGTGTATGTCTCGTCCCGCAGATGCTTCAACTCTTTCTGCATACGCTTCGGCAGCTTGTTGTAACGCGCGATCTGCTGCGGGCTCATGCACGGCCTTTGCCGCGCGGGGCTTTTGGTGCGGAGCTGCCGTTATGACCGGCCACGCCGGCCCTCCTGGGCCGCGGCTCCGCATACATTGTCTGGATTGAAAAAGAGGACCGTTTGCCGTATACTGAAGAAAAAAGGAGGCGATCCCGTGACTGTTGATGAACTGCGCGCCCTCGTTATTGAATGCGCCGGCGAAAGCGTAGTCCGCGAAGCCGAAGCCGTTGATCAAGTGCAGACGCACACTGTGCTGGCAAATCTGGTTGCAGACTGGAACGCCGGAAAAGACTTTGACCCCGGTGTATATGACTTTCTGCTCGGCCGCATTGTGCTCCGGGACGATGATTCGCCGCGGCAATTTGGTATGCTGAAGCAGCAGGCAGTCTCCGAGCTTCAGGCCATCGTGATCCGCACATGGCTCACGGACATGTCCCGAGGCGTCGCCGCCACAGTATGCAAGGCTCTTGCCGGTCTGGGCTATGGTGCACATATCTCCAAAAAAGGATTTGCGCTTGCACCGCTGGACATCACTGAGGCATGGAACAACCTCCATCCGGATGAGCCGCCGCTGGATATCGTCTGGGGTTGAGTGCCGGGCCCCGCGTGTGCGGGGCCTTTTCCAATACTCACAGCCCGAGGTTGAGCGCCCGGATCAGCACGCAGTCGTTACAGTGGTTTTCCTCCAGTTCTTCAGAGCTCCTGCATTCCAACGGCCAGCGGCAATAGCTGTCGCAGACAGTTTCCGTCAGCTCCATGACTTTCTGCTCCCAGCAGTACGCGTGCATCGCGCGCGCGGATATTACGGGCTTACCGCAAAACTTACAGTTTGGCATTAACTTCTTCCTCCTTCGGCAGGATGGGTGGCAGCTCGCCGCGCCTGTACTTCATGACCCAGGTTGCCACAGTGTTTTTTGAAACGTCATACATTGCGCCGGCTTCCTCGTAGGTCATCCCGCTCAGCACAAGTCCCACGATACGTTGCTTGACCTCTATTGGATGCTTGGCGTATGTGTTGGGCCTGCCTGCATCCGTGTGCCGCCGTATTGGCCGCCGTGCTTCCTTATGTGTAAAGCCCAGCGCCTCCTCGATCTCCTCGCGGCTTGCAAGATACAGTTCCATCAGGATTTTCACATGCTGGCGCGGGTCGATCGCGTTTCTGTATGACGCCCGGATTTCAGATTTATCCTGTTCACTCAGCGTTATGTCCACCTCCTTCGCCGCCCTCTGCATTTTCCCGGGCTTGGGACCGGCACGCCATCGGCGCGGCTGCATTACGGCGGGGCCATCCGGCCCCGGTTATTTTTTCTGTTCTTCACGCCAGGCAAGGAACTCCTCGCGGTGGCGGTGGTATTCAAACAAGATCGCCCAGCCATCGCGCCTTCGGGTCATCCTTTCCCATTCCCAGCACGTCCAATTGATGACCTTCAGTACCCATCCATACAGCAGTCCCACGATGACAAGTGCGCCGAGGATCACAGATATCCCCAGCAGTGTGTTGATTGTAAACTCCATCTACGTTTCCTCCTTTCCGTGTTCTGCGCCTCCGCTGTTCCGCCTGCGCCAGCGCGGCAAGCCGCCCGGCCTCGTAGCCCACATACAGCAGCAGCCCCATCAGCGGCAGGATAAGGGCTTCGCCGCCGAATACGCCGGGGTGGGAGCCCTGCACCGTCAGGCACGCCGCCAGCATCAGACCCGCCGCGGCTCCGGCTAAAAATACAACAACCGTTTTCATCGTTTTCATTGTCCGAAGCCCTCCTTACAGCGCGGGGTTCACCTGCAGGGCCTTTGCCACCCTGCGCAGGCCCTCGCAGCTCGTGTCGTTCAGCTCGACTGCCTTCATGTAGATGTCCTGTGCCGTCCGGATACTGTACACGCTGCGCGCGACGCCGAGCAGCACTGCAAGCTCCTTTTCGTCGTTTACGGCAGGGAAAAGGCTGCGGACATCCTCTTTTGTGATTCGGCTGGAGCGGTACTGCCGCGGCATCTTCACCCGCGTGAAGATCTGTGCAAATTCCGCCTGTGCCTTGCCGCGGATGCGGTCGTACACCTCGCTGTTGCCGATTAGGCAAACGCCGTTGCCCGGCGTACCGGTCGCGATGTCCGGATCACTCAGCGACCGCAGCTCTTCGATAGCCGGCAGCTTCAGGTGCTGTGCTTCGTCCACGATCACCACCTTGTTCGTGCCCGCAAGGCGTGTCCGAACCTCCTCCATCATGTCCATCCGGTTGTGTTTGCCGCCGATTTTTAAAGCCTTTGCAAGCGCCCTGCACACACCGTTCAAAGATGCCGTGCTGGGTGTCATGCTGATGTACACAGTGCTGGAGGGGTTTTCCCGCAGGAACTTCTCCGCGCCCTTGGTCTTGCCCACACCCGCGTCCCCGTGCAGCACGGTCACACAGCGGTGCAGCTGGCAGTACCGGATGCTCTGAAATACGTCCTCGCTGATGCTGGTGGGCACATAGTCCACGGCCGGGCGGTACGGCGCTGCCTTTTCGGCGATCTCCTCGGCCGCCTCCTGCGCCCGGAAATATTCCTCCAGCGCCTTCTCAATCTTTTCCACGTCGCCGTTGTACGAGCTGTTGAGCCACCGGCTCAGTGAGCTGCTATTGTTCATACCCAGCCGCCGCGAAAGCTCCGCCTGGCTGGTCCCGGCCTCGACATACGCTCTTGTCCGTTCCTGCAGCTCCTTGTTATATCTCTTCTCCATCGTCGTCTGCTCCTTCCATCCACTTTAAATAGTTGCGGTTCATCTGTGCGATATCCAGGTCGCCGGGGTCTCCGACCGCCACAGGCAGTGACGGAGCCTGCCCAGCCTCGCGGTCGTACAGGATCTGCGTCTGTTTGATGTTTTTCTTTGCCACAGGCCCGGCCGCGTTTCGCGCCGCGATGTCCAGTGCAAGGGCCACGGGGTCGATATCCTCGCCGCGTGCCTGCAGTGCGCGGGCTTCGTTGCGTACAGCGCGCTGCGTCTGCCGCTGCAGCTTCAGCAGCTCCTTCAGTACCTCCGGGTCCTCGCCGTAGTCCGCCTCCAGCGGGCTGCGCTCCACCGTCATCAGGTATGCGTCCGTTTCCGCATCGTACAGCCGCACCTCTGAAAGATCCGCCGGGTCGTACCGGATGTATACCCTCCGGTCCATGTAGTGCCGAACGTCGGCATTCCAGAATTTCAGCGGCACGCCGTTGATGACGGTTACGACGCCCGCGCGGCCCACCTTCAGCGGCCTTGTGCTGCGCATCAGCATCAGCCGCAGCACCGCCGGGTCTGCGGGCACCTTTTCGCGGACACTATACTCGTTGTATACGTCAATTTTCCGCTTGCCCTTGTCCTTCACCACCGGGCCGTCGTACTTTGAATAGTTGAGGTCGTACTGGATGAGCTTGTCCAGGGTGTCCCGTGCTTCGGCGTCCGTGGGCACCTTTCTGCCGGATTTCAGGATCGCCTTCAGCTGTTCAGGCTGTTCGGCCGGGGAACCGCCCGTGAACGTGGGGAACAGCCGCATCACCCGATCCTTCAGCGCCTTGAAAGAACGTTCCACCACCTTCGCCCGTGAGTTCTTCGGGATGGCGTTCGTCATTTCCACTTCCATCCGCTGCATGATGGTCAGCGGCTGGAACGGCTTTTCGCCGTTGGCAAGCACCGCCTTTGCGCGGTGGCCCCGTCCGCCGAAATCGAACGTTAAGAACTCCCGGCCGTTGTCTGTGTACAGATTGTCCAGCGGCATCGTGCCCTGCCGGACGCAGCCGTCACGCAGCGCGTTCACGCTGTTCTGGCTCTTGCTTTCTCCCGAAAGGCTCCAGCCTGTGAAAATACCGCTGCGTGCGTCCACCCAGGCAGATAAGTACATCCTGTGCACCTGCCCGCTCTCTGCGACGGTGAAGATATCCAGCGTATACGTATCGCCGACCCACATCTGGTTGCTCACCATATTGCCGTAGCGCCGGGCAATGTACGGGCTGTACAGTGTCCACCATTCCCGCGGCCCCTCCCGTGTGAAGCACAGGGTCTCCGGCGGGATCTTTTCCCGCACAGCACGCTGGAACGTTGCCGCCGATGGGAGCGGCAGCGCGTTCACCGCGTTCTGCATCGCCCATTCTTCCGTAAGCTCCATGCTGCGTTCCACGCTCAGCTTTGTCTGCTGCAGATAGATGCCGCAGAACACTTCCCATACCGCAGGGTGGATGCTGTTCTGCCCCTTGCGGGCTTTGCCGCGGTTCTCCACAAGGCTGTCCCAGTCGCCCGTGCGCACGGCCTGCCACTTGCGGTACAGCGTTGCCTTGCTGATCTGCAGTCCCGGATGCCGCGCCTTCAGCCGTTCAACGAAATCCCGGTCCAGCTCCTCAGCTTTGCCGGAGCCACGGCGGAACTCCCGCCACTCCGCCACGGTATCCATCCAGAACGCGATCTGGCCGCGCTGTTCCACCGTGTATGCGTCCAGTTCCTTGCGGCCCGGCGGGCGCTTGCCCGCCTTTGATGCGGCGGACGCCGCCTCCAGCGTCGCCGTTGCCTCTGCCTTTTCGCCCTGCTGCATGTACCACCGGTGCTGGGCATCGAGACCGAATTCTTCTAATGGAATACGGTATTCGGGACGATTACGAATGTTTGTAGTAAGCGTGGCTTGTATTTTCCCCGAAGTGATCCTTCGTAGGATGGTAGTTGAATGGCATCCTAAAAGAGAAGCAGCTTGTTCGGGCGTCACCGTTATATTCAAAAAATCACCTGCCTTGACCTGCCATCATCAGGCACGGGGCGGTCAGCCCCCGCACGACAGCCCCGCAGGGCTGTTTCGGCTATTCATCTTCTTCGTCCGGTATCGTCCGGCTGAACGGGATTCCGAACTCGCAGCGCAGAACATCCACGCGGTCGCGGGATATCCGTATCTCTACGTTCAGGCCACAGTGCTCTTCCAGATACTTCCGCACAAATTCTGCCGCCTGCATCAGCTTCTCGTAATCGTTCATGCGTCAGCATCTCTCTTACTGCGGTCGGCGGCGATGCCTGAAACCATCCGCGCGGCTTCGTTTGCCAGCTTCTCGATTTGAAGCACATCCGCAATGTCGCGCAAAACGTCCTGATAACATTTTCCCCGGAAGAAATCTGCCGGCGCGCCCGCCGCTTCAAGGTCACGTATCAGCCGCTCAAACGCCTTGCCCCCGCCATTCAACGGCCCACCATGCCGGCACGGCCGCAGCTCCTCACCATCGTCAACCATTGGCTCACCGGGAATGCCGTGTTCCGGCACGCCCCTGCGCAGGGCGGCCACTGTCTTTCCGTCCGCGGCATGGAGATCCATCTGCGTCATGCGGCTGCATTTATCAGGGCTGTGCTGCGTGGCCTCATCCCGCTCGATCCTTTCAAGAAACTCGCAGACCTGAAGCATTGCGTGCGTCAGAGTGCTGAGCTCATCGCCGTCTACACATGCCCCGGACGCCTGCGAGAGCAGGTCGAACTGTTTTTTCAGTGCGTCTTTAATGTAGTAAGTCATTATTTTCATCCTTTCCGTCTGTGCCGCACATCGGCAGCCTGCACTCAACGCGCACTTTGACACGTCCAGTCTGGCAGATTTCTGTAACGTCTACCTTGGAAGTCCAAGGGATAGGCACATTGTCGAGAAACCCGTTTCGCCCTGCGGGAGTGATTTCGTCATCTCGTATTGTAAGCTTCATCTTGTTCCTCCTTGTCTTGGCCCTCTTTATGCTCTATACTGGAGTAGAAAGGGGGTGAATTAGCGTGACTTTAACAAAAGCTTCTGACAAATTCCTTTGCCTGGTATACGCAATTTTTCTGAAACGAGTAAAAAACGGGACGCCTCGATCGGATGCAATGGAATTTTATGTCTCTGAATCATGGAGAAGCGAGCTGTTTCCCGAGCTTTCAGATAGTGACTATCGAGACATTTTGCATGAACTGAGCGAAGCCTTTGCTGTTGAATCAGATATGGCTGGAAACTTTTCCCTCTCTCACAGTGCGCTCGTGTATATGGAGAACCGCTTTAAAACCGGATTAAAGGAAGTCCTTGATTATGTGTCTTCCGCATTCTCAGTTGTTGGAGGGATCGCCGCATTCTTCATCTAGCACTATAGCTTGAAATTGGATATCCAACTCTTCAACCTCAATTTCGAATGCAACGCGAACAAAACGGCGTTCACTCGAAGCTTCCATCGAAAGGACCCTGCACCGAGGGAGTTCCTGATTGCCCATCATGACTTTTCCCTCCGCGTTGAGCCAAAGCTTTTTCTCCATTTTCGCATACTCCTTTCCGCCCGCCTCGTGCGGGCTTTTTTATTGGCCTGCCATCGTCAGTGCCGGGCGGCCAATCCCGGCAGACGGCCCCACCGGGCCGTTTCGGCTTTTTACTATTGTGGCACATTTCAACATTTTCCGAAATCTACACTTTCGGTCACGGTAAAACGCCCGTTTTTGGCTTGTTTTTATTCCGTCTCTTTGGTAGTTTTGTCAAAAAACAATGTTGGTTTTGAATCATCTTGAAAAACACGGCGTGTAAAGCGGCTTTTTTGCCGTTTCTACGATATTCCGGCAAACAGTCCCGGCAGGCCGTTTCGGCTACCATCTCTGTCGATGTTCAATATATCGTTCAGCCTCGTAGTAAGTGTCAAAATGAGCGGATTCATACACAACAAAAGCCGGCATGATGCATCCTATCCCCGAGGGAGCGGGTATGCCCGGTTCCGTTTGCATTCCTTTTTCAGCCTCATATCCGCCGTGGCCGCATTTCCGGATTCGCCATTTCATTGCTTTTTCTCCCTTCACTTAATAAACAGGGACCGTGGCCCCGTTTTTCTACACGCCTCAAGCGGGCTTGCTTGACCTGCCATCATCAGGCGCGGAGCGGTCAGCCCCCGCACGACAGCCCCGCAGGGCTGTTTCGGCTTCTATGTTCCGTACTTTTCGGGGCGTGTCAAGCCTTGGATGTATTCCAGGGCGACCAGCTTGGGAAAGACCGTGTGCGGAACTCCCGCACGGCTGCTTCTGGGTCTGTTTTCAGCACAAGGCCGAATACAAGGCCGTTGCTGTCCACATCACCCACGGCGTAGGTGTGTGATGGGTTCGCTGCCTTGCTGCGGAGAAGCACGCAGCGCTCTGCGCGTTTTAACACATCGTAAGCAGCCTTAAAATTGCCTTTTAACTCGTTCATCGGGAACCCCTCCTTCAGACTGCCTGCTCCATCGCGGAGCAGAAACAGTTTACTTCCCTCGGCCACAGCAGCTGCACGCCCGTTGGCGTCAGGAACAGAGCCGGGGCCTCTACGTCGAAGATCGTCCCGTCCTTGATGCGCCGCAGCGTCACCTTCGGCTCGGTGTACCCTTCGTCGAAACTCTCCACCCGGTACAGGTCACCGTTGTGGTTGTAGATCTCGCCAACATAGATGGGTTGGCCGGTCAGTTGATACTTTTTCATTGCATTGGCTCCTTTCCGTTTAAAAGCCCGTTTCCGGGCAATACTTTGCTTGTATCGGCGTTGGCCAGTTCATAGAGTGCATCCGCCAGCGTATCAACCCAGCCGATGTGCTGCCCCGCCGGGCCGGTGACGTAGATGCGGCCCACGCCCGGATAGTACCGAATCCGGCACGGTGCCCACTTGGGGGAACATGCTGCCGTCAGTTCGTGCCTCCGCACTTCCAGAATGTCCAGGCTCCGGCCAGTCCGGCGCTTCAGCTCCTTCCGGCAGTTGCTTTTCCTTAGCTCTAGATGGAAGTTCATCGGCTAGGCTCCTTGGTTGTTTAATTGAAGTAATTCATCCGGAGCAACCCCGAGCGCGTCTGCAATTCTTAGAATATCTGAAGGCCGAATAACTCGATAATCGTTTACGATATTGCAGAACACAGCTTTGGAATATCCTGCTTTTTTTGCTACTGCGCATTGCTTATAGCCTTTTTCCTGGATGATGCGAAGAATGTTGGATGAGACTGGCTCATTACCGGCGCATCTCTTGGCACTCATGCTTTCACTTCCTTTTATGGTGGAGAATCTCGAACTATTTTCATTATAGTGGTGTTACTCGAACTTGTCAACGATTTTTAATTGATTAGTTCTAGTTTCTCAAACTTTTTATTGACTGTTTCATTTATATGTCGGTATAATTGGGCTAAGAGGTGATTACCATGTCATACGACACGCGTTTGCGTGAGGCTCGAAAGCGCGCAGGGTTGACGCAAGAGGAATTAGGTAAACTTGTCGGGTGTGCAAAAACAACTATTACAGGATATGAAACCGGTAAAAGTGAACCTAATATGGCCATACTGAGCAAAATCATGGAGGCTTTAAAAGTCGATGCAAACTTCATCTTTCAGGATGAGATGCGTGAGCATTATGAGTATCATGCAACGACTGAAGAGATGGAGTCTCTTGTAAAAAAATACAGACTTGTAGATAACTCATGGAAGCAGGTAATTTTAAACATATTGGACTTAGCAACTGCTGCTTCAAAAGAGCCTAAAACGATTATCAAATTTCCTCAGCGCGTGCCGGATCGTGATGAGTCGGTTGAACAAGACAGCAACGCAATAGAGTTCTCAGATGGGGCAACAGTCAAAATTTCCGAGCAGCCAATGGCCGCCGGATCTGGGGTATATTTAGGCCCGGAATCTTTCACCGAATATAGGGTGCAGGATAACGAGTTGATTCGCCGCACAGCCTTCGCCGTTCCGGTCTCTGGTGACAGTATGGAGCCAAAGTTCCACGATGGCGATATTGCCCTGGTGAACTTTGAACCGGCAGAGCCGGGAGACATTGTTGTTGTGACAATGGATGGGCTGGGGTATATCAAAAAACTGGGTAACGGCGTGCTTCTTTCCCTTAACAAAAAATACAAGCCGATCCCTATGAAAGAGGACATGCGCGTGAATGGAAAAGTGATAGGCATTTTAGACCCTGAGTGGTTCTAAAATCCATATTTTAATCCTGCATTTTGCTATTTGGAATAGTTACTATTATCCCTATAAATGCGCATTTTAGCTTAATCCTGCATCCAGAATTTAATCCTGCAGAAATGCAGGATTAAAATAAAAAACAAGCCGCTCCAAAGAGGGGAAGAACCCCACTTCCGGAACGGCTTGTTTTATTGCGTTGCAAAGCGGATTTTAAAAGCATTGCAAAGTGTAAAAAATGGCTTTGCACCGCCGTTTTCGCTCTGCTTTTCGAAATCGCGCGCCGCGCGGCAAAGCCCGTTCTGCAAAGCCGTTGCAAGGCCCTTTCAGTCCCGCCGCAAAGCACTCCCAAAAAGCACAAAAACCGGCCGAAAATCGGTCGGTTTTCTCATTTTAACCCAAGCGCCGAAATGCACCCGTTCTCATTGTTTTCCGCCTCAAAAGCACCCGAAAAATGGCTTTATGATGCGATTTGCAGGAAAAAACAGCTTTTTCCAACTTCGCGCTCGGGATTTCTCATTCTACATGAATGCTTACACCAGCTCATCCCGCTGGCCTCCACGGTATATTACAGTTTTTTTGAATATTTCCGCAGCGGCCTGAAGGAGATCGGCCCCAATTTCGTGGGGCTTAAGAATTATGCCGAGCTGTTCCGCACCGATTTGCCGAAATACTTCGGCAACACGCTGCTGATGTGGATCATCGGCTTTGTGCCGCAGATTGCCGTGTCGCTGCTGCTGGCGGCCTGGTTCACGGACACGCGGCTGCGCCTGCGCGGCCAGGGCTTTTTCAAAACGGTCATCTACATGCCCAACCTCATTATGGCCTCGGCCTTTGCCATGCTGTTTTTCGCCTTGTTTTCCGACAACGGGCCGGTCAACGCCGCGCTTGTTTCCGCCGGCTTTCTGGAAGAGCCGTTCCGCTTTTTATCCAGCGTGGCAGGCACGCGCGGGCTGGTGGGCCTGATGAATTTTCTCATGTGGTTCGGCAACACCACCATCCTGCTGATGGCCGCCGTCATGGGCATCGACCCCGGCCTTTACGAGGCTGCCGAGATCGACGGCTGCACGCCCGGCCAGATGTTCCGGCGCATCACACTGCCGCTTATCCGGCCCATCCTTGTGTATGTGGTCATCACCTCGATGATCGGCGGGCTGCAGATGTTCGATGTGCCCCAGATCCTGACAAACGGCAAAGGCAGCCCGGACCGCTGCGCCACCACGATGATCATGTATCTGAACAACCACATGTACAGCAAAAACTACGGCATGGCGGGGGCGGTCTCCACGGTGCTGTTTCTGGTGTGCGCGGTGCTGTGTATCGCCGTGCTGAAAACGCTGGACCGCAGCAAGGAAGGAGGCGCAGGGAAATGACGTCTGCCCAAACGGAAAAAGCAAGCTCCCGGCTGCGGCGCGCAGGGCGCGCCCGCGCGGCTTCAACCGCCCGGCGGGCGGCAGCCTACACGGTGCTGGGGCTGCTGTGCTTTTTGTGCCTGTTCTTCTTTTACATCCTGCTCATCAACGCAACGCGCACCCATTTTGAGATCCAGCGCGGCTTTTCCCTGCTGCCCGGCCGTTCGCTGCTGACGAACCTGAAAAGCGTGCTGGCCAACGCCAACATCCCCGTGCTCTCCGGCATCCGCAACAGCCTGCTTGTCTCGGCGCTCTCTGCGCTGCTCAGTGTTTATTTTTCAGCGCTCACCGCCTACGGCATCCATGCCTATGACTTCAAATTCAAAAAGCTGGCCTTTACGTTCATCCTGCTCATCATGATGATGCCCACACAGGTATCCGCGCTGGGCTTTGTTCGGCTCATCACCAAAATGGGCATGGCCGACACCCTCGCACCGCTGTTTCTGCCCAGCATCGCGGCGCCCGTTGTATTTTATTTCATGCTGCAGTACATGGAAGGCAACCTGCCCATGGAGATCGTCGAGGCCGCGCGCATTGACGGTTCGGGCGAGTTTTCCACCTTCAACCGCATCGTGCTTCCCATCCTCAAGCCCGCTTTGGCCGTGCAGGCCATCTTCACTTTCGTCAACACCTGGAACAACTATTTCACCCCCGCCCTTGTGCTGAGCAGCAGCGGCAAAAAGACGCTGCCCATCCTCATTGCACAGCTGCGCAGCGCGGATTTTCTTAAGTTCGATATGGGGCAGGTGTATATGATGGTAGCCATCGCCATTCTGCCGGTCATCGCCGTATACCTTTGCCTCTCCAAATTTATCGTGCGCGGCGTGGCCCTCGGCGGCGTGAAGGGCTGAGCGGAAAACGCCTGCGTTTACAGCACAAAAGGCGGCGCCGCCGCATCCGGCAACGGGTGCGGCGGCGTATTTTTTATTTTTGTGCCGGCGCAGTGCATATCCGCGGCCGCGCCCGGCACACTATCACAAGACGCATGCGCCGGCGGGCGGGGCGCACCGCTCCCCCGGCGGCCGGCCCAACGCAAAAAAAGGAGCGAATGAGGATGACTTTGACAAAAAAGGAGCAGGGCCTGCTGAAGGACCTGCAGAATGAAGAAAAACTGTGCGTGGAAAAGTACCGCAAGGCCGCCGAAAATGCCTGCGACGCCAAGCTGCAGCATATCTTTGAAAAAATCGAAAAAGCCGAACAGAGCCATTACGACACCGTGACGGGTATGCTGGCGGGCACCCTGCCCGCCCAACAGGGCCAGCAGAGCAAAGGGCAGGCCTCCCGTCAGAAGGCGGAAAAGGACCTGAAATCCACGGCCAGCCGCGCTGAAAAACAGCGCGACGCCTATCTGTTGTCCGATCTGTTGGGCACGGAAAAATATGTCTCCGGCGTGTACAACACCGCCGTGTTTGAGTTCAGCGACGCCAAGGCGCGCCAAGTGCTGGCCGCCATCCAGCAGCAGGAACAGGAACACGGCAAACAGCTTTCGGACTATATGCAGGCCAACAACATGTATTGCTGAGACACCATCTTTTTCATCCGGAAAGGCTGCCCGCGGGGCGGCCTTTCTTTTTGTGGTTCCTTCAGCTCAGGATCTTGCGGACGATGCCGTACAGCACCGGTTTCATATTGTCCACGGTGTCCGGCTTGCCCTCAATGATGGAGGAATAGCATACGGAACCCAGCATCTCGATGATGACGAATATCATCTTGAACAGCTCGTCCTCTGTATACCGGGCCGCCAGCGGGCTTGCCTCCAGGTCCCGCATCAGCCGCGCCCAAAGAGGGCCGCGCCGCTCGCTCATCTGTTTTGCCACCATAGGCCAGGAAAAATTCCGCTCAACAAGCCGAAGGACCAGCTTGTTGCGCTTGAAATATTCCACCACATAATCCAAAAGAAGCAGCACATTCTCCACAAAATCCGGCGTGCGGCGTTCATCCAGCCATTCGTATGCTTCTTCCAGAACCTGGGCCGAGATATTATAGACCAGCTGTCCCAGCAATTGATCCTTATCGTGAAAATACAGATAAAACGTGCCCTTGGCCACGTTCGCTCCGCGGACGATCTCGTCCACCGAAGTCTTGGCCACGCCCTTTTCCGTGAACAACGCGTAGGCGGCGTCCAGCAGGCTCTGACGCTTTTGTTCCTTGCGGGATTCCATCGGTTCGCGCATACGCGTTTTCCCCTTTCCGCCGCGGCGCGGCATTTTCCCCGTTCTTTCCCGCTTTTAGTATACCTCCCGCGCGGCGGCGATTGCAAGAGCTGTCTTTCGGTTCAGCAAAATGACCAAAAGTCATCGTTTTCATTTTGTGACTATTGGTCATTAATTGGATTGACTAACGGTCATAACAAGACTATACTATTCAACGTTGACTGTTGGTCAGTTTAATCCGCGGCATCAGCTGCCGCAAAAATTCAAAGGGAGCGTTGAGCAATGGAACATTTTGCGCGCTGGGTGGTGCGGCACCGCAAAGCGGTGCTGGCGGCCGCCGTGCTGCTGCTGATCCCATCCGTGTTCGGTGCCGCAGGCACCTATATCAATTACGATATCCTCACCTATCTGCCGCCGGAGTTGGATTCCATGGTGGGCGAAGGATATCTGGAGGACGATTTCAACATGGCCTCCACCTCCATGATCACCGTGGAGAATATGTCCACCGCGGACACACTTGCCCTCAAGAGTGAGCTGGAGGCTGTTGCGGGTGTAAAAAGCGTGCTGTGGACGAGCGACATCCTGGACGTAACTACGCCAAAGGAAATGCTGCCGGCCGACATCCAGAAATTCTTTTACAGCGAAAACGGCGCCACACTGCTGCTGGTCCAGTTCGAAAACCCAAGCGCCCATGCCGTGACCATGCAGGCGCAGCGCACCATCAAGGATATCCTGCGCAAGGACTGCTTCATATACTATTCAACGTTGACTGTTGGTCAGTTTGATCCGCGGCATCGGCTGCCGCAAAAATTCAAAGGGAGCGTTGAGCAATGGAACATTTTGCGCGCTGGGTGGTGCGGCACCGCAAAGCGGTGCTGGCGGCCGCCGTGCTGCTGCTGATCCCATCCGTGTTCGGTGCCGCAGGCACCTATATCAATTACGATATCCTCACCTATCTGCCGCCGGAGTTGGATTCCATGGTGGGCGAAGGATATCTGGAGGACGATTTCAACATGGCCTCCACCTCCATGATCACCGTGGAGAATATGTCCACCGCGGACACACTTGCCCTCAAGAGTGAGCTGGAGGCTGTTGCGGGTGTAAAAAGCGTGCTGTGGACGAGCGACATCCTGGACGTAACTACGCCAAAGGAAATGCTGCCGGCCGACATCCAGAAATTCTTTTACAGCGAAAACGGCGCCACACTGCTGCTGGTCCAGTTCGAAAACCCAAGCGCCCATGCCGTGACCATGCAGGCGCAGCGCACCATCAAGGATATCCTGCGCAAGGACTGCTTCATCGGCGGAATGTCCGCCATTCTGGAGGACACAAAATCCCTGGTAAACCAGGAAATGCCCGTCTACATCCTGTGTGCCGTGGGGGCGTGTCTGGTGGTGCTGTTCCTCAGCATGAAAGAAACGGTTGTACCCCTCATCTTCATGCTGGGCATGGTATTCCCCATTGTCTACAACTTTGGCACCAATATCTTTCTGGGGCAGATCAGCTACATCACCGAGGCTTTGGCCACGGTGCTCCAGCTGGGCGTGACGATGGATTTCTCCATCTTTCTGCTGCACCGGTTCGAGGAAGAAAAGCGTTCCTGCCCGGATGAGGACGAGGCAATGGTGCGCGCCGTGCAAAAGACGTTCTCCTCCATTCTGGCAAGTTCGCTCACCACCATCGCAGGCTTCCTCGCAATGTGCACCATGCGCCTGACACTGGGGCGCGACATCGGCATCGTAATGGCCAAGGGCGTGTTGCTGGGCGTTGTCAGCACTGTGACGATCCTGCCCGCGCTCATCCTTACGTTCCGGCGCTCCATCGCGCGGCATACCCACCGTACCTTCATCCCTAAGCTGCGCCGTACCTCCCGTTTCGTGGTGCGCCGGTATATTCCCATCCTCGCAGTGTTCGTGCTCTGCTTCATTCCATTCAGCGTGGCGCAGGCGAAAACGCCTGTATACTACACACTATTCGACAGCCTGCCGCAGGACCTCGCGGGGATTCAGGGTACCAGCCGCCTGAAAGAGGACTTCGGCATGACGACTTCCCATTTCATCATCGTGGACGACGGCTTGCCGGCCCGCGACATGGAGGCGCTCACCGATGAGATCGAGCAGGTGGACGGCATCCGCCAGGTGCTCAGCTATGAAAAGTTTTTGGGCGGCGGCGTTCCCCGGGAGGTTCTGCCCACCGAGGTGCGTCAGATCTTCTGCGCAGGCGGCCACGAGATGCTGCTGGCCAATTCCAGCTATGAGAGCGGCACCGAAGCTCAAAACGCCCAACTGGACGCTCTGAACGCCATTGTCAAGCGTTACGACCCCAACGGCGTGATTACCGGAGAGGGTGCAATGACAAAAGACCTGATCGAAGTGGCGGACGTGGATTTCCGCAGCGTCAGCATCGCCAGTATCGCAGCGGTTTTCCTCATCATCGCCATTTCATTCCGCTCAGCGTCCATTCCGGTGCTTCTGGTGGCCGCCATCGAAAGTGCCATTATGATCAATATGGGCATCCCCTATTTCACCGGCACGACGCTGCCCTTTGTGGCCAGCATCGTCATCGGCACCATCCAGCTCGGCGCAACGGTGGACTACGCCATCCTGATGACCACCCGCTTCCGGGAAGAGCTGAATGCGGGGCGCTCCACCAAGGACGCCGTGCAGACGGCCGTGGAGCAGTGCAGCCAGAGCATCCTCACCAGCGGACTGACGTTTTTCGCGGCAACCTTCAGCGTTTCACTGGCTTCCCGCATGGAACTTATCAGCAGCCTGTGCCGTCTCATCAGCCGCGGCGCGCTCATCAGCATGCTTGTGATTCTGCTGGTGCTGCCCGCGCTGCTTATCCTGACGGCGCCTCTCATCCGGAAAACCACCTACCATTGGCTCAGCAAAGAAAAGGAGACGAAAACCGTATGAAAAAGTTATTGCAGAAAACCACGGCCGTTCTGGTAAGCGCGGCACTGGCCGTCACCTGCGCCCTGCCCGCCTTTGCCGAACAGCCCACAGAGGGCGTGACGAAAGACGAAAATGTGTTTCTGATCCTGAACCCGGACGGTTCGGTGAGCGAACAGATCGTCAGCGACTGGCTGCACAGCGATACCGGCTTTGACGCTGCGGCGGACCGCAGCACACTCTCCGGCATCACCAACCTGAAAAGCGACGTGCTGCCCGCGCAGGACGGCGAAAACCTGACCTGGACCACCGAGGACAACGATATTTATTATCAGGGCACCACAACGCAGACGCCTCCCGTGACCGTGGATATTACCTATACGCTGGACGGCCGGTCCATCACCGCCGATGCGCTGGCGGGCAAAAGCGGACACCTTGTGATGCGCTTGGCTCTGACCAACAACGAGGGACAGGAAATGGAGATTGCCGGCAGCCGGCGCAAGGTGTACACGCCGTTTTTCACTGTGGCCGCGGCCACGCTGCCCACGGGCTCCTATACCAACATTGCCGCACAGCACGGCACCGTGCAGACGGACGCAAAAACGCAGCTCGTCTGCTTTCTCGCCATGCCGGGCATGGCCGAGACCTTCGGCGGTCTGCTGCCGGAAGCGCTGTCCGGTCTTGAAGATTACATGCTGGACGAACTGGTCATCGAGGCGGATGTAAAAGACTGTACACCTCCGGCATTTATGCTGGCCGCAGCCACAAGCATGGACCAGTTGACCTCAGAGCTGGACATTCCCGACCTCTCCGGCCAGATGAGCCAGCTCGAGGATGCGACCGCGCAGCTCCAGAGCGGCGCAGCCACACTGCATGAGGCTACGGGCACGCTGCAGAGCAAAATGGACGAATTCGCCGCCAGCTACGCCACCTTCGACACCGGCCTGGACAATGCTCTCAGCGGCGCGCAGCAGGTGCAGAGCGGCGCGCAGAACCTGCTGGACGGTGCAAAAAGCCTGGACAACGGCACACAGCAGCTGGCGGATGGCACACAGCAGCTGAACAACGGCGCACAGCAGCTGGCCGGCCGGCTGAACGGCACTCTCGTACCCGCTCTGGAGGGTGCCGCCGCGCAGCAGGCAGCCCTGCAGCAGCAGATGGACGCGTTGGCAGACCAGCTCGGCCATGTGCAGCTGCCCGATGTGGACGCGCTGAAAAAGCAGCTCGGCGCAGGTGTGGGCCAGGTGTTTGACGGCGCTGCACAGGGTGCGGCGAAAGCCGCCGCCCAAAGCGTGGGCGACGCTGTAAAGAGCGGCGCACTGCAGGCTGCGGACGCAGCCGTTGCGCAGGCAGCACCGGCCGCGGCGCAGGGCGTTGCATCCACAGCCGCGCAGGATGTTTCCTCCGCGCTGGCAGCCGCGCTGCAGCCCTATGTGGACAGCGGGAAAATGACATCTGACGAAATGAACGCCGTCATTGCGGAGGCCGCCGGAGCGGCTCAGGGCGCGGCCGCCAAGGTGGATGCGGCAGGCATGGTTCAGGGCGCGGTGGACAAAGCCGTTACCGGCAATGTGACCGTGGATGCCGACGCAGCGGCCGGACAGATCGTGGCCGCGATGGCTCCCGAAAAGGAGGCCGCCGTAAACCAGGTGACCGCCGCACTGAACGGGCTGGACACCGCAGCGCTGAAGGCCATGCTGCTGCAGTTCCAACAGCTTTCCGGCGACGCGCAAACGATGATGGGTTCGGTAAAATCCCTGACGGACGCACTGTACAACGCCGACGCTCCGTCGGACCAGAACACTGTTGTAGGAGCGGCCGGAGCTCTGGCGGCCGGCGCGCAGAGCGCGCAGGACGGCGCGGCCTCCCTTCGCGACGGCGCGGCGCAGCTCACCGCCGGCGCGGCACAGCTGAGCAACGGCGCCTCCAGCCTGAGCGCCGGCCTGACACAGCTCTCCGGCGCAAGCAAAACAGTCCGTGACGCCATCGGCCAATTCCGCACCGGCGCGGGGAGCCTGAACGACGGCGCGGCACAGCTGCAGGACGGGCTGGACACCTATGCCAGCCAGGCCATCGGAAAGCTGACCGAGCTTGCGGGCTCCGCCGACACCTCCGCGCTGCAGGACGTGCTGAAGGCGCTGGAAACCCGCGCGCAGAGTTACACCTCTTACACGGGCAGTGCGGACGGCGTGCGTGCCAATGTAAAATTCGTGATGAAAACAGCCGGCCTGCCGGAGGAGGAAACGGCATCCTCTTCCGACACGGAAGATTCGGAGGCCGCACCGCAGGACAAAACCCCGGACGCCTCCTTCTGGGACCGGGTCAAGAATCTTTTCTCCTGACATGCACGGAAAAAGCGCGTGGAACATTCCACGCGCTTTTTCCGTGTGCCGCTTTCCGGCGGAGCAGGCTCAGCGCTTTTTCGCAAGGAAGCGCCACAGGCGCGTATACCAGGCCGGATTGTTTTTCCGCCAGGCCTTGCGGTACGCCCTGTCCGCCTCTCGGGTGGACATCGGGCGCACCACGCCGGGTGTCGCGCCCGCCAGTTCCGTATTTTTGCCATACCGGACATGGGCCATTGGTTCGCGGAAAGACATTGCGCTCCTCCTTTTCTTTTCTATACTATACGTATCATAACATTTTTCAGATCTTGCTTCAACGACATGATGCAGCGGCCACAGCAGAGCCGCATGCGCTACGGTTCTGTATGGTTGAACGCCCTCAAAGCCCATCGCGCACGGAATGCGCGTGGCAGCGGAGGGCTTGGGGCCACCCTATCCCCGCCCGCGCGCATACCGGCGACCGGCGCGTCTGGCCAAAGGCGCACAGCTGTGCTACAATGTCAAAAACAACAGGTACGGAGGCAACCGGATATGGAGCTTTTAAAACAGCGGATCCTGCGGGACGGGCAGGTGAAAGAAGGCGGCGTACTCAAGGTGGACAGCTTTCTCAACCACCAAATGGATGTGACGCTGCTGAATGAGATCGGGCGTGAATTCCGCCGCCGTTTCGACGGAGCGGCCATCACCAAAATCGTTACCATCGAGGCGTCCGGCATCGGTATTGCCGCCATTGCCGCGCAGCATTTCGGCAGCGTTCCCGTCATCTTCGCCAAAAAGACGCGTTCGCGAAATCTGGACGGTGCGCTGTATACCGCCAAGGTCCATTCTTTCACCAAGGACATTACCTACGATGTGCAGCTATCCAAAAAATTTCTCGGCCCGCAGGACACTGTGCTCATCCTGGACGATTTCCTCGCCCGGGGACAGGCGCTGCTGGGCCTCATCGACATCGTGCGGCAGGCGGGCGCGCAGTGCGCTGGCTGCGGCATCGTCATTGAAAAGCAGCAGCAGGGCGGCGGCGCGCTGGTGCGGGCAGCGGGAGTGCGCCTGGAATCGCTGGCCGTAATCGCCTCGCTGGAAAACGGCACGGTCACCTTTGCGCAGTGACCGGCATAAAAACAGGGCCTGTGCTCCACAATGGGGGCACAGGCCCTGTTTGCATGCCGCGCATGAAAAAACGCGCAGGCTGTTCGTCATTCGCCGCACAGCCGCAGGATCTGCTCCCGCGCGGGCATGGCCGGGATGGCCCCCTTTGCCGCGGTGGTCAGGCTGCCCGCTGCGTTTGCAAACGCGACAATGCGCTCCCACTGTGCCTGCGGCAATATCCGCAGCTCTTCCAGCGTCTTGCCCGCAAGGCACGACAGCAGCGCCCCCAGAAAAGCGTCGCCCGCGCCCGTAGTATCCACCGTGTCTACTTCGCAGGCAGGCAACAGCCCGCGGCCCGCCGCAGCGCGGTAGTATGCGCCCCGCGGCCCCAGCGTCACCAGAACCAGCGCCGCGCCCCGGGACGCCAGCGCGTCCGCTCCCGCCGCCAGCTGCACTTCGCCCGTCAGCAGCTCCATTTCTTCCTCCGATACTTTCACGATATCCGCCAGAGGCAGCGCGGCCAGCAGCGCTTCTCTCGCCCGCTCCGCGCTATCCCACAAAAACGGACGGTAGTTTGGATCGTAACTGATCATCGCCCCCGCTGCTTTTGCCTCCCGCGCCGCCTCCAGCGTAGCCGTGCGGCACGGCTCGTCCGTCAGCGAAACAGAACCGAAATGAAAGATGCGGCAGTCCCGCAGCAGCGCCCTGTCCACGTCGGCAGGCGCGAGCATCACGTCCGCGCCCGGCTTGCGGTAAAACGTGAAGCTTCGGTCGCCCTCCGGCGTCAGCTGCACAAAGGCCAGCGTCGTGGGATATTCCCGCGTCATACGCAGACCGCGCACATCCACGCCAGCATCCTCCATCGTCTTTTTCAAAAACGCGCCGAAAGCGTCGTCCCCCACCTTGCCGATAAATGCGGTTTTGCCGCCCAGCTTTGCGGCCATTGCCAGCACATTGGCAGGCGCGCCGCCCGGGTTGCGCGCAAACAGCGCCATCCCCTGGCTGTTTTCCCCGCTGGGTGTAAAGTCGATCAGGCTCTCGCCCAGCGCCACGATATCAAACATACTTTCCTCCTCAAAGTTTTTGGCTGAATTCCACCTTTTCCCCATTGGGGCCGAGGATGGTGAAAAAGCGCACGCCCCGCGCCCAAAAAGGAAGAAACCGCACCGCGTCGTCCAGCAGCTCGTATCCACCGTCCCGCAGCAGCACGAACAGCGTATCCACGTCCGCGACGTCCAGCGCGATATGGTCGACGGCCCCGGCCCTGCCGGCCGCGCGGCCGGTTTGATAGGCTTCGATCACCAGTTCTTTCAGCTGCAAAAAGGCTACCTGTTCCCCTGCAGCTTCGTTGACCGTACGCAGCGCAACGGAGAAGCCCAGCCCTTCGTAAAAGGCCACCGTTTTCTCCAGGTCGTTTGTAGGCAGGCCGATGTGCTGCAGGCCATTTATGGTTTCCGCGATTTTTTCCACGTTCACGCCTCGCTCTCATCCACGTCGATAAGCACTTTCATCGTCGCCTCCCGGTTCGCGTCGATGTACTGGTATGCCGCCAGATAATCCCGGAACGGGAAGTGCCGGCTCATCAGCGGCTCCAACCGAACCTTGCCTTCGTTCACCAGGCGAATGGCCTCAAGATAGTCCTCATGGCGGTACATCATGCTCGTGTTCAGATCCAGTTCATGGTCGTTGAGCACCGCAAGGTCCACGTTTGCCATACCCGCATACACCGCCACAAGGATGATCGTGCTGCCCTTGCGCGCGTGCCGGATGGCCTGTCCCATGGTCGTATCGTTGCCTGCGCAGTCGTAGATCACATCCGCCTTGTCCGGGCCGAAGCATTCTTCCAGTGCTTGACCGAAGCCGTGCTCTTTTGTGTTCACTGCAAAATCCACGCCGCATGCTTTTGCCAATTCCAGCCGCGGCGTGCTGATGTCGGTGATAAGCACCTGCGCCGCGCCCAGCGCCTTTGCGCTCTGGGCCAGCAGGATGCCGATGGGCCCCGCGCCCAGCACGGTGATCTTCTGTCCGCGCACATCCCCGGCGCGCCGCACCGCATGTACCGTCACGGCCAGCGGCTCTATCATCGCGCCTTCGCTGTATGTCATCGTTTCCGGCAAAGGCGTCACCTTGCCCGCGTCCACGGCAAAATATTCACTGGCTGTGCCTGTCGTCTGGAACCCCATCACCCGAAGTTCCTCGCACAGATTGTACTTGCCGTGCGTGCACGGATGGCACCGGCCGCAGTAGACCTGCGGTTCGATGGTCACCTTCTGCCCTACGGCAAATCCCGTCACGCCCTCGCCCAACGCCGCGATTTTCCCCGACACCTCGTGGCCCTGGGTGACCGGATATTTTGTGAACGGATGCTCGCCGTGATACACATGGATATCCGACCCGCACACGCCGATCTTCATGATCTTTACCAATACCTCGCCCGCGTTGGGTGCGGGTACGGGCGCCTCCCGGAACTCGATGTGCCCCGGCGCCGTCATCACCTGCTGCAGCATTTTCTGCATTCTGAATCATCCTCTCCCGTTTGTACGCGTTCAGCGTTTGTTTGGCAGCACCATCACTTTGATGGATTCGCCGCCCATCTGCATTTTGATCGCCTGCTCCATTTCCCCGATGCCGAACGTGTGGGTGATGAGCGGCTCCACATTGATGCGCCCCGCACTCAGCAATTCCACAGCCCGAAGATGCGTATCCGGGTTGATGAAGGAGCCGCGGATGGCAAGCTCTTTTTTGTATACGTCGAACAACGGCAGCGGAACCGTAGCCGTAGGCGCGGGCACACTGAACAGCAGCACCGTCGCGCCGAAGCCCGCGGCCTCGAAGGCACTGCGTGTGGCCGCCGTGTTCCCCACACATTCAATCACCACATCCGCGCCGCTTTTGCCCGCAGCCTCCCGCACACGGGCGGACAGGTCCTCCCGGAGCGGGTCGACAGCCAGATCCGCTCCAACGGACAGCCCGGCGCTGCGGCGCAGTTCCACCGGCTCACTGAGAATGACCTTCGCCGCGCCGGAAAGGCGGGCCAGCTGCACCATCAGCAGGCCGATGGCTCCCCCACCGATCACACATACCGTACTGCCGGGCCGTATACCCGCGGCATCGATACCGTGCAGGCAGCACGCCAGCGGCTCGGCCATGGCTCCTGCCTCAAAGGGCAGCTCCGGTGCCAGTTTGAAGCACTGTGCCGCCGGCGCTGCGCTGTACTGTGCAAACCCGCCGTCCCGGGTGACGCCAAGCGCCTGCAGATGCTCACAGAACTGCTTTTTACCGTCCCGGCAGGGCGTGCAGGCGCCGCAGTAAATATTGGGGTCTACGGCGACATGATCGCCCGGCGCCAAACCTTTCACATCCGCGCCTACTTCTTCTACAATACCCGCATATTCGTGTCCCAGAACCACCGGCGGCGTCACTTCGGCCGAGCCCGCCTCGCCGTGGTAAATGTGGACATCTGTACCGCACACGCCGCACGCCATCACGCGAATGCGCACTTCGTCCGCGGCCAGCGGCCGCTTTTCCATATCCCGGACTTCAAATTCCCGGTTGCCCAGAAAGAAAGCTCCCTTCATCGTCGATCCATCCTTTCCGCATGTTCCCATGCCCAAAACTTTTTTAACTCAGTTTAAAAAGATTCCAGCATTAGAATGCGTCTTTTTTGATGCGTTGTCAAGCGGTCTCTTCCAATTTTGTTGGAATCTCCAAGAATGAGTCTTTCTTTTTGTCAAGTTTTTAAAACGATTTTACAAAGTGTTTTGAATGTGTTACAGTAAAACCACAAACAGGCGGGAGGCACTCAGGATGGAGACAGTAAATCTTTTCGGCGCACAGCGCGGGCGGGCGGCGCAGGCGGCTGCATGGGCCATGGAAAAAGAACGTTTTTCCACACAGGAGATGGCGAACGCTCTGGCGGTGAGCACGCCCACGGCCATTACTCTGCTGCGCCGCCTGGAGGGCCACGGCCTGGTGCAGCCCTGCGGGGAATTCAGTTCCACCGGCGGACGCAAGCCCCGGGCCTGGAGCGCCTGTCCCGGCGCGCGGTACGTTGTCGGGGCCGACATCACTCTGCGCCATGTCAGCCTGGTGGCTGTGGATCTCTCCGGCCAGGTGACGCGCACGCAAACCCGCACTCTGGCCTTTACGCGTACGCCCGCCTATTTTCGGGCGCTCGCCGCGTTCATCAGCGAGCTGTGCGCGGAGCTGCCCCGGCAATCGGTTTTGGGCGTCGGCCTGTCCATTCCCGGTATCATCGGCAGCGGGCAGGACCTCGTCCTGCGCTCCCACGCGCTTTCCATTCAGGGACTGCGGGCCGATGAATTCGAACAATATCTCGGCCTGCCCTGCCGCATGATAAACGACGCAAACGCCGGCTGCCTTGCCGAGGCCTGGGCCGACGTCTCTCTGCGGGACGCGGTTTATCTCTCCCTGAGCAACAGCGTGGGCAGCGCGGTGCTCATCGGCCGCAGGCTGTATCTGGGGCACAACCTGCGCAGCGGCGAGGTGGGGCACACCACGCTGGTTCCCGGCGGGCGGCCGTGCTACTGCGGCAAAAGCGGCTGTGTGGACGCCTACTGCCGCGCCGGCCTGCTGCACGGCCACACCGGCGGCAGCCTGAAAGATTTCTTCCTGCGGCTGCACACGGGTGACGCCGCGCTGCGCAGCGTGTGGGACGCTTATCTGGACAACGTAGCCGTCGTAGTGAACAACCTGCGCATGATGCTGGACTGCGACGTGATTCTTGGAGGCTATGTAGGCCGATACATGGATGCAGAGCTGGCCGGGCTGCGCCGCCGCGCGGCCTTCCGCAACACCTTCGAGCCGGACGCCGGCTATCTCAAGGCCTGTGCCTATAAAAAAGAAGCGGCCGCCCTGGGCTCGGCCATCCCGTGGATCGAAGAATACCTGCAAACACTTTGAGCGCGCGGCAAAACCGCGGAAGGGAACGGTAAAGATGTACAAAGCCATTATCGCAGACGATGAGGAAACGGTTCGCCGTGGGCTTGTAACGCACTTTAACTGGGGCAAGCACGGTGTGGAAGTGGCCGGGGTATTCGACGACGGCGTCCCAGCGCTGGATTTTGTCCGCCGGAATGAAGTTGACATCATCGTCACAGACGTGCGGATGTCCCATATGGACGGCATCACACTGGCCAAAAATGTGCTGGAGAGCTATCCCGGCGTCAAAATCATATTTATTAGCGGCTATGCAGATGTGGGATATCTGCGTGATGCTCTGAAGATGGAAGCCGTAGACTATATCCTCAAATCCATCGACATTGACGAACTGGACGCGGTGATCACCAAAGTGGTGGCCATGCTGGACCAGAGGTCTTCCCAGCAGCTGGTCCTGGAAGACATGGCCCGAAAGCTGGAACAAAGCATGCCGCTGCTGCGCCAGCGCCGTTTGTGCGATCTTTTGCAGAACAATGACGAAAGCGAGGAGGACATTCTGCAAAGCATCGAATTCCTGGGTATCCCTTTGAACAGCCAGACACATTACGCCGTGCTGGTACTGCGGCTTCAGCCAAAATCAAAATGGCTCACCATGGGCAGCATGCCTGAAAAAGACCGCATCACCTTCAGTATGGCGCTGGAAGAATTGTTTGCCCGCGTATTGGCGGAATACGGCGTCAATGTCGTGTTCAAAGGGCGGCTTTCCGAATACATCGCCATTTTGGACGTAGAACATGACGAATACGAAGAAGACCTGTTGAGCGTGGCCGAGCATCTGCAGGCGCGCATACGCAGCGAAATGAAACTGGATACCATGATCGGCATCAGCGAGCCGTTCCGCGGGCTGCGCAGCGTATGTTCCGCTTACGCCAATGCCTGCGAGGCAATCAGCCGCTGTTACCTGATCGGCAAGGATATCCCGATCTCCATCAAAAAATATGAGGACGACGGCAGCGGACGCACTCTTCGCGAACAAGCGGAAAAAGAGATCTGTGACAGCATTCTCAATGGAGATACGGCGGCGGTGCATCTGGCGCTGGAGCGCGCCGTTGCCGGCATCCGCGCCCTGCCCGGCGAGGACGAGCAGCAGAATTTCATGCTTTTTCTTCTTTTGCTGCCCACGCGCCTGATGACCAATATGCGTACGGAAAATATGGGTCCCTATGCCTCACACCTTAAATTGACAGCCAGCTTTCTGCAATGCAACGGCTTGGGAGAGCAGGAGGCGATGCTTGCTTCCGTATATGAAGATTTGACCCTGCACCTGCAAAAAATGAGCACGCCTCACACAAATACGGTCATCAAGCGCGTGCGGGAGATCATCGCCGCGCAGTATATGGAGCAGCTTTCAGTAACAAGCCTCGCAGAAGCCGTATATCTTACGCCCACCTATCTGTGTGTGCTGTTCAAGCAGGCCACAGGAAAGACCATCAACGAATACATCACGCAGGAGCGGCTGAACAAAGCCAAAGAATTTTTAGCGCAGACAAACATTCATCTGTATGACGTATGCTATAAGGTGGGATACCTTTCCCCCAGTTATTTTTCGCGCCTGTTCAAAAAGTACACGGGCCAAACGCCGGGCGAATACCGCGAAAACACCATGCTGAACGCCCGCCCCGCGGCCGAAAAGGAGGCGGAGCAGCTTTGAAACAGGCGACCGCCCGCTTCAGGCGTCCCGCAAACGGCGGCGTCCGGCTCGGCCGTGCCCGCAGCGCCGCCCGCCTGCTGATGTTCGTGCTTTTGCTGGCTGCGCTGGTGCTTCTGACGCTGGCCGTATTCTACTACACCCGCAACACCGCCCAGGCCATGGAAGCGGAGCTGTGTCAAAAAATGCTGGTATCCGCCGGGCAGACCCGCAACAACATCGATTACCGTTTTGAACAGGTCAAAGAGAGCGCATCGGCATTGATCGGCACATTGTATCCCTATCTCAATTCAGACGCGGACACAGCCGTGCAACTGGAAGAATACGCCAAGATACGCCGCGCGCTGTCTGAACAGCTGGACAAGCATATGATCACGCGCCTGCGGCTGTATGTGCCCGACGAAAAAATTTATTCCGGCCAGAAAACAACGCTTTACTCCTTGGACCCTCTGTCCAGCCTTGGAGAAAACGGGTCCGTTTATCAAAAAGGCGGCGTATTTTGGCACGGAACACACCTTGTCAGCCTGGGCATATCCGAGCCCACCGCCGTTGTTTCCTGTGCTGTGGCGCTGAAAAGCCAGGCGGATTACGACAAGCTGTGCGGTGTGCTTTTTGCCGATGTGAGCGTTTCTCAATTTCATGAGATATTTGCCGCAGGCAGCACCAACCATGACGAAATGTTCCTTGCGGATGCGCAGGGCCGTATTCTGGCGCACACAGACGACGCGCATCTGGGTGAAACGGCCCTGCCGCCGTCGCTGATGGAGCAGGTGTGCAGCCTGGGCTCCGGTTATCTGCTTGAACCGGACGTCATCCTTGCATTCAGCCGGCTTGAAACGACGGAATGGTACGTTATCTCCTCCATGCCGCGGGCACAGGTCTACACCATGGATTCCGGCGCGGTAAACACTATTGTATCCATGTGGGTAGTCGCGTGTCTGATTTTGTTTATCATCGCCGTCACGGCAGCCTACAGTCTCAATCTCAACCGTACCGTTAGCCGCCTCAACGCAGCCATCCATACGCTGGATGCCGAAAACGGGACCGGAAATACCGATTCCTGCGCGGGACGCCGCAAAGGAGGCCTCATCACGCTGGAACGCGATACCGAGCAGATCGTACGCTCCATCGCCGCTGTTGTGGACGCCCGTTACCGCGACAGGCTGGCTATTTCCGAATATCAAATGGAGTCGCTGCAGGCTCAGATCAAGCCGCATTTTCTTTACAACACGCTGGATGTCATCAAGTGGATGATCCTGGACAAAAATCCGGATGACAGCGTATGGATGGTGAACGCGCTCTCCCGCTATCTGCGCATGAGCATCAATAAAGGCGAAGCCATCGTACCGCTGTCCGACGAGCTGGATCTTACCCGCACCTACCTCGGTATCATGCAAAAACGCTTCTCCCATCAGTTTGAGGTGGAGTATGATTTGGATCAGGCTGCAATGGAATGCCTGATCCCCAAACTTTCGCTCCAGCCGCTGGTGGAAAACGCATTGCTCCACGGCATTTTGTACTGTGACAAAACGGAAAAGCGTCTGGTCATCCGCGCATGGCGTTCCTCCCGCGCTTTCGGTGTAGAGATCGAGGATAACGGCAACGGGATGGCGCCCGAAACGGCACAGAAGCTGACCGAGCTGGATATCCGCACCAGCAAAAGTTACGGCGTAGCCAATGTACATAAGCGGCTCGATATCTTCGGCCAGGGGAAATGCAAGTTTTATATCTCCGCCCGCGAAGGCATCGGCACCTGTGTGATGATTGAACTTCCGGTGCAGCCCCATGACAGCGATTGAACGCTCCTGTACGAGGTCGTCCGCAGAGCCGCGAAGGCGGCTCTGTTTCATTTTTTTGATTCTGTTTCATTTCTTCTGCGCCCATGCCGAAAGGCATGGGCGTATTTTTGTAAGAAGTCTACAACGTCTTTGAATTGAGCAACAATTACATAAAGAACGGACTAGAAAACGAAATTTTGTGATATTTACCACAACGCTGGCCCGTACTACAATTGATATCAGAGAACAAACAGCCCGGAACGCTCCGGCATCTGAATGGAAAGAAAGGGTTTTACAATGAAGATGGCACTTGACACAACGGCTGTACCGTCCGGCGGACTGAGAGCCAAAACCGGATTGCGGCATAAACTCCACAGTTTTTTTGTGTATGTAAAGCATCATCCCATGCTGTATCTGATGCTGATACCGGGCTTGTTTTTCCTTTTTATTTATAAACTCGCGCCGCTGTATGGTATTCTGATCGCTTTCAAGGACTACAATATTTTTCTGGGCAGCAACCCCATCGACGCCATCGGCTTGAGCGACTGGGTGGGGCTTGAACACTTCCGGCGCCTGTTCGCCAGTTCCCAATTTACGAAAGTGCTGGCCAACACGCTGATCATCAACGGATTGAAGATCCTCTGGCTGTTTCCCATCCCTATCATCTGCGCGATACTTCTCAACGAGATCCGCCGCGCTACCTACCGCAAATTTGCCCAGACCGCTATCTATATGCCCTATTTCTTTTCATGGGTCGTCATCTTCGGTATTTTTTATTCGCTGTTTGGTTCTTACGGCATCATCAATACCGCTATCACCGCGATGGGCGGCACGCGCATCGGATTCTTTACCGATAACAGTGTATTCCGCAGCGTGCTGGTGTTTACCGAAGGCTGGAAAGAAGTCGGCTACAATACGGTCATTTATCTGGCGGCCATCACGGGGATCGATATAACGCTGTATGAGGCGGCCCGCGTGGACGGCGCCAGCAAATGGCGCCAGATTTGGAACATCACCATGCCCGGCCTGCTGCCCACCATCGTCCTAATGCTCATTCTCAAGGTGGGCTATATTTTGGAAACGGGATTTGAGCAGGTGCTGGTATTTTACAATCCTGCCGTATATGAAGTTGCAGATATAATCCAGACTTATGTATACCGTCTGGGTATGGGGCAGATGGATTTCCCTCTGTCCACCGCTTTGGGACTGTTCAACTCCGTGGTGGCGTTTGTTCTGATCGTAAGCGCCAATGCGATAAGCCGCAAGCTGCTGGGACGCAGCATCTGGTAAGAAAGGGGATGCAATAAAATGTTAAATACCAAAAAGAAACCGCTATACCGTGAAAAAGGCATTCCCCTGTCCGGCAGTGAAAAATTCCTGTCCGGCTTTGCCTACATAGCCATGGCATTGCTGAGTCTTATCGCCATCCTGCCCTGTCTGCACGTCATCAGCAAGGCTGTCAGCAATGGGCCGGACGTCACAGCCGGCAACGTTTACTTCTGGCCCGTTGGGTTCCAGCTTGAGACCGTCAAGTATGTGCTGACCCAGACTTCATTTTTTACGGCGCTGAAAAATTCTCTCATCGTTACGGGAGCAGGTACACTGCTCAGCCTGTTTACGACGATTACGACAGCCTATCCCCTTTCCAAGCCCGGCTTCAAGGGGCGCAGGGTCGTTTCACTGCTGTATGTCATCAGCATGGTGTTTTTCGGCGGTATGATCCCCGCTTATATGGTCGTACGAAGCCTGGGGCTGCTGGATACCTATGCCGCCTGCATCCTGCCTTTCGCCATCGTGCAGTTCAATATGTTCATTGTGAAAAATTATTTTGAAAGCCTGCCTGAAAGTGTAGAGGAATCCGCCCGGATCGACGGCGCCGGAGATCTGCGCACGCTGGTGTCCATCGTGTGCCCCATGTCCAAACCGGTGATCGCCACCGTCGGCCTGCTGTATGCGATCAATTACTGGAACAATTATTTCCATGCGATGATGTATACCCGGTCCCCGGATATGAACACCCTTCAGGTATACCTGTACAATATCATCAACAACAGCCAGGATTTTATTCAAAATCTCGCCAGCAACAACTACATGGCCAATATCACTTCCGAAGGCATGGTCGCGGCCGCCGTCACGCTGTCCATCATTCCCATTGTCGCCCTTTATCCCTTTGTGGCCCGGTTTATGGTACAGGGCATCACAATCGGCTCCGTCAAGGGATAACCTTTTTGGATCCATTCCGGGATGCACCGGTAGGAGATAGTCGAATCGATCAAAACAGGAGGTAACAAGATGAAAAAAGCATTGTCTATTCTGCTGACCGCAGCGCTTCTGCTCACATGCCTTGCAGGCTGCGGAGGCGCCGGAAGCGCTTCGCCGTCCGGCACGGACACATCCGGCACCAGCCAAAGCACGGCGGGCGCAAACGTCCCCGCATTGAAGGGCCCGGGCAACGTAACATTAAAGCGTCTGGGGTATAACGTTGCATGGGACCCCACCACCGATATCATGGTGGACGTTCTCAAAGAGACCACGGGTTATGATGTGGAATATTATGCTCTGCCGGCCGAGAATGCCGACGAAAAGCTTGTGATGGAGGTTGCCGGCGGCGCCTCCTATGATATCATCCAGTGCTCGCCCGACCAGTTCCAGACACTGATGAGCCAGGGTGCCCTTATGCCCCTGAACGATCTGCTGGACGTCTATGGCCAAGATATCCTGAACGGTGTATCCGAGGATTCCTGGCGTGCTGTCTCCGGCGAGGACGGCAACATTTACGGCATTCCTTATAAATATCCCTATGCCCAGGAGGTGCAGGGCTTTATGGTATGCCGCTGGGATCTGATGCAGGAGGCAGGCATCGAGGCCATCCCAACCACGATCGACGAATTTTATGACTGTCTCGTAAAATTAAAAGAACATTTCGGAGATCAATACATCATCTTCTCTGGCCCGTACCGTTCCGCCTCGGAAGGCAACGGCACCTGGATCTTCCCGCAGGCCATTGCCGCGGCGTTCGGCATCTACAACGACTGGATGGTAGATGAGGACGGCAATGTATATTATATGACGGAGCATGAAAACTTCGGAAAGATGATCGAATTTCTGTCTAAGTGCCAGCAGGAGGGTCTGCTTGACCCCGACTGGGCCGTAAACACCTCGTCCACCGTGCAGGAAAAGCTTGCAGGCGGCAAGGCGATCATCGCTCAGATCAACCGCAACGGCCTGGGCGAGACCACTCCCACCATGCTTGAGACTCTGGGCCTCACTTACGATGACCTCGGATACATCGGCGCACTGAAAGGCTCTGACGGTACCTGCAAATACATGCGCACGGAAGCCATCAACTTTGTCACTGTCATTCTGCGCGGCTCGGAAAACGCCGCCGATGCCGTGAACTGGATCAACCTGAAGCAGCAAAACCAGCTTTATATCAACATCGGTGTGGAAGGAACTCACTTTAACTATGATGAAGACGGCGGCATCGCCCCCATCAACCCCATTTTTGCCGAGGAGCGCGGCAATTCCTACTGGTATATCGACTCTACCAACGAGGAAGAGTTCGCAACCGAATGGCCGTCCCGCGTCCGCAAATCCGACGCCCAGTGGGCAGGTTTCGAAGCTGTTACTTTGTATGCCAACGAAAATACGCCTGAAATTTTTGTAAACAATGATTTCGCCTTTAAGCCTGCCACCGAAAACTATGCCAAATACAATACAGCACTGTTCAGCAGCATGAACGATTATATCCTGCAAATTCTGGCCGGGACCAAAACGCTGGACGATCTTCCCACTTTCCAGGCGGACTGGAAAAATGCCGGCGGCGATGCAGTTCAGGCTGAGCTGCAGGCCTGGTACGACAGTTTTTATGGCTGACCATATTCCAACCGCACCAAAAGGGGCCTCAGGCCCCTTTTTTGTGGAAGGTCGCAGATAAGAACGGAGAAATTTCTATGGACAAAAGGCCCAATATCCTTTGGCTTTGCACAGACCAACAGCGGTGGGACACGATCCATGCTTTGGGCAATTCATTCATTGATACGCCCAACCTGGACCGCCTGTGCCGCCAGGGTGTCGCTTTCACCAACACATACTGCCAAAACCCCATCTGCACACCCAGCCGCGCCAGTTTCCTGACAGGGCGTTATCCGTCTTCGATCAACGCCAATATCAATGGGGCGTGCAACCTGCCGGAGCACTGCACGCTGATCACAAAACGCCTTGCCGACGCCGGATATTATTGCGGGCTCGTCGGGAAACTGCATATCACCTCGGCCTGGAACGATTACGAGCCACGCATGGATGACGGCTATTCTTATTTCTGTTACAATCTCGCGTCCGGGCATCACCTGAACAGCCCCGGCAACCCCTATGTGGAATGGCTGAACCAAAAAGGTGTGGACTGGCATGATATTTTTACCTCCGATGAAAAGCACGATTATCACTGGTACCGCTCCGACGCTCCTGCGGAGCTGCGGCAAACCGCATGGCTGGCGGAAAAAGCCGTCTCCTTTATACGGGAACGCTCCGCCTGCGAGCAGCCATGGCTGTTATCGGTCAACTGCTACGACCCTCACCCGCCTTATGACGCGCCGGCGGACCTGGTGGAGAAATATCTTGCCCGCAATCTGCCCGACCCCATTTACAGCGATGCCGACCTCGCTCTGAACAATAACCTTAAAGATTTTTTCTTTCAAAGTACGGCCCATCCCACAGACGATGCGATGCGGAGAAACAAGGCGTCCTATTACGGGATGATAGAATTGATCGACAGACACTACGGACGCATCATTGACGCACTGGACGAAATGGGGCTGCGGGAAAACACCATCGTTATTTTCAATTCCGATCACGGTGAAATGCTCGGCGACCATGGGCTTACCCATAAAGGCTGCCGCTTTTACGAGGGTATTACACACGTCCCGCTTATTATTTCCCTGCCCGGTACCTTCCGGCAAAACGCCGTGTACGGCGGCCTGGTGGAACAAACCGATCTGGCCCCCACCATCGCCGACCTGTGCGGCATCCCACCAGCCGACACCCATGGGCGCTCCCTCGTTCCCGTCCTCACAGGGCAGAACGCGCCGGCGCCGCGCAAATTCGTGCGCGCTGAGTTCTACGATACGCTGGAGGTGGATATGAACTACGACGGACTTCGCGCCCCTGGAGAAATTCAGGCGGCCGGCAAACCGGCCGAAAGCTGCTACGCAACCATGTATTACGACGGACGGTTCAAACTCAGCGTTTATCACGGCATCCAATTCGGAGAGTTGTACGACATGGAAAACGATCCGCAGGAACAGCACAATTTATGGTATGACAAGGATCATCAGGATGTCAAACAAGCCCTGATCCTGGATTCTTTCGGAGTTTCCACAAAATATTCGCGCCCGGGGCAGACCAGGCGGGGCCGCTATTGACCCCGCACCTCAGGCAGAACAAAAGAGCGGAGGTAAACAATGGAGACCGTATCCTTTACCAGGCAACTATCCGTTGCTGAAAATGTAGACGTTCTGGTAGTCGGCGCCGGCCCCGCCGGTATCGGCGCCGCTGTCTGTGCGGCCCGCAATGGGGCCCGGACCCTTGTGTTTGATCAGAACGGATGTGTAGGCGGCCAGGCCACAACCGGCCTCGTCGGTCCGTTTATGACCTGCTATGATGCACAAAACAAAAAAATGGTCATCCGGGGTATCTTTGAGGAGGTTGTGGCCCGTATGAAAACTCTGGGCGGCGCCGTTGATCCGGCCGATGTAGAGGCGGAAGAACCGTTTTCCGGCTTTTATAAGATCGGCCACGCCCATGTTGGCCCCTTTGACCATGAGTGCTTTAAACTGGTATGTACACAGATGCTTGCTGAAAGCGGTGCAAAGCTGCTGCTGCACACCCAGTTTATAGATGTACTGCAGGAAAACGGCCGCATCACCGGTGTCGTAGCCGCCAATAAATCCGGCCTGTTTCTGTTTCGTGCCAAAGTTGTGATCGACTGCAGCGGCGACGCAGACGTTGCTGCACGCTCGGGCGTAAAATTTGAACTTGGGCGCGTGGAGGACGGCAATATGCAGCCAGCCACGTTGTTTTTCCGTGTCGGCAATGTGGATACGCCCCGCCTCAAAGCGCACATTCGGGAACACCGGGATGAAATACGCCCGTTTTACGGGCCTTTCAGCTGGCTGATCCGGGAGAAAGCCGCAGAATGGGGCGACGTGCCCCGAGGCGAGGTGTGTCTGTTTGAAAGCCCCGCGGCCGGGGAATACCGTTTGAACGTTACCCGAATCCTGGATGTGGACGGTACAAACGCGGAGGATCTGACCCGCGCCGAACTGGAGGGACTGCGCCAGGCGCACCAGGTATTCGGATTTCTGAAAAAATACGCGCCCGGCTTTGAAAACGCGCGTTTCCTTGACACTGCAGCTACCATCGGCATCCGCGAAACGCGGCATGTCGACGGATTATACCGGCTCACCGTTGACGACGTGCGGGCCTGCCGTGTACCGGATGATTCCATCGCCGTCATGGCGACCAATATGGATACCCACAATAAAAACGATCCCGGCGGCACCTACTATACGCTGGAAAACGGTCCGTTTTTTGGTGTTCCTTACCGCTGCCTTATCCCGCGCGGAATCTCCAATCTTCTGGTGGCGGGACGTTCCATTTCCGCCGACGCAATGGCCGGCTCTGCCATCCGTATGATTCCCTGCTGTCTTGTGTTCGGCCAGGCGGCGGGAACCGCCGCAGCTATGGCCGCATCCGGCGCCTGCGATCCGTCCCGTGTCGACGCTCAGGCACTGCGCAGCCTTCTGCTGCAGCAGGGAGCTTATCTGGGGCAATAGCTTGGTCACACGCAAAAGTCTCCCGGCGGGAGGCTTTTGCATTATTCATTAAAGAAAGCGGGCGGCAGCTGAAAATGCTACCGCCCGTTTTTTCATACCGTCATTATTTGCTGTACAAATCTACTCCTTTTGATTCCAGCGCCGCCTGAAGTTTTTTCACATCCAGAGTGCGGGGCGTACAGCCTTCCCGAACACACAGTGCCGCCGCCATCCCCACAGCCTCGCCCATCGCCATGCAAATTGACATCACCCGGTAAGATGCATGCGCCCGGTGTGTGCCCGAAATGCACCGTCCTGCAGTGAGCAGATTCTCCACCTTGAGCGGCACAAAACAGCGGTAAGGCAAGTCGTAGGGCATTACATACTGTATCCTTTCCTCCGCCTGGCCCGCTCCTTCCGGATTATGGATATCCACGATGAACTCGGCCTTGTGTACCGCCACATCAGAAAAGCGCTTTCCCGCCGCCAATTCTTCCGCCGTAACAGTATACTCCCCCATCACACGGCGTGTTTCCCGCACGCCCAGCGTAGCGCCGCTGGCAATGCACCTGCATTTTTCATACCCGGGCAGATTCTCCCGAAAGAAATGCACCAGTATGTCGATTTGGCGGCGCAGCTCCAGCTCCGAGGAATAAAGCGCACGCACGCAAGTAGCGTCTATGCCGTTGCGCTGTGTCGTGTTCACCTGCCGCTGTCCGGGATGCGTGGTACGGTGCAGCCGCACAGCCGCCAGCTGCTCCGGCAGCAGCCCCTGCCGCGCGCAGCGCGCACAGTAATCAAGAAACCGCTCACCGTTCAGCTCCACATCGTCTACGTCGCCAATACATGCCACAGCCCGGCTCTCGTCCACACCATCCAGTGTAAATTCCAGCGTCACCGGCTGCATCAGTCCATCGGCGCGCCCCTTTTCCACAGGAGCGCCCGCAAACCAGGCCACGTCGCCATCCCCGGTGGCGTCTATCACGATTTTCCCCTCCATGGCGCGCAGCCCTTCCTTGGTTGCCACCAGCAGCCCTTCCAGAGAGGCGCCAGCCATAAGCGCGTCCACGACGGGCGTCTGCAGAAACACATCAAGATTCTCACATGAAACAAATTCGGCCAGAACCCGTTTGGCCTGTTCCATATCGTGGGCGACGCCCACCTCTCCGATCATATCATTCTCCGGTACCCCCAGCAAGGCCATCAGCTCATCCCGCATGGTCCCACTGCCGACCATACCCAATATCGGCCCGACATAACCGGCCGTCAGATTTCCTCCCAATACTCCGTAACGTTCCACCAGCGCCACGCGCGCCCCGCTGCGGGCCGCTGCCACCGCCGCACATATCCCCGCCGGGCCTGCCCCTGCTACCACGACCTCATAAGAGCCCAGCACCGGTACGTTTTTTTTGTAGTCGACTGTCGTCATCCTCTTCCCTCATTTCCTATGCCCATGCAATCTATTCGCCTGCTTTGCTTTTTGAAAGCCCTGACGCTCCTTTAAATCAGCGCACCCCATTTGTGCAGCATGGCCTGCAGCGTGTGCACATCGGCTTTGTGCACGCTCGTGCCCGCACAGGCACACTGGGCGGCGGCACAGCCCGCCGCCTGGCCCAGCCCCATCACCGAGGCCTGCACCCGCACCGAGGCTGAAGCCACCTGGTCGGCTGAAAAACAACGCCCCGCCACCAGCAGATTGTCGAAGCCCGGGACGATCAGGGAACGATAAGGGATATAGGCCGCGTTCTTTAGAAACTGGCACTTCTGCGTCGTGTCACCCGCGGTATGGATGTCAATGGGATGCGCTCCCCGGCTTACGGCGTCTTCAAAATGTACGGCATTCAAATATTCTTCTCCGGTGAGAACATGTTCGCCTTTTATATGCCGGGTCTCGCGCACGCCCGTTTGCGCGGCGGTAAACAGCAGTTCTGCGTTTTTGAATTCCGGAAAATATTTCTTCAGCAACGCTACAAAAGCGTGTACGTCCTCCCTCAGCCTGCATTCGGCACGGGTCGCCTGGGCAGGGTCCAGCATATCCGCGGGCGTCCTGGTCATGTTCACCATTACTCTGCCGTCGCGGTGAATACTGCAAAACCAAGGGCCGCCGAATACTGGAACATCCTCCGTCTCAGCCAATTCACGCAGCTTTGTCTGGACGCGCAGATTGTGATAATTGAGCCCCTGCTTTTCATGATGGATCAGCTCCAGAGCGTCCGTATCCACGCCGCCGATACAAAAGCACAGGGAAGGCGGCTGAAGCGGCATTGTATTTTCCTGCATCGGCACACCCGCCATAGCGCAGAGATCGCCGTCTCCGGTGCTGTCGATCACATATTTTGCCTCCAGCGCCCTGGGACCGCTTTTGGTGTCCAAAATCACATGCGTTATCCTGCTGTCCTCCCGCACGCAGCCTGTGAGCACTGCGTGAAAATGCAAATCAACGCCGCTCTCCAGCAGCATCCGCTGCGCGATCAATTTATAGCATTCCGGATCATGGGAAATATTCCCCAACGGATGCTCTACCTCCGCTCCGTCGGCTTCCACCATACGCTGTACGAATTCCCAGGGAATCCCCCCGCATACCAGCTGTCCGTTGTAGGTGAATACGCTGATCGGCACTACAAGGGCCGCCGTAGCCATACCGCCCACAAACCCATAGCGCTCTACCAACGCGGTACGGGCGCCTGCGCGCGCAGCGGCTACCGCTGCGACCCAGCCACCGGGGCCTCCCCCGCACACTACAACGTCATAGCTTCCCATCACAGGGACGCTGCGCGTCTGCACGATCTGTTCCATCTCCGCATCACTCCTTTTTTGTTCTGTTTTCATCATACTCTCCGGTGATTGCAGCAGGCAAGAATCTGGACCTATCTTTGAAAAAAAGCGACAGAATCATAACAAAGCAACATAAATGACCGCGCCCGGCCGTTGTTACGGCCGGGCGCGGTTTAGTTTTGTTTTCTGCCGCTACGGCAGGCTCACGTCCTGCGAGCTTTTCAGATACTCGCGCAGCGTGTGCCCTGTCTCGCGCTTGTAAAACTTGGAAAAATAGTGGATGGAGCTGAAGTTGAACAGATCCGCCAGTTCGGTGAAATTTTTGTCCATTTGACGGATGTGATACTCGATACGCCCCACCACGCTTTTGCGATAGTACTGCATCACACTGTATCCCGTCACCTCACGGAACAGCTTTTTCAGCTGCGTCTCGCTCAGGTTGAAATGGCTGGCAACGTCCACAAAGGTGATGTTGTTGTAGATGTTCTGATCCAGAAAGGTGACGACCTGGCGTACGATCTGATACTCCATCCCCAGAGACTGCATGGGCAGCGACTGCACCTGTGCTGGGCATTCCTGCTGCTTGCGGTAAAGCGAGATCAGCAGCTGCTCCAGCAGATTGCGTATCATCTGCTTTGCGCCGGGCAGATGCTCCGGTTCATGCGGCGCATCCTTCCGGTAAACCAGATTTTTGCCGAAGGGCTTATCGTATACCTGTTTTCCTTCCTCGATCATCTCCCGGAACAGATGGCGCTCGTGCATGCTCAGGGTAAAAATATGGTCCCTGAACTGCTCCAGCATCTCCAGCTCGCCGTTGAAGGATACCACAAAGATGTCGCAGTCCGCGCCATCCTCAGCGTCGGGCGCGCCGTCCGTTCGAAAGTTGTGGAAAACATTGGGATGGTGAAAAATGATCTGCCCTTTTTCCAGCGTATAGGGCTCGGTGCCGTTGATGCCGCTGGCACGCCCCTTGTCCACATAAATAATTTCCCAGAAATCATGGCTTTCTCCCGCAAAGCGGTAACCGCTTTCATGGTGAAAATAATACAGCGTATAAAGCTCTTTCACGCTGAGCACTGGCTCGACAGGTACCGGCTTGAGCATCGTTCCTCATCCTTTGACTGCGCCGGCCGTTGCGCCGGACATGATCTGCTTGGACAGCAGCACATAAATGATCACCGTGGGCACGAATACGATCACCACACCCGCGAACAGGCCCTGATAATTGCCTGTCGTCTGCATACTGGTCACCAGCGTCTGCAGTGCCACGGCCAACGTGCGGTTGGCCTGCTTGCCGGAGAACACCAGTGCCCAGATATATTCATTCCAGTATCCGATGAAATTGAAGATGGTGATGGTCACGATCCCCGGTTTTGCCAGCGGAAGGATAAGCCTGTAAAACGAGGTGATATGGCTGCACCCGTCAATGAGGCCGGATTCAAACACCGTCATGGGCACCGTGGCGAAAAAGCCCATCAGATACACCGTTGTCGCGGCAATGCCCGTGCACAGGTAGACCAGGATGAGCGTGCCGCGGAAATTGTGCAGGTTCGCCCGAACCAGCATCATGTACAGCGGCGCCAGGATCATTACGCCCGGCAGGCCCAGCGCAACGGAGAACAGTGTCTGGAACAGGCGGCGGCCGCGGAACACGAACTTCGTCATCACGAAAGCCGCGGGCGCGCAGAAGACAATGAGCCCCGCACAGGCGCAGACCGTGTACAGCACGCTGTTGAGGAAATAATCCATGATGTGATACCGTTCCATCACCACTTCATAGCCGCTCAGGTCCAGCCCGGCGGCCAGCAGGTCGTTTTGGAAGATGTCCCGGGTGGGCGTGAAGGACGCCAGCACCACCCAGCCGATGAGTGCGACCGTGAAGGCGCACCAGCACAGGATAAGAGCCTTGCCCAGAACGTGCACTGCCTTTCCCGCCCAGCCGCTGACGCGGCCTGCGGGAGGGCTTTTCTGCCGCAGGCAGAAAGACGGATATTTTCGCATAGGGGCCGTCCTCCTTACATCTCGTATTTTTCCTTCGGGAAGATCAGATTGATGAGCGCCATCGCCGCGACGGTAATCAGGCACAGCACCACGCCGATGGCCGCGCCCATGCCCACGTTCGTGCCCGACGCCACCGCATTCGAGCTGATGGACGTACCGAAGATCTGGTCGTACATATAGCTGGCGGGCGTGATGGTCGTGGGGTCCGACGGGACCACGCTGAACACGCGGGACCACAGAAAGAAGCCGATGCAGCCGATGGTCCAGAAGGTGAACTGCGTTTTAACATTGTCCGCGATGAGCGGCAGGGTGATGCGAAAAAAAATCTTTCCTTCCGTCGCGCCGTCCATAAACGCCGCCTCGAACAGGTCGTCCGGGATCTTTTTCATGGCGGCCATGTACACCAGCAGGTTGCCGCCGATGCTGCAAAAGCAGAAAGCGATGAGCATGGACCAGAACGCGTATTGAGTGCTTGTCCATGGTATGGCCGCAAGGCCGTCCAGGCCCAGCGCCTCGAACACCGTTTTGAGCAGGCCGTACCGGCTGTTGTACGCATACTGCGTCCACACCGTGATCATGGCCACGGGCGTGATGACCGTGGGCAGATAGATAAGGTTGCGCCACAGGTTGCCCATGAACATGCCCTTGTGCAGTACCCAGGCAAAAAACAGCGAGATCAGAAATACCGCCGCGCCTCCCGCCAGGAAAATCAGCATCATATTCTTGAACGATACCCGGAACAGCTGACGGCTGAACAGGTCTACATAATTATAAAGCCCTACGAATTCCCAGGTATCCCGCGCGGCGCTGATATCCGACACCTCAAAAAACGACATCTGAACCGTGCGCAGCACGGGATACAGATAAGCGATTAAAAATGCGATCACCACGGGCGAAAGGAACGCCAGATACATTCTGCGCAGCCCTTTTTTCACCGCTGCCCCTCCTTGTTGCTTTGCCGGGAAGCCTGCCCCCCGGCTGTATCATTTGAAAAAGCGGATGCCGGCGCGCATTTGTGCGCGGCCGGCATCCCTATCCTGTTTCCTTGTTTTATCCGGCCGGCGTCAATATTTGGAAGCTTCGCCCGTCAGGGTGGATACCGCCTTGTCGGCCGTCGTCTGCTGGGTGAGCACCTTGTTCATCTCCATTGTAAACACTGCGCTCACAAACTCGCTGGAAAGGTCGCAGTTCAGGCTGGCCACCTTGTCCGCAGCAGCGATCACATCCGTGCATTCGGCACGGGCGCCGGGCCACTCGGAGCCGACGGTCGCCGGAGCGCCGCCCTGCTCGGCCAGATAGTCCTGCACTTCCTTGGACGCCACATAGCGCAGGAACTCCTTCGCCGCCTCGGGGTTCGGGGAGCCGCTGTATACGGCCAGGGGAACACCTCCGACGGAAACGTAGCCGCTGCCCTCAGCTCCGTCTTCCACCTGCGGGAACGCGAAGAACCCCCAGGGGAAGTCCTCGCCCGCCGTGTCGGCCACCTCGGAAGGCATCCAGCTGGCGTTCAGGTACATGGCCGCCTCGCCCAGCGCGAATTCCTGCTGGCCGGCGGGATACTTATTGGTGGCTGTCTGCGGGGACATAAACGGCGACAGCGCCTCCATGGCGGCAAACGCCTGCTTCACTTCCTCGGACTGCCACGCCGGGTCGGACGCGCTGGCACTCATGGCTGCGATGGTATCGCTGCCCACCAGGCGGGCCAGATAGTTGTTGGGGATCAGCGTCATGTATGCGTCATCACAGGTGACGGCATTGATGCCCGCGTCCTTCAGCTTCTGGCATGCTTCCATGAATTCCGTCCAGGTCTCGGGCGTTTCGGTGATGCCCGCCTGCTGGAACAGATCCTTGTTGTAGAAGAAGCCCACCACCCAGGGGAACATCTGCACGCCGTAGTATTTGTCCGTCTCCAGCCCGGCCTTTTCCTGTCCCTGGGCGTTGGCGAGATTCAGCACCGGCAGAATGCTCTCGGCCACGGTCATATCCTCCTGGCCGAGGGCCGGCTCGTTCATCATGTCCGTGATGTCAAGATAACGGTCCGTGCTCTTATCATACGAAAAATTGTCCAGGATGTCCAGCTGCTCGCCGCCCTCCAGCGCCGGGCCGGTGATGTCCTGGTTGGAACGGCCGATCCACTGGATCTCCACCTCGCAGTCGGGGTAGTCCTCCATGAACATATCAGCGGCCTTTTGGATGGCCATTGCCTCGGGCTCTCCCTCGTTGTACATGGACCAGTACACGACCTTGCCCGAAAGCTGCTTGCCGGTGGCAGAGCCGCCTGTGGAAGCAGAGCCGCTGGCGGAGCCGGCGGCCGGCGCTGAAGAAGAAGCTGCGCCCGAGCATCCGGCGAACACAGCCAGTGCCATCGTCAGCGCAAGACAGAGTGCCAATATTTTTTTCATTTGCGTTTTCCTCCTAAAAGATCCTTTGGAAAAGGCTGCGTCGCCCTTCCTGTTCTGCACTTTCAGTATAACAAGGACGCCGCGCAATGTATTTGTCTTTTTCGGCGCTTGTTTTACTGTTTTCCGGCACCATCAAAAAATATTATCATATTTTTGCAGCAAAATGAACAAAGAAATTTAAATCATTTGCAAAACAGAGTCCTTTTTTATTCATTCTGTTTTCAATATTGAAGCATCAAAAAACGATCTCCTTAACAAAAAAGACAAATTCCGAACTATGCTCACAGCTCCACGGGCAGGCTGCGGCCATGTTCCAGGCGGGAGCGCTCGGCCAGAAGCGCCACCAGATGGCTTTCGATGGAGTGTTCCACAGAAGAGAGCATCTCGTCGTCCCGCCCGCTGGCCAGCAGTTCTACAAACTGTTTCACCATAACGGCGTCTCCTCCGCCATGCCCGGCCATGGAACCGTCCGTTACATTCAGGTCCATTTCTTCGCTGTGGCCGAAGAAGTCGTGCCACACCAGGTGGGAGAGATCCATATTTCCCTCCACACAGCCGTGGGTACCCATCACCTTGATGGTGCGGTAGCACCGTTCGGTGAACGCGGACATGGTAAAATTGATGGTGGTGCCGCCGTCCAGCTCGATATTTACCACCTGGTGGTCCACAACGTCGTTGTCGCAGTGATAAACACAGCGGCCGTAGGGGCCGGTGCACAGCGCCTGCTCGATGTTCTCGGGTGTGGGGTGAGGGTCCAGCACGTTAATGGGCCAGTGCACGCGCCCCGCGCGTACGCTGGTGCGGCCGCTCTCCAGATAATACCGCACCGCGTCGTAGGGACAGCCGGCGCGCACAGCGCAGTCCATGCAGCGCTGCGCCGCGCCCGCGGGGGCTTTTTCCGCACGGAACAGATAATTGTTGCCGTAAGAGCTTACATAGCGCGCCCGCTTGCCCGTAAGCCAGATGAGAATGTCCATATCGTGGCAGCACTTTGCCAGGATCATCGGGCTGGATTCGTCCGCTCGGCGCCAGTTGCCGCGCACATAGCTGTGCGCCTGATGCCAGTAGCCCACCTGTTCCATGGCCTGGATGGTTACCACCTCGCCGATGCGGCCGTCCTCGATGATCCGCTTGATGGCATTGTAAAAAGGCGTATAGCGCAGCACATGGCACACCACCACATGGCGCTGATACCTCCGCGCCAAACGCAGTACCTCCAGGCAGCCCTCAATGTCCACCGCCACTGGTTTTTCCAGCAGCAAATGGTACCCCCCTTTCAGCGCGGCCTCCGCATGGACGACATGCTGCCGGTCCTGCGTGGCGATGACCGCCGCGTCCGCCAGCTGCGGCTGCGCAAACAGTTCCTCCGCCGTTGCGAAACAGCGCTCCGCCGGGATGTTCCACTCCCTTTGCGCCAGCTCCAGCCGCTCGGGACGCGGGTCCGCCACTGCAGCGATCTCCACCTCATCCGGGTGCTCCATGGCATAGTTGCCGTAAATGTCGTGGCCGCGGCCGCCCAGGCCTGCGATGACCATCGTGATTCTTTTCATTGCATAACCATCCCTTTCCCTTTTCCCCGTTCCGGCTCTTTCGCGGGCCGCGGCGCGGGGGCGCCTGTTCTCAAAAGCATTTGGATGCGCTTGCGATCTCGCGCCAGAAATACACGCCGTGCAGGCGGCTGGTGCCGGGCGTGCGCAGCAGGAGCAGCCGCCCCTCCTCCAGCTCCTCCAGGCGCTGCACGCTGCCTGCGCACCAGTCTTCCGTTCGAGCGGCGGCCGCTTCCAGGCGGGCCTGTACGCCGGCCAGCCGCAGCTCCAGCACTTCAAACCCCTGCGGACGGCATTCCGCCATCCACAGCTGCCGCCAGCATGTGCGCAGCGCTCCGCAGTCCTCTGCGGCCTGCCGCGCCTGTCCGGCCAGCGCTGCCAGCCGGGCGCGGTCCTGCTTTTGGTAAGCGCGGTACAGCCCAAGGCCCAATTCCGCCTTGTTTTTCAGCACGCGGGCCAGCAGCTCATAAAAACGGTACAGCAGCGTCCACTGGCCGCCCTCCTGCGCATACGCGGCAAACTCCGCCTCCAGCGAGGCGTAGTGCTGCGCAAAGCCCAGCCCTTCGATATCCAAATCGTACAGGCCCAAAAGCGGGTCTTGATACAGCAGAAATTTTGCGGCATTGGGCAGATCGCTTTCAGCGTCCAGAAGCGGCGTTTTGTTGAACGCGCTGATGCGCGCCAGCGCCCGCCCGTCCGCGCCCGTGCAGGCGGCGAGCCTGCGGCAGATGTGCCCGCGGTCCATCCCGCCGGTATAGCAGAACTCCGCCCAGGCCTGCAGGCCCAGCAGCATCGCCTGAGGGCTCGTCTCTCCGCCGTCGTCGCCCCATGTGGTGATCATCACATCCGTCACGCCGTTTCCGAGGCAGGCACGCAGCGCGGGCTCCGCTTTTTTGAAAAACACGTCATAGTCAACGGCCGGGCCCAGCCACGTCCACATACCGCCCGCAAACCGCAGCGGCGCGGCAAATTTCTGGTGCAGGCGGATGTATCTGTCGTAGAACGCCTCGTCGTCGTGGTAATAATCCCAATATACCAGCGTCATGTCCGCGGGCGCGGCGTCTATTACCGTCTGGGGGATCTCGATGTCGTCCTCGTAGTAATCATCGTTGGGGCTGGCGCAGCGGAAATACATGTCGCTCCACATCATTGGCTCAAAGCCGTGCTTTCGGGCCAGCGCGCCCACGCGCTCCACATGGCGCAGCATAATGTCAAAGCTCTCGTGATAGCCGTTCTTTTTCAAGTACCCGCCCAAGCCCAGATTCATGGCTTCGTCCATGCCCAGGTGTATTTTTTTCGTGCGGTAGCATGCGCGGCACCGGCGCAGCATGGCCTCGATCAGCCGGTAGGTTTCCTCGTCCCCGGCCAGCAGCACATCCGGCGTATCCCGCAGAGGCGCGCTGCTTTCCCAATGCAGAAAACGTTCCAGATGCCCCAGCGTCTGGATGCAGGGGATCAGTTCGATGCCCAGCGCCGCCGCCCAACCGTCCAGCGCACGCAGATCCTCGGCGCCGTACCTTCCCCGCTGGTAGCCGAAAAACGGATATTCCGGCAGCACATAGGTATCCTCCGTATATAAGTAAGCCTCGTTGTAGCCCATCAGCGCCATGCGGCACAGCATCCGCTTGAGCGCATCCACCGTCATCACTGCATTACGGGAAAGGTCAAAACTGGCGCCCAGGCCGCGGAACACCGGCGCCTCGGTCTGTTCAAAGGGAGCCGTGCCGCCTGCCAGGCGCTCCCGCAGCAGGCCCAGCCCGCGAAAAAACTGCGCTTCGCCCGCACCAGAAAGCTGCGCCCTGCTGCCGTCCCAGGAAATGCCCGGCACACCGGCTTCACTCCAGCGCACAGGTACGCCGTCCCCGGCCAGCTTAAAGCCGCCCAGCACCTCCAGCTCCCGCACACCCGTCTCAAACCGCCGCGCGCTTTCTTCCAGATAGATCCGCACTGCCATGGTCCCTCCTGTCCTGTATTGTTCTTTTTTATCATACCGCAAACCGCAAAAAAAATCAGACGCATTTTTTGTCTTTTCAGACGCATTTCTCGGTTAAAAATCTCCTGTTTTGCTTTTTTGCGCCGTTTTTCGGCAAAAGTACCGCATCAAAAAGCACAATACCGTTTCTCAATTCACGTCCGGCTGCGGCCGCCGTTTTATCTTTTTCGTTCTTTTTTTGCATCTTTGGTCCGTTTGTTTGACTGCGGGCATCCTGCTTTCTATAATAAGTGCAATGCCGTCCGGGCATGCGCGTCAAAAAACACCTGAAAGAAGGAATCACCATGAAAAAAATCGGCTTTATCGGCTACGGCCTGCGCAGCGAGACCATGATGAAAGCATTTACCGGCGCGGGCCTTCCTCTCGCGCCGGCCGCTGTCGCGGACCCGCGCCTGGAAACGCTGCAGCCGCAGCTGGCCCGTGACGGCCGCTTTGCAGACACCCGCTATTACGCGGACGCGGAGGAGATGCTGGACCGTGAGGCGCTGGACGCCGTGTTCATCGGCACCCGGTGCGGCCTGCACGCCCGGTACGCCGCCCTTGTGATGGAACGCGGCCTGCCCCTGTTCCTGGAAAAGCCCGTATGCATCGATGAAGCGCAGTACGCCCGGCTGCTGGCCGCGCCGCCCGCGCAGCGAGGCCGCGTTATGGTCTCTTTCCCGCTGCACGTCACCTGCATCGTACAGGAGATGAAGCGCCTTGTGGACAGCGGCGCGCTGGGTGACGTCGTTTCCGTGCAGGCCGTCAACAATGTGCCTTACGGCGGCGTTTACTATCACAGCTGGTACCGGGACGCCGCCCTCACCGGCGGGCTGTTTCTGCAAAAAAGCACCCACGACATCGACTATATTACTCACATCCTGGGCAAGCGTCCCGTCTCGGTGGCCGCCCTCACCTCCAAAATGTATTTCAAAGGCAACAAGCCTGCGGGGCTGCATTGCCCGGACTGCCCTGAATACCGCACCTGCCCGGAAAGCAGCTTTGTTGTGGAACACCGCCGCAAGGAAGAGCCCTCTGGCGAGCTGTGCTGCTTTGCCAGGGACACCGGAAACGAAGATGTGGGCGCGGCGCTGTTCACCTGCGAAGACGGCACGCTCATTTCATACCATCAGACATTTCTTGTAAAAAACGACGCCGGGCGGCGCGGCGCGCGCTTTATCGGCACAAGAGCCAGCGCGGAGTTTGATTTTTACACAGCACAGCTCCGTGTGGACTATTACGACGAACGCCATACCGCCGTCCATCAATTTCATTATCCGGAAGGACTGGTGCACTTCGGCGGCGACGAGGCGCTGGCCCGCGGCTTTGCGGAAATGCTGGAAGGCGCGCCCAGCCCGCTTGGGCTGGAGCACGGGCTCGCCAGCGCAGCCGCATGTCTTGCAGCGCGGCGCGCAGCGCAGACCCACCGGGAGGAAACCATCGAATACGGCTTCTGAGCGGCGCTTTTCCGCAGCGGAAGCAGGAGCAGAGCAGGCGCTCGGCCCCCGCTCCATACAAAATAGGGTACGGGGATGCTGCATTCAGCCCCCAGCGTCCCGTCTGCTCCGCCGGGCGGCATACACACCCCAAACAGGCAAGCGCCCTATGCTTTTCAGCATAGGGCGCTTGCCTCACTTCAGCCGCGGGCGGCCGGAGGATTTATTGCTTTTTGTATCCGCACTTCGGGCAGACGCCGTTTTCATTCAGCGCGATGCCGCACAGCGGGCAGCGGTCAATTTCATTTTTCGTCTCAAATTCCGCGCTGGCAGCGTTTACGCCGCTGGTAAAAGTGAGCTTCGCAATGTTCAGCTTATCCTTCAGCAGGTCATAAACGATCTTGATCATGCCCTCAACGGTCATGGTCTCCTTAGTGACGACCAAACGGCAGTCCGGATATGCGGTGGCAAGCTCTGTCTTAAACGCCTCGCCCTTCATAACGTTGTTGGGATGTCCGTTTTTGATGCCCTGTTTCTCGTATACGTCAAGGATCGCAGGCAGCAGGGGGTCATCCTCCCGCAGGATCAGCGCGTGGTCAAAGTTTTTCAGAACGTCCCATGCGGTTTTCTGAATTTCATTGCAGGGGAACACCATGTTCACGCCGGCATTCACGCTGTCCTCCACTTCAATGGTCAGAACACCCGTATGGCCGTGCAGGTACTGGGCTTCGCCCTTGAACCCATAAAAGCGGTGTGCATATTGCAGGTCTAAATAGTGTTTACACGAGCGATATGGTATAATGGGAGCAAGAGATCCGAAAGAGGTGTTCCCATGAAGAATGAACAACAACGCCACGACATCAGCGATGCGGTATGGAGCCTGCTGGAACCGCATCTGCCAGGACAACGAGGGCAGTGGGGTGGAATAGCCCAGGATAACCGGCGATTTATCAATGGCGTGTTTTGGATTTTACGCACAGGAGCACCGTGGCGGGATTTACCGCCATTCTACGGGAAATGGGGTACCGTGTATCAGCGGTTCCGCAGATGGCGTGACAAGGGGATCTGGGAAAAACTGCTGGAAATTCTGGTTGATGAGCCCGATTTTGAATGGTTGATGATTGATGCCAGCCACTGTAAGGTGCATCCACATGCGGCAGGAGCCCGTGGCGGTAATCAGGACATGAGCCGTACAAAAGGGGGCTCAATACCAAGATTCACCTTGCCGTGGATGCAAATGGTATGCCGGTCCGAGTACTTATCACAGAGGGTACCCGAGCTGATTGCAAAGAAGCTATTCACTTGATTGATGGAATATCGGCGGAAACATTACTGGCCGATCGTGGGTATGACACCAATCAAATCATTGCTTATGCCGCTGATGCTGGAATGAATATCGTCATTCCGGCTAAACGAAATCGCAAGCAGCAGCGGGAGTATGACCGTTACTTGTATCGGCTTCGTCATCTGGTGGAAAATGCTTTTTTGCACCTGAAACGTTGGCGAGGCATTGCTACTCGATATGCAAAAACTACAACATCTTTTCTGGCTGCTGTGCAAATTCGTTGCATTGCTATTTGGTGTACTGTTTTGACCTGATCTTGTGTAGACACTATTTAATGTTGTAATGCTTCTCATAACTTACTCTCCTTCTTTTTTTATATTATTTACGGGGGTCTCCGCGCCCGTATGCGCATCTTTTCGCGTGATACCATGTCCTTGCTTCCGCCGCGTCCCAGACGCCTGTATGTATAGGCTCCGGCTGTTCTTTGGGCAGGATGTCTTTTGAGTTAATTTAATTATATATTAAATAATATTTATTGTCAATAGATAGTTAAAACAATTAGTTCTTTCCCTGAAAGCAGTTTTTATTCCGTCCCCGGCCGACAGAAAAGCTCAAATTGGAACATTCAAAAAATCAGGGCAAAAAAGTTCCAAAAGCAACATTTTAGTACAAGAGAAAAGCAGAGCGAAAGGATATATTGTAAGTAAGGCCGAAAGGCATTTTCAACCGAGAATAATCAAAAAGGGGAAAGCAGTATGAGCATTCTGACAGACATTTCCGAAAACCTCCAGCGGGGCAAAGCCAAGATCGTGAAAGAATTGGTTCAGCAGGCCATCGACGAAGGCATTCCGGTGCAGCAGATCCTGGACGAGGGGCTGCTCAGCGGCATGGGCGTCATCGGCGAGAAGTTCAAGAACAACGAAGTGTTCGTGCCCGAGGTGCTGGTGGCGGCCCGCGCCATGAACATGGGCGCCCAGCTGCTGAAGCCGCTGATGGCCGACACGGGTGTGGAAGCCGCGGGCAAGGTGTGCATCGGCACGGTCAAGGGCGACCTGCACGACATCGGCAAGAACCTTGTGAAAATGATGATGGAGGGCAAGGGGCTGGAGGTCGTGGACCTGGGCACGGACGTTGCCCCCGAGACCTACGTGCAGACGGCTGTGGAGCAGGGCTGTCAGATCATCTGCTGCTCGGCGCTGCTGACGACGACCATGGGCATGATGGAAGAAGTTGTGAAAAAGGCCGAGGAAGCGGGCATCCGCGACAAGGTGAAGATCATGGTTGGCGGCGCGCCTGTCACCGAGGCTTTCTGTGAGCAGATCGGCGCGGACAAATACACCGCCGACGCCGCCAGCGCCGCCGACGCCGCCGTCGCTCTCTGCCGCGCCTCCGCATGAACGGGGAAGGCTGAAACTCAGAAAACAGAAAAGAGGCAGGCGAATGAAAAGAGACATGAAACGCTGGCTGGAAGAGCTGCGCGGCGCTCCTGTTAAAAAGGCGATGCCCGTGCTTTCTTTCCCGGCCATCCAGCTTATGGGAATCAGCGTGCGGGAGCTGATCTCCAGCAGCGACGCCCAGGCGCGCGGAATGCAGCTCGTGGCCCAGCGCACAGACGCGGCCGCGAGCGTGAGCCTGATGGATCTTTCCGTGGAGGCCGAATGCTTCGGTTCCGCGATCCGCGTTTCGGACGAGGAAGTTCCCACCGTTGTGGGCAGCATCGTTTCCACCGAAGAAGAAGCACGCGCGCTGGCCGTCCCTCCCGTGGGCGCCGGGCGCACCGGGTTATACATCGAGGCCATTGAAAAAGCGGTCGGCCTGATCACCGACCGCCCCGTGTTCGCCGGCGTCATCGGGCCATTCTCACTGGCCGCACGTCTGCTGGACGTGACCGAGATCATGATCTATTGCTACGAAGAACCGGACATGGTCCACGTCCTGCTGGAAAAGGCCACACAGTTCATCACGGAATATTGCAAAGCCTACAAAGAAGCAGGCGCGAACGGCGTCGTCATCGCAGAGCCCGTGGCCGGGCTGCTCTCGCCCGCTCTTTCGGCAGAATTCTCCGGCCCTTATGTCAAGCAGATCGTGGATGCTGTTCAGGACGATTCGTTCCTCGTCATCTATCACAACTGCGGCAACAGCACCATCCAGATGATCGATTCCATTCTGGAAACCGGCTCCGCCGCTTATCATTTCGGCAACGCCATTGATATGGCCGAAATGATGACCCATATTCCGGCCGGCACGGTGGCTATGGGCAACGTGGACCCCGCCGGGGAGTTCCGGAACGGCACGCCGGAATCCATTCGTGCCGCCACGCTTGGCGTGATGGACGCATGCTGCAAGTATCCCAACTTTGTGATCTCCTCCGGCTGCGATATCCCGCCGCTCTCCCGCTGGGAAAACATCGACGCGTTTTTCGCCGCCGTGAATGAATTTTACGCCGGTACTGCCGCAGGCCGCGGCTGAACCGGGCCTTAAAACAAGGATGTGATGAAATGGATTACTCCGCACTGGCCGAGCAGGTGCGCGGGTTGGGCGCCTATAAGGCAGGCGTGGTCGATTTGCAGGATGTCCGCTTCGACCGCGCGTTCCGCGCAATGTGCGAAACGAACGCCTGCGGCAACTACGGAAAATGCTGGATGTGCCCGCCGGACGCCGGGGATATCGATGCGCTGATGAACGAAGCCCAAAGCTACCAAAAAGCGCTTGTATACCAAACGGTGGGGAAGCTGGAGGACAGCTATGATTTTGAGGGCATGATGGAGGCGGCGCGGCTGCACAACGAGCTTTCGCGGGCACTTGCCAAATGGTTCGCCACGCTGCCTTTCGCCAAAAAGCTGCATCTGGGTGCGGGCGGCTGCCACATGTGTGGGGTGTGCGCCAAACGCACGAATGAACCCTGCCGGCATCCGGAGCTTGCGATGCCCTCTCTGGAGACTTACGGCATCAACGTCTCAGAGCTTGCCGCCTCCAGCGGCATGAAGTACATCAACGGGCAGAACACCGTAACTTATTTCGGCGCGCTGCTGTTCTGCGAGGCATGAGCGCCGGCGGGCGGCAGTCAACTGTGGGAGGGAACGCTTTGGCAAAAGTGAGCGTCAACGGAACACACCTTGAAGCGCAGATGGGTGCGCTGCTGAGCAGCGTCATTCTGCCGCACCATGCACTGGAAATGCCCTGCGCCGGATACGGCCGCTGCGGCAAGTGCCGCGTCGTCGCCCACGGCGCGCTGAGCGCCCTTTCAGACGCAGAGCGGGAACACCTTTCCCCGCAGGATATCTCCCGGGGCGTGCGTCTGGCCTGCTGTGCCCGTGTGGAGGGCGACTGTACGGTAACGCTTGAGGGTGCTGCCGCCAGCCAGATCCGTTTGGCCGGCGAGATGCCGGATTTTGTGCATGACCCAATCTTTTCCGTCTGCGGAGCCGCAGTGGATATCGGCACGACTACGCTGGCGTCCTGCCTGTACGGGCCGGACGGTACGCTGCTGGCCCAGGCCAGCGCGCCGAATCCGCAGGCGGGCTGGGGCGCCGACGTCATCTCCCGCATCGAGGCCGCACTGCACGGCAGCGGCGATGCGCTGGCCGCCTCCGTGCGCGCCGGTGTGCGGGCACTGGTGTTGGAAATGGCCGCTTCAGCGCATATCTCCGCTGAAGCAGTGGACGCGCTGGTCATCACAGGGAACACCGCGATGCTGTACCTGCTCACGCAGACAGACCCGGACTGTCTTTCCCATGCCCCGTTCGCCGCTTCCCGCCTGTTTGGAGAAACGCTTGCGGCTGGGGAGCTTGGCCTGCCCTGCCCCCATGCGCAGGTATATCTGCCCCGCTGTATGTCCGCTTTTGTGGGTGCGGACATCACCACGGCGTTGCTGGCCAGCGGCATCTGCTCCAAGCCGGACACCCGCATGCTGGTGGATATTGGAACCAACGGCGAGATCGCTCTTTGGCATCGCGGGCAGCTTTCCTGCTGCTCCACGGCCGCCGGGCCCGCCTTTGAGGGGGCCGGGCTTTCCATGGGGATGGCCGGAAAGACGGGCGCAGTGGATCACGTCCGCGTACAGGACGGCGCACTGCAGGCCCACGTCATTGGGGGCGGCGCGCCGAAAGGGATCTGCGGCAGCGGCGTCATCGACGCGCTTGCCTGCCTGCTGGAGCTGGAGCAGCTGGACGAAACCGGGCTTCTGGAGCAGGACCCTGCGCCCGTTGCTCCGCCTGTATGCCTGACGCAGAAAGACGTCCGCATGGTACAGCTTGCCAAAAGCGCCATCTGCGCCGGGCTTAGCACGCTGCTGCGCGTGGAAGGGCTTTGCGGGGCGGACGCCGCCGAGCTGGCCGTCGCGGGCGGCTTCGGCAGCTATCTGGATGTAGACAGCGCGGGCCGCATCGGCCTTCTGCCCGAAGAACTCGTTCCCCGTGTGCGCGTGCTGGGAAACGCGGCCTTGAGCGGCGCGGCCATGCTTTTGCTGAACAGGGGCTTTATCCCCCGCAGCGAGGCCCTGGCTGCCGGAGCGAGGACGGTGGACCTTTCCACCAGCGCGGAATTCATGAACGCCTATACCGAAGGTATGTTTTTCTGACGCTCCCAAAGGGGCTTGCAAAAAACGTGCCTGTCCTGTACACTGTAGCATATACAATTGCATATTGCGCCGCGCATTTCCGGGGAAGCGGGTGAAACTCCCGCGCGGTCCCGCCACCGTATTGGGCTTTGCCCTCAGCCGGGGTACCGGGCACGGCGCTGTTCTCACGATTTACGATGGATGGATCGTGCGCGTCTGTTTTGTCAAAAAAGCCGCGCTCCCGGTCCGGGAGGCGCGGCTTTTTATTTTTGCTTTCAGGAGGAATTGAAACATGTCTGCACAAAAGAAAAAAACGCTGATCATCGTCTGCGCCGCGGTCGTTCTTGTGGCCGCAATGCTGGCGGTATGGTTTGCCTTTGGCCCGAAGGGTACCGCCGGGCAGAAGGCCATCGGCGTAACCGTCGTATACGCCGACGCGACCACCGATGAATTCAGCTTCTCTACCGACGCGGAATTTCTGCGCCAGGCACTGGAGGAGCAGAAGCTTGTCGAAGGCGAAGAATCCCAATACGGTCTGTATGTAAAAACAGTCAACGGCGTGACGGCCGACGAGGCCAAAGAGGAGTGGTGGTGCTTCACGAAGGACGGCGAGGATGTGATGACCGGCGTTGACTCCACCCCGGTCGCGGACGGCGACCACTTTGAGATCACGCTGAAAACCGGCTACTGAGATGGGCAAGACGCGCAGCCTTGTTACCGCCGCGTTCCTCGCGGCGGTGCTGGTGGCTTCCAAATTCGCGCTGGACGGCCTGCCCAATATCGAGCTGGTGAGCCTGCTGGTCATCCTGTACACGCTGGAATATCCGCGGCTGGCCGTGCCCGCCGTTTATACCTATGTCTTTGTGTACGGCCTGCTCAACGGCTTTGGCATCTGGTGGTTCCCGCAGCTGTATATCTGGGCGGTGCTGATGCTGTTCGCCCGGCTGATGCGTCAAAACCGCTCTGTGCTGCTCTGGGCCCTGCTGAGCGGGCTGTTTGGTCTTTGCTACGGCGCGCTGTACGCTGTTTCCTACGCGGTGATGAACGGCGGCATTGCCGCGGGCGTTGCCTGGTGGGTAACAGGCATCCCATTCGACCTGCTGCACGGCGCGGGCAATTTTGTTGTGGCGCTGCTGCTTTATAAACCGCTGCGCTATTGCCTGCAGCGTACAAAGCAGCTTGGGCCGCAGGCATAAACTGTATTATATAAAAAGCAGACGGAGCTTTCAGCTCCGTCTGCTTTTTGTTCCTTCCGTCAGTCCTTCCGGGAGACCAGTATTTTTTCCCGGTATTCCCGCGGCAGCATCCCCGCCACACGTTTGAACACCTTTGTGAAATAACTCTGATCCTCATACCCCACAGCCAGGGAAATATCCGTCATGCGCAGCTCGCGGCGGCGCAAAAGTTCCTTCGCCTTGTTCACACGCACGCGGTTGAGGTACTCGTTGAATGTCACGCCCGTCTCCTGCTTGAAAATGCGGCTCAGGTAAGCCGGAGAAAGATACACCATCCGGGCGGTGTCCTCCAGCGTGATGCGCTCTTTGTAATTGGCGCTGATGTACTGTGTACACCGGTGGATGATGTTGGCGTGCTTGGCGTCCGAAAAGCGGAACAGGTCGTCCATAAAGTGGTTCACCACGCCTGCAAGCCACAGGCAGAGCGAATCAATGGTGGTGAATGCGCCGATCCTGTAACGGTATTCATGACTCAGCCGCATCGTGTGCTCTGCGTCCGCGCCGTTCTCGATGGCTGTCCGGGAAATCAGCACCAGCAGCTCATACAGACGGGATTTCACAAGCTCCATATCCCCGCCGTCCACGAACAGGATCGCGCCCAGCAGCTCGTTCAAAAGACGGCGCGCGCCGTCGCGGTCCTTCCGGGCCACGCACTGCAGCAACACATGCTCCTTTTCAAACGGATAGGGCGGCGGCGCTTCCTCTTGCTTAAGCTCCAGGATATAGGAAGTGATCTGCCCCTGCAGCTCCTCTGAATGGCCCGACTCCATCATTCTGTTTTCCGCCGAAACATTGTTCATAAACCCAACGGCCATGAACAAAAGCACCGAAAGCTGCGTCACCCGTTCTGTCGGCACAAAGGGAATATTCTCCAGCACCTGCACCGCGGCCTGTTTCTGTGCCTCTGTGAGGCGGACATTTTCCGTCAGCTCGCAGGCGATAAAATCCTGTTTTTCTACCATAATGAACGGGCCGACCGTGATTTTCGCCTCGGCGCCGCCCTCGCCCAGAATCGGAGAGACAAAGCATGTGAGCCCCATCGGACAAAAATAGATATACTTGCCGCCGAAGCGCTCGGCCTCCGTCATACCGTAGATATGCGCCTGCACGCACCGGTCATGGGAGGCGCCTGCGGCGGCGCACATGCCGCAGCTCTCGCAGCCGTACCCGTATTCATCAAAAGCCCTGCCGGTTTTGTCGGACAGCGTGCAGCCCAGACCTGTGGATTGGGAAAAGGCCTTTGCACATTCCCGCGCCAGCCTGCGGTCGAATTGCTCGTATTCCATCTGCGTTCCCGCCTTTCCCCGTGCGCTGCTTTTCTCTCCTTTATCATACAATTTTTCGTTTGGAACATCAATAACATTAAAGCAAAAAAATCCCAAAGGCAGCATTTACCGGCTGCGCCGCATCCGCTTTATACGGTATGAGCCGCCGTTTTACCATTCACCGGCAACCTCTACTGCAATCTTGTGCCACTGCGCCAGCCGCTCGGGATGGTACTGCACCGTGCTGACATCTTTCAAAATCAGCTCGCAGGTACATCCGTTCTCCTTTGCCGCGCGGCAGGTCTCCTGCAATTCCCTGCGCACAAGCTCCGGGTCAAAGGAAGCAGCCGCCAGATAGGCCGGGTTCGGCTTGCGGGAGATGACATAGTCGCCGTGGATATGCTCTGCTCCCGCTCTGATATCCGCCCAGGGGCTCATGGAGATCTTGCGTACGTTTTTGATCTTGCGGATGTAATCGATCCGGTTGTGCAGCGGCTCACAGCAGCCGTAATAGACCAGGCCGAACTGCTCCAGCAGCGGCTTGACATATTCGACCTCATACTCTTCAAACATCTGGGGCGAGACAGACCCCAGCATCTGCGCCAAGCCAAATGTCCATACATCTCCCGGCCGAACGTTTTTTTCTTTGTCCTGCGGCAGCTCATCTGTATACGCGCCCGTACAATGTACCGTCGGCTCATATGCGTCGAACAGCTGCTTTTCCGTCAGCTGGTCGATCAGGCTCTGGCAAATGTCCGCCATGCGTCTGGCCGCCTTGTGCAGCAGCTCCGGCTCATCCGCAAAAAAGAAGAAAAAGTTATCTGTCCCGATCGCCTCCACAAGGTCGTCCCAGATACCGCAGTGGAACATGCGCACGCCTGTCAGGCGCACCGGCAGTATCCCCGACACCATTTCGCTGACCTTTTCCCAGCGCTTTTTGTCCTTCGCCTCGTCCACGCGGATGTCCGGGAATTTCAAATTTTCAAGGTCGCTTTCGCTGCTCAGCTGACTGACATACGAGTGGCTCACCACATCATTTTTTTCGTCAGCGGCCAACGTCACTTCCCGGCGCACAACGCCGTGGTGGTACCCCTCGATGGTTTTGGGCAGTTCCAGATACGGCTCGAATACTTTGTCCGCGGGAAAATATTTTGCCTGGTACAGCTGTTTGCGCAAAGCATCCTCCACAATACGGGCGTCCGCATCCCTGCACCGGAGCTTCAAGTCCCCGTCCACATCCAGCTCATGCCAGGGCAGCTGGTCCATCATGATCAGAGGGCGGCATTCGCGCAGCCCGTTCAATGCCTTCCACAGAGCGCGCCGCTCTTCATTTACGGGCGCAAACGCGACCTCCCGGTATTCTTTTGCCAGTTGTGTAAGAATTTGTTGATCCGCATTCATGCTTTCCGCTCCTTTCGCCGTGCCCTTCGGCACGGGCTTCTTTCACAGGACATCCTTGCTTCCCCGTCTGTCTCTGCCTCAAAGCTCCAGCTTCATCAGTCGTGCAATTGCAAGAATATAGATGCGCAGCGCTTTGTACAGTTGCGCCATTTCCATGGCCTCGTCCGCACCGTGGGGGGCGCCCGCCCAAACAGGGCGGGGCTGGTCCGTCTCGCCGGGACCGTAGCTGATCGCATTTGCAAACCGGCGCGCATAGGTTCCGCCGCCCATCGCAAAAGGCGCGTCGCTGCGGTTCGCCAGCTCGTTATAGGTATTTGTCAGCGTGCGGATCTCCGGAGAATTTGGGTCGATGCAGAACGGAGCGCGCATGGCGCCCGGCTCAAAGCTGCCGCCTGCGTTTTCCGCCAACGCGCACAACGCCGCGCGTAGCCTTTCGCCGTCCATGGCGGCCGGGTAACGGATATCTACGCTTTGACGCAGGCGGCCCTGCTCAAGACGTACCATCCCGCCCACACATGTGAGAGGGCCGAATACATCGTCGCGGGCCGCTACGCCCAGCGCACTGCCGTCTGTATCCGCGTGCAGCGTGCGCAGCATCCGAAGTGCCCGCTCCTCCTGCGGCGTGCACAGACCGTTGTCCAGCAAATAACCCACCACCAGCCCGATGGCATTGACAGACCCCTGCGGCCCGGCCACATGCCCGCCTTTTCCCCGCGCTTCAATTCGCACACAGCCGTTTTCAGCCCGTATTGTTATGTTTTCCGTATCCGGCAGGCGGGTCTTTTCTGTCCGCACCAGCGCATAGGCGCGGTCCGGCACCACGTTTTTTGCCTCGCCGCCAAAAAATTCCCTCAAGCAGCCGTTCAGCGGCGCGCTTACCAGCCAGCCGCTGTATCCCCCCTTTTCCGCATATCCCACCGGGAAACGCGCGTCGGGAGAAAAGCAAAATGCGGGCTGCGGATAATGGGCAAGGTAGTAGTCTACATCCTGCATGCCCGTTTCCTCATTTGTGCCGAACAAAACGTGCAGCGTATAGGGCAGTTTCACGCCTTGTTCCTTAAAAAATTTTGCGGCATACAGTGTGATGACGGCCGGCCCCTTATCGTCGGCTGTGCCGCGCCCCACCGCGAATCCGTCCCGCAGCGTCATGCAGAACGGGTCGCCTGTCCATCCGCTGCCCTCGGGTACCACGTCCAGATGTGTGATGAGCGCGATCTGTTTTTCGCTTTTGCCCGGCAAGTCGGCATACCCCACATAGCCCTCGCAGTTCCGCGTGGAAAGGCCCATACCCGAAGCAATTTCCAGAGCGGCCTCCAGCGCGCGCTTCGGCCCCGTGCCGAAAGGCGCGCCCGGCGCTGGCTCTCCCTGTACGCTTTTAATGTCCACCAGCGTTTTCATATCTCGCAGGATGCCCTCATGGCTGCGCTTCACAAATGCGTCGATCTGCCGGAGCAGCCGTTTTTCATTTTCGTCCATACCGGTTCTCCTTTTTTGCGCGCTGCTCAGCGCACAGGCAGTTCCCGTGCAAACAGAGCGCACATGTCCTGCGCGTCCTCCATACAGGCGGCGTCATACCACACCACTGTTTTCTGGCTCTTCAGCAGGTCCATGTTCGACTCGATCTCGGCTCGTGTCAGACGCAGCACCGGGATCACCCGGGTCAGTTTCTCCCGGCTGCGCTTCCACACCTCCACCGCACGGTCGGTGTTCGGGTCCGAGGAAAGCTCCATCAGCCGGATATTCGGCAACGATGCGACAGAGGCCAGGCATCGTTCGCTGAGGGCATGCATGTGGATAAACACCTCGTCGAATTTGCGGAAAATGCGCTCCGTGCGCGGCCGGCCGAACTCCTCGAACTGCTCCAGAGAGATCATTGTGGTCGTATCCTCGGACACATGCCCCAGGCCGCGGCCGGGCAGCCATTCGCCAAAGCCCGTCACCACGCCGCCGTATACGTCTCCTGCCGCCTCCATCTGTTTTTCATAGTTCCATACAAGCGCGTCCGCGCAGTAATCCAGCAGCGCCTTCAGGTCCTCCGGCTCTTCATAGAAATCGTAGAAAAAGTCGTTGCCGCGCAGCGTGTTTGCCATCTCCAGCGCGCCGGACGCGCCGCGCACCATGGGCAGAAAATAATCGCTGTACTTCTCGCGCAGATATGCGATACCGCCGTTCACCATCCGGAATACCGGGTTGTTTTCATCCATTGCCAGCTTTTCCAGTTCTCCGGGCGCATCCAGCATCGCGTAATGCCAGCTCGTATCGCTCTCGTAGTCCACCCGGCCGCCCAGAAAGGCCGTGTGTTCGGCAATGCCGTACCACGGCCCTTCCGCGGGCACCGTATCATCCGCAAGCTCCGCCCGCTGCGCCAGACGTTCGATGGTACACTGGGCGCGGGCGTCCAGATATTTGTACACATCGTCCGGAAATGTGTAGTCCGTAAGCGACAGCGCAGGCGAGGGCAGCGTGGCGATGTTTTTCACTTTCAGCAGCGCGCAGCCCACGGCCTTCGTATCATAAAAAGCACGCGTTTTCGCAATGCAGTTTTCAACCTTTGCCTTATCCATTTTCATTGTCGTTCCCTCCGTTTCGGCCGCTCAACCCGCGGACTGAGCGATTTTCCAGCAGAATTCATGCCGGCCGCCGTCCAGCACGGCGCCGTTTTCCGGCGCCTGCACACCGGCGGGCAGCCGCAGACGTGCGGTCGTTCCAAACGGCACCCCGGCGGTAAACGTCACCGTGTCCCCGTCCTTTTTCCAACCTGCAAAAATAGTGCCGTGCGGGCTTTCCACACTGCACGAAAGCGTGTCGATGGCCAAATCCAGCGCGGGCGCCAGCAGGAAGCTGCGGTATGCGGGAATGTCCCCATCGGGGCGGATGCCCGCAAAATAGCGGTAAAACACCGCCGATACATCCGAAAACATGTAATGGTTGTGCGAGCCGCCCAGGTTCCAGCACTCCGCCAGCGTCGTGCAGCCGTGATCCACCCAGTACAGATAGCCGGGGTAGTCCTCCCGCGTGAGCATCTTGTAGATCACGTCCGTGCGCCCGTATTCGCCCAGCATGTTCAGCACATATTTCGAGCCGAGAATGCCATAATCAATGTGCCAGCCGTTTTGCGCGATGCGCTCTGCCAGGCGCTCCATCAGCCGCGCCTCCTCCTGCGGCTTCAGCAGATGATGGAAAGCCACACAGCCGTCCGAGGTCTGGCATGCTCCCGCCACCTCGCCGGTATCCGCATCCACAAAATTGCGCAGCAGCGCCGCACGGATCTCCTCGCTCCTGGCAAGATACGGGTCGTCAAGGCCCAGCACACGGCTCATTTTGGAAAGCATCCTGGCGCTGCGGTAATAGCAGGCGGTATCCGTCAGGGCCACAGGCGCTTTGAACGTGCTCATGTTGACAGAGATTGCCGGGCCGTCGAAGGGTGCGCACCAGTCTCCGATGCCGTAGTTCACGATGCCGTCCACAGCCATGCTGGACATAAAATCAAAATGGCGGCAAATGAAAGGATAATACCGCGCCAGAATGGCTGCGTCTCCCGTCTGTTCGTACAGCGCCCAGGGCAGCGTCGTCAATACCATCGACCAGTCCGGCCCATTGCCCCAGTTATAGCCCCAGCCCGTTGACGGACATACGCAGGGAATGGAACCGTTGGGTCTCTGGCTTTGGCAAAGGTCGTCCAGCCATTTTTCCAGAAACAGGAATGCGTCATAATTCAGCAGGAGCTGATCGTGCACGGTACCCGCGTCTCCCGTCCAGGCATTCTTTTCCCGGTGGGGGCAGTCTGTGGGCACGCCCTGGCAGTTGGAGATGCTGGACCAATGGCATAGGCGCTGAATCGTCATCAGCGTATCGTCCGAACATTCAAAATGTCCGGTGCGCTCGAAAGACGTGTGCATCACAAGGCCCATGATGCACGGTCCCGGCAGCTCTTCCGGCAGCCCCTCGGCCTCCACATAGCGAAAGCCGTGATATACGAACTGCGGCGTCCATTCCTCCGGCCCGTCGCTCTTTTTGATATATTTGTCCGTCTGGAATTCCCCGGTGCGCACAAAGCCGCTGATGTGCTTCTGTTCCACATGCTGTCCGTCCCCGGTCAGGTCCTCGCAGTAGCGCAGCACAATCTCGCTGCCTGCGGGGCCATAGGCCGTCAGGCGCACCTTGCCTGCAAAATTCTGGCCCAGGTCGAAGATCCAGCGCCCCTCCTGCGTGCGGTATGCGTTCACGGGCGCAAGCTCCTGCATCACGCGTATAGGCTGCATCTCAGCCGCGCGCAGCACGCCGCCGGCGCCGCGCACCAACTCGGCGTCCTGCCAGCCGTCTGCGCCGTACGTGCTCTCGCTCCATCCCGGCAGCTCCAGCCGCGCGTCGTACCACTCGCCATTGCGGATGGAATTGAACGTGATGGGCCCGGGCGAGGTTTTCCAGCCTGTATCGCTGCAGATGCAGTCCTGTGTACCGTCGGCGTATGTGATATACAGCTCACACAGCAGCTTGGGCACCGCACGCCAGCTTGCCTGACGGATGTTCCACGCGTCCTCGGTGAAACAGTTGTACCAGCCGTTGCCCAGCGCCACGCCCAGCGTAGCCGGGCCTGCCGCCGGCAGGTGCTCCGTTACATCATACACGCGGTAATACGACAGCGCGTCGTATTTGGTGAACGCAGGCTCCAGCAGATTTTCAGAAACCTTTTTCCCCTCTATGAACGCCTCGTGGTACCCCAGCCCGCAGATATACAGCCGCGCGCTGCGCACCTCGCCCCGCAGCGGGAACGTGCGGCGCAGATAGGGCGCGCCTGTGTCCGTTTTGTCCATTTTCAGAAACGGCGCCGTGATCCAGCGTGCGCGCCAGGCCTCGTTCAGCTTGCCCGTCTCGAAAAAGGCCGGACGGCTGACGGCCGCTTCTCCGGCACGGTTCCACGCCGTCACACACCAATAATACCGGGTGCGTGGCTGCAGCGGCGGGCCGGCATAGGCCACGCTCACATTCTCATCACCCGCGGTCTGGCCGGAATCCCACACGTCTCCCTGCCCCGCCTGTGCGCGCCGCGCGTCTGTGGACACTGTGATGCGGTACGCCGTCTGGGCGTCGCCCCGCGTGTCCGAGCGCATTTTCCAGCCGAAGCGTGGCGTACGGTCCAGCCCCAGCGGATTTTCCTGATGATTGCAGGTGCACTGTACGATTTTAAAGCATCCCATAAAAAGCCATCCTTTTCTGTGGGCGCGCGGCCCTTTTTTATTTTCCGTACCGGCCCAGTTTGTGGGCAGTCTGATACATGGCGATCACGTTTTCCACGGGCGTGTTGTCCTGCAGATAATGCGTGGGCGCAAGGCAGTAGCCGTGGTGCGGCATCATCGTCTCCAGCGTCTCCGCCACGTTCTGTACCACCGCTTCGGGCGTCATCACGGCCAGCTTTGCCGTAGAAATGCACCCGTGGAACGCCAGCCTGCCGCCGTATTTCCGTGCAAGACAGGCGGGGTCCATGTCCGCGGCTTCCGGCTGCAGCGTATCGACCGCCCGGATGCCCATTTCGATGAAATCCTCAAACGCCCAGCTGGAGCTGCCGCAGCAGTGGATCATCACCGGCTTGCCGTAGCTGGAGGCCAGGTCGATGAGCGGCTGGTGGCGCGGGCGGATCTGGGCACGGAACATATCCAGACTGATGAGCGGCGCGCGCTGCGTGCCCAGGTCTTCGCCTGTCCAGATAAAATCAACATAGTCCCTGCATTTGTCCAGCGCGCGTTCGAACATGGCAAGCTCGGCCTTCATGCGCCGGTCCAGCAGCGTCATCACGCTTTCGGTCTCCAGCGCGAGGTCCATGTAAATGTTCTCCATACCGCGGATCATGCCGGTGTTGTTCATCACGTCCGAAATGCCGGGATGTCCAAAGTAGACGGCCTTGTGTCCATACGCTTTGCACTTTTCCAGCAGGCCGTCGTAGTCGAAATCATCCGGGTCCGGCACGGGCCAGTTTGCGATGATCTCGTCGTCGGCTTCCGCCAGCGGAAAATCACAGTAGTCCCAGTAGCCGCCGTCCTCGTTCGCCACCCAGCGCGTGACGGCTCCGGTGAGCGGGTGGACATGGCGCTCCGGCCCCGGCGCCGTGAACAGAGGCTTTCCGGTATAGGCGGGCATCAGGCCCTTAAAATCCACGCCCAGCGCATCATTCACGCTGTCCTTGTCCGCCGGTACGCCCAAAGCCGCCGCAACGCGCTTTTGGATGCCCGGGTTTGCAAAGTATCCGATGGGCACACGGTCTGCTTTTTCATGGTTGAATGTACGCAGCACTCGTTCCTTGGAGGTCAGTGTCCCGTTGTAGATCTGAATCATTTTCTCTCGCCCTTTTCCCGTATGATTTTATGCACCGTAATCAGTGACAGATTTCCCGTTTTTCTGTGAAAATTCAATCGCGATAGTAAGGGCCGCCACGTCTCCGATGGAATCGCCCAACTGCGCGGGAACAACACGGCATACCGCCGCGCTCTGCGCCAGCGCTTCCCGGGCAATCACCGCCTCCATGCCCGGCCGGAACAGCGCCTCCGCCCTTGCAAAAATGCTGCCGATGACGATCCGTTCCGGGTTGAACAGATCGATGAGAATGGACAAGCCCATGCCAAGATACGCCGCGCTTTCCTTCACGATGGCCTGCGCCGTCCCGTCGCCCGCCTGCGCGGCCGTGCAGATGTCCTTTGCCGTCACTGCCTCCGCCTCGCGCGGCGCGGGCCAGAATCCCGCGTCCCCGCCTTCCGCACGCAGCTGCCGCAGCCGCTGCGCGCCCAGCCGGCGCAGGCCTCCGCCGCTGCAGAAACCCTCGAAGCTGCCGCGCTTGCCGTAGCCCTCCGGGCCGTCCGCCGCGAGCCGCAGATGTCCCGCCTCGCCCGCCATACCGTTCGTGCCCTCGTAGAGCCGCCCGTCCAAAATCAGCCCCGCGCCCAGCCCTGTGCCAAACGTGAGGAACACCATATTCCTTGTTCCGCGCCCCGCGCCGAACCGCCACTCCGCAATGGCGCAGGCATTCGCGTCGTTCTGCAAATATGCCGGGCACCCATACCGCTCCGACAACAGCGCGCAGATGGGCACCTCGTCCCACAGCGGCAGGTTCGGCGGAGCCTGAATCACCCCGCGCCGCGTGTCCAGCGGGCCCCCGCAGCTCACACCCACGGCCGCCGGCGCCGCGCCGCCGTTGTACTCGCGCAGCAGCGCGTCTATCGCCTCATAAAAACGGGGCAGAAATTCGTCCGGATGTGCGTCTTTGCCCGAAGGGAACGCGATGCGCCGCAGAATCTTTCCGTCCGCGTGCCCTGCCACCACCGCGCATTTCGTTCCTCCCATGTCGATGCCGATATACAGCTGTTCCATTCTGCTTTTCCTCCTGCGGCCGGGAAGGCCTGCTCCGCCATCCTCCATCCCCCCAAGCCGTGCATTTTGCAAATGTCACACACGCCCTTTACGCCCTGCGGTACTTGCGCGCCGCGTTCAGCATCACGGTCAGGCTGCGCGGGTTCACGTCCGGCTGGATGTTGTGCGCCGCGGCAAAGATATAGCCTCCGTCCCGGTTCAGGATTTCGATGGTCTCATGTACTGCTTCTTCGATCTGGCTCTCGCTGGCGAACGGCAGCAGCTCCTGTGTGTCGATGCCGCCGTGAAAGACGATCTTTTCCCCGTAGGCAGCTTTCAGCCCGCGCGGCTGCATGTCCGCCGCTTTGGGCTGGATCGGGTTCAGGATCTCAACGCCGCAGTCCACCAGGTCGTCGATCAGCCTGTATACGCTTCCGCAGGAATGGTGCAGGTATTTCGCCTTTGTAAAACGCTTGGTATAGGCGATGCGCTCCTTGAAATACGGCTTTACCAGCTCCCGGAACATGTCCGGCGAAACGAACGGCGCGTTCTGTGTTGCAAAATCGTCCCCGCTGGACGTGTAGTGGATGTACGGCCCCACTGCCGTGTAATACCGCTGGATGACCTTCTTCTGGTATTCCAGCACACGTTCAAAAAAGCGGTGTATCCATTCCTCGTCCAGCGCCATACGGTACAGAAAATCCTCAAAGCCGCACATCCAGCACCCCAGCTCAAAGATCCCGTAAACCGGGTGCTCCGCACAGATGACATAGTCCGTGGTCTCGTACAACTCCTTTGCACGCGCCGCGTGCGCCGCGATCTGCCTTTCATCAATGGAGTCCGGGTCCGGGAACCGGTAGGCGTTCAGCTCTTCCAGCGTCGCGCCTTTCAGCGGCGTGTTCACGCTCTCCCAGTACAGCCCGGTAAACCGCCGGCGGATGCCCCATTCGTCGATGTACTCCGTTTCCGATATCGTCTGAAAATGTGAGTCCCGCGGGGTAAATATTTCACCGATCGAGCGCGTGTCAATATCAAAATACTTCAAAAGACGCTCGTCCAGGCGCCGCGTTTTTCCAAACGGCAGGTCCCCGCCCTGTTTTTTCCCAAACCCTAAAAATTCCAGCAGCTTGTTCTCGCTCTCCCCCTCCATCGAAGACAGCGGGTTGCCCCCGAAATCTATGATCAGGTTCTCCGGTTTTTCATGGCGCATCGTGCGCGCAAAATCTTCTCTGCGTCCCATTTCCTTCAGGCCTCTTTCCTGTATGCTCCAATGGCTTCCAGCAAGGCACGGATATTTTCCAGCGGGAAGCCGTTGTCCGTCTCCACATAAAAATATGCGCCGCCGTTCATAACGTCAAACGCCTTTGCCGCCGCATGCACGGCGCGCGTCACATCCGCGGGCGTGCCGTGCGTCATCACATTCGCGCGGTCGACGTGTATCGCGCAGGCCAGCCCAAGCCTGCGCAGCCGCGCAGCCAGCTCCTCCATATCATAGGCTGTCAGCTGCGGCCAGACCGCGTTCACGCCGATCTCCCGCAGGTCCTCCAGAATGGGCGCCGCGTACCCGCAGGTATGGAAAAACACGGCTTTTCCCTGTTCTCTGGCGAATTGGACCAAACGGCGGTAGCGCGGCTTGAAAAACGAACGCCAGACCTCCGGCGAAAACAGCATCGCCCGCGCCGTGCCGAAATCGTCCCCGAACTGCACCGCGTCCACGCCTGCCGCGCACATCAGGCGCAGCTCCTCCAGCTCATATTCCACCAGCATATCGGCCAGACGGTTGATCTCGCGTTCATTGTCGTACACGTCCATCAGCACGTCTTCAAACGGACGCAATGCATGCATCCGTTCAAAAAAGCCGAACCATCCGTCTTTTGCATACCGCGTTTCACGCACGCGGGCGATGCGCTTTGCGTAAGAGGCGAACGCCGCATCCTCCGCCAGCGCGTGGGGCGGACAGCGGAAGCCTTCCAGCGCGCGCCAGTCCGCCAGCGGCTGCCGGTACGGATGGCCCGTCATGGCAAAAATGCGCGATTCCCACGTAACGCCCCAGGCGTCTGTTTTGTACTCATGATAGCTTCCGTCCGGGCCGCAGGCCTCTGCCGGCGGCCGCGGAATGGGCATGTCCGAAAAATCCTCAAAATCGCCGGGATGGGCTTTCAGCAGCCGCCGAAACGCTTCCCCGTGCTCGTACAGGCCCCGCCCGCACGGATGGTATTCCAGCGGCGCCTTGTCTACCGGCTCAAAGGCCAGCGCCGCCTCAACACGCTCTCTGCTCGTCATGCTGTCTCTCCTCCGGGTCTTTCCGGCCCTTTTACGCAAAACATCCCGCGCTGTCGAACGGTGTGTCCAGCTTTTCGATGATCCCCAGCCAGACGGCATACCGCCGGGCATCAAAAGCCGGGTAGCCCGTCACATAGTGGTTCGCCCCCCGCCGGCCGTCCTCCAGCGTCCACTCCATCACGATCAGGCGCTGTACGCCGGAATAGGTCTTCACCTTGCCCACACAGACATTTTCATTGGCGGGCGACACAGCCTCGCCCATACACAGCGCTTCCCGCGTCTCGCCGTCCCGCACGGTATACCGCACGGTGTGCGCTTCGTTGGAATCGTTGCACAAAAAGATTTTATGGCACCAGTTCTCCGGCTCGGCACAGACCATGCACACCGGCTGCTGCACGCGGCCGATGTAGTAAAACGCCAGCTTTTTGTGGAAATAGTAATCCACCACCGCATCCGAGATCTGCGGCCAGCAGTCCAGCATATTCCACCATATGATCCCCGTCCTGCGCCATTTTTTCAGGCGCGTCTGTTCAATGAAAAATTTCTTCGCCTCCGCCTGGCTGATCTGCGACAGCATGGCCAGCTGTTCCAGGCTTTCGCATTCCGTACCAAACATGTCCCGCACCTGGTCCACCATCAGCTGGTTGCGGTCGTACCCACGGTCCCGGATGCACAGCGTATACTCGGTGTTGTGGGCATCCCATGCGTCATTTTGGATGGGCCAAAGGTCCTTTTCCGGGATAAACTGCCGCATAGACGACACCGCCGGACAGCCGTGATACCCGATCTCGCTGATGAAATGCGCGCTGGAATGGCGGTAAAAGTCCCCCTTGAAATAGTCGCGCGGCCCCCAGTTGTGCTGCTCGGGCACATTCAAATCGCCCGACACTGTGAGCGGAATATATGGCGAGGACGGCAGAAAGAAGCGGAATGGGTCATGTGATGCCGCCACGCGCGGAAGCACCTCGCGGCTAAGGCGGTTGTTGCGCACATGCGGCAGATCGTACCCGAAGTTGTAGTACATCGCGTCCACTTCGTTGTCGCCGGACCAGAGCAGGATGCTGGGATGATTGCGCAGTTTGACGACTGCCGCAGCAGCCTCACGCTCGATGATCTTTGCAAATTCATCCGTCTGCGGGTAGATCGCACATGCCAGCGAAAAATCCTGCCAGACCAGGATGCCGCTCTCATCACAAATATCGTAAAACGCGTGGTCTTCGTAGACGTTCCCGCCCCAACACCGCACGATATTGCAGTTCGTCTCGCGGAACAGCGAAAGCGCCTGTTCATACCGCTGCGCGTCCCGGCTGTGGAACGCGTCCAGCGGCACCCAGTTCGCACCCTTGCAAAGGATCGGCACGCCGTTTGCCAGCACCTTGAATTCTCCGTCGTCACCCGGCACAAAATTCGTCTGTACTTCGAATGTACGGATCCCCAGGTTCAGTTCCCACACGTCCTGCACCTCTCCGTGGTGCAGCAGCTCCACCTGCGTGCGGTAAAGGCTGGCCGGGCCGTAGCCTCTGGGCCACCACAGCTTCGGCTCCGGCACCCAGAAGCTCAGTTCGTCAGAGCAGAACTTCGCGCGTACCGTTTCACAGAAAGAGCTTTCCGCACACGTGCCGCGCACCTGCACCGCAAACCCCTCCAGCATCGGGTCTTCCGCTGCAAAACGGAACTTCAGCAGTACCTGCGCACGTTCCCTGTCCGCGCGCAGCGTTGTCATGTACACTTCTTTAAAATATGTGTCCCGCTTTGGGCAGATGGAAACGCTCCGCCACAGTCCGGCGGACACAAAGCGCGGCGCGATATCCCAGCCGAACATATGGCCCGGCTTGCGCACACAGATCATCTCGTCCGTGTGCTCCCACCCCGGGCCGCGCACGCCCATGGGATAATCCATATTCCGGGCGGCGTTCACCGTGGAGCGGATGTGCACGGCGATCTCATTTTCACCCTCCCGCAGCGCTTCTGTGACGTCGAACCGGTATTCCAGCATCATATCGTCCGTCTCGCCCACTGCCGTCCCGTTCAGATACACCGTCGAAAAGGTGTCCACGCCGTCTAGGCACAGCACCGCGCCGCGATCCGCCAGCGCCTGCGGCGCAACGAACGTGCGCGTGTACCACCACTCGTAAAACTCATAGGGACGGAACGCATATAGGTTCGTTCCCCAAAATGGCTCCGGTGCTTTGCCCGCTGCGTATAGGTCAAGTTCCGCGTTCCCCGGTACGTTCGCCTCAATGTGCGTATAGGCCGGGTCTTCCTTCACCGCCTGCGCCGTCGTCTTTCCCGCATGCTCGGGCGCGTAATGCAGTTCCCATTTGCCGTCAAGCAGCAATTTCTCCATTTTATTGCTCCTTCCCGCGCCGCGCCCGGCTATGAGAGCGATAATTCAGCCGTCCGAAGGCGTCTGCGCGCCAATGTACTGGCCCGGCGTAACGCCCTCCAGCTCTTTGAATTTACGGATAAAGTAATAAGGATAGGTAAAACCGACCGCCTCGGACACCGCATTGATGCTCATGGAGCCGTCCGCCAAAAGCTCCTTGCTTCTCTGAATACGCTTATAGGTGATATACTCGGAAAAGCTGCGGTGGGAAGCCTCTTTCACGATGCGGCTGATGAGGTTTGCCGAAAGGGAAAGCTCTTCTGCAATTTTGCTCAGGCAGATATCATTTTGGCAGAAATTCTTTTCGATATATTCCAGGACCACTGTGTTGACGTTATTTTCCGGCTCGCGCGGGCGGTTGGTGATCTGTACGAGAATCTCGTGGACATAGCCCACAAATACCGTGTACACCTCGTCCAATGTCACGCACGCGTCAAAGCCATGCCGTGCGGGACGTTCTATGGGGATGGGCAGAGTCTCCAGCCGCAGGGAGATGTTTTCCTGCATCACGGCCAAATAGCGGTTGATCTCGCTGTCCTTGATGAGGTAATCACCACTGCGGAAATCCGCAAATATCTCGTCAATATGCCGCAGGCACGCCTCTCCCTTGCCCGCCATCAGATTGTTGATGATGTGCCGTTCGTGACGCACGGGGAAAGGATAGCCGGGCAGAGTCGTATCGATTTTTTCCCAAACGATCACCTGCTGGGGGAACAGATATTGGTAGCGGAAGGTCTCGCAGCATTCCCGGTAACCGTCGCGCAGCTGTTCCACTCCTGTTTTCACCTGGGACACCACGCAATAAGCTTTTTCCCCCGCCCGGAATGTGGCGCACATTTTTTCGCACTGGGTACGCACATGCTGGCGAAACTGAATGTCCCCGTAATGGCGGATGTTGCCGAAGATGATGGCTATGGTTTCGTCGGACATCTTGATGACGAGGAATTGGTAATCCTTCTCGTTTTCCGCGGACATTTTGATGCTTTGGTTCAAAAATTCCTCGGCGTCCGCATGAGATGCGATGCGGAACACTCCCACCACATGGTTTTTGCACTCCTGCATCGACCTGTCCCAAAACGTAGTATCGGCCGAACCGCCCGACTTCGCAAGAAAGTCCCTCAGATTCGATTTTTTAGCCACCTGCACCATCTTGCGAATGGGCAGAGTGGAATATATAACCGATACGATGGCCACGACCATCGTTACGCACAACGCGCCCAGAATCCAGGAGGAAAACCGCAGAAGGCCGGATTCCAGCGGCGGCACCGTGCTCTCAAACACAAATGTGAAGCCTAAAATGCTGGAATATGCCTCGGAACGGATCACGTCATCCTTCTGAGGCAGCTCGTTCTGTTTCACAAACAGATATTCCGAATCCCGATGGAAAACCACGTAGCCTTCCTTGTCGACGATATAAAAATTCTTATTCTGTTCCAGCTCAAAATCCCGCAGAATCATTGAATACAGCGAACGGGTGTTCACATTTACGCACAGGTAGACCGTGCCGTTCCGGCTGGCCGTCGGCACAACATAGCTGATGATGAGCGGCTGCTTGCGCAGATCCGACATTGCTGCTGTGGAATGAAGCAGATGCGGAGCCACTTGATATGGCTTCGCTGCGGAATCCTGCTCAAAAACCACTTTGTCGCCAAAATTTTCCAGTGGAGTGATGGAATATGGCATGGAGATAGAGCTGTACACCATTCCCTCTTCTTCATAATACAGATATGCCGAATGGACATACGGGTTCATCACACTGATGGAACCCAGCATGTCCAATATCTTTGTTTTGGCTTGCGGATCCTGCCGCTCCCCGGCCGAAAGATGGAACAGCTCCTGATTGTTGAAGGCTGTATCGTGTGCGATCTCTTTAACGTTCTGCATGTACAGCTCATATACGGACGCCATCTGGCTCGCCATGATCTCGTTGGATTCGGCCATGTTTTTCTGATAAGAGCTGCGTTCAGATAAATAAAAAAGCAGCATCGTGAGCATGGCAAAAACCACCAGCAGCACCGCAATGATCGTCAGCAGTTTTTTCCTGATCCTGTAAAGTGCAAACTCATTTTTATATTTTCTGAAAAAAGAATTCTTCATCCTCCACCGTATCCCTTTCCACATTCCCGCTTTTTCCGGCAGGCCAATGCCGGCGCCGCATGCCGCTGCTACGGCGCACGGCACTCCTGCCTGCAAAATTTCACTCTTTAATAGTATATGGGTTTACGGTCCTTGTCAAAAGTCCTTTCAGCCAGAGCGCAAAAACGACTCTCGCGCCCCGCAGCGCCGGTATTATTTCACACGGATGGAAAAACGGCGGTCAAAATTTGTCACGTCGTTGAAATAGAGGTTGAACCGGTCCTCCGACGCCGGCACGGCGCCAAAGAGCCCCTTGATCACGTCATTCACAGCAAACCCCGGCCCGACGGAAACCGTATCCTTTCCGTCAAACAATTCCAGTTCGCCCTTTGCGGCGACCAAAGAGCCTCCGGCATTCGCCGGAATGCGATATCCTTCGCCGCGGATAAGTACATTGGGCAGAATGCCGAACTCAAACCGGATGGTGGAGGCGGGGCAGCCCCAGGTCTGCACGCGGATATCAAAGCCGTCGTCCACCGGCGTGACGGTGGCTTTCACCTTCACTGAAAGATGACCGGACGTCCTGCGCCTGGAGTGATCCATCTCCCACCAGTCGTTCGTGCCCTGATATTCACCGAAGGGCTGATAATATTGGCCCGTGCCCTCATATTCCATCTCGTAACCGTCCCCGCAGGGACGGATATTCTCCATCAAGAGGTGGCGGCAGTTGAAAAAGCTGATGCCGCCCTTGATGTAAAAATCGATGCCACCCTTTTTCAGGAACAGAAACGCGGGTTGACGCTCCACCGCCCACAGGTTGAGGCCTCCTCGGGAAAGGCGCAAAAGGCCCGAGCCCTTCAGCAGCCGGTCCACCTCAAACAACTCCGGACCGGCGGGGGCGGGCAGGTTTTGAAAGGCCTCCGGAAACAGCATCAGGTCCTCTGCCGCAAGCGGAAAAGGCCGGCCGCAGCGGATACAGGCCTCAAGCTGCGCCGTACCTATGGCGCGCAGCGCCTCATCATGCAGTGCATGGCCGCACAACAGGTATTGGTAAGCATATTTTTCCGCGTAGGGTGCGGTGCCCTTGTCCTGCCGACGGGAGTTCTCGGTGAAGATAGAAAAATCCGTGTGATAAAAGACGGGCATCATTTCCAGATTGCGGCGCACATATTCCAGCAGCTCTGTTTTTCCCAGATCCTGCGCCAAAATCAGCAACGCGCGGTTGTTGATCTCGTTGTATCCGCCCGCTGAACGCTCGGCATATTCCCCGTCCTCATTGCAATCGATATGCTCGGCCAGATACTGATCGATGCGCGCCACATAGCGCTCGTCGGGCATAAGCGTATTGAGCAGTGCCAGCGCGGCCGAGATGACCCAGCGGTGGTTCGGAGTATGGAACCCTTCCTCCACCATGCCGTCGCCCATGCGGCGCAGCACAAGAAACAGCTTTTTCTGAAATGCTTTTTCCTCTGGTGTCTCGGCCTTTACCAGCTTGGCGGGCTTTGCCAGCGCCAGTGTGACAAACGCTGTGTCCGGCGCAGAGTGAAAATTGCAGGAATAATAGTCCATCGTGCCGTCGGGGTGCAGATGGTTCAGAAGATGCTGCACCAGGCCGTCGGCGCAGGCCAGTGCGCGGGGGTCTTTGTAATACCGGCTCTGAGGGCAGAAATACAGCGTCATCGGTTTTGCTGCGGCCGAGCCGCAGTTCTGCGCCACTACGCCGAAATCCTTGTTGTAGTATCCGCCGAAATCCGGGTCCTGCGGGTCGGTGATCTGGTACTTCTCCAGCATTTCAAATTCTTTTTCATATTCTGCAACGCTGCGCTGCAATAAATCCATTCTCATTACCTTCTTTATTTATATGTTGTGTTCCGCGTGGGCAACTCACAGCAGGCCCTGCGCGTCCCACACCAAAAGCTCCACCAGCATCATAAGCGCCAGATTCTGGCCATAACCTGTGGGCCGCAGAGGAACATTTTTATAATATTCCAGCGTATCCGCCACGATGGTACCGTAGGACACCTGCCCCACCAGGCCGTCGGGCCCGATATGAGCCCGCACCGCCTGTGCGGCGCGCAGCGCCGCATCTCTGCACGACGCAGGCAGCAGCCCCGCGCGAACACCTTTCAGCAGCCCGTAGGCGAAGCCCGAGGAGCCGGAAACCTCAAGATAAGAATCTTCCCGGTCCACCAGCGTGTGCCAAAGCCCATCCGGGGATTGATAGCGGCACAGAGCCGCCGCCTGTGCGCGGTAAGCATCCAGGATCAGGTCGCTCTCCCACTCCTCCAGCTCCAGCAGGCCCGGCAGCTCGGCCGCCGCGATGGTGAACCAGCAATTTCCACGCGCCCAAAATGCGCCTGCATAATTGTCCATGCGCTCAAACGACCAACCGTGGCACCACAGCCCTGTCTTTTTATCCGAGAGATAGTGTATGTGCAGCATAAACTGCTTTTTGCATTCTCCCGCGTACCGCTCGTCGCCCGTGATGGAAGCGATCTTCCCCATGAACAGCACCGCCATGAATACCGTGTCCGCCCAAAGCTGCTGGTTGTTGTCAGAGTCGATGGTGACATGCTGAAACCCGCCCATCTCGGTTTTTGGCAGGCCGTCCAGCAGCCACTCTGCACAGGACTCACAGTAGTCACGATACTCTTCCCTGCCTGTTTCCTCGTACAAAAAGCACAGTGTGAGCAGCGGCGCCATCGTGTTGATGTTGTGTACGATGGGTCTGTTCAGCTTGGTATCGAACCACTGTGTCAGATACTCCAAATACCGCCGTTCTCCGGTGAGCCTGTAGTATTTCCAGATGCCGTACAGCGCCACTCCCTGGGACCAATCCCAGATATCCATATCGAACAGGATGTTGTTGTCATTCTTTTCGTCGTTGATGATATTCTCCAGTATCTGCGTGCTCACCCGGTATAATTCCGTGCGGTCCATCTCCCTGTCACTTCCTTTCTCTCATTCAGCGCGGCAGCGTGTTGAGCGCGCGGTCCAGGTCCTCAATGAGCGTATCCGCGTCTTCCAGCCCCACCGAAATGCGCACCAGTCCCTGCGGGATTCCTTCAAACTGCAACATCTCCCGGTTCGGGTTCAGGCCCGGCGTGTTTACGACGCTTTCAAAGCCGCCCCAGCTCGGCCCCTCCTCAAAAACATCGAGGGATTTTACCATCACGTGGATGGCTTCGTTGTCTGCATCCGGCACGAAGCTCATCAGGCCGCTGTACCCTGTCATCTGTGTTTGAGCCAGCGTATGTCCTTCGTCTGTTTCCAGGCCCGGGTAGCACACGCTGCGCACGCGGGGATGTTCCTGCAGAAAACGCGCCACCTTATCTGCCGAGGCGCTGTGCCGCGCCATGCGCACCTCCAAAGTACGCAGGCTGCGGATGAGCAGCCATGCGGCAAACGGGTCCATGCACGCGCCCCAGGAAGCGCGCTGTCCGCCGCGAAGAGCGTCCATACGCTCTTCGCTGCCCAGCACCACGCCGCCCAGCACGTCGCTGTGGCCGCCGAGATATTTGGTCGCGGAATGGATGCTGTAATCGATTCCCAGTTCCAGCGGCTTCTGGTACAACGGCGTTGCCCAGGTATTGTCGATCACCGTTACCGCGCCGCAGGCGTGCGCCTGGGCTGCGATCTCGCGCAGCGGCAGCACCCGAAAAATATTGGACGATGGGGATTCCAGATAAAACACCCTGGTGTTCGGCCGCAGGCTGCGCTCGATCTCTTCCGGCGTAAAGCGCTCCAGATATGTTACCTCCACGCCATACTTTTTCATCTCTGTATCCAAAAAGCCGATGACGGGATGGTAGGCGCTGCGCAGAGCCAGCACATGGCCGCCCGAGTGCAGCAGTGAGGACAATGTGGCTGTGATGGCCGCCATGCCGGAGGCGAACACACGTGCTGCGGGCGCATGCTCCAGCGCAGCCAGCTTTTTTTCCAGGATCTCGATGGTGGGATTGTTGATGCGCGAGTAGCTGTACCCATGCTCCTCATGCTTGCGGGTGAACAGTGTGTTTTGGAACAACGGCGGCACGATGGCCCCCAGGTAACGGTCATAATCATCGCCCAAATGCGCGCAGATATCTGCCGGGCGGCATGGTTTTTTCATTGTAATCGCCTCTTGCTCCCCCGCATTGCCACGGGGGAATTTATTTTCTTATTTATTCTTGCTCTCGTAGATCTTATCCACATCGCGCATGTGCGCCAGCATGATCTGTGCTTTCTGCACCAGCTGCCGGGGCAGCTGCGCAGAAAGAAGGAACGCGTCCTCATGCGCATCGTCCGCCACTATGGGGAAGAATGCCCCCGGCTCCCCATCCATCAAACGAAGCAGCTCGTAAGTATTGTCTATTTCTGCACGCGCAAGCTCGTTGAGCCTGCTGATGCGCGCGTCGCCCTCAATGGGCCATTCTGTGCTGTATGCGGGCTGCTCGTCCGGCCTGGTGTGATCCAGCACGTCCTGGTAGCAGGCGGCATTGCTCAGCGTACGGGACAGACACAGCAGCACACGCACACGCCGGGCTGTGACCGCCAGCTTGCCCCGCACTGCGTCGTCATCGGTTTCAATGCTTTCAAACAGTACGGCGGCGCGTTCCAAAGCCGGCGTCATTTTAAGTACAGAAAGCCTCAGAATGCGCGTGGCCGTGAAACCCTTCACAAAATCCATGCCCTGGATATTCAAAAGGTCACGGGCCTGCTCTTCGGTCGTCGCCTGGAACAGGAACGGAGCGTAATATGCTGTTTCCTCTTCGGTGAGTGCGGCCGGTACCGGGACCAGAGGACGGTTGATGACGCGCTCCGCGATCAGCGGCATCCAGATAAAATTGTCAAAATGCAGGTCGGACATGATCCGCGCCGCGTCATCCAGTGCGCACCATGCATCCAGCAGCTTGGAGGCCTGCGCTTCGCCCACGATCTGTGCCGCCACATGCCGCAGCACATTCATCAGCTGTGCGGTATCCTGAGGCCGCATCTCGCGGTATGCGTCCAAAATGCGTATATACTCATTGAACTCCGAGCGGTGGATCACAGCCTTGATGTATTCGCTTTCAGAGCCGGCCGCCGCATGCAGCTTGCGAACGAAATCCACTGTCATGGGCAACGTCTGCATCGGACGCACATGCTCGATGAGGTCGCTGAGCATATGGTATACCGGCTTTTTTCCATGCATATCACGGCCCGTCACAAGCTGGCCCGGCTTCAGGCTGGTCCAAGCGGCGTCCATGGAAGCCTCCGGCGCCTTGTAGCCGAAGATATCGCTTGTGATATCAATGAGTGTTTCACGCCCCTGGGAGCGAGCGGCGTCGTACAGGACCTGCAGGAAACCAACAATCCGGTCCGCCATGCTCACCTTGCGGCAGGCCTCGGGCCCGTTGGGACCGTTGTACAAGCCCGTGGACCAGCACACGCCCGCGCCGCTGTCGTTGGTGATGATCTGGAAAAAGCCGATGTCCACCTCGGCGCACAGGCGCTGCATGGCTTCATAATACAGCCCGCGCACCTCTTCATTGTCAATACAGGGGGAGAAATACATGTCGCGGGAGCGGCGCGGATGGTCGCATCGCGGGCCGCGCCAGGCGGGGTGGTCCAGATACGCCTGTTCGGGCAGATAGAACGGGTCGATGACGACCACAGCCGCCTGCATGCCGTATTTTTTTACAATTTCGCTGCGCCTGCGCACAAGCTCCAGGTTTCTGCGCGCGTAGTCTGCATCCAAATAGGGCTCCAGTGCCCTTGGCACCACCAGCTTGAACAGGCAGGTCTGAAGCATTCCCCAGTTGGGGTAGGGGTCGCCCGGATGGGTCGACCACTCCTCAAAGCGCTTGGGCACATCCATTACGTACATGTGTGTCGCCCCTGCCTGCGCGGCCTGTACGGCTTCCCGCTCAAACGCCTGCAGGCTCTGGGGCTCGTAATTCCGTTCGTGGAAAAAATGCAGCATATATTTCTTTTCCATGCGTATCTCCCTCTTTCTTCCGTTGACGCCTTTGTTTCATTTTTAATGTTCCGGCTGCCCGGCCAATACATCCTCATAGCTGCCCCATGTTCCCGCGCGCTGCAGCACTGTCACAAAGTCCAGCTGGTTGCAGCGGTTGGGATAGGCGGAAAACAGCGTCTTACCGCGGTGATCCACACGGCTCCCATCGATCATACCGTAGGTACGGCCGTCGCTGACAAGGAATTTTGCATCCGTCTCGAACGCACCGTAGCTTGCGCGCCCCACCTCATAAGAGTATGTTGGGCGCAGATTTTTGTCCTCGATACACGCCCCGTCGTCGCATTGGATGCCGATGGTATACTCCAGCCCATCCGCCTTGAGCTGCACCGTCAGACTGCGTCCCATGCGGGTGTGAGCGGTACGCAGGGAATGGACGATTCCAAGCGCCCGGGCGCGCTGCGCCTCTATCTCCTGCTTCGTTTCGCCTGTTTCGGGAATCAACAGGGAAACATAGGAATAATACTCATCCGCGCCGTAGTACCGGCTCGTATAGCAGGAGAGCGCCGTCTCCTGTCGGTAGTTGCGGCGCTGTGCCTCCATGGAATATGAAACGCCTTCACCGGCAAATGCAATACACAGAGACTGCTGCGCGTGGGCGCGGAGTGCGGATTTGTAGCGGTGGAAATGCATCAGCCCCTCAGCCGTCTCCTCCTGCACACGGTACACGCCCGGCTCCACCGGAGAAATATGTTCCGCGTGGTACATCACGCCTGTCGTCATTTCCTGCGCTGCCCGGGGATGCACGGTGTCCACCACTACGAACGCATTTGCCGCTTTGAGATAAACGATGTGGCGGTCGGCGTCTGCATTGTGGAAATCGTCATACAGCCGCGTCTTAATGACCTCAGCGCCTGCAAACTGATGGAAGAACAGCTTTTCCGTACGCACAGGCAGATAATCGCCGATATTTTCAGCATATTCCAAAAAGCCGTTTTCCCGGAACATCCGCCCGTTGCGCATCACCAGACGGTTGTGGTAAAAGTCTGCACGGTAATGGCCGTTCGTGGTAAAGCTGTCCCGGTAGCCGCCGTCCCGCAGCAGCACCGCACCGCCCGAGCACAGCGCACAGATGGACTGCTCATCCGCGTGCCCATGATGCGGCTTTTCCGCATGGACGGGGATGGTATTCTGTAAGTAATCCCTTGTCAGTTTGCCGTAGGGCCCCACGTCCCTGTAATTGTACAGAAGATAGGTGGAATCCTCACGCCAGCCGTCGCGGAAAACAGCCTTCTTTCCCACCAGCTCGTCCAGCACCTCACAACTCAGAAGCCCCGGTTCTTCCGGCTGGATGCTGTCGTCCGCCCATACAAAAGCATTCGTCATGCCCCGTTCATACTGTACGCCGTTGTCCATGGTACGGTTTTTCACCATGTTGCGGAACTGGCGCTCAATGGCATATTTCAGCACACCGTCATTGTGCCGCTTTGCCATCAGCTCCATCGCACCCAAACTCAGGCACGTGGAAGTGCCCGAATCGAACCTTGTATCGCCGAATTCCGGCAGCCCGCCCGACGGCAGAAGCATCGCCGTATAGTAATGGCAGTAATAGCTCAGGATCTGCTCGATCCGGAAATTCCATACACCGCGGTACTGAGTGTACTCCGCGATGCTGTTCACCCACAGGCCCAGATAGCTTGTGGCGTCCTCGATGGACCAATTGCCGAGGCTGTCTTCAAACAGCATATCCGCCAGCTTCAGACAGCGCGCGGCGGACGCGTTTTGCGGGAACAGCCTTGCAAACAGCAGCAGCGCGATGGCCCGCAATGTGGCGCGGTTGTGCCGTCCCCATTCGCAGTCGCGGAAGATGTGGTTGATCTCCGCATAGCACAAGGTCTCCAGCCTGTTCCATTCCGCCTGCGTGAATGCGTCGCGGCCGATGATGTACAGCCCGCGCAGCACCGGAGTAAATGAGAAAATCGTTTCCACCACCTGGAAATGCCAGGGGTCCGTATCATTTTCCTCCAACACCTCCAGCGGATTTTTAGAGGGACCTTCGATGGGCTTCCCATCCTCCTGCTTATATATAAAAGGTAAGGAGCCATCCTCATAGCGCTGCACCAGCTCATCCTGCACGGAGAAAAATATTCCCAGGCATTCTTTTACCCGTTCCAGCCATTCCGCTTTTCCTGTATAATGATACATTGCCGCGTCCAGCACCGTCAGATGCCCCAGCCAGGAAAGGGCCCACGTGTTCCCTGTCTCGAAAAAATCTTCTTTGTTTTTTTCAAGCTCCGCCCATTCTTCGCACCGTACCCGCTGCGACATTTCCGCAATATGCTGTGCGTATTCCTGCTTCAACATATTTCTCACTCCCTAATATCCCTCGTGGTTTGTACTCTGAAGACGGCCCATTCCAACATCGGGGCGCCTTCTTTCACTTGCATGATAAAGCATCCGCACCGTTTAAAGCAATAGTAAAATAGCCAAGCCAGTGATATTAATTGTGCGCCTTGCACAACACGGCCTGTTCTTTGCAGCCGAAGCGGTATTTTGCCGGTATACCGCAGTAAAAAGGGGCGTCGCCGCCCTCCTCTTTTGCCGCTGCTTTTTGCCAGAACCCGGCAATTTTGCCGCCATTTACGGTTTATTTACAGGATTGCAATAATAAATTTATTTTTTGAATAATATTATACCGCCATTTGCACAAAAACCAATCCACTATCAAAAATTTATTGTGCATTTAATCAAATTGCTATATTCAAATCCCATTGGCATGCCGTACAATAAGACTCGAAAAGAGACACGGTGCGCGGCAGACGCGCGCTTGAAGGAAGGATGGTCACCTTATGAGACACTCCCGGTTGCAGCCGCAAACGATGCACAGCCGGTTCCAGGCTTCCATGCGGTATATCTGGCGGTACAAATATTTATATCTGCTTTTGCTGCCCGCCGTTCTGTATTTTTTGATTTTTCATTATCTTCCCATGTACGGCGTTATCATCTCCTTTAAGGACTTCAATTTTAAAAAAGGCATTCTGGGCAGCGAATGGATCGGGCTGGAAAATTTTGAATATATGTTCGGTCTCAACGATTTTTACCGCGTATTCTGGAACTCCTTCTGCCTCAGTTTCCTCCGGCTGGTATTCGAGTTTCCCATTCCCATCATTCTGGCTCTGCTTTTGAACGAGATTGGCGGGAAACGGTTCAAAAAAATAACGCAGACCGCCATTTATCTTCCCCATTTTCTTTCTTGGGCGGTGATTGGCGGCATTCTGGTAAACTTCCTTTCCCCCACGTGGGGTGTGGTGAACCAGATCATCCAGCAATTGGGATTTGACCCCATCTTTTTCCTGGGCGACCCCAAATATTTCCGCACCACCGCGGTAATCTCCTCCATCTGGAAAGAAGCAGGCTGGGGCACCATCATCTACCTTGCGGCCATTACAGGCATTGACGTGGAACAGTATGAAGCCGCCACAGTTGACGGCGCAAACCGCTGGCAGCGCCTGATCCATATTACGCTGCCCAACATAAAGACCACTGTTATCCTGATGCTGATCCTGCGCATGGGCAGCATCATGTCCAACGGCTTTGAACAGATCTATACGCTGCAGAACACGCAAAACCTTGCCGTGTCCGAGGTATTTGAAACATACACCTACCGTGTTGGCTTGCTGGGCGGCCGGTTCTCCTTCGCCACCACCGTCGGGTTGTTCGCGTCTGTTATCAGCATGATATTCCTGTTGACGACAAACTTCATCTCCAAAAAAATGGGTGAAGAAACGATTTTCTAATTTGAGAGGAGGCGCCCCGGCATGCTTGCTTTGGCAAAACGTTCCAACAAAATCAAACGGTCGTTTGGAGACAGGACATTTTCCATCTTCAACCACCTTTTCCTCGGTTTCTGCGCAGCAGTCTGCATATTCCCCCTGTTTTATGTATTCATGTATTCCATCACCCCCTATGAAGATTATCTGGCTGACCCTCTGCGCCTTTTTCCGCCGGAGGTCACATTCACCGCTTACAAAGAGCTGTTCACCTTTCCCCTGATGAAAACGGGATATTTCTCCACCATCTTTGTCACCGTTGTGGGGACCGCGCTCAACATCTTTTTGCTCTGCATCACCGCCTACCCGCTCTCCAAGCGCAATCTTAAGGGGCGCAATGTTATCATGGCCCTGATCACCTTTACCATGTTCTTCAACGGCGGTATGATCCCCAACTATATGCTGATTCGGAATCTCAAGCTGCTGGACACTTACTGGGCGCTGATCCTGCCGGGCGCCATCAGCGCATATAACCTGATTCTGATGCGCAACTTTGTGGCGGCCATCCCTCCCAGCCTGGAAGAAGCCGCCTACATCGACGGTGCCAACGAGCTGCAGATCCTGTGGAAGGTGATCGTCCCCCTGTGCAAGCCCGCGCTGGCCACCTTTACGCTGTTCCACGCTGTGGGACACTGGAACGGATATTTCAATGCCACCATGTATATCAACAGCCGTGACAAATGGCCCTTGATGCTGATCGTCCGCGAGATGGTTGCGGAAAGCGGCACCAGCATGGTGCATCAGTCCGCCACTGCGATAGAAGATCTGGCGCAGCCGTTCACACTGCAAATGGCAATCATCATTTTTACGATCATCCCTATCCTGTGCGTATATCCTTTCGTGCAGAAGTATTTCATGAAAGGGATGCTCATGGGCTCTGTAAAAGGCTGAGTCCGCCTGTATATTCTTCCTGTATTATTCTGCACCGGGCAGTGCAGAAATAATAGAAACCCAAATGAAAGAAAGTGAGGATGTTCCATGAAAAAGCGCATTTTAGCCCTGGCTCTTGCCGCGATCATGCTGATGGTACCCTTCACCGCATGTTCGTCAAGCTCTTCTTCCACACCCGCCGCCTCCGCGTCTGCGGCCGGCACGGGCAGCAGCTCCACGGCTTCCGCGGAGCCGGATAATTCTCCCATCACGATCACCGTATTGAACCGCGTAAACGCTGAAATCGTTCTTGACGACAACCCCATGCTGGCGGCCGTGGCTGAAAAGACCGGCGTCACGCTGGAGATCGAAGCACCGCCGATCAGCAACTATACCGACCGCCTGCAGCTTGTAATGGCCTCCGGCGATCTGCCCGACATCATTTACACCTGGGAATTCGACCAGAACTACGAAAAATGGGCCAATGACGGCCTGATCCTCCCGCTGGACGAGTACATTGAAGACTATCCCAACCTGATGGCCAACATCAGCGAAGGCCAGTGGGGCAAGGCCCGTGTCGGCGGCGCCGACGGCCAGATCTATGCCGTGCCCCGTCCCACCGGCAGCGCCTCCTGGGGCGTGATCTCCAATGACGAATGGCTGGAGAAACTCGGCGTGGACATGCCCACCACACCGGAGGAAGCCTATGAATACGGCAAGCTGGTCGCTACACAGGACCCGGATGGAAACGGCAAGAACGATACGTTCCTGTATTCCCCGTACGGCCTGTGGGCGGACTGCTGGATGATCTTCCCCTTCCTGCCGTTCTCCCTGCAGCACGCCGCGTCCTACCTGCCCGACCGCGACGGCGAATACAAGATCAAGGAAAAAATGGACGGCTACATGCCCTATCTGGATTTCATGCGCAAAATGTATGCTGAAGGCATCATTGACCCTGAATTCTTCACCAACAAATATTACGACGACCAGACCAAGTTCAAGCAGGGCCGCGTTGCGCTGCTGCATGGCGGCATTACCAATATTCCTGAATTTGCCGCGAAGGACGTTCCCAATGCCGCGGAGATCTACAGCTTCCATCCCGCGCTCAAGGGCGAAAACGACGAAAAGCCCCGGAATGAAGCCGCTGCCGCGACCTGGGGCGGCTGGATGATCAACGCTGATGTGGACCCCGAAAAGCTGCCGCGTATCCTGTCCTTCCTGGACTGGGCCAACAGCGAAGAGGGCTTTGTCACCATCGCCGCCGGCGTGCAGGGCACCGACTATGAGTCCTACGATCTGTCGAAGCGCGAGCTGATCGTTACTGCTGAGCAGCAGGAGAACCGCACCGCCGATGTAAGCACTTATATGAACTTCGCCAATGCTTACCAGGGACAGGCTCTTTCCCTTGCCAATACGCCTGAACTGAACGAGTTCGCCATGAACAGCCTGACGGCGTTCCAGGCTGCTGTCGAACAGATCGACATCCCTGTTGTGAAATGCCCCGAGATTGACAACTGGGCTGCAGAAAACCCCGATATCGCCTCCCAGAAAGAGCAGATGGAAGTCAGCTACGTGGTGGGCGAGATTTCCAAAGAAGATCTGGAAGCCTTCCTGAATGACGTATACTTCCCCTCTGTTGCAGACGCCGAGGCGGCTTATATCGAAACCATGAACGCTTACAAAGCTGCGAACGGCTGAAAAACGGCCGGCCTGTAAACAGCATTTACAGAAAATTCCCCGCCTCCTTTTGGAAGCGGGGACATTTTCTGCCGGAGCACCGCCGTTTTCACTGGCTGCCGCAGTATTCTTCTGCCGCACAGATATCAACTTGAGACAAAGAGGTAGCATTATGAATGTTAGAGAACAATTCCATGCCATTATGGACGGAGCGCCGGTGGATGGGATGCCCGTCTTGGAGTGGGCGTACTGGTGGGATAAAACGTTGGACGGCTGGTACGGCGAAGGATTGCCGAAGGGGCTGGATGACCGTCAGATGCAGGACTATTTCGGCCTGGCACACCACAAACAGTTCTGGCTGGCCCACAAGGCAGAGGGCTGCCCCAAGGATGCTTCGCACGGCAGCGGCATCATCACGGATGAATCAGACTATGACGCCGTACGCCCCTATCTGCTGCCTGAAAATGCAGTATCCCGCCTTGCGTCCCAGCTGAATGCGCTGCGCGCTCCGCACGAAAGCGGCGACACGCTTGTATGGTATACGCTGGACGGCGCCTTCTGGTGGCCGCGCGTCCTGTTCGGCATCGAACAGCATTTTTATTCCTTTTATGACTACCCGGAACTGTACCACCGCATCTGTGACGAGCTTGTAGAGTGGCAGGTACGGATGGTGGACGAAATGGCGCAATATGTGAAGCCTGATTTCATGACCATCGCGGAGGACATGAGCTACAACCACGGGCCCATGCTCTCCAAAGCGCTTTTTGATGAATTTCTTCTGCCATATTACCGTCGCCTGATTCCGGAGATCAAGAAACACGGCACCCGTGTGTTCATCGATTCCGACGGCGATATTACCAGCGCGGTGCCCTGGTTCATCGAGGCGGGTATCGACGGTATCCTGCCTCTGGAGCGCCAGTCCGGCGTGGATGTGGCCAAGATCCGTGATCTGTACCCCGATTTCCTCATGATTGGCAGCTTTGACAAGATGTGTATGTTCCACACTCCGGCAGAGATCCGCGCGGAGCTGGAGCGCCTGCTGCCAACGATCCGCAAAGGCAAATACCTGCCGGCGATGGACCATCAGACGCCCCCGGGCACGCCGCTGGAAAATTACCGCGCCTATGTAGCGCTGATGAAAGAATACGGCGCGCAGGCCTGCGCGGACTGCAAAAAGTAAAAATTGCGCCAGAGGCTGCGGAAATTAAGACGCTCCCCACAGAAAGGCCCGGTCCTATTGGAAATAGGCCGGGCTTTTCTGCAAAAAGTAGGTTTTTTTACGTTTTTCCTCGGTTTTGCAAATAGGAAAAACATATACAAAATATATAATTAAATTAAACCAAATTCGGGAAAAACGTTACAGAGAAACAAAGGAGGAGCAATGTTATGAAGATGAAAAAAATCACCGCCATGGCGCTCGCCTGCGTGATGGCCCTGGGCCTGGCCGCTTGCGGCGGCACGTCCAGCAGCACCGGCACATCCGCAGATTCCGCTGCACCCGCTTCCAGCACAGGCACGGCGGCTGAACCCTGCGACCTTGTCGTAGCCTGGTGGGGCAGCCAGGGACGCAATGAAAAATTCCAGAGCGCTCTGGACCTTTACGCGGAGCAGAACCCCGGCGTCACCATCGAAAGCCAGACAAACGGCTTCAGCGACCACCTGACGGCGCTGTCCGCAGCCGCCGCCAGCAATGACATGCCGGACATGGCCATGCTGCAGGGCGCTTATTACCAGCAGTACGTGGACGGCGACCTGCTCGTCGACCTGACGCCGTATGTGGAAAGCGGCGCGCTGGATCTTTCCAATGTGTCGGAGGAAATTCTGGCCGCTACAACGATCGACGGAAAGCTGTACGGTATCTGTGCGGGTATGAATGCTCCCTCGCTCATTTACAACAAAACCCTGTTGGATGAGGCCGGCATCACCATTGAGGACAATATGAACCTGGACCAGTTCGCTGAAAAGTGCGCCGAGATCTACGAAAAAACAGGTTACCGCAGCTTCATCAGCAACCCAGCCACAATGATCGAAGCATTGGTGCGCGGCGAAGGCAAGATTTTGTTTGAGACAGACAAGCTCGGCGTGGAAAGCGCCGAAGAGCTGCAGCCCTATTTCGCCCTGCTTGAGCGCGGCCGTGAAGAGGGCTGGCTGATGGATTACAGCCTGACGGTCGGCCTGGACGCCACCGAAGAGCAGCCGATCATTTACGGCACCACTCCGGAAACGAGCTCCTGGTGCAGCTTCTTTTACTCCAACCAGGCCGATGCCATGCAGCAGGCCGCTCCGGAGGGAATTGAGCTTGCCTTGACCACCTGGCCTTTGGAAAAGCCGAAGGAATCCAACTACCTGCGCGAGGCCATGAGCTGGTGCATTCCCAACCAGGGCGGCAACATCGACCAGGCCGTCGCCCTGCTGAACTGGTGGATCAACTCTCCCGAAGCGAACGAGATCATCATGGCCGAGCCGGGCGTGCCCGCTTCCAGCGAGGCTGCCAAGGCCATTGAGCCGGGCCTTTCTGATATCCAGAAAAAGATTTTCACCTACATCAACGACGTCATCACGCCGAACTGCTCTCCGGCCAACCCGCCCGCTGGCGCCGGCAGCAGCGAGGTCACCAGCCTGATCACGGACCTTGAAGAAAAAGTGTACTACGGCGAAATCACGGCTGAAGCGGCTGCACAGGAATTGTTTGAAGAAGGCAACCGCATTATGAGCGAGGCAGCCGCCCAGTAAGGAATCTATACCGCCAGCCGGCCTTTTCCAAAAGTCCGGCTGGCATTTTTATCAAACGACGCGGAGGGTCAACATGAAAAAAGAGCGAAATTCCAAGCTGGGGTACGCAAAAAACGGCTGGCTTTATAAAGAAAAAACAGCAGGCTATATTTTTTCGGCCCCCTTTATCTTCGGCTTTCTGTTTTTTGTCATTGTCCCGGTGGCAACATCCCTGTATTACGCATTCTGCAATTACAACATTCTAAAGCCCGCCCGCTGGGTGGGTCTCAAAAACTTCATCGACATTTTCCAGGACCCCACATTTTACAAGGCACTGGGCGTCACGCTGAAATTCGCATTCATCTCTGTGCCGCTCAAACTGGTGTTTGCGCTGATCGTGGCGCTGATTCTGCTGAAAGGCACCAAGCTGACACCGTTTTACCGTGCCGCGTATTATCTGCCCTCTATCCTGGGCTCCTCGGTGGCCGTTGCCATCCTGTGGAAGCGCATGTTCGCGGTGGACGGCCTTGTCAACAAGCTCCTCGGCATCCAGTTCGCATGGCTGGGCAGTACCACAGCCGCCCTGTGGGTCATCATTCTGCTGGCAGTCTGGCAGTTCGGTTCGTCCATGCTCATTTTTCTGTCCGCTATGAAACAGATTCCCCCGGAACTTTACGAAGCGGCGCGTGTGGACGGCGCCGGCGGCATTTACTCCTTCTTCCGCATCACGCTGCCGCTGCTTACGCCCACGATTTTCTTTAACCTCGTCATGCAGCTCATCAACGGCTTTATGGTGTTTGCCCAGGGGCAGATCATCACGGACGGGAAACCCATGAATTCCACGTTGTTTTACGTTTTGTACATGTACCAGCAGTCTTTTGAGTACAGCAAGGTCGGCTATGCGGCCGCCATGGGCTGGATCCTGCTCGTGCTGGTAGCGCTGTTCACAGGCCTCCTGTTCAAGACGAAAAAATACTGGGTCTATGAATAAGAAGGGGGAATAACAACATGCGCGCAAAAAAAAGGATTTCCCGCATTGCCTACCACACCGTAGTGCTTGCGGTCGGTTTTGTGATGATCTATCCCCTTTTGTGGATGGTGATGAGCTCCTTTAAAGAAAGCAGCACGATCTTCCACACTGCGGGACAGCTGCTGCCTACGCAGCCCACGCTGGAAAACTACGCCAACGGCTGGAAAGGCTTTTCTCACACGACCTTTGCCACCTTCTTCAAAAACACATTTTTCGTGGCCGCCATGGGAACGGTCGGCTCCATCGTGTCTTCACTTCTGGTGGCCTACGGGCTTTCGCGCCTGCGCTTTCGGCTGCGGGGCCTGCTGTTTGCGCTGGTGCTTCTCACCATGATGCTGCCGGGGCAGATCCTGATGATCCCGCAATACCTGTGGTACAATCAATTGGGATGGATCAATACATACAGCCCGCTCATTGCTGAATTTTACTTTGCTACACAGGGCTTTTTCGTCTATCTGCTGATGAACTTCATGGATGGTATCCCCAAGGATTTGGACGAAGCGGCGAAAATCGACGGCTGCTCGTATTATTCCATCTTCTCGCGCATCATCCTGCCGCTCTCCACTCCAGCCATCGCAACCGTTGCGATTTTCTCGTTCATGAACCGCTGGAACGATTATATGGGGCCGCTGCTGTATTTGAAGCGCACAGAAAAATACACCATCAGCCTGGCGCTGAAGCTCTTCTGTGACCAAACCTCAAGTTCGGATTATGGCGCGCTGTTTGCAATGTCCACACTCTCGCTGGTTCCCATCTTCCTGATTTTCGCTTTTATGCAGAAATATCTCACCGAAGGCGTGGCCACCTCGGGCATCAAGGGATAACCTCCCGGAAAAGGAGCGTACCGGTATATGGATATGGCAAGGATGCAGGCGGTGGCCGATAAGACACGCGCCTTTTATGAAACAAACACCGCGGGCTGTGCACTGCTGAAGGTAAAGGAAATCGCCACCCAGCCCCAGCCCGCGCTGTGCCTTACAGACTATAACTTTCCCAAGGACATGCGCCGTTATCTGGATGATCGCGCCGCGCGGCTGCTGCATACGATGGCGCTGCGGGACGGCCTGGCAGACGATACCCTGCCGGCCCTCGCGCCGTGGTACGGCATTGCGGAGCACAGCGCCTTCCTGGGCGGAAAGGTCACTTTTGGAGAGGACACCAGCTGGCAGGACCCGGTGCTGGAAGACGCATGCGGGCTTTCCGCCCTGGCTATGGATGAAGCCAACCAGTCGCTGCGCCTTGTTGTGGACGGCATCGCATATCTGCGCGAACGGTATGAAGGACAGTTTTTCCCGATGACGCGCGGTGTTTCGGGCGCCCTGGAAATGGCAAACACGCTGCGGGGCAGCGATTTCTTTTATGACTTTTATGAAGACCCCGACGCGCTGAAAGAGCTTCTGAAGTATTGCGCGCACGCGCTTGTATGGTATTACGACAAGCAGCTTGAAGCCGCGGGACAGGTATTCGGCGGCACCATCACCGGCTTTGGAGAATGGCTGCCCGGCAGGGCCGTGGGACAGCTCTCCGAGGACACCACGACCATGATCTCCCGGGCGCAATTCGAGGAATTCGGCCGCCCGCTCACACAGAAAATATGCACGCATTATGACTCTGCCTTCATGCACACGCATGCGCTCAGCGAACATTCACTTCCGGCCATTGCGTCTATCCCGGGCATCCGTGCCATGGAGCTTTCGTCCGACCCCAACACCGACCGGGCCGTCGAGGTCTATAAACGCAACCGCGAGGCGCTGGCGGGGCCTGTTCCCGTGCTGCGGCTGACGCGCGGGGAGATCGAGAGCAATTTCGAGCTGCTGAAGAGCCAGAAAACCATCGTATGGTACGACGCGTCCTGCATGGAGGATGCACAGGATATGGCGGCACTGTTCGCGCGTGAATTCCCTGTGCGCTGACAGGACGGCAGTGCCGTACAAAAGGAGGAAAAGGCTGCAATGATCGGAATATTCCAGGGAAGCATGACCGCCAAGGAGCGTGTGCTGCGCACGTTCAACCATGAAAAAGCAGACCGCGTGCCCGTCAATTATCTTGCCAACCCCGCCATTCACAAGCGTGTTGCGGCGGCTTTGGGCGTACCGGCGGACAAAGATGCTGTGGATGACGCGCTGGGCGTGGACTTCAAGGAATTGATGCCGCGCTACACGGGCCGCCCGCTGTTTTCTCCACGGGAGGGACGGCGTGTCCATCCCCTCACCGGCGCTGTACAGCGCTGGGTGCCAAACCAGGACGGCGGTTATTGGGACCACTGCGATTTCCCGCTGGCGGAAGCCGACGACGAGACCATTGCAAACTGGCCCGTGCCGGACCCGGACGATTTCGACTATGATGAATTGCTTGACCGCTGCAAGCTTTACCGCCATAAAGCCGTTCATTTCGGGCACCCCGGCGTCTCCGATGTGATGAACAACACCGGCATGATCCGCGGTATGGAGAACATTTACATGGACCTTGCGCTGGAGACCGAAAGCGTGATGACGCTGCTGGACCGGCGCATGAAGGCCGAGCTTGCCATGTTCGAACGCGCGCTGGACAAATGCAGGGACTATGTTGATTTTATCTGGACAGGCGAAGACCTGGGCACGCAGCGCGCGCCGCTCATCAGTCTGGATATGTTCCGTGCCCAGATCCGCCCGCGCCACCAGCCGCTCATCGACCTGGCCTCCAGCTACGGCAAGCCGGTGATGATCCACTGCTGCGGCAGCTCCAGCTGGGCGTTTGAGGATTTCATCGAAATGGGCATCCGGGCGGTCGATACGCTGCAGCCGGAAGCCGCGGACATGGACCCCGCCTGTCTTGCACGGAAATACGGCGGCAGGCTGGCGTTCCACGGGTGCATTTCTACGGCAAAGCTGGCCGTGATGACGCCCGAAGCGGTGGTACAGAACGTGGCGGAGACGCTGGAGACGATGATGCCGCACCACGGCTACTGCCTTGCGCCCACGCATTATCTGCAGGACAACACGCCCGTGGAAAACGTGATCGCCATGTATCAGACTGCCCACAAACTGGGCCGGTACTGAGTACAGGCGGATAAGGAGGAAACGGCATATGCTGAACCCGCAGCAGAATAAAAAGCTGCTTCAAAAGCTGTCCCATTGCCTGGAGGTATTCGAGCCGTATCTGTTCGAGCCCCAGGGCAAGCTGGACTATCGCATGTTCGAGACCCGGGAGCATCTGCGCGCGGTGCCGCCCGACGAATGCTTCCACGCGCCGGTCCCCCATTGGGGCGGTCCGTGGCAGACCTGCTGGTTCAAAGGCCGGTATCAGCCCCCCGAGCAGCTTGCAGGGCGGGCGCTCTATCTGATGCCCCGCGTGGGCGGCTATGAGGCCATGCTCTGGGTAGACGGCATGCCGAAGGGCACCTTTGCCACCAAAATCGTCGTAACGCGCCACGGCAATCACTACTGCGACATGCTGTGCGCCCAGGCGGACCCCGCCCGCAGCATGGATGTCGCGCTGGAATTCTATGCGGGCCACCCCGTGCCCGGCCGCGCGCCCTTTGAGCCGGACGGCCCTCTGGGCGGAGAGGACGGCGAGACCTTCCGCTTCCAGGCACAGGATATCCTGATCTGCACCAAGAACCAGCTTGTGGCCGATTTCCTGTTTGACCTGCGCGTGCTGCTGCAGCTTGCCGAGATGCTGGACGAAAACTCCTTCCGCCGCGCCGGCGTGCTCAATACCCTGGCGCAGGTGCACCGGACGCTGTACCTCTCCCCACAGGCCGTGGACCGTGAGACCTGGCTGGAGAGCCTGCGCGCGGCGCGCGCCGTCATGGCCCCCGCGCTGGCCTGCCGCAACGGCGACAGCGCACCCCGCGCGGCTCTGCTGGGGCATTCCCACATGGACACCGCCTGGCTTTGGCCAACTGCTGAGACCGTGCGCAAAAATGCGCGCACCATCGCAAACCAGCTCAGTCTGATGGAGCAGTACCCCGAATACCGCTTTCTGCAAAGCGCCTCCTGCCACACCGCCTGGATGCAGCGGGAATATCCCGCCCTGTTTGAGCGCATGCGCGAGGCGGTGGCGCAGGGGCGATACGAGATGAACGGCGCGGTGTGGGTGGAATGCGACTGCAATCTGGTGGGCGGCGAGGCGCTGATCCGCCAGTTTCTGTGGGGCCAGCGCTACACACGCGATACGTTCGGCGTGCTGTCGGACTGCTTCTGGCTCCCCGATACCTTCGGCTATTCCGCCGCCATCCCGCAGATCATGCGGGGCTTCGGCGTAAAATATTTTCTCACGACCAAGCTGGCCTGGAACGACACGAACACCTTCCCCTATGAGACCTTCACCTGGAGAGGCATCGACGGCACGGACGTTCTGGCCCACTTCTTTGTCATGGACACCTGGCCCGACCCAAAGGGGCTGCTGGAGCGTGTCAACGGCGTCGGCTACCGGGACTGCCTGCACAACAAACAGGTCTCCCACCAGAGGCTCATCGCCTTCGGGTACGGAGACGGCGGCGGCGGCCCCCAGTTTGAGATGATCGAAACAGCGCGCCGCCTTGCGGACCTGGAGGGCTGCCCCAGGGTGCGCTACTCCAGCGCGTCGAAGTTTATGCAGAGCCTGGAGGCCGAGGGCCGCGAATTTCCCGAATACCGGGGAGAGCTTTATCTGGAGCTGCACCGCGGAACGCTGACGGGCAAACAGCAGATCAAAAAGAACAACCGCATGGCCGAAACCGCCCTGCACGACCTTGAGCTGGTCACGGTGCTGGCAGCCGTGCACAGCGGCGCGCCCGCGTGCGGCGCCGCCTGCCGGCCGCTGTGGGAGACCCTGCTGGTGAACCAGTTCCATGACATCCTGCCCGGCAGCTGCATTCCGGAGGCGCACGACGAATCCCTGCGCCAGACCACCGCTCTGCTGGAAGAGGCCGGGCGCCGGCTGGATGCAAAGCTTCGGCCGGAGCAGATGGGCGGCGTGCTCAATCCGCTGGGTTTTGCGCGGACGGATACCGTTTATCTGCCCGTAAATACGGCCATGCATGCACCCGGCCTGCGCACGCAGCTCGTGGAGCTGCGCGGCGGCGCGCGTGTTCTGGCCGTAGCCGGCCTGCGCCAGCAGCCGTTCTCGTTCACGCCGCTCTCACTGTGCGCGGGTGCGGATGAAGCATCCTCGCCCTTCCATGCCTGCGGCAACCGGCTGGAAACGCCCTTTGCGCTGGTGCGTTTTTCCCCCGGCGGCGCCATTTCTTCCTTTGTCGACCGGCGCACTGGCCGCGAGCTGTGCGCGGGGCTGCCCCTTAACACGTTCCTTTCCGCCGAGGATGTCCCCGCCGCGTGGGACGGCTGGGACGTCGACGCGGACTGCATGGAAAAGCTGCGGCCCGACGGCGTGCTGCAAAGCCGGATGGTCGCGGCCGACGGGCCTGTGGAATACCGCGTGCGCTGCACCTGGACCGTGTGCGGCGGTTCCGTTGTGCGGCAGGACATCATCTTCCACGCCGACAGTCCCCTTGTGGAATTCGACACCGAGCTGGAATGGCACGGAAAGCACCGCCTTTTGAAAGCCGCGTTCGACACCACCGTGCAGGCTCCCGCCGCCCGGCAGGAGATCCAGTTCGGCTGCATCCAGCGCCCCACCACCCGCAACGATTCGCTGGAGCAGGCTAAGTTCGAGGTGTGCTGCCACAAATATGCCGATCTCAGCGAGCCCTCCTACGGCGTCGCGCTTTTGAATGACTGCAAGTATGGCGTCAGCGTCGAGGGCGGCCGGATCGCCCTCTCGCTGGCCAAAGGCGGCATGCGGCCGGACCCGCGCGGCGACGAAGGCGTTTATACCTTTCGGTATGCATTTTTGCCGCACACCGGAGGCTTCTGCGCGCAGAGTGTCGTCCGGCCCGCCTATGCTTTCCAGTACGCGGCGCTGCCCGCCTCAGGCGAGGGCCTGCCTTCGGAGCCGCTTGTCCGTGTAGACGCGGCCAATGTGATGCCCGAGACCGTCAAGCCCTGCGAGGACGGCGGACACGCATTCATCCTGCGCCTGTATGAGTGCGAGGGCTCTTACGCGCGCACCCGCCTCTCCCTCGCTCCGGGCTGCTCCGGCGCACGGCTCTGCGACATGTTGGAGCAGCCGTTTGCCCCCTGTCCGGCAGACCTGGAATTCCGCCCCTTTGAGATAAAGACCCTGCGCATCACCTATACAGACAGGGAGGATACCCCATGACCACAAGAGAACGCTTTCGCCGTGTCATGGCCGGCGACGCCGCCGTAGACCGGCTGCCCGCCATAGAATGGGCCTACTGGTGGGATAAGACGCTGGAGCTTTGGTACGGCCAGGGACTGCCCCGCGGGCTGGACGAAGCCGCTATGGCAGACTTTGTGGGCATTGACCGCAACACCCAGTTCTGGCTGCCCCACAAAACACCGGACTGCCCCCGGGAAACGTCACACGGCAGGGGCATTGTTGAAAATGAATCGGACTATGAGCGTCTGCGCCCGTATCTTTTGCCGGAGAATGCTGTGCAGCAGATGCTGCCCAAGATCCGGCAAACGCTTCCATTCTATGAGAATGGCCAGACCCTTGTCTGGTATACTCTGGACGGCTTTTTCTGGTGGCCGCGCACACTGCTGGGCATTGAAAACCACCTTTATTCCTTTTATGACCAGCCGGAGCTGTATCACCGCATCTGCGAAGATCTGCTGGAATGGCAGATCGCGCAGGTGGACGCGCTGGCCCGTTATATGAAGCCGGATTTTATGACCATTGCCGAGGATATGAGCTATAACCACGGGCCCATGCTTTCCGAAGAACTTTTCAATGAGTTCATCAAGCCATATTACCAGCGCCTGATTCCGGAGATCAAAAAACACGGCACCCATGTGTTCGTGGATTCTGATGGTGACGTCACACGGGCGGTGCCGTGGTTCCGCGGAGCCGGCGTTGAGGGCATCCTGCCCCTGGAGCGCCAGTCCGGCGTGGACGTGGCCGCCATACGCCGGGAATATCCGGATTTCCTGATGATCGGCGGGTTTGACAAGATGTGCATGTTCGAAGGGCCGGACGCCGTGCGCCGGGAATTCGAGCGTCTTCTGCCCGTCATCCGCAGCGGGCGGTATCTGCCTGCGATGGACCATCAAACGCCCCCCGGCGCCACGCTGGAAACTTATCGCGCCTATGCCCGGATGCTGCGGGAATACGGCACACAGGCCTGCAAAGACTGCTGATATACTCTGCTTCGCTTCAACAAACAGCTCCCCCCGCACCGGGCGTTCGCCTTCGTGCGGGGGGAGCTGTTTGTGTTGTTTTTTCTTTATGGCTCAATGCGCAGCGCCTGCGCATATTCCCGCGGCGTCATCCCCGTCGCCTTGGAGAACAGGTGGACAAAATACTGAGGATTCGCGCTGTAACCCACCCGCTCGGGAACCTGCTGCGGCGGCACGCCGTTCACCAGAAGCCACTGCGCTTTGCGGATGCGCAGCGCCAGCAGGTAATCCACAAAACGGTAGCCCGTCTGCTGCAGGAACTGGCGGCTCACGTAATCCGGGTTCATAAACAGGTAATTGGCCGCCAGGCTTTTGAGCGACAGCGCGGCGTCGCTGTAATGCTTTTCCAGATAGTCCACGACCTTTTGCACCGTCTCGCTGTATTCAGGGCGCGCCACACCCGCACGGGCCGGCTCCATTTGCTGCAGCTGGCGGCGCGTGTAGATGGACTGTGCCGCCTGCTGTACCGCTTCGACGATCTGCTGTTCGTTGCACGGCTTGAGCAGATAGTGGTGCACCCGGTGGGAGAGCGCGCGGTGCGCGTACTCAAAATCCGCGTAACCCGTCAGCAGGATGAACTCCAGCACCCGGCCCGGCTCCGAGAGCTTTTCCACAAGGTCCAGCCCGGAAAGGCCGGGCATTTTGATATCGGTCAGAATGATATCCGGCTTTGTCCTGCAGGCTTCTTCATAAGCCTCCCGGCCGTTTTTACAGCTTGCCGCCAGCTCGATGCCGATGCTTTTCCAATCGATGAGATAGCATACCGCCTCCCGTAGGATCCGTTCGTCGTCTGCAACCAGCAGTTTCAGCATTTGCTCTCCCCTCCGTCACAATACCGCTTTTTCAGCTCACACGGCAAGGTATCGTAATGCGCGCCGTGGCCATTCCGTCTTCGTTGTAAAGCTCCAGCCCCGCTTCTTTTCCAAAGGCGAATTCCAGCCTTTTTTCAATATTCAAAAGCCCGATCCCATAGCCGTGGGGCGTCACGGTTTTCTGGCGCAGCTTTTCCAGCAAATCGTCCTCATACAGAGAACCGTCGTTCTGCACCAGCAGCACAAGCTGCGCGCCCTGCCGCCGGACGCTCAGCTGCACGCGGCAAATCTGAGTGGATTGTTCCAGACCGTAGCGGATGGCGTTTTCAATGAGCGGCTGAAGCGTCAGCTTTGGAATCAAAACGTCTTTCAGCTCGTCCGCCTCCACCGCCAGCCTGTAATCCAGCGTCTCGTCAAAACGGATGCGCTGTATCACGATATAAGACTGCACCAGAGAGAGCTCCTGCTCCAATGGGATCAGCCCGCTGTCGTCGTTCAGTGTAACGCGCAAAAGGTTGCTCAGGGCCTCCACCATGTCCGATATCTCCTGTGCGCCGCGCATCTTGGCCCGCCAGTTGATCGCGCTGAGCGTATTGTACAGAAAATGCGGATTGATCTGCGCTTCCAGCGCCTTCAGCTGGGCCTCCCGCAGCAGGATGCGGTTGGTGTAGTCCGTCTGGATCAGACCGTCTATTTCCCGCGCCATATGGCTGAAATGACGGCTGAGCATGCCGACCTCGTCGCCCGCCTCCCGCTCTTCCCCGGAGAACTCGTCCACCGGCAGCACCATATCGGGCGTATACTTGGCAAACTGGTCCATTTGGCTGATAAGCTTTGCAAAGCGGCGCGTAATACGGTCCACAAGAAAGTGGCAAACCAGAAAGGTGAGCGCGATGCCCGCGAGGAAAAACAGGATGCAGAAAAGCAGCGCGTCGCGGATGGACGCATAAATTTCGTTGTAGGGAACCAGACAGAGATAATCCCACGGGTAATCCGCGCTGCCGTCCGCCGTGACAAAATATTTCACGCCGTCCAGCTTGCAGATATCCCATCGGCTTTCGGTGTCCAGCGTGGGCAGCGTTTGAGGCCCGGCTTCGCCCGCGGAAGAATACATCACCGCGCCATCCTGGGGCCGCGTTAAAACAAAGATAACGTTGTCGTACTGGTTGAGCGACACACTGGACTTCACCAGTTTTTCCAGATCCACCTGCACGACCTCGATGCCCAGCGTATCCAAGCGAAGGTTTTCGATGCGGCGGATCGCTTTGACAAAAAACAGGCCGTAGTCCCGGGAATAATCCGTGACGCACACCGTTGCGCCATTCGCCCCCAGCGCCGCCTCATATAAATCCTTGTAAACTTCATCCGGCACATACACGTTGGCGGACGTGTTGGAGCGGAGCGTAAAATTCCCCGTATACAGCGTGATGTTGGAAACACAATTGACACGGTTTTTCTTATAGGGTGAATTATACTATCAAGTGCAACACTTTAGGGGAACAAAAAGAAGTCCATACAGAACCCTGGTAGAATGAAGTTACCACACCACCAAACCACCGGAGGGAACTGTATGAACTATCATCATCTTACCATAGAAGAGCGCAGTTGTATACGGAAATATTATGTGGATGGGTTGAGCTATCGAGAGATCGCTCGGCTGATCGGGAGAAACGTGAGTACTGTGTCGCGGGAGATACGGCGGAACTGCAGCCACATGTATGACATTCCGACCTACTACCCGCACACAGCGCAGAAGAAGTATCTGCTGCGCCGTTCCTACTGCCACCGCGGGATGTTCCATTCACAGGAAGTGCTCGACTACATAGAGGAAAAGCTGCGGGCGACCTGGTCGCCGGAGCAGATCGCCTGTACCCCTTGTGAGCTGAAGCTGCCAAGCTGGCGTACCATCTACCGGTGGATCTACGAGAAATACCTGGTAAATGGCAATCTGAAAGTACTGCGCCACAAGGGAAAGAGCCACGGAGTGAAAGAAACGCGAGGGAAATACAGTAAGGGAAAGTCGATCCGCAAGAGGGACAAGTCGGTATACAGCCGTGAGGAAGCCGGGCATTGGGAAGCGGATACAGTGGTGAGTGGCCAGGGCAAAAGCAAAGCCTGCTTTGCCACCCTGGCGGAGCGCAAGACTCGGTTTTACATTGCCATGAAGATGTCGGACCGACGGGCGGAGACCATGGAGAACGCCATTGTCGCTGCATTGTCCGCTTTCCCTCCGCAACTGGTCAAGACCATTACCTGCGACCGGGGCACGGAGTTTGCCAACTGGCGCCGCATTGAAGAACGATTGCATTGCGAGGTCTATTTTGCCGACCCATATTGTGCCTGGCAGAAAGGTACAAACGAGAATCTGAACGGCCTGCTCCGGGAGTTTTATCCCAAGGGCAGGAACCTTTCCCGTGTTGCTCCCGCCACATTAAAACGAAACCTGGCGTTGTTGAACGCCAGGCCTCGCAAAGTTCTGTACTTCCATTCTGCTCAGGAATTATGGGACTTCGAGCTCAATTCCTGTTGCACTTAGTTTGACAATTCACTTATAGTAATCCTGCACCAGATAATACAGTGCGTTGTATTCGCTGGAAAACGCGCGGGATGCGTCTTTGTTGTGGGACAGGTATGTCTGTATCTGGCTGTCCTGGCCGAGGTCCGTTGTCATCTGCTGAACGTTATCGAGCTTATAGCCGATCTCGGTGACGGAAAGCGACAAAAAATTGGAAAGAGCGCCGTAAAGCTCCCTGTCATACGCACGGGAGATATGGAACATATTGTATACCGACAGCAGCATGCTGACGACAAGGCACAGCGCAAGGATAAAAAACAGCTTGGTGCGCAGCCTCCAATCCGAAAAGGATTTCCACTTTTTCATTGGTCATCCGCTCCATTTCCCGGTGCCCAGCCGTCCCTTGTTATTAATTACACCATGCCGCCGCGCAGCGGCCTCAACAAAACCGCACCTCCTGCGGTTTTGCATGGTTCAATGTTCTCAAAGCCCTGTGCGCCAGCGCAGGGGCGTGTGCCTTGCACACGCGCAGCCGCGCAAGCGGCGGCTTTGAGGTTATAGCATATTTCTAAGCTCCCACTTCGCGTACCGCTCGTGTTCACTAAGAAACAGGGTATCTATGCCGCTAAACTCATGCTTCGCCTGCGGCTCGCATTCGCTAACCGAACATATTATACCATGACGCCGCGCAGCGGCCCCAACAAAACCGCACGTGCTGCGGTTTTGCATGGTTCAATGTTCTCAAAGCCCTGTGCGTTAGCACAGGGACGTGTGCCTTGCACACGCGCAGCCGCGCAAGCGGCAACTTTGAGGTTATTATACCATGACGCGGTATCCGCAGCCATAATAAAATCGGAATTTGCGTAGTAAACACCCGCAGCATTTCGCAAACCGGCACATGGGCGCGTCCGCAAAACGGGAATCTTTTCTGCAAAACGGTCGTTTTCCGAAGCTCTCCTTTACTTTGGCATTCAGCCTATGTGTGAGAAATTTACATTGTTCCTCTTGCATATCGCCGCTTTGCCTGTTATGATAAAAGCAGGATTTTTACTAAAACGTTTTACCTACGCATTGTAGGAACCGTGCCGCAAAAGGAGCAGGATCATGGAGCACCGTGTGACCATCAAAGAAATCGCCGCCGAGGCGGGCGTTTCTACCGGCACCGTCCACCGGGCGCTGTACGGCAAAAAAGGCCTTTCCGAGCAAACGCGCCAACAGATATTGGATTTGTGCGCACGGCGCGGCTACCGCGCCAATTCCGCCGCGTCCGCGCTCAAGCGCAGCGCGCTGCGCATCGCGGCCGCGTTTCCCGGCCCACAGGAAGAAAACTCCTATTTTTACGGCAGCGTGTGGCACGGGTTTCGCCGCTGCATGGCCGAGCTGGACGACTACAATCTGGAAGTTTTGGAGCTGCCCTATTATCCCGGCACAGAGCGCGGCCAGGCCGAAACGCTGAACGCCTGCTTTGAGCAGTACGGGGGAAAAATAGACGCATTGCTCACCATCGGTCCCACGGAGGACACTGCCCGGCGGGCGGTACAGCGGTACAGCAGCGCAGGGGCGCCTGTGTTCTTCGCCTGTGACGACGCGGAAGGCTGCGGCCGCATCGCCTGCGTGCAGGCGGACCACGACATGGCCGGCCGTATCGCCGCCGAGCTTCTGAGCGCGCAGCTTTCACCCGGCGATGCGGTATTGCTGTGCGCGGGGGACGCGCACACGCCCTCCCACTACCGGATGGCGGCCGGATTTGAAGCATACCTGCGGGAGAACAGCGTTCCGCTTACTCTGGTCAGGGCCGACGGCTATCATGACAAGCAGGAGCTGGCGCTGCGCCTGAGACGGACACTTGCGGAAGACGCACGTATTTCCGGCGCATTCAGCGTCAGCGCGCGGTTGAGCGTGCTGCTGGCGGATGCTGTCGCCCAAATGGGCCGGGCAGGGCAGGTACGCGTCGTTGCCAGCGACCTGTTCGGCGAGACTGTCCGCAACATGGAGGAGGGCCTTGTGCAGAACATTCTTTATAAGGACCCGGCGCAGCAGGGATATCTGGCTGCCCGGCTTATGGGTGATTTCGTGCTGCGCGGGATACAGCCCCCGGCCGGCGTCCACTACGTGGAAAGCCGTGTGATCTTCAAAAGCAGCCTTGCCTATTACCGTGCATCCGGGGCGGTCTGCCCCTGAATTCATCAAAAAGGAGCGAAGCAAAAATGGAACAACTGTGCTATGAGACACTTGAAAAGGCCGGATATACCGGCTATCTGCTGAAAAACGCGCCCGAGCGCGTGCTGCAGTTCGGCGAGGGAAATTTTCTGCGCGCCTTTGCGGACTACTGGTTCGACATGGCCAACGAAAAGGCGGGCTGGAACGGGAAATGCGTTCTGGTGCAGCCCATCGCCCAGGGGCTGACGCAGCTCATCAACCGGCAGGAGGGCCTGTACACGCTGTACCTGCGCGGACGGCAGAACGGCGAAAAGGTGGATGCAAAGCGCGTCATCTCCTCGGTGAGCCGCTGCCTGAACCCCTATGAAAAACAGGATTACGACGCCATGATGGATGTAGCCGCCGGCGAAGCGCTGGAATACATCGTCTCCAACACCACCGAGGCGGGCATCGTGTACGACCCCTCGTGCCGCCTTGAGGACTGTCCGCCCGCTTCCTTTCCCGCAAAGCTGACACAGGTTCTGCTGCACCGCTGGAGAGCGGGCAGGCCCGGCGTGGTGGTGCTCTCCTGCGAGCTCATCGACAACAACGGCAAGGAGCTGCTGCGCTGTGTGAACCAATACATAAAGCAGTGGGGGCTGGAGGAAGGCTTTGCCCGCTGGGTGAACGGGGACTGCACCTTCTGCTCCACGCTGGTGGACCGCATCGTACCCGGCCGCATTCGCGACGCCGCCGAGGCCGCTCGGCTGGAGGATGAGAACGGCTACCGGGACGCGCTCATCGACGTGGGCGAGGTGTTCGGCGTGTGGAATATCGAAGGGCCCGAATGGCTGGCGGAAAAGCTGCCATTCCGGGCCGCAGGACTGAACTGCCCCGTGGTGCCCGATGTGACGCCCTACAAAAAACGCAAGGTGCGCATCCTCAACGGCGCGCACACAGGCTTTGTGCCAGGGGCGTATCTGGCCGGGTACGACATTGTACGCGACTGCATGCAGGACGATGTGATCCTGGGCTTCATGAACCGCATGCTTCACGAGGAAGTCATCCCCACGCTGCCGCTGGACAGGCAGGATCTGGAAGCCTTCGCGGCCGCCGTGCAGGACCGCTTCAACAACCCGTTCATCAACCACGAGCTGATGAGCATCACGCTGAACTCCACCTCCAAGTGGCGCGCGCGCAATATGCCCAGCCTGCTGGAATATGCACAAACGGCCGGAAAGCTGCCCCCGTGCCTTGCGATGAGCTTCGCCGCATACATCGCTTTCTATTCCAGCGATATCCAGGCCCTGACGGAACAGGGGCTTGTATGCCGCCGGCCGAAGGGCAACGAATACACCGTCAGCGATGACCGCTGGGTGCTGGAATTCTATTACAGCCGCCGCGGCGTTTCGGACGAAACGCTGGTGCATGACGTGATGACGAATGAAAAAATGTGGGGACAGGACCTGACGCTGGTGCCCGGCTTTGAGCAGGCCGCTGCGGAAAACCTGCGCCGCATCCGTACCGAAGGCGCCCGCGCGGCTTTCGCCGCGTGCCTGGCCCGTCCCGCAGTGTAAAGGAGGAGGCCCGATATGCCGCAATGCATCCGCATCCACCCGGCCGACAACGTAGCCGTCGCGCTGTGCCCCATCCCCGCCGGGACGCGGCTCTCCCTTGAGGGCCGCGCCGTCCAAATGCGGGAGGACATCCCGCAGGGACACAAGCTGGCGCTCGCCCAGATTGCCGCGGGCGAAAACATCATCAAATACGGATATCCCATCGGGCACGCCGCTTCGGATATCCCGCCCGGCGCATGGGTGCACACCCACAATGTGCGCACGAACCTGTCCGGCGAGGTGGAGTACACCTATGCGCCGGACGTGCGTCCCCTGTCCCCCGTGCCGCCCGAAACATTCCAGGGTTACCGCCGGGCGGACGGGCGCGCAGGCGTCCGCAACGAACTTTGGATCATTCCCACCGTCGGCTGCGTAAACGACTGCGCCAAGGCCTTGGCCGCGGAGAACCAGAGCCTTGTCTCCGGTTCCATCGACGGGCTGTATGCATTTCCCCATCCCTTCGGTTGTTCCCAGACCGGAGCCGACCACGCCCAAACGCGCCGCCTTCTGGCCGCGCTGGCGCGCCATCCCAATGCAGGCGGCGTGCTGGTACTGTCACTGGGGTGCGAAAATCTGACCCATGAACAATTTGCAGAAGAACTCGGCCCCTATGACCCCGCGCGGGTGAAATTTCTCACCTGTCAGGATGTGGAAGACGAGATGGAGGCGGGCGGCGCGCTGCTGGCGGAACTGGCGGCCCACGCCGGACAGGCCCGGCGCGAGGCCGTGCCTGTTTGTGAGCTTGTGGTAGGCATGAAATGCGGCGGCAGCGACGGCCTTTCCGGCATCACCGCAAACCCGGCGGTGGGCCGGTTCAGCGATATGCTGTGTGCACGGGGCGGCAGCACCATCCTCACCGAGGTGCCGGAAATGTTCGGCGCGGAGGGCATGCTGCTGGGCCGCTGCCAAAGCCGGGCCGTCTTCGATAAAGCCGCGTCCATGCTGAATGGATTTAAGGAATATTTTCTGGCCCACGGAGAAACCGTGTACGAAAACCCAAGCCCGGGCAACAAGCAGGGCGGCATCACCACGCTGGAGGACAAATCCTGCGGGTGCGTGCAAAAAGGCGGCAGCGCGCCCATTGTTGACGTGGTCGGTTATGGCGAACAGGTACACGCCCGGGGACTGAACCTGCTGAACGGTCCGGGCAACGACCTTGTCTCGGCTACGGCGCTCACGGCGGCGGGCGCACAGCTGGTGCTGTTCACCACAGGCCGCGGCACGCCCTTCGGCGCGCCCGCCCCCACGCTGAAAATCGCCACCAACACGCCGCTTGCGGAAAAGAAAAAAGGCTGGATCGACTTCAACGCGGGCACGATAGCAGACGGTTCGCAGAGCATCGGGGAAGCGGGCGCGGCGCTGTACGCGCTGGTGCTGGACGTCGCCTCCGGGAAACAGACCCGCACCGAGCAGAAAGGATACCGAGAGATCTCTATTTTTAAGGACGGCGTGGTGCTGTAAACGGCGTTCATGCGTTTTGCGGAATGGACAGCACACAGAGTGCTGCAACAGGCTTCCCGTATAAAACCCGCAAAAAAGCTCCGTACAGCAATATTGGTGTAGGCAACGACTTCACCCGCTTCAAAGTGAATTCAAAATTTATTTTTACCCGATAAAGCACGGCAGCCCTTTGGAACATTGCTCCGAGGGGCTGCCGTGCTTTATCTTTATCCTTCTGTGTCCGGTTTTCTGCAGATGCAGAGCAGCTTGTCGAAAAAGCTGCGCTTTTGCGCCAAGCTGCCTGCGGACAGGGCCTTTGGCTCCATTCGCCGCGCACGGCGGCCTTCGGCGGCCGCTTCGCTCTGCACATGCCTCGGCACTGGCCCTGCGGGGGCGTCTGCGCGCTAAGAGCCGCGCTTTCAGCGCGATTGTCCGCAAGGGGGGCACCGCTCCCACACGCGCCTGCGGGTGCGGTCCCCCACCCCTTTTTGGCGGCATTCGCCGCGTGGCCTGCACTTTACTGCGCAAAGATGCAAGGCTTTGCCACCGCCATCTTTTCCCCGGACGCTTCTTTTACTTCTTTACCTTTTTCAACAGTCTGTTCCGCAGATGCGGATTTCAATTGGCTTTCTCTCTCCATCTAAAATTTCTGAACACAACAAGATTCGATTTTTCAATTGGCAGTCTGCCGCCTTTTACTTCATCGTTCTACAGCAATTCACATCACTTTGTCTCACGGGCGACCACCAGAATACGGCCATTGTCCCTCTGGTTGTCGCAGGTGCTTAACGTCAAAAGCTGTTCGCCCCACTGCGCACCGGCGCCGCCGCAATAAAGCGATTCCTGTTCCAGCATTTCAACAAAAGCTTCGAATGCCTCCTGTGTCTGCGGTTGTTTGTAATATTGCTCTACATTCTCCGGCGTCAGTTCTATATGAAGCACCGCCATCAATGCATATCGCCGCACACCGTCCGCAAAGGACAGTTCAAAGGATGAGTGCTCCAGGCCATACTCTTTTTCCAGATAAAAACGCAGCGGTGCGAACATACTCCCGTCTTTCATATTATGTCCGTGGATGATAAGGTTCCTGCTGTCCGCCGGGCTGCTGCGCACATCCAAAAACGGCGTGCCCGCCAAAGAGTACTGTTCTTCAAAATCTCTGCGCAGATAATATTCCGGCTGCTGCGGCGTATACATCACGGGATAATCCAGCCCCGTATCCGCACTGTACAGCCAGGCCAGGCAGTCTCTGTTTTGGGCCTGCAGCGTCTCTACGCCTTTCTGCCACACCTCGCCCCGTTCTTTCTCTGGCTGCGGCGCGGCGGCACGAACGGCCTGCGCCAGCTTTTCAAACGTCTGCTGCGCGGCCCGCATCTGTCCCCAATACGACGTAAGCCACGCGGTACTGCACACCGCCAGGCCCAGCAGCGCCCCAACCAGCAGAATCTCATACCATCTCCAGCGGGCATGCTTTTTCTTTTTCATTGTCATATCTCCTCTGCTCTCCGAGGCATCCGGCGGCACTTACTGTACTGAATGCTTCCAAACGGGCCCTCCATGCATTGTGGTCCCCGATACCGCCACTACAATGATATCTGCTTTTTGTTCAAAGTACAACCTTTCCCTTGCGGGAAAACGAGGCTGCAAATCACTGTTTTCAGAATGTGCGGCATTCCCTGCGAAAGCTGGCATAACGTTTTCCCCTGTCTTTACAGCAAACCGTGCCCCCAATACTGCTGCGCACAAAAGCAAAGGAGCACTTCAGATCCTTTTCATTCAAACAAAGCCCGCTCCATCTGACGACTGACTATTCCACTCAAAAGCCTCAGCCATCTCGCCGGGATTTCAATATCTGGGCGTGAGTGAAAACTGAAGCCCTGCAGATTTTTCAAATCCGACCGGGCCACATCCGTCATTCATCAAAAAATATTGACCGGAGTGCAGGTTTTCTGTCATCTGCGTCTCCTCTCCTCCACCATCTTATTACCAAAACGATATACAAAAAATCGGCCCCGT
>QFCE01001714.1_pt1 | contig 125890 bp, 133 predicted proteins | sample 5346091 | NCBI WGS metagenome assembly QFCE01 (sample SAMN09062252, study PRJNA434731) | Human gut metagenome, whole genome shotgun sequencing project. | isolation source: stool timepoint A chromium assembly | host: Homo sapiens | collected 2015
TCTTACAAATCTCTTGTTCAAAAATGAGCTCCTTTTCAAAAAAGGCGTATGGATCAAAACTTCCATACGCCTTTTTATATTCCGCTCTTCAAATTGTCTAAAAGTTGACTAAAAATATATCACCGTTCATACGATGCAATAATTTCTTTGCTATCTGCTGTTTTATAATCAATTGTTCCCAAATTACCAATCAAATCAAATGTCATATCTGCATTAACCTGCAATTCATCTTCAAGTTTGACTGCAGACGGCTCATCTTTTAGAAAAACTGTTAATCCATAAGGCTCTGTTTCAGACTGTATCTCTATACTGTCATATGAGTATCCCTCCGGATACTCTTGACCGCTTACAATATTTATAACATTCGAAGAATCTCCTACATAATCTGTCTTATACTGCGATAGATCAGGAATTTCGTACAGTTTTTCTTTTTTTCCACACGTCGAAATCAACATTATTGACACGGCAACTAACATAATTGCAAGTACTTTTTTCTTCATAGAAACACCTTCCGAAAGCTTTATTCAACACTTTTCGATTTGAGTAAAAGCCCAAGGGACTTTAATGTCCCTTATGCTTTTCTCTTTTCTTTCGCTGTTTCAGTTCAAACATTCGCTGCTCTTCTGCCTCTTTTCTCTTGCGGCTTTTCTCTTTGCGTTCCTGCTTGTTCTGTTCCTGCTGTAATTTCAACGCCTGTTGCGATTTTGTACCAATGCCTATTTCCAGCATCTGCTTCTTTACTTCCCGCTGCATCCGTTTCGGATTTCTTTTGATATCCTTTACAACATTTTCAACAACCGGACTGAATTTCAAACTGAAGTACCACTTTTGAATATATTCCTACACTTCACAATCTTTTGGCTCTGCACCAAATGTTACCTTTGCCACAGATAGCTTACTATCTTCGATGCGTTCAAAGATTCCCACCCAAAACGGCTCTTCAAAAAATACTGTCAGCTTTCCATTTACTTTGTCCATAAGAATCCCTCCTAAAATTGATTGAACAAAGAATGGACAACCCGGAGGGGCAGGTTACTTACCCTATTTATATAGGACGGCCGGGCTACCTACCGGCTCTGGCACATCAAAGATGTACGTTGCGTTTTTATCTTTGCTTTTATAATCAAGCCATATGGCACGATTAACTTAATTCTGTAACTTCTAAGTTACATTTCTCCAAAACATTCTTCTTACTTCATAAAATTCTATCTTCTGTTCAAATCATACCATATGATTAATGCATTTTCTATATACTTTCTTGATAACCAGCAAAAAGCTCCCGAAGGAGCTTTCCACGTTTTAAATGTACGCTAATTCGCTTAACACAATCTCTTCTGCATCATTCCTTATTTCCCATGAAGAATGTTGTAAATTAGTAATATCCACAACGATAACAGGTAATTTAATTATTCGTATTTTTTCCCGATAATGTAAATCGAAACTACCATACCACCTAATATCATAATTAAGAAAATTTTACTTAAAATATCCCATAAAGCTATATTGAGACAATTGATTATTATAATACCTGCAAGAGGATATAGAACAACCGTTGCAAGTGTCCAAATTTTTAAAGTTGTACAGATGTACATCCAATTTCCATTGTTAAAGGATAAACCAACTAGATGTATTCTAAAAATTCCTTGTGAAACATAATTTATCTTGTTTGCATCATAATATGTTGGCAACATGTCTTTGGCAAAGAAACAAAACCATGCACCAAATAAAAGCATTAACCCTGTAACCAGCAATATATCACCTTTCATCTCAGCTATTGAATTCCCAGATACAACTAACATAATAATTTCTGTAATAGATATTAAAAAGCATAGCAAATATGCTAATATCCAGTTTTTTCTATGCTGATGAATAGAATTCCTAACAGCCATATCGAGAGAGCCTACTACCAATTCCTCGACTTCTTTTGTATCAATATTTTTCTGTGTATCTATTTTTTCTCCACGTAACAATTCTGTAACGGTAACATCTAATATATCAGCTATTGGTATGAGTAATACGACATTAGGCATACTAAGACCACGTTCCCATTTGCTGACCGTTTTATCTGATACATATAATTTTTCAGCCAAATCCTTTTGAGTTAAATTCTTTTTCTTTCTTAATTCGGTTACAAATAAACCGAATTTTTCATTACTAATTTGATACATACATCCACCTCCTGCACACATATTATAATGGGAGTATGCATAAATCAATCGACTAGCAGTAGAATTACAGAATATTAGCACAAAATTCATCAAATAATCTCCCCATCATGATTATTTCTATAAAGTTATATTCGGATATTTTTTAAGGCTTACTATGGAATAATTAAATCAGTAACTTATGACCATGGCAGAAAAAACAGCCTTCCAAAACTTAGAAAAGGTCATATGATATGGAATTGTAATTTGGTTCTTCTTTGCCCCTTATAAACACCAAAGCTGAACAAATAGGAGTTTTCTTCCTACCTGTTCAGCTCTTTGTTTACCTGTAAATCAATTCATTTAACACAATCTCTTCTGCCATATTACGAATACCATTTACCGCCCTAACCCATTCCATCTGGTCACGAGCTTTCATTTCTCCCGTAATGCCCTGCCTCCTCATCATCTGACGCATCAGAATATCCATTCGCTCCTGCGCTTCATCGTCCACCGCATTCAGATGTTCTGTCAATCTGTCTTCCAACATATACAGTGAATACATTGCCGGACGATGCTCTTTCAGATATGTTTTCCGCATCATTCCATATTTCCCATAATGCGGTTCTTCATCTGTACTGACAAGATTCGGATAGTAAATTCCGTCTGCGCCAAGTGTGTAGGTTCCACCCATTTTTTCAAATGTGCTTTTCATGTGTTATTCCTCCTTGAAATCAGCGATGTCCTTAGATCATCGCAAAATATTTCAGGGCAGCCTTGATAGCATCTTCCTTCTCTTTCGGGCATTGTGGAACTCTTGCATTTTCTGATTTTGGAAGATTATAGTTTTCTCCCACTTCAATTCCACATTTGCGTTTTACCTGAGAAATATATAAATTTGAAACCTTCAAGCCAAATTCTTTCAGCACATAATCTTTGATTTCCTGATAGGTTGCTTTCAACTCGGCACTGGTGGCATCCAGCTCGTCCAAGTCTAAGTCGATCTCTATCGTGTCATCCGGTTTTTGTGGGATAAAAGTACTACCGTCTCTATATGGCACGATACCTTCTGATTGATGTCAGTTTTCAGTAACCGATCCAGACTAATGTGGACTGTAGCAAAATATCTCCGTTTGTTTGCGGAAACATATCAACAAATTCTGTAGCAAAAAATTATTGACACAACTCGCTATCCATATCACAGTCTGAACCTCGCCCGTCCACGGAAAAAGTTCAACTTTTTTATTCGTTTCTACTATTATAGTGATTCGAACATAAAAGTCAAATTTTACGAGAAACCTCCATCGCCTCAACCTTGTCTGTTCTTCGCACAGAGAACATGTCAAAGGCTATTTTTTACCCAGACTAATGCCCCAACTCCCATACACTCGACCTTAATTTGAACTATCCGGATTTTCCGGATAGTTCCACAATCATCTCTATCATCAGACTAATTACGCTTGCTCATCCTTAGCTACCGGAATGTACACCATCTTCAAAGGAATCATCTTTTTGTACTTATCACTCAGATCGTGATAGTACTTCAAAATCAAATCTACAAGTTCAGTTCCATTGATTCCACGTATAATAGGTGTGCTGTCCAGATACTTCTGAGCGTTCTTCGTATAATTGGACAGCGTCACGAATAATCCATAGTCGCCCTCTCGCATCGCACCTTTCAGAGACTGGATGGTTGCTTCCTTAATATCACTATCCTGACTCTTTACCTGTACCAGAATACGAGGTGGCAGCTCATCCTTATATGCTGTAATATCGATACCGCTGTCTCCGCCATGTGCAGAAACCGTGGTACGATAACCCATAGCTCTTAACAAATCAGCTACGAACTCCTCCAAGTCATATCCTTTGAGATTCTTGCTCAGTTCCTTCAGGATGAAGTCTCTCGTTGCCTCTACAATCTCATCGGCTGTAGCACCAACGCTCTCGTCCTCGTCTGGTCCGGAAGTCATGGCATTTTTCTTAAATCCCTTATCTAGTGCCGCAAGATACTCATCTGCATAATTCTTTACTGCGAAAAATGACATTGCTGAACCAACTTCATACAGTGCACCCTGTGAAAATGAGGTCCTTGGCAGATGTTTTAACCATTTTACTTTATGCTGCTGTGCATATTCTGCTGCTTCCGGATGATATTCGTATCCACCTTCAACCACACCAATATTTATCTGACGGTCAATCTTTGATGGAAATACAACGTAATCGCCAATCCCGACCTCATGTGTAAATCGATATAACATACCAGCACCGTTTGCGATGCTGCCCTTTTTGGCATCTGGATATACTTCTGTATATTTTTCCTTGAAAGCATCACGGTCAGCCTGAATCAAACTCAGGTCACCCATGTCCTTCCAGCCAATAGCTATAACATCCTGATGCAGAAATAAATTGTCGTCTTTTGTATGGATACCCCATATTCTTTTTTCTTCGCTAGGCATATTTCTGCACCTCCTTACTCTACACCCAGTGCTTTAAAAACTGCGTCCTCCGCACTGCTATAGAAAATTAAATTAAAACTTCCAATCAGGTCTGCTGGTACAGTTCCAAGCTCTGCTGCCGATGTAATTGGCAGAAGTACTCTCTTTGCACCACTGTCCAAACATACCTGCAATGAATTTGCCAGCTCATCTACTTTCATCATGGTTCCGCTGATACTAATTTCACCAAGTACAGCAAGGCTGCTGAGTGTTGGTTTACCAAGTGCAATGGAACACATCGCAATCAATGTAGGAAGGGCCAGCTTTCCTGTCATGCCAATGCCCTGCAAATCCTGATAATTAATAATATAGTCTTTCGTTGCAGTACTTATAGAACCACTGATACGGTTTCCATTTGCTTTCAAGAAGTTGAAAGCCGTATTTGTGGATTCTTTTGCATCACGGTCACTACCAATACCTGTTCTCTCAAACTTCCCATTACCCGGAAGCATCTGACTCTCTAAGCGAAATACACCAAGCATGCCACTCTTGCCCTGAGAAATAGTATAAATCTGTCCCGGATTGCACATTCCTTCTGGGATGAGCTTACCACCACCTTGCTCAGGAACAGAAACATAATGTTCTTCAAAGGTCTCATTATCTATGTAGGAGAAGTTTACATCGTAGAACTCCATGCCTCCCAGCTTCTTCAGCTGCTCCTTAACACGGCGACGCATCTCCAAGGAAATCTGGAGAACTTCTTCTACTTCTTCTTTTGTAAAGCTTCCATCCGGATAATCCCCCTTGTAATTATTGGGAATCTTAGGAGATTCGCCAAATTCAAATCTTGCTTCTCTCGCAGCAATTGCAGCACAGGCAAGTTCATCTTCCGTTACATCTGGAACTACCCAGAGTCCTCTAACAAATCTAGAATAATACTCTTTTTCTGATAATTCATGCGGAGCCAGCATTCTTACATTTTCCGGATATTTCTCTGATGGCCATTCCCATACATACTCTATAACACCTGCAAAGTCATCTATTTTAACCGCTTCTGGAGACCCAATTAATACAGAGAACTTAATGTTCTCGTTATCTTTGTCAAGGCAAAATTCCTCACATTTTTTGATTTCTTTTTCCCTTAGCGATTTTGCTTTTATTTCAAACCATCTGTCAAGACTTGGAATGTAGAAGTCTGGAAGGTATCTTACTCCGTTCATTTCAAAACCTTCAATCTCATATTCATACTTTAATCCAATCATATCGAAAAAGACGGCCCATCGAGCCTCAAGGCGACTTCTAAATCTAAATCCATTATATTTGGTTTCAATAGGCTTAATGTCCATGTCTCACACTCCTCCCGTCATCTATTCCACTGCCAAGTCTGCCCCTTAGTATCGAGTGGCTTAAACTGCGGTCGGCTCTGACAACAATCCTGGTGCCACAACCTCTGACATCTAATCCACAGCCTAAACCCTACCACTATTCTCCGGTACTAAATTTCTCTCCAGTCAGACCGAAAAGTAGATATGTTTCCATACAAGAAAACCGAGCTTTCCGCAAGGCTTCTCTGATGATACCAACCTTACAAAAAGCCCGGAAATACGCCACTTTTTAGCCTTTATTTATCTTTCCTTGACAGCAAACAGACCGTCTCGACATGATAAGTATATGGAAAGTGTTCTGTTTTTAAATCCTTGTACAGCTTTGCACATTCTCAAATAGCCTATAAAATCAAGTATTTTTTAATAGTTCAGACTTTACCGCCTTGTACGTTCTTGTGTTGTATGTCTGCAATGGTGGCAAGTCGGTGGCAATGCCACCACTGAACCATCTGTTATACTAATTCGTTGACCCTTTTCTGTACAGCTGTAGGACTATAACCCGCAGCCTTCAGGCGGTCAGTTCGTTCCTGACCATTCCCCTAGTCACCCCGAATGACTTCTTTTGCAATAGCTTCTCAACTATCCGTTTATCTAAACTGAATAGCTTCAATTCTTAATGCCTGTCCTACAGTTCCGAGTGTTGCTACTCCATCAGCTTTTGTCCAATCAGTCCAACCACTGTTCTGAATATGTACTCGATATTCAAAGTCACCCTTGAAACATAAACATTCTATACGTTTACTCTCATTTGTTGTGCCGATAACAGTATCTTTGTTTATCGTTCCATAATCAACCCAACCTTTATCCTGTATATGTGCTTTAACACCAATATCCATGCCTAAAGGATTGATTTTAAACGCTTCTAAACGTAAATTATGTCCTGTTATTCCGATAACGTTGTTGCATACAGATTCTTGTAACCAACCTTTGTTTTGTACAAATGGAGTAGCAAGGAATTTAGCAGCCATGATCTCGATCGCTTCAATTTGCAATCCTTTTCCTTTTGTTCCAGCCCAGTTTCCGTTGAATGTCCAATCCGTCCATCCGATGTTTTTCTGGTGGACTCTGTAGATGTACGGCGTATCCTTGCCGGTAACCTTGATTGCTTCGATACGTTTGTTCTGTCCTGTAGTGCCAAGGATTGTGTCTTTGTTAATGTTTTTAAACTCTTTGTCGCCTACATCCTTGATATGCACTACTACGTCTGTTTCTCCAACAGGAATAAGTCGGAACGCTTCGATTCTCCGGTTCTGTCCTGTCGTTCCTGACATACGACCATCAGACTGCCAGCACGCCCAGCCGATGTCACGGATATGTGACTGGTAAGATACCTTACCGTAATGCTGTACGGAGTCCTGAGATGTTCCACCAGATGTTACCTCACCGTCAGAATCCTCTTTTGCCGGAGATGCCGTAGCGATGCCGAATACATTAAGGATTCCTCTTGCAAGATCGTCAATCTGGTTGTTGAATTTTGTAAGATCGTCTTTATTGGATATAAACCCATTTTCTAATAATCTGTAGCTATATCCTTTCGTTGCTGATCTGTTTACATTAGCAAGATTTGCACGTCCTACGATCTTGTTTGCGCGTCCCGGGAAGAATGAGCCAATGAAATTGGCAAGCGCAGTATCATACTGATCTGGGTTATATCCTTGCTTAATAATTACATGACCACCCTTCGCCGATGCTGATCCGCTGTCCATGTGCAGTTCTAAAATCTGCCAGTCCTTCGGGATGTTGAGTGACGTGATTCCTCTGTCTGCATACCAATTTCTGCTCGTATCTCCAAGAGTAACATTACTTCCTCCATACGCTACAATTCGTCTTGCGAGTGCCCGGACTCTCTCTGCTTCTGTGTAACCATATCCAACAGCTCCACTGTCACCGGCTCCGTGTCCGGCTATTAAAAATAAATGTGCCATAATTGCTCCTTTCTGTGCGACGTCGCACACGCTATATAATATGTTAGAGGACGATTATTCGCCCTCTGCGTTACATTCCGGTAATCCGGCAATGCTGGTTAATAATGACAGGATTCCGGCCAGTACTGATGCTGATACTACCAGCTTTGCGTCTACCTGACCGAGTGCTGTGGCTGTTCCGATCGTTGCTACTGCAGTCTGCGCTACAGTTTTAATTGCCCTGATCCCGGCACATTTCGCCCAATTTTTCCAATCTTTCATTTAATTCACCCTCTCTTCTAAATCTGAAATTCTATGATTTGCTACCTTCATTTTTTCTTCCTGTAATGCCATCTGTTCTTCCAGGTGGTAAGTACGTTCTATTGTATTGTTATGCTTATCAACTCTTTTTGTGAGTTCGTCCAGCTTATACTCCATAAGAGATCTTGTCTTCTCTTGCTGAATCAAACACACCACAAGAGTAACTCCTGCGGATATACAGGCTGAGATAATTGTTGCCATGTGCTTTCCTTTCTTCCAAAAATGCGTAATAAAATAAGACCTGGTTAAGGTCTTGCTCTGATTTCCATGTGCTTTCCTTGCATTATCCCTCCTTTAATGTTCCTGTTCCGGCATTATAGATGTATTTCTTGCGCACCTTATCGTATAAGCATAATGTACCGTCAGACTTTTTAACCGGAATCATATCTGCCTGTAACGTATCCCCGGAATAGATCTGTGCATAGTAGATCTTGCCTGTCACACCCGTTCCAGCTGGTGCTCCGTTCTTGGACATATTACCCAGATAATACGGGCTTGTAAGTGTGAACGAATCTATCGCATCTGTGGCTACAGTTGTATCCCCAAATTGATAGCTTACGCCCGTCTGGTTAATAATCCAGTCTCCGTTCCAATAGTTTGCCGATTTTGCCGAACTATTTACTGTTCCACGAACTGCATAGAAATTATCTGTGCAGGTATAGCCAAACTTATAGTTATCGTCACGTGCCCCAGCAATGTATGTAGTTCCACTCTGCAAATTCCATTTCGCTTTTGTGTTGGTGTCCTGATCTGGTAAAATTTCCGTGTCAAAATAACAATTACCATCCAAGCTCAGGCTTGCAAGCTCTGTGTGATCTGTCGCTGTGCTCTCGTTAACTGTAACGTTACACTGTGCTGTGTATCCACCGTCTGCGGTTGTTACGGTTACGACTGCGGAACCAGCTGTCTTGGCAGTCACCTTTCCACCAGATACAGATACATTGCTGTTATTAGCACTCCAAGTAACACTCTTATTGGTTGCATTGCCCGGTGACACCGTAGCTGTCAGCTGTGCGGAATCCCCGGCATCCAGTGTTAATGTCGTCTGGTCGAGCTTAACACCTGTGACCGCAACGACCTCTGGTGCTTCAGATGCTGTAATAGAGCCGATACCCTGATTCTGTAGTGCCTGGTCGACTACCGGCGAGTAGAATGTACGATACCATGTCTCATTTGGGTGTACACCATCACCTTTCTTGCTATTTGGGTTATAGGTGTATTTGTCTTTATTTGCAGACGTCATGGCAATCTGAGAATAGACACGCATATCTAAGTATGGCATATTCCATTTTTCACAGATTTCAATCGCTTTTGAGTAGATACTGTCTACATAAGAATTGTCTTTGGCGAAACTGTGTGGAATAATGTACAATTTTACGGCTAATGGATACCTATCCATGATATATTGCAATGCACTTTCCATTGCTCCACAAAACGTTCCAGTGTTGTACGAAGCATCGTATCCGGATTCGATTGAGCCGATTGGAATGCTATTATTAATGTCATTTACGCCGCCATCAAAAATAATCGCATCCGCAGCACCTGTATAGGTTGTAATCTGGTTAACGATCGGTGTATGTGCTGGACTGGATGTCACAGCCATATTAGCTCCCGACTCAGCTTTATTAATCCACGTAGCATCTGGATATTTTTCTTTTAATGGCTGGATGATTCCTGTTCCCTCTTTCCATCCCCAGCCAGCAAATACACTGTCGCCGAATCCTACGATCGTTTTCCTTTATACGGATTCACTGTATCACCTCCTGTATATGTTCCTGTGATTCCAAAAAGTTCTACACCCTCTTTAATATTTTCAGCTAATAGATTTGCATCACCTTTAATAGTCTGCTTCCCAGACAGATATACACCAGCGTCTATGTTCTGGTCTTCCGTTCCCGGTGTTATGGTCTGTGCTGTCAATCTCTTAATCGTTCCCGTTACTTTTCCATCGGGACCGCAAGCCACGGTGTTCTCTAACATCTTACTCGCAATCGCATTAACGTCCGGCGCAGATACTGCAAGGTAATACACGCCATCCTGTACACCAGCATTCGGATAGGAGTCGGAAGAATCACTGGATATGTAACCAAGTAGATCTGTCCCTTTCTTACCAGTTGCCCCTTTTCGTCGGATAATGTTAATACGTAATAATCTGTTCTGTATCCATACGGCCTGTACAACACGCTCTTTGTTTTTCCGTTTGTTGCCCCTGTCGGAAGATAATATTTATTTATTCCAATGCTATTATCTAATTTATAATATCCGTCTTCTGTAATTGTTGCTCCCGTGTATTCCGTTGTGGAATATCCGGATGGTCTATCTTTTCCAACATCTTCAGATGTTTTTACCCATCCAATCAATTCCGTGTACTTTGCCCAGACATATTCGCCTTTTCCAGTTTTATCTACCTCTGTGCCACCTGTTCCATCGCCAGTATACGTTCCAGATACACCAAGGATGCTTATACCGCTCTTAATGTTGCCAGGAATAATCTTGTCTCTTTCTGCTTCTGCAATTGTTACGGATCCATCACCGTTATGGTAGCCTTCCGGAATTATATACGCCCCGGTCTTCTTAGATATCGTGCCAGCTGTAGCGCCTCTGTTCGTCATCGTTCCGGTTATTTTTCCAGATGCTATATAAGCGGTCTTTTCTTCCAGAATATTACTTGCTACCGCTGTTGCGTCAGATGTATCTGTGCCACCGCCAGAAGTGCCCGCTTCGTAAGTGCCTGTAATCTGATCGCCGTTCTTATCGTGCGCTGTTACACCTTTTAACAACTTACTTGCAGTTACGGTATCTTTTGACAAGTCCATTACTGTTCTTGGTCCGTAATTTATTTTACTAACTCCCATAGCTACCTCCTAACCGATCTGTACCGTTGTTGATCCAGATTCTGTGGTTTCTTTATAAGGGATTTCTTTAACAATTACCTCTGACAATGCATCATATCCGTCATCTGGTCTTATTACCTGTTCATTCACAGTAGGTGAAATTGTTTTTGACTGTGTAACAACTGTTCCACCAGCATTGGATGTCCCGCCGTAAGCGATAATGTAATTTACACGACACATGGTTTCTTTCGTTGTAAGTCCGTTAAAAGTCGCATACCATGATCCATTCATATATGTAGCTCCATCAAGATGCAGTGTCATCTGACCGTCACCGTTTGCAAAACTTACTGCTGTATTTGCATTAGAAGCACCCGTAATTCCAAGAAGATTATTTATATCAGAATCCGAAAAAACCTCTACACTGTTTGAGTTTGTTGGAATTTTGACGACAATAGTTCCACATTTTGTTACGCATCGAAAATTCATTTTTGCATTCAAATTATTCAGGCTTTTTTCTACGTTTTTTATTCTATCCAATATCGTATCTATACTTGGTTGAATAGATGTACCCCGTATGACTTCTTCTATACTTAGTCCATTTATGTGCACAAATAACAGATGTCCTTTATATTGTTTTCCACCATAGTATATAGAGTCATTTGTCCACCGAATTTCGTCGTTGTAATTTTCGCCAAGAGCTACCGTCTTCCCTTTTATAATTTCAAATTCTACTTTTTCCACACCAGAATCATTTGTATATTTTATAAATACGTGATCGGTACGCTTTTTCCCTTGTCCTGCTGGTTCAAAATTTAAAGTTGTACTGTCATTCACTTTTGTCCAGACGTGTCTCCCCTGTAGTAATGCATCGCCATCTGCTATTCTTATCGATGTACTTGATACAATTTCCGCTTTAAATTGATTCCCTGCTTCAAGCACGTAAAAATCGCTGCCGAATATATCTCTGTATAACGATCCATCAGCTGCAGCCGAAACCTCAATACCGTTTCCTGTATTCAAATTAATTGCCATCTTAATCACCAACCTTATACGTTACTGTATATCTATCGTTTTCAATTTTTACAATTTCACTATTTATGATTTCCTTCATCGCCACGCCTGTCTGTCTGTTTTTTCCACCGACAATATCTCCTATGTCAACATCTAGTCTGTCAAATTGCGCTGTAAGAGAATCGCTATTTTTCAATTCTTTCAACTTTTCAACGCCCTGGCTCCTAAGTTCTTCATCAGACTCCACATTTCCATAATCATATATCTCTGTTATTTCAGACCTGCCTGTATAATATGGGGCATCAACTATGTTACCAGAACTATCTGCGTATAGATGTATCACGGTACGTTCCGCAAGCTCTCCACCGCCGAGACAGATCAGATGATTTACACCACCTCGATTCTGCTCGAAAATAACTTGCATACCATAATCATCAGAGTATTCATATTTTTCGGATAGATCCTCTATTTTGGTAGCACTAATTTGTACTTTCGCATCTCTAGTAACCGTACACACAAGCTTGGCATCGACATTTGATAACATCTTTTTGATACCCGCATACATGTCTGTATACCGTTCAAATTGGTTACTTGATATTTTTATACCTGCATCATCTGCAGGCACAATAAAAAGGTCAGATAATCCGACCTTTTCTATAAGTTGTTCCAGTATTCTATTCGCATCACCGGATACTATATAATAGTCCTGACCACTCTCAGGCTCAATGATTTTCTTTTCGAGTATCCCCCTGAAAGCACGACCAGAATAATAGACCTTGTTCTTCTTGGTATCTATTTTCACATCATCGACAATACCACCGTATTCTGTATTTTCTACATACCATATACTGCCGTGAGACATGCAATGATTCTTTAAATTCATACCGATCTGAAAATCATTATCTTTTCCAATATCCAAATCTATTGAATACTTATGTAGCTCACCTTGCGGTAATCCGCTTGAATCTGTATATATTACCATCCCGGTTCACTCCTTCTATCCAAAAGTATTAAATCAAATCCAAAAGTACCGTCATATTGCACGGCATTTTCACCTGTAGGAATTTTTTCAAAAATATATGATTTTTTATCTGCTTCCCAAAAACGATTTTCTATGCTTCCATTCTGTTTTATCAGTTTAATTGTCCTTTTATTGGAATCAATTTCAACTCTCTGCCCTTTCTCTATTGATGTATTTATTTGATACACATGACTGCCGATTGTAATAGAAGGGTTTGTCACATCACCGTAAATTCTTAATCGAAAATCGCTTTCCACAAAAAACGGATTAACAACGCTGCTGCTCTGCACATAAGAAGAATAGGTATATGGATAAGAATATTCGTACTCTTTTTTCTTGTCATCCTGTGTTGCATCATTCTTCAAAAACATGAATTCTTTTTCTGTAATCCAGTCCGACGAATCAGAAATAATATTCACCGTAAGAACCATATATCCATTGCAATAATAATAGTTAGATTTCTTGGACGCATTGAAATAACAGGATGTATAATATCCGTTTATTTCCAGTTTCCCCGGTGTTTCTGCGAGAATATCACGCTCAAAGACCTCATATATACGGTTTCTTATGTTCAAACCTTCTTCTTCGTTTGCCGCAATAATAATTGTGGCATTTTTCTTTGTGACACCTTTATGGAAATTTGTAATTTCATCATAATCACTATCATATAACCACTCATAGTCATAGAACTCACTGTCATTCAAGAAAATTTCACCTGAACCAAACTCTATAGTCTGGTTCAGGTGATTTGTGTAAGTGGCTTTATTAAGCATATTTTCTCACCAACCTCGCAACTTCACGCCCTTCCACATCAAATTCAACATAATTTGTTAACACGTCAATCATAAGTTCTCTTAATCCACCGTTCTTCATCCATGCATATATCATCTTTAATACTTGCGGATTTTATCAGCTACATAATTCAGATCATTATCAATGGCGTATGTCGGGAACATCCCCATAGGTGACTTCACGGTGTCCTTGCCACTGTTTTGTGTGTAGAAGTAATATTTTCCTTCATTCACACCTGTTCTAAGTACAATGGTGAATAGTCCTTCAATGGTGATCTTCTCACGAAGTAACTTTCCGATCAGCTTTATAGTAGTAACACCATTTTCAAGTGTTTCCGTGTGGGTCATATAAGCAACCACCACATCATCAGGAAGTTCCTTGCACACCTCAATGATTTCAAAGTAGTTTGCACCAAAATCATTCCACTTATCCCAACCGTTTTCCTTAATACGGTTCATATATGGAACAGAAAGAATATACTGGAAGTCATCAACTACCAATAACTTCTTCCCGGCTGCTGCCTGTTCCTTCATAAATTTGCAAATCTTGCGTGATTCAACCTCACTGTTCAGCATTGTGAACTTACCCTTGAACGGTAACGGTTTACCAACCGGGTTCACAACGGCAGTTGTTGCAGGATCACAATTTCTCATACTGGTACTTTTTCCTGTACCTGATTCACCCATAACCAAGAGCATCTGTGCCATGTTTATTTATCTCCTTTCTTGAATAAGCCCATTAACTTAGTGAAAAGATTGCTTTTCTCTTTCATTACTTTCTGCTGTGACACTTTCAAAATCTGTCTGTTCTGAAAATATTCAGCGGTTGCAACACTGTTTCTGTAACTTCTGTGACTTCTCTGTTTGTGTTTCTTTGCACTACTCATTGATTTCATCCTCACTTTCTTTGATAACAACCTGTAATCTTGTATTATTATGCAGTGGTGTAAGGCTTTCTTGTTAATGTCCCAACCTAACAACTTAAGCTGTGACCACAACCGTTCATACTTTCCTGCGGTTGGTGTACCTGACAGCAAGATCACGCTTTCCGGTTGTAACTTCAATATGAATTTTGACCGTTTAGCGTTTTCGTTGCATATAAGGCTTGATTCATCAAGTAACAATGTAAAGTCGGTTATATGGGCTATATACTTGCGTCTGAATACCAAATCATAGTTAATTACACCGACAATCTGAATGTTCTGATCATACAGGTCTTTTGTTTCAACCAGTGTACGGAAGTTTACACCTTCGCTTTTCTTTGTTAAGTCCATAACCCGGTATTCCGGGTAATACGTTTTCATATGATCAACCCAATCATCAATTTTTGATTTTTGGCATACAATCAAATTTACAGTATTGTTCAGCAAATACATTTTTTCAGCACCTACAAAAGTTTTACCAAGTCCCATATCTAAATAATAAGCACACCTGTTTTTATCATCAGTCAGATTCAACACTTCTTCCTGATGGGGCATGAATTGAAGATCATTCATCTACCTTAATACCTGTACACTGTTCAAAGATTTCAGCATCAAAGTTTGGTATTGACTTAATGTGATTCTTCTGAAGGTCTGATAAGCTGCCCCACCATAACTGACCACATTCTGATTCATCAAGCACTTTGAGGTAACCGCCTGTTGTTTCATAGGTTGGATTTGCTACCTTTTCTTCATCAGTCATATCTTCTTCATACACCCATTCAACAACGTCTTTTGGTATCTGATTCAGTAAATATCTTGCATCTGAATCTATCCATTCACGATATGTCATATCTGACGGCTTATTGAACAGCATAATCTTCGGTTCTTCTGTATTAAAACAACCAGTATTAAAAGACGATTTGTTCCAGTCCCCGGTGTTGCAGTTCCCGGTGTTCCAGTCCCCGGTGTTCCTGTTCCCGGTGTTGCAGTCCCCGGTGTTCCTGTTCCCGGTGTTGCAGTCCCCGGTGTTGCAGTTCCCGGTGTTGCAGTCCCCGGTGTTGCAGTTCCCGGTGTTCCTGTTCCCGGTGTTGCAGTCCCCGGTGTTCCTGTTCCCGGTGTTGCAGTCCCCGGTGTTGCAGTCCCCGGTGTTGCAGAGTCCTGTGCAATCCTTTCCAGTATTTACGATTGTCAAAAGTTCTTGCCAAGGAATTTCACGCACGATCTGAATTTTGTTGGTGCATGATTTCTTACCGTCTGTATCTACTTCACCAAGTGCAATAACTTCTGCAACTTTATTTTCAGAATTAAAACTGTAATAGCTGAAACAGTCAGCAGCTTTTTTACAAAAATGAAAACCTCTATCACAACAGCTTGGCTTAACATCTTCTTCAAAGATTTTTCCTACCTCATACTGAAAACCTCTACAAGTCCAGTCAGGATTGAATACTTTATAACCTTTAACTTCACTCATTTTCTTTCACCTCTCTATACTGTAATTCCTTCGATTTCTGCAAAACGTCTTGCATTGATGAAGTACACCCATCTGTTGTCAGATGTATGAATACCGTAACCCCAAGGGAAAACCCCTTGCTGTAAGCCCTTACGAACTGTGTTGTGGTTCATCTGTAACAGCTTTGCAGCCTTTTCCACATCTAACCGGGGAATTACCCCATTTTTCAATTCAGCAGTTGGAAGTACAACCACCTGTTCATCAGATTTTGAAAAGTAATCTGATTCAAGTCCAAGTGCTACTGCAATAGCACTTTGAACATCTTCTGACGGTATCTGTTTACCTGAAAGGTACTGACTGACAGAACCTTTACTTTTTCCAGTCATACCGCACACCTGACGTTGATTCAGGTGTAATTCTTGCATAGCCTGTTTTAATTTTTCACTGAATGTCATTTACTCACCTGCTTTCGGAAACTTATTATTGTTGTACTGTCTTAATAAATGAACTACAACTGAACCGTCTGAACACTTTTCTTCACTTACTACTTCATAAGCTTTCTTTCCATTTTTCAAATCATGGTAGAACGTCAGATACTCCATTTCGCTGTCAAACTTGATCTTTTGCTCAATCCATGCTTCTAAAATCTTTTTCATTGCATTTTTTCTCACTTTCTGCTACTATGTAGCTGAGTTATTTGCTATACCCTGTAAGAAGTACCAGTTCTTATGGGGTATTTTTTATGATTTGACATTCCGTTTACGTTTCGGTGTCAGGAAGTTTTCATCCTTACCAAGTGCACTGCAGACATTCTTTCTGCTCTGTTCCAGAGGTTTATGGTTACCTTTTATCCATCCCATTATGGTTGCAACACTGACAGATGATTTTCTTGCCAATGTCGGTAAATCCATATTCTGTTCGCTCATTTCCAGTAACATTTTGGTTGTATCAATGGGTACCGCCTGCGGTAAAGCAGTTGATCTGATAATTCCTTCAGGTTTTGTAATCTCAACCTTAGCTGTGACTTTGGGTTTTTCTTCATCATCAATATTCGGTACAATATTTCTCAAAATATTTAATACATAAGGTCTGTTACCTTCCATGCATCCCGCCATGATCTCAGCGCACTGAATCAGCTTGTCAGTAGCAACCACCACTGTTGGTACACCACTTTCAATGATCTCCTGCATACACTCTTCATCTGGTTCAGCTCTTGCCCTGAAATAACTATCAACCAATTCTCTCTGTACTTTCCATGCCAGATCATCTGTAAAAGACTTCACCAACATCAGGTAACCTGTTTCTGTGATAAGTATTACTGTTCCACCAGCGTTGGGACTGATTCCGAACTGACTACGAATTTCGTTGTCAGTTACATTTATCCTGAAAAAATCAACATCTTCAATGAACCGGTTACGGTTCTGATTGAAGTTCCTAGATGCAGTGCCAGATTTCCTCTGATGCACTGCATCAATATCTTTGAGTGTGACAACTCTTTTACCCTGATACTCTTTAATCTGTATCTCTGTCCCCTGTATCTGCATCTGCTGCATCTGCTGCATTTTTTTCTCCTTTCTTACTCATTGCCGCTGCCGTTGCAATAGTTCCTTCCAGATAACCTCTCTCACGTTCGGTCATTGCAGGTAACTTGTCTGCAAGATTTTTAAGGATCTCTTTCTGTTTCTCTGACATATCTTTTCACTTCCTTTCCTCGTTCATTTGTTTGGTGGGGACTGCTGCAACAGTCCGCCAGTTTACATAGCTTTTTTAACTTCTTACTGCTTTTTTTGTGTTATAATTCTCCCTGAAGGGAGGTGAAACACATGGATGAAAAACAATTACATGATTTAGCGGTCGCATATGCACAGGTAAAGCTTCATCACTATCAGGAAGAATATGGAAAAACTTGTGATGAAACTGAACTCAAAGAATACGCAAGAGCTTATAAGTTCGCTATGGTAAACTTTGAGGAAAACTATAATGAACTTGATTAAAGTTCTTCACTAAGTGCTGCATTATTAATTTCATGTGCGGTGAAATCAAGTAATGCAATAGCTTCTTCTGCTGACAGGTTTTGAGATTTCAGCCAGTCAAAAAGCTGGAATCTCAAATTTGCCTGTTTTTCATTCAAGTTTGGAACCATTACTTTCTTTTCTGCAAGTCTCACTTCTTCTCACCTCTCTTTCTTTCTATTATATTTTTTGAATTTACCATTTCAGTCAAACAACAAAGTGCTGTGTCATCTTGCTTTAACAGGCTTATTATTTCTCGCTTCCACTCTTGGGGTGTTCCCTGTCTGTTCCACGGCGATTGAACCATTTAGCAAACCGCCTGTGTTCCTGCTTGCTTTGTTGGTATATTGCAATTATATGTTGGTTAATATCATTTGTCAATAGCTTTTTTGTAATTTACCAACTTTTTGTAATTTACCAACCTTTTTTATTGACGTTAAGGAATTTTAACTGTATAATTAGTAACAAGAAAAGAGGTGATTATATAATGAAAGACCGAATCAAGAAAATCAGAAAAGAACTTGATTTGACACAACAAGAATTTGCCGACAGAATAGGTATTGCACGTGGTAATATTGCAGCCTATGAGGTTGGAAAAAATGCACCAAGCGATTCTGTCATATCACTTATATGTCGGGAATTTAGCGTCAACGAAAACTGGTTGAGAACTGGTGAAGGTGATATGTTCATGGAACTGTCCAGAGACGAACAGATTGAAGAATTTATTGGAAACCTTTTACAAGGTGAAGAAGACTCTTTTAAAAGACGTTTGATTTCAGGACTGGCAGCTCTAGATGAAAATGGCTGGAAAGTATTGGAAGACTTTCTGGATTCTATCCAAAAGAAAAAGGGCTGATTATTTCAGCCCCAGAAGTGCTCTGATATATACATAGATCAGGCGCAAGCGTCTATCATCCAACATGTCAAGCATTTCAATAATAAGTTTTTTATAGTCCATACTTTTCATCTCCTAAACACACGTTCTAAAGTAGCGATATCATTATTATAGAACAAATGTTCTGTTATTTCAAGTATATTAATGGAGGTATTTTGTGGGGATATTTAAACTATTTAAAAAGAAATCAAAAACCCCTAAAGATTTGTCTAAAAGTGAAAATTTAGAAGATATTACAAATACACTTTTGGAGAATAATATGATTTCTGTACCGAAAGATGACAACCATAACACCTTTGGGGGATCTCTTGATAAATTAGTTGACGGGGATTTACCTTGGGGGTGGGTTGCACATAAAAAGGATTTTATAGAACCTATCGAAAAAGAATATAGTTATTTCTTACAATCATGGTTAGATGCCAGAAATGGTTCACCAAAAGAACTTTATTCTGCTTTAAAGTCCTTTGTTCTTTACATGAAAGATGTAGAAGAGTTATGTAAATCCAAAGGTGAATGCTATGAATTTTGGTTTACTGAATGTTTAACCGGAAAAGATTATCTAAAAAATAGACAACAAGAATTGGATCAGCTTTCTAAGACAGTCCAAATACAGCAGACTGAATATGAACGTAAACAGAAATTATTGCCCGTCTTAGAATCTTCCCTCACGGATTTTTTACAAACCAATCAAGACATTTTACAAAAAGATGTTTATAAAAATTTTGACCCCTGTGTTAAACCTGAAATACAACATTTATTATATGATTGGGAAAAATCAGGAAAAATCCAAAGAACCAAGGTAGGAAATACTTATAAAATCACATTATAAGTTACAGTAAAGTTACACTTGGTTACACTTGGTTACAGTAAAAGTTATACTTGAAAGCCTTTATTTATAAGGGTGTTACAGTTGTTACAGTTAAAAACAAATTCTTTAATAATTGTAATTTTTTAATAGTAATAAGACTTAGTAAAAATAAGAATATATAAGAATAGGATTTTAACTGTAACCGTAACAAGTGTAACTTCCTTGATTTATAAGGGTTTGAAGTACTTTTTAACAGTATTTTCAACTGTAACAGAACTGTAACTTAATAAAAAACTGACCCTTACTGCTGCAACAGTAGGGGGTCAGTGATAACCAAACCAAGGAATGAAATGATTTGGACTATACAAAAACTATTATAGCATTCATTCCTTATGGTTTCAATGAAAGGAAGTGCTATTTATGCAAGGCGGAGTAAGAAAAAGAGGTACAACATGGTCATATTATTTTGACCTTGGAAAAATTGACGGTAAAAGAAAGAAAAAAGAAAAAGGTGGATTCAAAACCAAGAAGGAAGCTGAACAGGCATTGACTGCTGCTATGAATGAATACAATAATGCCGGGACTGTATTTGAACCGACAGAAATAACAGTTGCTGATTACCTGAATCAGTGGTTTGATCTGTACTGTAAGACCAACCTTAAATATAATACCCAAGTAGGGTATTTAAGAATCATTCAAGGGCATCTAATTCCAAAATTTGGTATGTATAGATTAAAAGCAATTACTCCGGCAGTATTACAGGAATATGCAGTTGAACTTAAAATGAACGGTAATTCAAAAAGTCATTTAGTTGGTATTTTGTCTGTATTCAGTGCAGCATTAAACTATGCAGTTGAGCCAATGCATTATTTACCTTCTAACCCTATGCAGTATGTGAAATTTCCAAAGGTTGAGAAAAAACCACGTGAACGAATTATATTGACCTTAGATGAATGGGGTCAGATTCGTGACAGATTCCAAAATACACGGTACTATATACCTTTAATGATTGGATTTTATACAGGCCTACGAATATCAGAAACCTTTGGTCTTACTTGGGATGATATTGATTTTGATAAAAGAAAAATATCTGTAAATAAGCAGATTGTAAAACGTAACTTTGGGGCAGATGTAAGAAAGGTTGTTGAAAAGAAAGGTAAGAAAGAACAGCGTTCATCTTGGTACTTTACTGCACCAAAAACATTTACTTCTGTTCGTGAAGTCCCTTTTGGTGAAACACTATATCAGGCATTGAAAAAGGAAAAAGCTGAACAACTCAAGAATGAAATGAAGTATGGTGAATATTACACGATTCATGTCAAAAAGATTGAAACTGATGAAAAAGGTAATGACATGATCAGGATTGTACCTATTCAAAAATGTGTTGAAAGTCCACTACAGCGTATCAGGTTGGTGTGTGTTGATGAAAACGGTCAGTATACTTCCACTGATTCATTTAAGTATTGCAGTAGGGTTATACACCATGAAATGCATCTTGCCTTTGATTATCACAGCTTAAGGCACACCCACGCAACACTGTTAATTGAATCCGGTGCTGATGTTAAGAATGTTCAGACACGATTGGGGCACACCAACATAGAAACCACGTTGCAGACCTATGTGCATGATACAGAAAAAATGGCTGAACGTTCTGTTGATCTCTTCGAAAAAATCACACAAACAAAAACGTCATAAATAAAAATAGTGGGAGTGAATCCGCTGATTGTTCAGCGTGTTCACTCCCTTTTCTTTGTTTAGTGATGATTTTAAAAATTACGGTGGCAAATGGGTGGCAAATAGACTGAACTCCACTCATAAAAGCCTGTAAAACCGCTTATTTACGTTGTAAAAGACACACAGTTTCCACATGCACCGTGTTCGGGAATAAATCCACACATGCAATCTTCTCTACCTTATATCCTCTTCCCTGGATCATCTCCAGGTCCCTTGCCAGGCTAGTCGGTTTACATGCGATATAGACAAGTCTGTCGACCCCGAAATTTAGTATCTTCATCAGGGCTTTTGGATTCACTCCGTCACGCGGCGGATCCAGCATGATAAGATCTGGTACTTCTCCAAGTTCATCGATGACTTTTAAGACATCTCCTGCCCAGAAAGTACAGTTGTCCAGTCCATTTAATTTTGCATTGACCTTAGCTGCCTCAACTGCTTCTTCAACAATTTCAACACCGACTACTTTCTTCGCTACCGGCGCCAGAATCTGTGCAATTGTTCCGGTTCCACTGTAAAGGTCAAAAACTACTTTTTCATTCGTATCCCCGATATATTCTCTCGCTTTTTCATAAAGCACTTCTGCTCCAAGTGAATTTGTCTGGAAGAAAGAAAATGGTGTGATTTTGAACTTCAGTCCAAGTAATTCCTCATAGAAATAATCCTGACCAAAAAGTACTTCTGTTCCTTCGTCTTTTACAATATCTGCGAGACTGTCATTCTTCGTATGGAGAATTCCGACAATCTTTCCGGTAAGCTCAAGTGCCTGAAGTGCTGCTGCCCATTTATTCAGAAATTCCTTGGGTTTACTGTCAAAGCCTTCTTCTGATGCTGTTACAATATCAATGAGGATTTCTTCCGTCTTCACTGCTTTTCTCACGAGTAAATGCCTGAAATACCCATCATGTCTCATGCGGTGATAATATGGCAGGCCTGATTTTCTCGCACATTCCAGTGTACAGGCCAATATCTTTCTGTAATCACCGTCTACAATCTGACAATCACATACATTGACTATATCGTGGAAACTGCCTCGTTTGTGCATACCAAGCGCCAGCGGTCCGTCTTTGTATTCGTCACCAAAAGAGAACTCCATTTTATTACGGTACTCACTTTTTACCGGACTTTCCAGTACACCTTCCCAGATATAGTCTCCGTCAACTGCCTCATCCATCATTGCCTTGACTTGTGACTCCTTTAATTTTACCTGTTCTTCATACGGCAGATTCTGATAAGTGCAACCGCCGCACTGTCCGAAATGCGGACAGGCAGGTTCTATCTCCTGAGGCGCTTTCTCGATTACCTCCAGGAGCCTTCCTTCTGCTTTTCCTTTTTTCACTTTATTTACTGAAAAACGTACCTTCTGACCAGGCACACCATTTTTTACAATGACGCATCTGTCCTCCTGTGATACATTTACAATTCCTTTATTCGGGAACTCTACGGATTCGATGACTCCTTCGTATACCTGTCCTTTCTTCATAGCGTTCTCGTCCTCCTTTACAGACTATCTATTTTTTATAATGAGCTTTCCAGCGTTTACCATCCTGTTCCAGCTTCATATGAGAAATGCTCTTAACATATTTTTTGAACTGGGAATATCCATAATCATTTAGTTTGAAATCTTTGTATTTATCATACACACGATTTCCGATGGCACCAAGATCCATACCTGCTTCTCCGGCACCTTTCACCAAATTACGTACAAACTGGTCTACGTCTTCTTTTCTCGCACGGTTCTCTTTTAATGTAACCCAAGCTACATGACCATGTTTCACAAGTTGTATTCTGTCAAATTCCTCAAAAAATTTGGAAAGGCTGCTATATCCGTAACTTCGCACGTCAAAATCCGGATAAAGGCTGACCAGTCGGCTTCCTACTTCGCCAAGTCCGGTCTGCTTATTATTATCCTGATTCTCCATGATCATCTTAATAACTGCATCTTCGACCTTCTCACGCCCCAGCACTTCATGAGATTCTTCCCCTCCATCTTCCAAGCCTTTCTCTGACAGAAGATTTTCCAGAATTGTGAATTTGTCACATGCTTTTCGAAATGGCTCCGGCGTCTTATTTTCGCCCATTCCAATAACCATCTTACCGCTCTCTCTTAATCGGCTCACCAGTCTTGTAAAATCACTGTCACTGGATACAATGCAGAATCCATCCACATCCTTTGCATAAAGAATATCCATCGCATCTATAATCATCGCTGAATCTGTGGAATTCTTTCCCTGCGTATAAGAGAACTGCTGAATCGGTGTGATCGAGTTCTTAAGCAGTTCATCCTTCCAGCTTGAATGTTGCGTATTCGTCCAGTCTCCATAAATTCTTTTGTACGTGATATTTCCATATTTTGAAAGCTCTGTTAAAATCGGCTTTATATACCTTGCAGATACATTATCTGCATCAATCAACAGAGCAAAGCACTGTCCATCCATCGTCCACCTCGTCCTGTAAAAAAGCAGGCATCTCAGCCTGCTTTTTACTTACTTGTTTTGTTGTTCTGAACCTATACCTGATCCTCGTCATTGAAGAAATCATCATCGAAATCATCGTCAAAATCATCCTCAAAGTCTTCCAGATAATCCGGGGTAAAGAAGCAATATACTGCATATGCGATTGCTGCAACTGCTGCCACAGCACCGATCACTGCCAGTATCCAAAGAACTGTCTTGGAAGCTTTCTCTTCTTCCTTTTTGTTAATCAGATCGTTCAGCTTTGTTGTTGCAATAAGCTCATCAATTTTACTCATATCCCTCGTCCTTTCCCTTGCCCTTTGCAAGTCTCATTATTGTATATTATTATAACACTGGTCTTACAATATTACTACACATTTATTTTATAAAATTTGCAAGTATAATTTGAAGGTATGATTTGAAAGCTGTAAAATTTGTCAGTGTAAAATTACCTTTACAAAATTCTCTGCTTCTGCATTTTTCTTATATCTTCTGTAATTTTGCGAATGCCGCAAACATCTTCTTCGTTCCAGGCCCGTCAAAATTTACCGTCACTTCGTAGTCACGTCCGCCTTCGACTATCGACAAAACTGTACCTTCACCGAATTTTATATGGCGTACACGGTCACCGACTCCATACTCCAGCTTTCCCCCTGCAGGCTTTCCAAAGGATTTTCCCTGCTGTACTGCTGCAAATGCTTTCGTCTTAAATGCCTGTCTCGCTATCTGGTAGTCCGTTTTTCTTTCCGGTTCTTCATGATCCGCGTGGTCTGTGAGACTTTTTCCATTTCCTGAAAATTTATTTCCCGTAGATATCAGTTCCAGCGGAACTTCCTTTAAGAAACGTGACATTTTATTATACTGCGTCTCACCGCGGACCATACGTCTTCTTGCACAAGTCATAGTCAATTCGCTCTGGGCTCTTGTAATACCTACATAACAAAGTCTTCGCTCTTCCTCCAGTTCGTCCGGATCATCGGCCGTCACTGTCATATAGCTTGGAAACAGTCCGTCTTCCATTCCGGCAAGATAAACGCGTGGAAATTCCAGTCCTTTCGCACTATGTAAAGTCATGAGCACCACATAATCACTGTTCTCATCCAGATTGTCAATATCTGCCACCAGAGCGACTTCCTCAAGAAATCCACTCAGTGTTACCGGTTCATCATGCTCTTCGCATACTTCTTCATAAGCAACGACTTTATTTAAAAGCTCATCGATATTTTCAATTCTCGCCTGAGCCTCTATCTCACTCTCTGCCTGAATGCTCTCGATATATCCGGTTTCGTCAATAATTTCCTGCATCAGTTCATGAAGTGTCAATTCCTTTGCATCTACTTTAAAGTGCTCGATCAATGCTACAAATGACTCGAGCTTTGACACGCCTCTTCCGATATCCGGGATAAGGTCAGCTCCCTTAAGACATTCATAAATTCCTTTTTCATGCATCGCAGCATACTCCTGCACACGATTAATGCTGGTAAGACCGATTCCTCTTTTTGGTACATTGATAATTCTTCGCACCGCCAGGTCATCCTGACCATTATCTACGGTTTTTAAATATGCAAGAATATCTTTAATTTCCCGTCTTGCATAGAAATTAATGCCGCCAATAATCTTATATGGAATATTTGCTGTTACAAATTTTTCCTCGAACATACGGGACTGTGCATTCGTACGATATAAAATGGCGTTGTCCTGATAGTCGCATTCGCCCTTTTCCACATGTTCTTTTATATCGGATACTATGTATTCTGCCTCATCGAATGCAGTATCAAACTGACGAAATGCAATCTTATCACCATCTTCATTGTCTGTCCACAGCGTCTTGTCCTTTCTTCCGTGATTGTGGCTGATCACAGCATTTGCTGCATTCAGGATATTTGCTGTGGAGCGATAATTCTGCTCCAATTTAATGACTGCTGCCTTTGTAAATACTTTCTCAAAATCCAGAATATTACGGATATCTGCCCCACGGAATTTATAAATAGACTGATCATCATCTCCGACTACACACAGATTCTGATACCTGGAAGCAAGCAGACGTACCAACTCAAACTGCACCCCGTTCGTATCCTGGTACTCATCTACCATAATATAGCGGAATCTCTCCTGATAATATTCCAACACATCGTGCTGTGTCTGGAATAGCTGAACTGTCTTTAAAAGCAAATCATCAAAATCCAGTGCATTGTTAGCTCGGAGCTGCTTTTCATACTCTTCATACACATCCGCAATCTTTTTCTGATGAAAATCTCCGCCCGCCTGAAGCCGAAATTCTTCCGGAGTCAACATCTCATTTTTTGCATGAGAAATGGTTCCGATCAGCATACGCTCTTTGTAGATTTTTGTGTCAATCTGTAACAACTTGCACACATCCCTCATCAGTGTCTTCTGATCATCTGTATCATAAATTGTAAAATTCGTGTCATATCCAAGCAATGCAATATGGCGTCTTAGTATCCGCACACACATAGAATGGAATGTACTCACCCAAATACTTTCTGAGCCGAACCCAACCAGATTATCCACACGTTCCCGCATCTCTGCTGCCGCTTTGTTCGTGAATGTAATTGCCAAAATATTCCATGGATTGACGCCTTTTTCTTCAATCAGGTACGCAATCCTGTGGGTCAGGACTCTTGTCTTACCTGATCCCGCTCCTGCTAAAATAAGAAGCGGTCCTTCCGTGTGAAAGACTGCTTCCTTCTGTTTATCATTTAACGTATCATATATATTCAAGTTCTTTTCGTTTCCTTTCTTATTATTTTCCACCTGTCATCTTCTCATGCTCTCGCATGATCTCATCATGAAGTGCCACCGATGTCCAGTTCTTATTCATCTCTGTCAAAACGGCTTTTAACGGAACCTGAACTTTTTCTTTTCTCATACGCTGCAATGCCTGATCCAGCATACGCTCATTTTCCGGACACATTAAGAGCATCTCATCTTGAAATACAGCTTCTATTTCTTTCGCTTTAACACCAGCTTCTTCATTTATTGATTCCGTTGTTCTGCCTTCTGCAACTTCACCAACCGGAAGCAAGTATTCTTCTTCCTCCACATGACGGACTCGGTAGCCTAAAAATCCAAAAATCAATCCAATCTTCCGACCTTTTGTCGTCCCTTTTAAATTATAACAAAGTACTGTTGCCCGCACCTTAATCCTCCTGTCTTCCAATAACCAAGAATATTCCAAAGCATATTTTCATATTATAACAAAGATAAAAAAGAAGCGCAATGACCTATGAAGACGAAAAGCTATTGTTCCTGTGTTGAACAAGCGCTATCGCTGATTAAGAATCTGTTTCTATAATACGGTATCCCACTCCGACTTCTGTAAATATAAACTGTGGCTGACCGGGATTTTTTTCGATTTTTCTACGGATATTCGCCATATTCACACGCAGGATACGGTTATCCCCCTTCATGTTTGGTCCCCAGATTTCTTTCATCATGTAATCATATGTCAGAACCTTGCCTGCATATTTTCCAAGGAGACTTAATAACCGGAACTCATTCTGGGTCAGTCCTGCGTCTTGTTCCTCCACATAGACCCGGTGTTTATCATAATCTATCACCAATTTTCCATTTAAAAATGTGACTTTCTGCCTCTCTCCCTGATTCTTGCTTGTTCCCCGGAAATGTCGGATCGCAGCCCGGATCCTTGCAAGAAGTTCTGATGTTCCAAATGGTTTTGTTATGTAATCATCAGCTCCCATATCGAGCGCTTCTACCTTATCTTTTTCATGATCTCTGGCAGAAACTACAATAATCGGCATATTGGACCACGCACGGACTTCTTTTAAAATCTTCATTCCGTCCATATCTGGAAGTCCCAGATCCAAGATCACCACATCTGGACATCTGGAAGTGATCAGACTATATGCTTCCTTTCCTGTCTCAGTCGCGATCACATCATAATCATTGGCCTCCAGGATCGTCTGTATAAACTTTCGAATATTTTTATCATCTTCTACTATTAATACACGGTCTTTAATCTCCATTCTGTTCTTCCTCCTCAAGCGGTAATGTAAATGAAATCTTTGCTCCGCCATCTATCTTATTCTCTGCCCAGACTTTTCCCCTGTGCGCATCTATAATACTTTTACATACCGAAAGTCCGATTCCCATACTCCGTTTATTATCGTACGTCTCACCTTCCCGGTGGCTGATCTGACCTGTAAATAACATTGGCAGAATCTTTCCATCAATTCCTTTCCCATTATCTTCAATAGAAAATATAGCTTCTGTTTCATTCGCAGATATGGTTACCTTCACCTGCGTCGTCGATCCTCCATGTATCACAGCATTTTCCATAATATTCACAATGACTTGCCGGATCAGGATTGGATCCATCGGAACAATAACAACTTCTTCTGGAATATCCACCTCGACTTTTATGTCCGGAAAACGCTTTGAAAACTTTACAACTGCACTGCTGACAATCTCTTCTGCCAGTTCTTCGTGTGTCGTAAGTCTTGTTCCTTCATCATTCATCCGGGTAATGGATAACAGGTTCTCCACCATCCGTACCATCCACTGTGCCTCTTCTTTGATGTTCAAAAGCAGCTCTTCTTTCTGCTCCTCTGTCAAAACATCTTTATTATCTATAATTCCAGCCGCTGCTCCTTCTATTGAAGTAAGAGGCGTCCGAATATCGTGAGACACTGCTCTTAGAAGATTTGCTCTCATTCTCTCTTTTTCTGCCTTTAACCGCACATGCTCCTGCATCTTGATCTGAGTCATCAATGCACTTACTGAAATAGATACTGTCAGCATTACAATAAATGTAAGCGGATAGCCGGTCACAGTAAAATCCACTTGGAAATATGGATAGGTAAATATATAATTGACTCCCACAACTGCCACCATAGATGCCAGCACTCCATAAAAATATCCTTCTGTAAGTCTGGATACACAAAGTACTGCCAACACATAAATAAGCGGCACATGCGTGTCTGTCGGAACAAGCGGCCGCAAAATAAAACATATAGCTGTCGCTGCTGCCAGCATTGCAGCCGTAATAATTATATTTTTCAAAATTTTCATATAGATGTTCTCCATTCCACCGCCAAATTGATAGCACAATACATCTCTTTAGGTGCTCCTATTATATCACATACATATGTTAAGATTTTGCTAAAATCAAAAGGGACAGCACCTTTTTCAGATGCTGTCCCTTTTGATTCTTCTATCTTCACTTACTGATATAAGCTATACCCATATCTGACTTTCCGGTAAATCTTCCATACCAACATCACCGGTACACTTAATGTCAAAAGTATCGATGGTACTCCTCCAATCAAAACTAACAAGACTACTAAAATTGCATTAATCATCTTCGTTGCCTCCTCGTAATTTTCTTGCATTCACCTTACCACACACACGTACTCTTCTCCACTAATCTAACCTATTTTTAACTGCTCATTAGCTCGTTATGTTATTTTCTTAACAATATGTGAACATTTTATTTTTTGCTTGTCATATAGTTTTTATTACTATATAATATCTATATTGAGGTGACAATTATGAAGATTAATATGGATGAACTACTGGACAGCATGTTAGAAGGTATTTCCAATATGGATTATGTACGCTCTGAGGATATACCGAATATTGAATTATATATGGATCAGGTGACCAGCTTTATGGACGAACAGTTAAGCTCCAGTAAGCGGTACGATGATGATAAGATTCTGACAAAAACAATGATCAATAATTATGCAAAGAACAACCTTCTCCCACCACCGGTTAAGAAGAAGTATTCCAAAGAACATGTGGTTGTCATGATTTTTATCTATTATTTTAAAACGATCCTGTCCATCAAGGATATTGAGACGATTCTTACTCCAATTACGGAAAAGTATTTTGATACAGACAGTGCTGTCGATGTTGCATCTATCTACGAAGAAGTCTGCGACACAGCAAAGAGCCAGATTCAGAACTTAAAAGATGAAGTCCGCGAAGCATACGAGACTTCTCAGAATACTTTCAAAGATATGGAAGGTCTCTCTGACAGTGACCGGGAATATCTGCAGTTATTTTCTCTAATTTCTTCTCTTAGCTTTGATGTATATGCAAAGAAAGCTCTGATTGAAAGGATTATTGATGAATTACCAGAACCAGTACACAAAAAAAAGTAGCCATCATCGGCTACTTTTCTTTTCGCACAAATACACTCTCCGGTCTTCCTCTGGAAGTAGTTCTCTTTTTATATGCAACTTTCAATATTTCTTCACGCTCTAATGTTGACAGAAAACGGTTCGCACTTCTTTTTGTAACTCCTAACCTGAACGCAAGTTCCTGTGCTGTAATCTCTTTTTCTGCAGATGCCTCCAAGGCAGACATAACTTTACTGACCGTGATCGGTGATAGTTTTGACTTAATATCCCGGTAAGACTGATTATCAACCATAAATGTCTCAGTTGCCTCCACTCCAAGAGGGCCGATCAGTTCTTCCTTTTCTGTTACTACATAGCTCGTATTCTTTTTTAGTTCTGCCTCATGGCATGCATTCAACGCATTCAATCTTGCCTGGGCGATTCCTGCTCCAAAACCATAGCCAATACAAAAGTTCCAGCCGGTCTTTCGTTTCTTAAGTTCTGCAAACAATCCATCTCTTGACAGATTCTCCGTTATTTTAAGAACATCTTTTTTGGTTGCAAGAATCTCCATTCCATAATGATATCTGTGAAGTGAAAATTCTGTGATACCATTTCCAAACATTTCCATCATCATGCTTTCCAACCGAATGTAATTAGAATCCAGCTCTCGCAAATAACTAACCGAATTCTCCTGTCCTAACAGACGAACTACAATGACACATGGCTGGCGTTCTTCCAGTTCCCGTTTTTCAATATCACTGAGCAGTCTCTCACAGACATTTTGTACATACCGTTGTCCCGGATAAGGAAAATATACATTGACTCCTTGCTCTTTTAATCTCTTTACAATGCTTGAAAAACGTGTAATTGAAAGATCTGTCTTTCCTTCTTTCCACAGATTCAGATGTTTCTCATACTGTTCTTCTTCCAGTTTCTGCATCCTTTCCAATGTAAATGTCTCATTAGAAAGAATGGTAAGATCCGGCATTGTCTCCCGTCCTTCTACAAATGCCGTCAGATTACCACCAAACAATTCCATGATATCTGCATATACTCTTCTAAAATCAAGCTTTCGATTCTGCTGCAAAAGCTTCAGCAGCAGACGATACATGGCTGTGTCATCGGTGTTAAAACATCCAATCGGACGCTTCTCCTCCGGATAGTAAAGATGAATCATATGTGCCGGAAAACTTCCGCTTGCTAAAATCCCATCATATTCCGGTCCGATTTTTTTATAAATATCCTTAATATCTTCGAATTTTTCATATGTAAAGATGTGATACTGAAACCCCATATCCAACTCAGTAATCATATCCTTTATGAATTGTTCCAAAAAACCGGTCGCGATAATTGCTATCTTTTTCCCCACATTCCGACCTCCTTCTGATTTGTTCCATAATATGATACCACACTTTTTCTGATATGGCTAACTGCCCTTTTCACACTTCTTATATTCGTACATTTCTTATTAATTATTCCTAATTAAAATCACTGCTTTTTGTGCAATATAGGCAATAGTTTTTTGTACAATACATACATTTTATCAATATATATTGACTTTATTTTAACATTTTTCTATAATATAGACACGTCTTTATATTGTCTTTAATTTAAAAGGAGGAATTATAATGAATCAATTTTTGAAGCGTGCAAAAGAGCTTGAGTCTCAATTGCAGACAGACAGACGTTATCTTCATCAGCATGCAGAGGCTGGCGAGGATCTGCCAAACACAACCAGATACGTCATGGAGCGTCTCCGTGAAATCGGACTGACTCCAACTGAAATCTGTCCTTCCGGTGTGACTGCTCTGATTGAGGGCGCAAAGCCGGGAAAGGTTCTTCTTCTTCGTGCAGATATGGATGCTCTTCCAATGCCGGAGAACAACGATCTTCCATTTAAAACTGAAACCGATGCAGCACACAACTGTGGACATGATTTTCACACAGCAATGCTGTTATGTGCAGCCCAGATGCTATATGAACACCGCAATGAATTGTGTGGAAGTGTAAAACTTATGTTCCAGCCGGCTGAGGAGACATTTGCAGGATCTAAAAAGCTGATTGCTGCCGGAATCCTGGAAAATCCAAAAGTTGATGCTGCTGTCGGCATGCATGTTATGCTGGATTCTTCCAAACCAGCCCTGAATTACGGACTTGGTTATATGACCTCTTCCTGTGACGGATTCAAGATTACCGTTCATGGAAATGGCTGTCATGGAGCAATGCCGGAACTTGGTATCGATCCAATTAATGTTGGTCTTCACATTTACAGTGCTTTTCAGAACCTGATCGCACGTGAGACACCATCTGCTGAGCGTGCAATCCTGACATTTGGCGCATTTAACGCAGGAGCAACACCGAATATTGTCCCAGGCGAGGCTGTTCTGATGGGAACTCTTCGTACTTACAACAAAGAGCTTCGCGAGAAACTAGTCAGCAGAATGCATGAAATCTGCGAGTATGAGGGAAAAGCTTTTGGTGCAACCGTTGACTATGAAGTACTTTCCGATGTTCCTTCTACATACTCCGATCCTGAGATGACAAAGGAATTAGCCGGTTATGCTTCTGAAATTGAACCGGGAATCATCGGAAAAACTAATTATATGGTAACACCTTCCGATGACTTTGCTTTTATTTCTGAGCATGTGCCAACAACTTACTTCATGATAGACGCAAAGGTAGACGGATGTCCGGTACAGCACCACAACCCAGGAGTCCTCTTCAATGAAGATGCTCTTCCGTACGGAGCTGCTGTACACGCAACCTGTGCATTCAACTGGTTAAACAAACAAGGAGAATAAGACTATGGAAAAGAAGAAAATACACTATGGCTGGTACATTGTAATTGGATGTCTTCTCATCACATGTACAATGGTACCTCCAATCATGGCACTTAGTAACAAATTCCTTATTCAGGTAACAGAAGAACTTGGTCTTTCAAGAAGCGGATTTACTCTTGCAAATACAATCCTTCAAGGACTGGGAATTTTTATTTCCCCTATGGTTTCTTCCAGACTTGCAAAAGGCGATATGCGTAAAATCCAATGCATCAGCATTATCGGATTCGCACTCTCTTACGCCTCTTACTCACTGGCTCAGAATGCAATTCACCTGTATATCTCCTCTGTATTCATTGGAGTATTCTGGTTAAATTCTGCACTGATTCCAGTAAGTATGATGATTACAAACTGGTTTGCTAAAAAACGTGGTCTTGCAATGAGTATTGCAATGGCTGGTATCGGAGTTGGCGGTACAATCTTCAGTCCGATCGTAACTATGTTACTTGAAAAATATGGCTGGAGACATACATACCAGATCATGGCTCTGATCGTACTTGTAATCGCTCTTCCAGCTGCTTTCTTCATCCTTCGTAAACGTCCTGAGGATATGGGACTGAAACCATACGGAAGTGACGAAGCCGATACAAAAACTGCTGATAAATCTTCTGATAAAAAAGAGTCCGATCTTTCTTTAGAAGTTCAGCAGTGCTGGCCAAAATTCTTCTTCTGGTTAATGCTGATCGGTATGCTTTGCAACGGTCTTATTAACTCCGGTTCTCTGGGACAATTCCCACCGGCAATTGAAGAGATGCACGGACCGGCAATTCAGGCTGCAATTATTTCCATCTACTCAATGGTTGGTATCTTTGGCAAGATCGTACTTGGATGGTTAAATGACCGTTTCGGTGTTGTTGTCAGTACTGTATGTGGATGTGTTGCATTCGCAGTATCTTTCATCTTCATGTTAATGGGAAGCAATGTAACAATGCTTTATATTATGGCAGTCCTCTTCGGACTTGGAGATGCCATAGGAACTGTAACTCCACCACTTGTAACAGCTGCTGTATTTGGTGCAAAGAAATATGGACAGGCTTATGGTATTGCAAACAGCTTTACTCAGGTTGGTCTGACATGCGGTTCTCTTATGGTTGCTGCGATTTATGACGGAACAGGAGCATACACAAGTGCCTGGATTCTTCTGTTTATCCTGACTATCGTAACATTAGTTGGATGGATCGGATCCTACGCTCTTTCCAGAAAATATGTAGAGAAATAATTCTCACTTAAACAAAGGGACTGTTTCTTTTCCGAAACAGTCCCTGATATCATTCTCATTATTCTATCTGAATTTTTTCTTCTTATTTATTTTCTTCTTCGTTTCCCATGCCAATTCGTTCGAATACCATATCATATCCATCATTGCCATAGTTTAATGAACGGTTCACACGGCTGATTGTTGCTGTGGAAGCTCCTGTCTTATCTGCAATCTCCAGATAAGTCTTGTGCTCTCTTAACATCTTTGCAACTTCAAATCTCTGAGACAACGATAACAGCTCATTGATCGTACAGATATCTTCAAAAAATGTATAACATTCTTCCTTATTCTCCAGACTTAAGATGGCGCTAAAAAGATAGTCAACCGCCTCCGTTCTGATCTTCTTACTCATATATATTTACACTCCTTTGTTTTCATATCTCATCACTGTTACATTTTAACACAGTAAATTTTTAAAGTCCATACATTTCCTTTCGAAAGGTACAAAAACACTGTTTTTCCTTTACATTATCTCAATATTTTTATTATAATAAATCCAGGCAGTTTTAATTTCATGAATGCCTGTGATAATAAAATAACGAGGACTTAAATATGTTAAGAGATATTGATTTAAATGAAATTTCAGACGGTAGACTATATACTGCCAACGATATGGTAAAAGCTGATTGTATGGGCTGTCAGGGGTGTGCTTCCTGCTGTCAGGGCATGGGAGATTCCATTGTTCTGGACCCGTATGATATGTATCGGTTATGCATGGGGCTTAAGACCACGCCTGCGGCTCTTCTTGCTTCTTCTCTGGAACTTGGTGTCGTAGACGGACTAATCCTGCCTCACCTTAAAATGAATGGAAATACCGATTCCTGCACGTATTTGAATAAAAATGGCCGTTGCAGCATACACCCTTTCCGTCCGGGATTCTGCCGGCTCTTTCCACTGGGGCGTTACTATGAAAATAATTCTTTTTCATATTTTCTCCAGACTCACGAATGTCCAAAACCCGGCAAGGCAAAGATCAAAGTCCGTAAATGGATTGATGAGCCGGATTTTTCAAGGCACGAAAAATTCGTATCCGATTGGCACTACTATCTCAAACCGTTACAGAACTATGCTATGACATCCGAAGACAGTGAAAAGATAAAGGCACTCAGTATTCAGATACTTCAGACTTTTTATCTTCTCCCCTACATAGAAGATGCGGATTTTTATGAGCAGTTCTATCAGCGGCTTTCAAAATGATAAACAAGAATGCCATACAGACTATAAATATCCTGATTTCGGATATCTGTCAGTCTGTATGGCATTTATGATCTTTTATATTCTAATGTATCTACTTTGTATCATCTTTAATCTTACCGGTTTTTACATTTGGCTCAATAAAGTTTGTATATGCATAATCCCACAGTTTTTGTGAACCTTCTGCTGTATGTGCATTGCGTTCCAGTATCTGGCTTAACCGTACACCCTTGGCACTCCAGTCTTTTCCTTCTGTGTAATCATTCAGCATCGCCGGCTGAACATTATCCATCACGTGCGCGAACTTAGCTTCCGGCGTTTGAGCCTCCTCGAATTCTTCCCAAAGTTCACGAAGCTTTTTCCCCTGATCTTCCGGCAGGATTCCGTAAATCCGGTCTGCTGCCTTTACTTCCCGTGCTCTCTGAGTTTGCTTTCCTTCCTCATCATATGCATAAGTATCTCCGGCATCAATCTCTACAAGATCATGGATAAGAAGCATACTGAGAACCCGAAGAACATCAATCTCCTCATTGGCATACTCACTTAAAAGCAACGTCATGATCGCCATATGCCATGCATGCTCCGCATCGTTTTCACGCCGCTTTGCATCTGATAAAAAAGTCTGTCTTGTAATAAACTTTTCCTTATCAATCTCCCGGATAAAATCAAACTGTCTGTCTATTCTGCTCTTTTCCTGCTTCTCTTCCATATTCCATGCTCCTGTATCTATATGTTTTTTATTTTTTCCCTTTTTCTTCTTTCTTACACTTTTCCGGCTCTTCTTTTACATCTTCATCTGTAATCTTCTCTGCGCTGCGCTCTTCCATTGTCTCAAATTCTGTATGATGTCCCACATATTTGTAAGCCGGACGGATAATTTTGTTCGCATTTGTCAACTCTTCCAGTCGGTGTGCGCTCCATCCCGGCATTCTGGCAATTGCAAAGATTGGCGTAAAGAGTTCTTGCGGAATACCAAGCATAGAATACACAAATCCACTGTAAAAGTCTACATTTGCGCAGACATTTTTCTGAAGATTTCTCTGCTCTTTGATCATCTTACCTGCAAGACTCTCTACCAGCTCATAGAGAGCAAACTCTTTCATCCGTCCTTTTTCTTCTGCAAGAGCTTTGGCAAATCTCTTCAAGATTACCTCTCTTGGATCAGACAATGTATAAACCGCATGTCCCATACCATAGATCAGTCCGGAATGGTCAAATGCTTCTTTATTCAAAATCTTGTGTAAATAAGCACCCACTTCTTCTTCATTTCCCCAGTTTTTCACATGAGCTTTAATATCATCAAACATATTCTGAACTTTCAGATTCGCACCACCATGTCTAGGTCCTTTCAGAGAACCGATAGAAGCTGCTACTGAAGAGTAAGTATCTGTTCCTGAAGATGTTACTACATGCGTTGTAAACGTGGAATTGTTACCACCGCCATGCTCTGCGTGAAGTACAAGCGCAATATCCAGTACCTTTGCCTCAAGTTCTGTATATTCTCCCTTTGGTCTGAGCATCAGAAGGATATTCTCTGCCAATGACAATCCCTTCTCCGGGTTACGGATAAAGAGCATCTCATCTTTACGGAAATGTCTATATGAATGATAAGAATATACGGCAATAAGTGGCAGTTTTGCAATCAGCTCAAGTGCCTGACGAAGTACATTTTCCGGCGAAATATCGTCCGGATTCTCATCATAAGAATACAGTGTCAATACACAACGCTGCATCGCATTCATAATATTCTCATTAGAAGCTTTCATAACAACATCACGGACAAATCGTCCGGACAGCTCCTGTAATTCAAACATTACATCCAGGAAATGTTCCAGTTCTGTCTTATTTGGTAAATGTCCGAACATCAACAGATATACAGTCTCCTCAAATCCAAATTTTCTGTCTTTCAGACTGTCTACAATATCATTAACATTAATTCCCTGATAATAAAGACGTCCCTCTGCCGGAATATTACGTCCGTTGATCAGATTATATCCTGTTACATCTGAAACTTCAGTCAGTCCTGTCAGGACTCCTTTTCCAGCTGAATCACGCAGTCCACGCTTTACATCATATTCTACATAAAGATTGGGATTAATTCTATGATTATTACGAAGGGCTTTGCAAAGCTCCTTAAATTCTCCTTTTAAATCTTTATCTTCTTCTAATTTCATGACCTCATTATTACTCATTCCAGGGTCCCTCCTTGCGCCCTCCCGTATCTTTGGGATGTCTTTTTGTATTGTGTTATTGTATACATTTAAACAATTGTAACCCATTTTCTAAAAAAATACAACCTCTACTTTTATTTAGAGGCTGTATTTTTATGAATTTTTATGAATTATTTTGAATATACCCAAACTGCTTTGATCTGAGAACTGATCTGGGAATAATTCCAGCTTTTCTTGGAATTTTCAAGGCTGAATGGATCACAGATCGTGACATTTCCATTATTATAAGATGTCAATATGATAAAATGTCCGATATCTGTAAAGTCTCCCGGACGCATACTGCAGATGACCGGGTGCCCTGCCTCCAGTTCTTTTGCGATCTCGCTCTCATTCCCATTACTCTCACGGCACGTCAGTCCCCAATGTTCCACGCCTGATGTCATAAATGCCCAGGTCGTATCATTATTCTCATCTACATAATGGTTCTGTGTTGCGTAATCAGCAACTACTGAAGGAGTCACTGTCTTATCTCCGGTAAGCCCTACGACCAGCATAGAAACACAAGTTGGACCGCAGCCGCTTACTGCAATAATACTCGTTCCGTATGGAGAATATCCCCATCTTTCATCCCATTGGAGAATCTCCGGAAACATACCGGAATAACCATCTTCTGCTTCCACAGTTGCAGCCGGTGCCTGATCTTTCTTCTTTCCATAATCTTCCACAAACTGTACCGTCTCCGGATTCTTATCCAGAAGTTCAATGACCTTCTCCGGGTATCCTGCCGTAACTGCTTCCTGTCTTACCCTTGCAATTCGCTCCTCTGCCGTCTCTGTCTTCTTAGTCGTATCTGATGTATCCTTATCATCTGTCTTCTCTTTCACAGCTTCACTGTTCGCCTGTACCCCATTCTCAACCGATGTCTTTGCTGCATCCGCTTTTCTGCCGGTCTGAGATGTCTTTGCCTGTATATCAGCCTTTCTTGCCATATTATCAGACTTTAATGCCCATGTTGCACAACCGATGATAACAACAACGACTGCCACTCCTATAAAGAATAACTGTCTGATAACTTGCTGACGTCTTTTCGTATATTTTTTTCGTTTTTTATATTCTGGTTTTTCTTCTAACATTTCTCTTTAGCTCCTTACGAATTTACATTATACTATAGAATCCGTCCTTCGCACAACCATAGAAATCTTATAAAATACTTAATTTAAATGATGCCAGGGTCAAAAGGTCTTTCATCCACATGAGCTCGCTCATAAGTGGATGAAAGACCTTGGGATCCGCCCCAATATGAGCCTAAAAGTGGGATGACAATCCCACGATATGCGAATAATTGGGAGGATTGTGGGAGTGCAAAGCACGGAACAATCCGTAGGTATCATAGTTGGGGGCTTTTGACCCCAACATCTTTAAATGAAGCCAGGAAACTGCCCTTAATCTGACAGCCTTCCCGGCTCCACATTCATGTTTCAAAATTCCTTTTTAAGCAGTCTGTTCAAACTGTGAATTATACAGATCCGCATAGAATCCATTTTTCGCAAGTAGTTCTTCATGTCTGCCCATCTCCACAATATCTCCCTCTTTCATGACCAGGATCAGATCTGCGTCACGAATCGTAGACAGACGGTGCGCGATAATAAAGCTTGTGCGCCCTTTCATCAGGTTATCCATTGCTTTCTGAATACGCACCTCAGTACGTGTATCGACCGAACTTGTAGCCTCATCTAAGATCAAAATCTTCGGATCTGCAAGAATCGCTCTTGCAATCGTCAGAAGCTGTTTCTGTCCCTGGGATACGTTACTTGCCTCTTCATTCAGCTCCATACCATATCCACCCGGCAGAGTCTGGATAAACCGGTGTGCATAAGCTGCATCCGCTGCTTTCACCACATCTTCATGTGTAGCATCCAATTTGCCATAACGGATATTGTCTTCAATACTTCCTTTGAACAGCCATGTATCCTGAAGTACCATACCAAACATACGACGCAGTTCTCCTCTGTCAAACTCGCGGATATCATGTCCATCTACCTTGATGGAACCACCTGACACATCATAAAAACGCATCAGTAATTTTACCATCGTTGTCTTGCCGGCTCCGGTCGGTCCTACAATTGCAATTTTCTGTCCAGGTTCTACTTTTACACTGAAATCATGAATAATTGTATGCTCCGGATTGTAGCCAAAATGAACATGCTCAAATTCTACAGCTCCTTCTGGATTCTTTAATACAACCGGATTTTCTGGTGCTGCCTCTTCTTCCGGCTCTCCTAAGAACTCAAACACTCTCTCAGAAGCGGCTGCTGTAGACTGGAGCATATTTGCCACCTGTGCCACCTGCTGGATCGGCTGTGTAAAATTTCTCACATACTGGATAAATGACTGGATATCTCCGACTTCAATAGTCTTCTTAATTGCCAGATAACCACCAAGAATTACAACTGCAACATAGCCTAGGTTTCCAACGAACTGCATGATCGGCATCATCATTCCGGATAAGAACTGTGATTTCCATGCAGAACGATACAGTCTTTCATTATCTCTGTCAAATTCATCTATGACATCATCTTCTTTATTAAATGCCTTTACAATATTATGTCCGCCATAGACCTCTTCTACCTGTCCATTAACATATCCAAGATACTCCTGCTGTTCCTTGAAATATCTCTGGGAACGCTTCACGATCATTCCGATCAGCCCCATGGAAAGTGGAAGGATTAAAATTGCGATCACTGTCATAAGCGGACTGATGCTGAGCATCATGACCAGTACTCCAATGATTGTCGCAACAGAAGTAATAACCTGTGTCGCACTTTGGTTCAGACTCTGACTTAAAGTATCCACATCATTTGTAATTCGTGAAAGAATCTCACCATGTGTCATCTTGTCAAAATATCCCATCGGAAGTCTGTCAATCTTTTCCGAAATCTCTTTTCTCATTCTGTAAGTCAGTTTCTGGGAAACTCCTGTCATAATGTATCCCTGGATAAATGAGAACAATGCACTGCACACATACAGGCACATCAGTCCGATGAGAATCTTTGCGATCTTATCAAAATCAATTCCACTTCCACCGGAAACTTTACTTATCAGTCCATGAAATAGTTCTGTTGTTGCTTTTCCAAGGATCTTCGGTCCTGCAATATTAAATATAGTACTTCCTATTGCAAATATCACTACAAGGAGAAGACCTATCTTATACTGTGCAAGATATCCCATAAGCTTCTTCATGGTACCTTTAAAATCTTTGGCTTTTTCGGTGCTCATACCGTGTCTGCCACCCATACGTCCTCTTGGCATATTAGTCTTCCTCCTTCATTGCTTCTTTTAATTCACTCTCCGACAACTGGGACGCTGCAATCTGATAGTAGGCATCACAAGTTTTCAGAAGCTCTTCATGCGTTCCTTTTCCAACGATCTTACCGTCATCCAAAACAATGATCTGCTCTGCATGAAGAATTGTACTGATTCTTTGGGCCACGATCAGAACGACACTGTCTGTTGTCTTTTCTTTTAATGCGCTTCTTAGAACTGTATCTGTCTTGTAATCCAGTGCAGAAAAGCTGTCATCAAAAATGTATACATCCGGGTGTTTTGCTATGGCTCTCGCGATGGAAAGTCTCTGCTTTTGTCCACCGGAAACATTGGCACCTCCCTGTGAGATCGGGCTCTTGTAGCGTTCCGGCTTTGTGTCGATAAATTCGACAGCCTGTGCAATCTGAGCCGCCTCTGTCATCTCCTGCTCACTTCCAGCCGGATTACCGAACATAATATTAGAAGCAATATTTCCTGAGAACAGCACTCCTTTCTGTGGAACATATCCCAGTTTATCACGAAGTTCATGCTGTGTCAGATCTCTTACATCCTGTCCGTCAATCATAATCTTTCCTTCTGTCACATCATAGAATCGCGGAATCAGGTTGACCAGTGTAGATTTACCACATCCGGTACTTCCGATAAATGCTGTCGTTTCTCCCGGTTTTGCGGTAAATGTAATGTCATGCAATACATCTTCTTCTGCTCCCGGATAGTGGAAGGATACATGTTCAAATGCAACTTCGCCTTTGCCGTTTTTAGGAAGTGTCTTTGGCTCCTTTGGATCATGGATTTTTGTCTCGCTCTTCAAGACTTCATCCACACGCTCTGCAGAAACTGCTGCTCTTGGAAGCATAACCGAAATCATACAGATCATAAGGAATGACATAATAATTTGCATTGCATACTGGATAAATGCCATCATATCTCCGACCTGCATTGCTCCGTCATTAATACTGTGTCCACCGACCCACACAATCAGAACGGTAATCCCATTCATCACAAGCATCATAGTCGGCATCATAAATGTCATGGCACGGTTGACAAATAAGTTCAGTTTTGTCAGGTCTTTATTTGCCTTGTCAAAACGTTCTTCCTCATGTTTCTCTGTATGGAACGCACGGATAACCGGAAGTCCGGTCAGAATCTCTCGGCTGACCAGATTCAGTTTATCTACCATGTTCTGTACGATTTTGAATTTCGGCATAACTACAATGAAAAGCACTGCCACAACCATGACAATAAGCAGCACTGCCAGGCCTATGATCCAGAACATATCCACATTTGTCTTAGATACTTTCAAAATTCCTCCGATTGCCATAACCGGCGCATACAGCACAATACGAAGAATCATGACTGTCAGAAACTGAATCTGCTGAATATCATTGGTACTTCTTGTAATTAATGATGCGGTCGAGAATTTGTCAAACTCTGCGTTAGAAAATCCAATGACTTTGCGGAAGGTATCACGTCTGAGTCCACGTCCGACCTTAGCTCCAACTCTTGATGCCATAAGACAGGCAAGAATACTTGCTGCCATGCCAAGTGCTGCAAGTCCCAGCATCTTTGCACCTGTTTTTAAAATATACACCGTACTCATATGTCCGGTATCCAGACCAATCTGTTCGTACGTGGATTTCACATAAGAAATTGCTGCCTGATCCAGAATCGAATCCGGCATCTTATCCATCTGCTCCGTAATCTTATCAACAATTGCTGCTCTCTGCGTATCATCCATCATGCCAAATATGTCAAACACAGACATCTTCTCGATTCCCGGCACCTGGCTCATCTGCTCTTTTAACTGCCCTTCCATCTGCTTTGTTGTATCACTGCCATTCTCAAATCCGTCAGTCAGCATCATCGGAAGTTTCATCTCTTCTGTAAGTGCATCAAGCTTTTCATTATCTGATTTCACTGAATCTTTCAGTGTCAGCACTTCTCCATCGTAATCAAAGCTTTCACTACTTTTTTCATATGCATCCTGAATATCCTGCCTGTCGTCCTCCGACACAAACAATAGCAGCCGGTTCATTTCTTCTTCAGAAATATTCTCTGGAATTTCCTCATCGATACCGCTCTGCTGAATTCCTACATTTACAATATTCGAAGTATAGGTCGGCAGAGACAGATCACAGTAAGCCTGCACAACAAGGACACATAATATCAGAAGTACCCGTGGTGCATATGGCTTTAAAAACTGAAATAATTTTCTCATAAGCTGTCTTATCCTTTCTCGTTATTACTATAATAAATGAAATTTTTCTTTTCTATTAAATCGATTTTTCCGGCATTTTCGGCGGTCTGGTCTTCTCCATGATCTCACACATATCCATTCCTTGAAACTCTTTGTACCTGAGCACATTTTCTCTCATTTTTAAAAGCGTCTCCTTCATTTCCTGCCGTTCTTCTGCAGAAATACCTTCATACAGCCTTTTCTCCAGATTTCGCATCATATGCTGAAGTCCATTCAGACACTCAATTCCCTGATCAGATATTCGAATCCTCGTAATCCGCTGGTCTTTCTCATCCTGCTCCCGCAGAACATATCCTTGTTTTTCCATTTTTTTCAGCGCCGCTGTCATAGACGGTGACGTCACTCCCATGCGCTTAGCAAGCTCTTTTTGGGATAATCCGCCTTCACTTCGCAACACAACCAATATTCCTGCCTGATTTGGTTTTAATCCGCAGGATTCCATCTCTTTCAAAGTCTGGTATTTAGCAAGATGCGCCACCTGCTGAATCAACATAAATCCAGATTCCATCCATTTATCATTCACAGTTTTCTCACCTCCCAATTCAAAGTTCTTTTTATTTGTTTTGAACTTTTTTGTAAAATCAATTCATTTTTTAATAATTAGACGACTAATTATTAAATGCCTAACGGTTAGAATAATCACTTTGAATGTAAATGTCAATAGGATTTATTATTTTTTTATAATTATCCATGATGGGATCATATCCAGGATTCATCTCCCAGCTGATATATTAACAGGACCGGAACATAATACATAATTACAAATGTACTGCGTCCCGGCCCTGTTGGCATTCAAGGATTATATTTTATAAAGTTTCAGAATCTAACACGATTGTAAATGGTCCGTCATTAATAAGACTGACTTTCATATCCGCTCCGAATCTTCCCCTTTCTACAACCTCTACCTGTTCCTTGCATTTTTCAATAATGTATTCATACATTTCCGAGGCCATATCCGGTGCTCCGGCTTCGATGAAGCTTGGCCGGTTTCCTCTCTTGCAGTTTGCATATAATGTAAACTGAGAGATGAGAAGAAGTTCTCCTCCTACTGCATCCAGTGACAGATTGGTTTTTCCCTGTTCATCTTCAAAAATACGAAGTCCTAACATTTTCTTTACCATCTTGTCAGCCACTTCTTTTGTATCATCATTGCTGACTCCGATCAAAACCATAAATCCTTTCCCAATTTTCCCAAGGCTCTCTCCGTCTACCTTTACTTCACTTTCTAACACTCTCTGAATTACGAATCTCATTTTCTCTCTCCTGTCTTTTGTATTTACATAATCCTTTTATGCCTGCCCATTTTTTAATTTTTCTCTCTTGTCCGGAAGCTGTGCAAGTATAATTGCCACAAACATCAACACACAGCCTATTCCTTCTCTCGCTGACAGTGTTTCTCCTAATATTATCCAGCCGGAAAGTACAGAAAAACAAGATTCCATACTTAAAAGCAGTGATGCAATCGCCGGATTCGCATGCTTCTGTCCGAGAATTTGTAATGTATATGCCACCCCACAGGACATGACTCCCGCATATAAAATCGGCATCCGGGCATCTAATATATTTCCAATTTGCGGCGTTTCTGTCAGGAACATAAACGGCAGTGATGCAATTCCACACACAAAGAACTGGATACATGACATTTTCACACCATCTACTTTTGGTGAATAATAATCAATCACCAGAATATGTACTGCAAAAACCAATGCACAGGCAAAAATCATAATGTCGCCCTTGCCAATTGAAAATCCTTCTTTAATACATAAGAAATACAGCCCTATCAGTGCCAGAAATACTGACATCCACACTTTCCAACCTGCTGCTTTCTTTAGAAATATCCCAAGAACCGGAACAAACACAATATAAAATGCGGTAATAAATCCCGCCTTTCCTGCTGTTGTGTACTGAATCCCCATCTGTTGGAGGCTGCTTGCTGCAAATAAAAGCAGACCACAGGCAATTCCTCCCTGAATCAGATCTTTTCTTGTTCCGTCCACTTCCGGTTTCCCATTCATCTTTTCCAACAACCAGATACACGGCAAAAGCGTCACTCCTCCAATAAAGCTTCGCACTCCGTTAAATGTAAATGGTTCAAGAAAGTCCATTCCTACGCTTTGTGCAACAAATGCGGTTCCCCAAATCAGAGAAGTCAGTAACAACATAACTGCATTCTTTGGTTTCATCTCTCTTCCTCCTTGCGCAATTCAAATTATTATAGCATATTTTCTATAAATATTGCATAAATTCTTCTATTGACCTTTTCGTATTTTATTTATCTCTTCAATAATAACCTCGACATTCTTGTTTCAATGTCTTATTCCCATTAATAAAATCTATTTTTTCAATCATAATTTCGCTATTATCTGACATTGCGATTTTATTTTTATTATTTTCAATTTTTATATTGACATTTTCATTATTAAGTGATATATTATAGTCAAACAAAAGAAGAAATTAAAAATAAAAAACTAGAAATCCGAAAGGAGGATAAACCACCAGGAACATAAAAGAAACACCCCATAATAAAAGAAAGGACAGGTTATCAACCGAAAGGTATAGTCCAATGTACTCAGAAGAGATAAATTAAGAGCGCTTCATCAAAACAAAAAAATTGATGAAGCGCTCTTAATAATTTATATCATCCTAATTATTCAAAAATTCTCCAACATTGTTACTGCAAGGATTAGCGCATATAGACTGACATCCCCATCATATAAACTGCACCATAATACAATATGAGTAACACAGCACCCATCAGAAGACTCTGCTTTTTCTCAATAGTTCTTACTGCAATCAGGCTATCTGATATAAGAAATGCACAGGCGCCTGCTGCCAGAAAATATCTGCTTCTTCCTGGTACAATAACCGCTGCACTAACTGCCATAGATACCATAGAACTTAAGACCGCTGCATAGAGAAGTACAGGAATCTTTAATTTCCCAAGTTTCGGCAATCCTTTATGAAAAATCATAAGAAACACGCCGTATATTCCAAGTATTCCCAGAATACTGCCAATTTGAATCCCTTCTATCCTGTAAATTCCTACAATAAAACAAAAATGTGCAATACCAAATGTAACGACTCCCCATAAAAATTCCAATTCTAAAAGCACATCTGCAAGCACGCAGAACAAAAGACCGACAAATATCATCCAGTCTGAAAATCCCTGTTTTCCCGCTGCCAGACCGCTTCCACAATTCCAGACCGTCATACAGGTTGCTGACGCTTTAAATACTAAAGAACCCTTCGGGTAGCGATCCCGAAGGGCACCATATAAAGTTCCAAATACTATCATAAGTAGCAGCGTTGCTGCTATCTGATGTATCATGCGTTTGCCTGCCCGTCGTTTAGTCCGAGCATCTTTTCAAATTCCTTCTTCAGAAAATCACAGGTCGGTTTGTTCCACTGTGTCCCTTCCAGTCCATTTTCTGATTTTATGATCTGCAAAGCCAGAAGCAATGCATCTACTGCTTCTTCATGCTCCAGATTATGCAGATTTGACACAACATATTCTTTTGCCTGACGCGGTGATATCCCTGCTTTTTTTGCAAGTGCCCGGCAAAAAGTCTCGAACCCAATTTCAGTCTCTCCACTCATCCAGATCATATCATCGAACTGTTCATATTTTTTTACATATTCATTTATAATCTCTTTGGCTTCCTCATCCAGATCATATCCGTATCTCTCAGCTATCTCTTCCAATTCTTTCCAATAAGAAACATCTACAGCCGAATAATTCATGCTGATTCTAAGACAGCCTCCGGTCTTATGGATCTCAGTCTGAAAATCCTCTTCCCAAGTCGGACATACCAGCATCTTAACGCCGTTCACAATACCGCCCTGTATAATCTTTTCCTTCATTACTCCACTCCGCCTCCATTCTCAAATCTTCATGGGACTCTGCTGTTATATTTCACCGTTCTGGCGAATTCAAGAATGCCTCTACATTCTGTTTCTTATTCTATCTCACGCCAACTACTTTTGTCAAATCATGACTTACAATAAGATACTGTCCTCTATATTTTTAATCTATATTTCCAATCTGTGTTTCAACTCTCTATACATCAAAATCTCCACTTCGGTAAGCACGCAGTAACATCTTTAATCCTTCAATATCTTCTTTGATTTTCTTACCATTGTCCGTATTGCGCACCATCAGTCGTTCACTCTCTGTCTCCACCAGTTCTGATTTGGATTCGATATCCTTATTCTCTGTCAAAGCCGCATAGACACTCTGAAATGGCTGATGTGATTTGATTCGGATTCCATGCGAGTTAAATATTAACGTATATCCTGCTATTCCAGTCGTCTTATGATAACTCTTACAGAAGCCTCCATCAATGACAAGCAGTTTCCCATTGGCCCGTACCGGATGTTCTCCCTTTGATGTTCTGACTGGCGTATGTCCATTGATAATATGAGAGCTCTCGGAATACAATCCAAATTCATGAAGAATCATATTACAGACTTTCTCCTCATGATAGAATTTATAATATGGATTTGATTGTTCAACCCACGTATTTTCATCCAGTACATAAGTCCGCTCAAATGTCTTAATATTTCTTCCGGAAAGAGGGGATTTTCTTCCACACCAGAGATACCACATAAAATCACGGTCTTTTTGTCTGGCATCTTTTGACCACGCCCGTCTGGCAATTCTCTCCGCGTAATCCAGATACTCTCTTCCATGATATCTCTTCTTGCCAAATGCAACGCCTTCCAGATTACCACTTTCATCTAATGGCACACAGCCATGATAGAGCAGATTCCCATTAAAAATGCGATACATACTTCCCTTCTGATACAGAAATTCAATATGCTGTCTGAGACGTATGCTGTTCACAAATGCCATACGAAGCCCTTCCATCACCTGTTCTTCTTCCTCAGACAACTGATAAACATCTTCTATATCGCCCGAATCAAAATTCACTGTCGGAAATGCCTCTTCTTTAATTGCATGTTCAGTTCCATCAATTTCTACTGTCTGCTTTTCCACATTTACTTTGTGAAGAAGCAGTTTGTCTGTCATATTGTAATCCGGATTTCTTAAGATTACCTGTCCTTCCAACTTAAAAAGCATGACAGAAATCGCTTTTAATGCAGCTTTCATTGGTTCCTCGCCCGGATATATCTTTTCTGCAAAAAGAGCCAGATTCCGCAGACTGATTCCATAACTATTCTCAAGAATCTTCGTATTATTATATTTCAGGTTATTTCGGACAACCGTTGCAATGCATGCCTTGCTTCCCGCTGCCGCTCCCATCCAGAGAATATCATGGTTCCCCCACTCAATATCCAGGGAGTGATATTGCATCAGAAGATCCATGATCCGGTCTGCACATGCACCACGATCAAATATATCTCCCACAATATGTAAATGATCTACTGCAAGACGTTTGATCAGTCCTGCCAGCACTTCAATAAATTCATCTGCATTGTCAAGTTCCAGAAGCGTATCTAGAATATTTCTGTGATAAACTACCTGATTATCATCTTCATCTTTCTGTACATGAATCAGCTCATCTAAAATATATGCATACTCTTTCGGCATTGCCTTACGAACTTTAGAACGTGTGTATTTTGAAGAAAGAAGCCGCGCGATATCAATTAGTTCTCCAAGTGTCGCGCGATACCACTCCTCATTATTCTTTCCTTCTTTCCGCACAAGTTCCAGCTTCTCCACCGGATAATAGATCAATGTACAGATTTCCTCGCGGTCAAAATCAGAAAGTGTCTCACCGAACAGCAGGTCTACTTTTTCCCGGATAACACCGGAACAGTTATTTAAAATATGGCAGAACGCTTCATATTCGCCATGAAGATCGCTCATAAAATGTTCTGTTCCTTTTGGCAGACTTAATATTGCCGTCAGGTTGATAATTTCCCTGCTGACAGCCTGTTCTGTCGGATATTTCTCCGCTAATAATTCCAGATATCTCTCGTCATTCATAAAATTGTTGTCCTTCCATATTATCTCAATTATTGCTTTCCCGCTTCTGTTACAAGTATACATTTTTTTCCACACCAGTGCAACTATACTCCCAAAAAGAGAGTCGGTTCCCCGGCTCTCCTAAATCCACAATCAAGTAACTTGCTCCCACCTGTAGAGGAAGAGGCATTCTTGCTATATTTTGTTAAAATAAAAGCTGAAGTCCCATTGCAATAATCCACATATATACACAAGTCTTTGGAATCATTAATAATCCAACCTTTGGTTTTGTTTTACTAAATAAAGTTACCGGAAGATAACAGCCAAAAGAAATTATGATAGCTGCAACCATTCTTGTCATATGATATCCATAAGTATTTCCTGATATGATATACAGGATAATTACTCCTACGCCAGTCACTGCAAAGACTGCATTTCTAATAATAGATAATTTCATATTGCCTTCATCCGTACACCAGTTATTCTGTGGAAATATGCATATCACAATTCTAACGATTGCCGATATCCATACGATAGCTTCAATGATGACTGGTATTTTTAATTCTGGGAATGTTAATTTCCAGATATACATCAACATAATATAAAATACTGTCATTGTGATAGATGATACTTGCAATCCAATCCCTAACTGTCTCTTTATTTTATCATTACTTCCATGCACTGCCCGGATAATTCTTGGTACCAGATGAAAAGCATCTCCTCCACAAAGTGTCAATGTCAATATTCCATAAAGAATAAACAACACATTTCCCTTTGAAAATGTAAAAAATAAAATTGCTGCAACCAGATCAAAAAGCAAATACGCTGCATCAAATATTGCTTCCATCACATCTGGCATCTGTGGTTTGCAACTGTTCTCTTTCATTATAAATCCTGCTCCTTTTCAATTAAAACTTAGTTTTCATTTGCCTTCTCCTTATGCTCCCGCAAACATTTTTCTGCATTATTACAGATTTTATCAAATACCTTCATACACATATGCTTTTCTTCTTCTGTCATTCCACTTAAAACATTTTTCGCAAACTCTTTTTGTGCATTTAATCCTGCTTCCACAATTAGCTCTGCCTTATCCAGCAAAAAAATCTCAATATGCTTTTTATTCTCTTTACTTTGTTTCCTTTCAACAAGCCCTTTGTTTTCCAAGGTTTTCAACGAAGTGGACACATGAGATTTTGTTGATTTTCTAATCTTTACGATTTCTGCTGCAGTATTATTCTGCGGATTATTATGCAAGAACATAAGTATGTCATATTCCATCTGTGTTAACTCATACCGATCACATACCGCGCCTGAAAGCAACTCATAATAACTTATTATTGTTTTATGCTTATCCCAAAAATACATTTTTTCCTCCATATCGTTCTTTTTAGAACGATTATAGAGTGGTATTTATTATTTGTCAACTATTTTTATAAAGTTAGAAAAACCAGAAACATTTCAATCAGTTCTTCATGCCACTTTCATTTTGTGCTATAATATATTGACAGAGTTTTTGCTCTTCAGTTTGAAATTCAGTCCTGCTGTTAAAGCTGTTGTAAAAGATACCAAAAGAAATCCGAAACGGACGCAGCGTAAGGTAAAATATCAAATGCCTGAAATAGACATTAATGTTAAAAAAATTGGAAATGGAAAATATGCTTCCAGATAAAAATGATTACAGAAATTAATCATGAAAAAGGAAAGGAATTTTAGTAATATGAAGATTGAAGAAAACCAAAAAGAACTGGATGCAATGGCAGAATTTCATAAAGGAAACCGTGCCGAAGGGCTGAGACTGCAAGAAGAATTTGCAGCAGAATTTCGTAAGGAATACAAAGATAAAGATCACTGTCCTTGCTTGAAAGCCTGTCGCTACCATGGAAATTGTAAGGAATGTGTAACGATCCACAGAGCGCATCAGGAACATGTTCCTAACTGTATGCGGCCGCTGATCAATAAAAAGTTGAAATTGATGTCAGAATTAACAGAGCATACCCTGGCAAATGAAATAGAAGCACCACATGAGATTTTAAGAAAATAGGCTTGTCTTGCAAACTGATTTGCCTGTTCTTGTAGACCGTTGTCATTCTTCTATATAAATATTAATTGATTTTTCATTTTAAGAACGATTCCTGTTTGACTACATTGGAATTATCTAGAAAATGAAAAGAGCCAGAAGCCTTGAAATTCAAGGTTTCTGACTCTTCAGTCAACAGGGGATGAGAGAATCGAACCCTGTGGGAACTCCTCACAATCCCCATAAAATAAGCATTTCTTCGATTGAGTTTTGACTACATTTGACTACCTTTTGACTACATGGGTAGTAAAAAACAAGAAAGGAGAAATCGTTCAGCGTGGTGTCATCTTTTTCATGCGTCACTTAATATCTCCTCTAAAATACATTATCGTCTGGATAGTGTGTCATAATATCTTCTACATTACAATCCAATATATTACACAGCTTATCAATCGTATTCACTTCAACATTCTGATTATGTCTTAATCTGTTCAGTTGAGAACGGTTCATATGATAATGCGTATACAAATCATATTGTGAAATGCCTTTGGCTTTCATTGTCTCCCATAATTTATCGTATTTAATCATCTCACGAATTTTCCGCTTTCTTTCATAATTCCTTGCTATGTAATTATTATTAGCGTAAAATAGCGTTTATAATAGTGTTCGTATGCGAACACTAATTTGAAAGGTGTCGTATGAGAAAACGCTATATTATTATGAAAATATTGATATGTATTATTGCTCTTCTGGGATATTTACAATACGGACGTGAAGAACAAGCTGTTAACACTATGGTCAGCACTTCTGATACTTTTTATAAACAAGAGTTTGATGTCATTGCTAATAAGCTGTTTAACTTAGACAAAGAAAAATATGCAGAAGAACTCATTGCAAAGGCAGTTGAGAATAAATATAGAAACGTTCGCTTTTCTTATGATATTACAGGTTATCCGAACGAAATAGTTATATCTGTTTATTCCAATGAGTGGAGTTATGAGCATAATCAACGTATGTATCAGATTATATATTCATCAGATAATGACGGTAATAATGTTAAAAACAATGCTGATAAATTTAAGATTCAAATATACGAAAAATGATTTAGATTTTCATATGACTTACTTATCGTTTAATGATACAATAGTTACAGAAAATTGAATTTTATTGAAAAGAGGGTATATAGATGAATTTTATAGATAAGGCTTTATCAGAGATTACCAATGGTGAAGACTTTGTTCAAGCAATGGCAGATATTTATGAACATGCAGAAGTCCGAAAAGAGTTCGGAAATTTGCCATCTTGGATTCAAAATATTATAACAGTCATTGATTATGACACAGAATTAGCCATGAATGGTTTAGACTTTAAATCTTATAAGAATGTTATTGAAGCTCTCACTGATATGGGATTGATTGAAGAAGCAAAAGTACTAACCGCTTTTGAAAATGACTCTTCACAAGAAAATACAGATATTTACTATTATAATCTTGCTCTAAATAATGATTATGAATCTTTTTGGGATAAAGTATACTCGTATGCTGACCAAAATATAAAGAGATAAATTCACACTTGTAAAGTAAGGATACAGTACGATGAAAAATAACATCAAAAGAAAAGATAATATTAAATCTGTAACATTAGTAATAGATGCATATGACGATAGGAAATTGGAAATTCCACTTGAGGTGTGGCAAGTTGATGTTATCTGTAGAATGCTTGGTTTAAGCGTAGATACAGCTAACTTAGACACTTATAGTATGCGAAGTAAAGAGCAAGTAGATGAGGATATGAAAATGTATTATCACATCTTAAGAAATTTACATAATAAAGAGTAGGATAATATAACAGCAGGGGGAATATAATATTGAAAATTATTCCGCAAAATATAGAAAATCTCTTATGGAACAAATTATATAATGTATATAAATTCACACCCAAGATACACGGACAATTTGAATGGATAAAAATCCCCATTGAGAATAAGACGTATCACAAAGACACTCCTTGGTCAGATGAACAGGAGCATCTAATTAATTCTTTTTTGGAAGAGTTGGTAAGTGATAAAATGTATGCTTTTGATTGGCAACATGACTGTTTTACATTTTCCCCAAAAGAATATATCCCTTGTGATTATGAATATTATGACACTAACAGAAAATGTACTGTTTATTTTCCTACCTACTATCCGAATGGGGATTATCATTTATTTTTTGATTCTGACTGGAAATATGGAATATTTGGAAATCCTTGGAAAAAAGAAATTATTGTAATGGGGAAAAATCTAATAGAAAAATTTGAAAGCAATAAAACGAATTTAAATATTAATTGATTTTTATAAGTTCATTCTAAAATAATGTTTGAATGCTGATATCCTACTGAATATTTCCATGTTTTCATTTTATAAATAAGATTTTCGTCATCTAGTGATGTCAAGGAACAAGGCGAAGCCGATACGCCGTCAGGGCAGTCCTTGACAGAACGGACGGTATCCAATTCAACCATGCTATATAGAGGACTTGAAAGGTCACGAACCTTGCAAGTCCTCTTGTCTGTTATCTGGAAACTTTCCGGAGATAAAGCACTTCCTTTTCGATTTCACGGACAAATTCATCACACAAGACAGGCTGACAATCACTCGCTACATAGCAATTTTTTTCGGACGAATAGGCAAACGAAAAGATTTCCGTTTCCAATGTCTTTTCATTGATTCCATAATAATATATCTGAGAAGTGGCAAGTGTCATATGAATACTGGAAAAATCCCTTGTAAATATCTCATATGATTCTGGTTGAGTAAGTTCTTTTGGATATTGATAATACTCTTTTGAATCTTCCCGTAAGAAAATAGGTACGATATGCATTTCATTTAAACTGACATTTACATATATTTGATATCTTGGGATTAATGCCCCATACTGTGTCTGAAATCCGATATATGCCGTGTCGGTGTTATTCAATAGGTATTCCATTTCTTTGTAAAATACATATCCAGTAGTCTGATTATCTGTAGCACTGCTATTTTCCATAGGCGCATTTTCACCCATTAACCAGTTAATATTGATATCCAGTGCGTCAGCAATCAGTTCCAGTTTATCCTTTTTAGGATTGTAATTTCCAGAAAGATAAGAACTAAACGCTCCTTTTGTAATTCCTGTTCTCTGTACCATTTCCACTTGCTTTACATTTCTTACATTCATCGCAAATCTGATTCGTTCTGCAATCGTGTTCATTTCGATATCCTCTACTTTCTCTGTGTGGCTGATTATTTATTCTGTCCTCACTATATCATAAATACTCTGCAAAGAAAATAAAAAGTTTATAATTTTCTAAACTTTATGTTGATTTTCTTTTCGATCAATGCTATGATTTAGTTAGTTTAGAAATAACTAAACTTTAAATATCCATGGATTTCAATACTTATTCAGACAACTGTCCTATCGGTAATACGGGGAGAAAGGATAATGCTTATGCAGATTACATTAACAAAAGAACAGGTCAAAGAGGTATTCGGGGAACTTCGCTATATGGGAGCTGATTATTGCTACCGCTATGACAAAGATACCAGAAAGAAAACCGAAGATATCGAAGCGGTCAAACTTCATCTTGGAAGTATGAAACTTGGTAACAGTGTTGATATTCGACTGGAAATGACAGAAATCCCATCTATCGAACCATATTCTGTAGTGGAACTGGATACACCTGTCTATGCTCCATATGTTCAGAGAGGAAATTATCCTACACTGGTAGAACGTGTAACCTGTAAAGGGATTCGTTGTATTTCCCAGAAAAATGCATAGTAACCTATGAACTTCCTGTCTCTTGCTGTCCGTACCAAACGGACAGTAAAAGAGACAGGGATAGTGGCTCTGCCACTATCGGCAAAGGAGGATTATTATTTGGAAGAAAGAAGTAAATCAGTTCTTTCAGAACCCTCCTATACTAACAGGAGGGTAACACGACAAAAAAACAGTCTGACAGCCTTAATTGACTGGTGTCAGATTACAGTGAAAGATGTAGATTTATTCACTGTCATAACGGACATCCTAAAAATTCCTCTTTCACTTATGGAACTTCAGAATAAAGGGAAAGGAATTGCCGGACATGAACTGGTTGCCGGATTTGATAATATCAAGATTCTAAAACCGACTGGTAAAATGCAGTACAATGGATTTCAGATATTAATGAGTGGCTCTGGCTGTAGAAATTATGAAAACTTCCTTGTGATAAACAAAGAAACATGGTTTGATTTCTTCGCAAGGGTATGTCAGTATCATGTGAATTTTCCACGAATTGATTTAGCAATAGATGACCATAAACCATATCTTAACATTCCAGAACTGATACGTTTAACAAAGCAAGGCTTAATATCTAGTCAGTTACGTAATTATTCTGAAAATGCTTCTGGTGAATTAAGTGAATCAATACCTGTTCATAAAGGAAACACGCTTTATCTTGGGAGTAGCAACAGTGATTTTCGAATCGTTTTCTATGAAAAAGGGTACGAACAGGCAGAAAAATTTGGCAAAGAATTAGACCCGAACTGGAATAGATATGAACTGCGATTCCGACAGGAACGGGCAAATAAAGTTGTACAGGAATTAATCGCCAGACGTGATGTTGCAGAGATTGCAATGTCTGTACTAAATGGTAAAATCCGTTTTCTTGAACAGCCGGAAAACAAATCCACTTCACGGAAAAGACTTTATCCTACTTATCCCCCTTGGGAATTATTTATGCAAGATATAGAGAAAATAAAGCTAACAATTCAACCGCAGAAAAAGACACTTAATAGTATCTGGAACTGGTTAGAAAGTTCCGTTGCTCCGTCTTTAAAATTATTTTCAAAAATCGGAGAACTGGATAACTGCGATTATATACAGGTATTAATCGAACAGGCAAAGATGAATGATACCCAGATAAAAATTTATGAAGACTACAAAAAATCTTCCAAACTACCAATAATAGAAAGGAGTTATTCTGATAATGAGTAAGCGAAATATCTGAATGATTCGCCCATAATAACAGATAAATGACAATATAAATTTAAAATTAAAAAATACAGGGCATTAACTATACATAGAAAAAATTAAAGAGAAAAAAAGATATTTTGAGACAATACCCTTATCATATTGATGTAATTTATGACTGAACCCAACGCTTATGACGATACAGATTTATTGAATTACGCAATCCAAACAGGTATAATCTCTTTAGATACCATGCTGAATGATATAGCAGATATGGAAAGAAAGGAAATACTTGCACAGCATGTTTACGTAATTACAGTAACAACAGACAAATCGGGAAAAGAAATTTATTCCACGTATCTTCCACAACAAGACAGAAACCGACTTTACAGACGCAGAAATACCCGTGAAGAACTAGAAAATGTCATTGTAGAGTTTTACAAGGCTCTACAGGAAGAAATTTATATTGATGATGTTTTCTATGAATGGATAAACCGCAAACTGGATTTCGGCGAGATACAGAAAGCGTCTTATGACAGATACGTGAACGATTACAAAAGATTTTTCCACTACACTTCTGTTTCAATTACCAAAAAGAAATTTAAAAATGTCACAGAAGATGATTTGGAAGTATTTATCAAATGCACCATTCGTGACCTTACACTTACCAGAAAGGCATATGCCGGATTACGGACATTGATTCGTGGTATCTTCAAATACGGTAAGAAGAAAAAGTATACTGCAATCAGTATCACTGAATTTTTTGGAGATTTGGAACTGCCGAATAATCTTTTTAAACGGAAGATTATAGACAAGCAGAAAGAAGTGTTTATGGAAGATGAAATTCCCGTAGTTATTCAACGTCTGAAAGCAAAGCCGGATATTTATAATCTTGGTATTCTGCTTACATTTCAGACAGGTTTACGTGTCGGTGAACTAAGCACTCTAAAGAAAGAAGACTTACACGGACGTATTATTAAAATCAGACGTACTGAAGATAAATACCGAGACGAAAACAATAAATGGATTGTAGCTGTAAAAGAACACGCTAAAACAGACGCTGGTAATCGGGATTTAATCATATCATCTACCGCACTGGATACGTTGAATCAAATATTGGAACTGAATACATCGGGAACATATTTATTTGAGCATAACGGAAAACGTATCAGAGGAAATACTTTTAATAAAAGACTGTCCAGAATATGTAATGAATTACATATCCCACATCGTACCATGCACAAGATACGAAAGACTTATGGAACAACCTTAATAGACAGTGATGTAGATGAGGGATTTATTACAGAACAAATGGGACACAGTGATATCAGTACAACCAAAAAATTATATTATTTCAGCAATAAAACAACGAAAAATAAAGAAAAACAGATTGAAAATGCTATCTCATTTTAGGAATGATTCTTGTTTGACTACATACTTGACTACATTGGAATTATCCAGAAAATGAAAAAAGCCAGAATCCTTGAATTCTCAAGGTTTCTGACCCTTTAGTCAACAGGGGATGAGAGAATCGAACTCTTTCCCCAGGGTGCTGTAACCCCTGATTTATGGGGCTATACGGCATTCGTTTGCTGATTACTACTGATTACTAATTTTTAATAACAAAACAACCATGGAAAGGAGGTCGCTTTCCAAATCTCTCTTTAAATCCTCAAGCTACGGAGTACCAAAATATCTAATCTGCCTGCACAGAATAATCAACGGTGTTGAATTCCCAATTACTTTACGCATTATTCAACTCCTCCAAGAATTCTTTTTCATTATCAAACCGGAAGACTGATATATGATTTCGACCTAAATATTTGATAAATTCTTTCTCTGTCATACCTGCAATCTGAGAGCAGTATCCTATGGATACACCACTCTGTGTATAATATCCGAGAGCCACTGCCTGTCTCGCAAACTGATTCGCCTGCTCTTTGTTCATTTTTGTATCATAAAGTACTTCATCCGGTATGCTTAATACTATCTGACACATAAATCAGCCCTCCTGCTCTATAAAATTTTTTTTTAGTTTATCACAGTTTTTTAACAACTAGCAAAAGCTATATTTTATTTTATAATCCATCTGCCAAAACGTTTACCGCCCTCTCTAACAAGAATTCCTTTCTTCTGTAGTTTAGGTAAAATTCTTTTTACTGTTCCTAATGAAATACCTGTCCTTTGTTGAATTTCTTTTTGTGTGATAGATGGATTTTCTTTTATCAGTTGAACAATCTCCAACTCCTCTTTTGTTTCAAAGTCGCAATCCAAAGTCTCAATTTTATTTTTTGTTCTTTTTAAGTCGCTCTCTAAAGTTGCAATTTTATCATCCAAAGTTTCACTCACCGATTTATTATTAACTCCAAAGTCAAAAGAATACTCCTCATCCAATGGCACAATAATCCGGAACACATCTCCTTCAACAAATTCCGGCTCTTTACCTGAATAGAATTTGCAATACTTAAATAGTTTACGTACCCCAGATCCAAGCTGATCAGCATAACCGATATTTCTAAAAAATGCTGCTATAATCGGATTCTTTGGATTGGGTTCCAGATTATCTACTGTTATAAAACCTTCCTTGGTTGCACGGTTTGCATTTTCCACATACATTCGATCTTTTTCAATCACGAATTTTGCCGTATAGCTGCTTGTAAATTCCCGATGCATCAAGGTATTGCTTACCATTTCTCTTACAATCGTGTTTCTAAGGCTCTTATTTACAGCTCCTTCCAAAAAGAACTTATCCGGCAAATTCTTTCTTCCGAAATCCAGAAGCTGACTATAACTTTCGATTAGATTTGTCTTAATAATTTCCCGATCGTCATAACGATCTACATTGACTTTCCTTACAAGTGCATCTGTCACATAAGTCGGTGCAACATTTAAAATCACATCATCTTTTCCAAGAAGCATAAGTGCTGCAAGATTGAATCCCTCTTCTCCTGTAACAACATCTCTGCCATACAGTCCTGCACTTTTCAATAGTTCCTGATCATCCATTGCTGTCCATGGATGTTGCCCACCCGCATGATTCTGGGCCATAACCCTGATTTTAGGTAACAAATCTAATCTCAAGTCTTCCATTTTGGCATAAGGAAATATCTTCTTCTCCGTGAAAATATTCTGTTTACGTATATACATCTGAGCAATCGCACTTGTTGATGTCACTTTTACATCAGCATCATCTACACGATCATAAATTACTTTCTTAAAGCTATGAACCTCTGCACTCGGAGGTATATGCACATGAATAATAGTACGATTTTCATCATATTTAACAATTTCTGGAAGCAAATAAACTGTAGGACTGAACATACTTGGATTACTGATTACTTTTATAAAGTTTTTCACCATATCTGAAGCCGCTTTTTCAGGTACGCCTAATACAGTTCCATCATCCAATACTCCTAAAAAAAGATCTCCCCCAAATCGATTCAAAAAAGAACATACTGTCTCATAGGTGTCTGATTCTATTCCGTTCCCACAGCGTTTGAATTCAACCGCTACAGTTTCTCCGATTGTAAATATGGATTGCATTTCATTTAAATCCATCCGCACACCTCCAACATATCTCATCCTATCTTAATGTCTTCATGACTAATTTTAGCATAACTTTGTCTTATCCTTCAACTTAATTGCAAGCATCGGATTATATCTATCTTCTCCTAAATATTTTTCTAGTCATTGCAATATAAAATTGCTTATACAGTCTCTCCCTTAAGAGTCCTGGTATTCTGGATAATATACAGAGCGACCGATATGACCATCATTATAGCGCACAAACCAATCAACAGATCTGATACCATCGGTGTAATGTGGAACCATATAATATGCACCGCTGCAGTTCCATATAATAAAAAGGTTACTATCTTTCCATGCCAGTCTGCACCATGTACTTTTCCTGTCTTTCGTATCACAAGACATCCACTGACTACCATATACAGCTCCTTACCTGCCATTATTACGATTAAAAGAAGCACATGCGGAAAACGAGTAAACAGACAGATTAACATCGCTGCCTGTGTCAGCTTATCAGCCACCGGATCAAGTATTTTTCCTAAATTACTAATCCTATGGAATCTTCTTGCGATATATCCATCAGCAAGATCCGTAAGACCAGACAGCAATAAGATTTCACCAGCTAACAGAGGATTTTTCTTTACACAATAACTCCATATAATTACCGGAATCAGACAAAGCCGAAAAAAAGAAAGAAGATTAGGAACCGTAATAATTCTATTCAAATTTTCTTCCTGATTCACTTCACTCTGCATGTACGGTCACCTCACTTTCCTTTTTTTTAGACATAAACCAATAAAATATAACACAAAATGCTAAAGCAAACACAACACCAAAAACATTTTGAATCACTCTAAGACTAACTGCTCCTTTTAGTCCATAACTCTCTGTAGCAATGGCTAAAGCACCAAATGTGTTAAATACTGCCTGCCAGCCATATTGTGCTGAAAATCCTACACCGATTCCACCAAGAATTCCTATATATGCATAGATTGACGAAGGAAGCAGAAAATATAATACTGTAAAACATATAACACCTGCAATATTTCCGACAATCCTTTTACGGACTCTGTAGTGCATATCTTCCATAAACGGCAAAATCGCTGGACATGGCCGCAATACCAGCCCACATTGCACGTGGCATATTACAAAGTTCTGCAATGCAAAGGACAATCGGTACGCATAAAATCTGACATATCTGCCATTTTGTTCTGGAAGAAGTGATATCAAATTCTTGTATCAGATCTTTCAGATTTCTTTTATAAGTTCTGTTTTTATGATTTCGATAAAATACGAAGCAGGTAAGTGCTGCACCTAAAGCCATTCCGACTAATCGCATCTGATAGCTTTTTCCCGTAACATCATAACCATATAGCAGCAGATACCCAAGAACCAATGTAGATTGATTAAACATGAATGGATTATGGCATCCGAACAGAATCAACACAGCCAGTGCCGCAATATTTAACAGCATTCCCAATACCGGTGAAAACTGATTTGCTAAATGCGGACATACAGTCATAATTACAAAGAACAAAGCCAAAAGCATCGTAGATTGTCCGGTGTGGATCCCCAGATCCGCATTCTGAAATACCATGAGGCATAATAAGACTACTACACCCACAATGCTGTTCTCATTTCCAAATAGGATGCTGAAAATACTAACAAAGAAAAAACAAAATGCCATTGTAACAGCTATCTTCACCAGATATACCCACATATGATATAATTTTTCTTTTAGTGTTTCACTCTTTTTCAACAGGTTTTTAGAACCTGCCTGATTTAACTGCAATTCCTGATAAAATGTCATGTAATTCCTCCTCTATCTGTTTTTCTTAAACTTATATGGCCTCATCTTTCTGTATTGGAAGCTCTACAACAAATCTGCATCCACCATATTCACGGTTTTCTGCTTTGATTGTTCCTCCGGCACTATCTACAATCCGTTTTACAAGTGCAAGACCTAGGCCATTTCCTTCTGCTTTATGAGATCCATCTACCTGATAGAACTTGTCAAATATTCTGGATTTTACATCATCCTCTATTCCTGGTCCTTCATCTTCCAGAATGAACTTAACAGAATCCTGTTCTTGTTTCAGAAACATCGTAATTGTCCCCTTTGAAGGGCTGAACTTAATCGCATTATCCAAAAGATTTATCCAGATATGCATAAAAAGTCCTTCATTCCCAGTATATTTAACTTCCTCCAATTCTACCTGAAAACCAATTTCTTTTTCTGTCCATTTTGTTTCCAATGAAAGAACTGCCTGGCGGATCTGTTCATCCAGACGATATTCTGTTTTTTTCATTGGTATATTCTGATTCTCTAACTTGGATAACAGCAAAATATTACCAACCAATCCGGAAAGTCTTTGGGTGTTAAATAAGATTTTTTCTACATATTCCTCTTGATCCGGAGACAGTTCTTCTCCCTGAAGCAGCATTGTATATCCTTCAATGGCATTAATCGGGGTCTTAAACTCATGAGAAACATTAGATACAAAATCCATCTGCAGCACCTCTGTTGCACGAAGTTCTTTTGTCATAACGTTAAAACTTTGATAAGATTCTCCAACTTCTGCTATACGGCTGTTCGTTTCCAAATGCTGTTCAAAATCTCCCCGAGAAACTTCCTTCATTGCTTTACTAAGTCTGGTAATTGGTTCCAGTAACTTTGCATTAATAAAGGAAGTGATCAGCCCTGCAATCAATGTATTGAAAATCAAAAGCCAGCCAAGCACAGGTATGCTGCCCGGCAGATTAAAAAAATGATTCAAAAAAGCAAATAATAACGCAGATATGACTGTTGAAAATACAAGTGCCAGCCAGATTGCACCAGTCAGACAGGATCGGATCCGCAATCCTTTTTCTTTCTTTTGTTCCATTATTTTTTCACCACCTTGTATCCAATTCCACGCATTGTTACGATTTCAAAATCAGGGTTATCTTTCAAACGCTCCCTGATTCTTCCTATATGTACCTCTATCGTATGTGGGTCTGCCTCCGTCTCGTATCCCCATACTTCATCCATCAACTGTTGTTTTGTAAATGTTCTGCCTGGCGAAGCTGCAAGCTTATATAAAAGCAGGAATTCTTTTTTAGGCAAAACAAGACTTTCCTTATCAGTTGTAACCGTCATTGCATCATAATCAAACTCTGTTGAACCGATCACAATTTTGTGTTCATTCAGTATCTGTGCACGGCGAAGCAGTGCTCCGACTCTTAAAACCATTTCATTCACATTTACCGGTTTTACCATATAATCGTCACTTCCCGAAAGAAATCCCTGGCGCATATCATCAAAGGAACCTTTCGCAGTGATCATAAGCACTGGTATCTGATATCCTGCTGAACGAAGTTCTGACACCAGTTCATAGCCATCCATAACCGGCATCATAATATCAGAAATGATCAGATCAATATATTCCTTATCCAATACTTCTAATGCCTGTGCTCCATCCGATGCACTTTTGACCTGATATCCATTCTTCTCAAGCACTTTTTGGAATAGCTGGCTTAATTCTTTATCATCTTCTACAATCAATATTTGAAACACGTTTTCCTTCCTCCTTATTAAAACAGATACCTTGCCCATCCAAGCAGATGCTGTACCAAAAATATTTTTCTCTGACGTTTCTTTGTTAATTCGATTGGCTCTACATGATATGGATCATTATAAGTTCCGCCTTCTAATATCTGGCGGGACACTCTTTCATATTCCATCATGCCCTCTTCCAACTGTTTATTAATATCTTTACTGCGAATTACAAGCATCAGTTCCGTATCCAGATATGCACTTCTCATGTCCATATTAAAGGAACCGATTACAGACAGATCATCGTCAATCAGAATACTTTTTCCGTGGTAAGAATAGCCGCCTTCATACTCCCAGATATCAATTCCTGTATTTAAAATTCTGTTTCTGTTTCTCGCATAATCAGCAGAACCAAACGGATTTCCATTGTTGGCAACCGAATTGGTCATGATAGAAAAATCCGGAACTCTCTCCGCAATCTCTTTCCATGTATTATACATCATATCATTGCAGATAATATATGGTGTATGAATTTTCACGCGCTCTTTTGCATTTTTCATTAGTTCTCCCAGTTGATACCAGACTACTGGTTCCTTGGGACCTGTGTGGATAGGATTTGACACTAATGCAATCTTTTCTGTCTCAAAAGTTTCGTCCGTGTAATCGGTATCGCAGATTCTTTCCTTATTCTCTTCAAAATATTTCTGATAGCCGTTCTGCAGCTCTAAAACTGCGTTCTTTACAGATTTTCTATTTGCCAGTTTTTTATTGTCATGAAAATAACCACTGTCTTCTTGTTCCCATATCGTTTCAAAATACTCTAACAACTGGTTAACTGAATTTTCTTTCTCAGGTTCATCGCAAACCACTAACACATCTCTGTCATAGTTCTTATGTCCCAGAAAATCACCCAGGAAATAATTGTATGTATTTCTTCCACCAAGAATATATGTCTTACCATCTGCAATCAAATATTTATCATGCATTCTCCCCATCATCTTCCATGGTTTCAACGGATTGGCCTTATTATACAGTTTAATTTCAACATTCTCATGGGAAGATAATCCATAGAAATACGGATTGCCTTCCATATCAACCCAGCTCTCCATTCCATCTACTAACAGACGAACATGCACACCTCTGTCTGCCGCATCATGCAGTGCTCCTAAGATCAATTTTCCACTTTCATCTGATTGAAATGCAAAAGTAGAAAGAATAATGTCTTCTTTTGCATTTCGGATCAAACGCACTCTTTGTAAAAGTGCTTCTGGATTTTTTTCTATGATCACTGCTCGTTCCATATTCTCGCTGCGTTCGTTCCACGAATTATTTTGTGTTTCTTTTTTGATGGTATTAGACACTTCCGGCTGTTTTTTATATGCAATACAGATTCCAAATAATTCATAAAAAGCCACACATAAAAAAATTGACAGTATAACAAAAACAATTTTACATATCTTACGTTTTCCCATCGCACATCACCTGACTTTTTTTCATCTTATGTCTATACAATACAAAGTCAACCTCAATTTTACCTCAACAGAATTAATTTTATCCATGTAAATTTCCTGTACCGGCAATCAGACATAACAAAAACGACCTCTCAAAATCAACTATTTTTTGAAAGGTCGTTTCACTAAATTCTTATAACAATCCAGCAAATAATCTCATAAATAATTGTCCCAGTCGCAAATATGCACTGCGCCCAGTACAATATTGATCTGTTACATCACGACATTCTCCCATCGTTCTTATCAGATCATTTTTAATTTCCACAACTGCCTGACAATCTGCCATAAAACAGCCGTTTTCAAAATGATGATATAAGCTTCTATAATCCAGATTGATTGTTCCACAGGTTGCCATACAGTCATCCACTATACTCATTTTCGCATGGCAAAATCCTAGTGTCCATTCATAAACTCGCACTCCATGTTTAACCAATCCATGATAAAAAGAGCGAGTTATATTATAAATGAATTTTTTATCAGGGAATTCCTGGTGTGATAATTCTTACGTCTACCCCTCGCTTAGCAGCCAGACATAACGCATGTGTCATTTCGTCTGTTATAATTAGATATGGTGTCATAAACCAACAGTAATTTTCGGCCTTATTTATCATACTGATATAAACTTCTTCTCCGACCTGCTCATTATCCATAGGACTGTCTGCATAAGGCTGAACAAAACCTGTTTGCTGTGCTTTATAATCGTAATGAATAATGTATTTACTAAAATCAGTATCATTCGTAGCTTTTTCACTAACAGCATTCCACATTTCTAAAAATGTCACTGTAAGCGACTGAACAGCATCTCCTTCTAAACGAATACCGGTATCTTTCCACTGCCCATACGGATGCGTATAATTAAAGTATTCATTTGCAAGATTATATCCACCTGTAAATCCAACTTTTCCATCAATTACTGTTATTTTTCTGTGATCACGATTGTTCAAAAATAGATTTAAGCCTGGCACAAATGGATTGAATACACGACAATGAATTCCTATACTCTCCATCTTTTTTACAAAATCTGTGTTAATAAAACCTATAGACCCCATATCATCATAGAATACCCTGACTTCCACACCGGCTTTTACTCTCTCTTCCAGAACATCTTGAATCTTATGCCAAGCTTCAGCATCTTCTATCGCATGATATTCCATGAAGATAAACTTTTGTGCTTTCGCAAGTTCTTCAAGCTGTGCCTCTAATCCCTTCACTGCTTCATCAAAATACTTGATATCCGTATTCTGATAGATTGGATACCACGAATTTCTTTGTATGTAACTTGCAATATTTCCTGCTTTCGGAATCTTTTCTTTTATTCTGCTTAAACACTCCTGATTGTCTGGAAGCATTGGTAACAATTTGCTATCAATTTCTGCATATCGCTCACGCATTTTATGCGTGCCACCATTTCAAAGCCAATCAATAAATACAGGCCTACACCCATAATTGGGAAAATCAGAATTAAAATGACCCAAGGCATTTTCATAGAAGATGTCTTATCTGACGCATACAATCTCAAAACTAAGATTCCACTTAAAATTCTGGTAAATAAATTTATGATTTCTGCATATTCATTCAAGCGCGTTACGATAGTAATAATAAAAATCACTTCAAGAAAAATACAGATTATGGAAAAGCACAATCGTTTTATTCCATTTTTTGTTTTTGCTTTGCCCTCGAAAGTATCTTGTTTCATATATATTCCACCTTCCTACTTGCTCAGTTTTCTCCCTAAATTTCGTGGAACATACCAATTTTGTCTTTTATTCTCTGCATTTCATTATCTGCTTCAATGATAGCTCTTGCAGAATGAAGTAATTCTTCACTTATCTCATCATAGCCAGGCATTTCTTCAATTCCTTTTTTATAGCGAAGTTGATGTTCCAATGTTGCCCAGAAATCCATACCATTGGTTCGAATCTGTAATTCTACACGCATAGGTGTTTTACCCTTAGCAAAAAATACTGGTATTTCAACAATCATATGATAGCTTCGATAACCATTCGATTTTGGATTTTTATATAATCTTTTATTTCAATAACTTTAATATCATCCTGTTGGGTAATCAAATCTGATATCATATAAATATCGTCAATAAACGCACAAACTATTCGAACGCCTGCTACATCATTGAGATATGTCTGTATATTTTCTGTTGTAAATTCATATCCCATTCCCAAGTGTGATTCAAATGATAACATATCTAAAATTTTCACAGATAAACCATTCATTTTTAGCAACTGCTCATTCATAAGCACACCTTCTCTCATCTGGACTTTTCATTTATGTTACTACAGATATATTGAATTATCAAGACTGCAAATGTGGCGCAAATTCCATGTAAAAACTGTATTGCAGGGAATGATTCGATATGCAAGGTTCGAGAAAAAATATACCTCTATTAATATCTCAAACTTTTTCGGTGATTTTCGAGTTGGAAAAAATATTTTGAAAAAGAGTGAGAAAACTGATGCGCAAAAATGTTTTACTGATGAAGAACGAATTCGCATATGGAACACTTCATATTCAGCGTATTGAGACTAGGGCATTCACTCAAGATACAAGTACTGCCAAAAAGAAAAGTTATATAAACAACCAAAGGTTATTATCAATTTGACATTCAACAAAAAGCTGAGCGAAAAAAACAGATTGAACAGGCAATTAATTATTAGGTGATTACTCTCAAGAATCAAGAAAATAAAAAAGCCTCACAAAGCCCGTGTTTATAGGCTTTGCGAGACCATTCAGTCAACAGGGGATGAGAGAATCGAACTCCCGCCAAAGGTTTTGGAGACCCCTATCATACCACTTGACCAATCCCCTATTTAAGTAAATTGTGTGTCTGTCTCCGTGACACTAGATATTTATACCATATTTATTGGTGGGTTGTCAATAGGTGATTTTAAAAAAAGCTCAAAATTACTTTTAAGGAAATTGCTTTTAATTTCATATTATATAAAAATAACTTCCGGACTGTACGATTTACAACCGGAAGTTACCTGATTTTATTTTACCTTATATCTAACTTTTATCTATCTCCCCAGACTTCTTCTGCAATTTCTTTTACAAGTTTTAATTTTTCCCACTGCTCTTCTTCTGTCAGCTTGTTACCGATTTCGCAAGATGCGAATCCACATTGTGGACTTAAGTACAGGCGATCCAGTGGAACGTATTTCTCTGCTTCATGGATTCTGGCAATGACTTTTCCTTTATCCTCTAACTGTGGTATCTTTGTCGTAATGAGTCCAAGTACGACCTTCTTATCTCCAGATACTTTTGCAAGTGGTGCGAAACCTCCTGATCTCTTGTCATCATACTCCAGATAGTAGGCATTTACATTTTCCTCTCCAAACAGAAGGTCTGCAACAGAATCATATGCACCGGAGCTGAAGAACGTAGAATGATAGTTTCCTCTGCACACATGTGTATTGATTACAAGGTCTTCCGGTGCCTGTGCAACAACCTGGTTATTCAGTTTCAGCAGACGCTTCTTATAATCTTCCAAAGCCTGTCCGTTTCTTCCGGTCAGAGCTGTCGCCATTTTTGCATCTACCATACCGCCCCATACACAATCATCGAACTGAAGATTTCTGCATCCTGCCGCATAAATCTCCTGAACGAATTCTCCATAAGCTTTGATGACATCATCTGCAAATGCTTCTTCTGAGCCATAGATTTTTAAAGTCGTAGCAAGAAGCTGCGCTCCGGTGAAGTAAGCATAGAACTGTCCCGGTGAAGGGATGGTCTGTTTTGCAACTGTATTTTCATCTTCCAATGCTTTTACATATTTAAAATGTTCTACAAACGGGTGATTCTTTACAGAAATCTTTCCTGTCATATAGGTATCATCAATCATGGCTGCTTCTGCGTCAAATGTTGTATTTCCCTCTACTGTCTTCTGATGCTCAATACCTTCAAATCCCCACATAAAGTCAAGATGCCAAGTGGATCTTCTGAACTCTCCGTCTGTGATAACATGGTAGCCAAGTCCCTTGATTTTATTTACTAAATCAACGATACACTCGTCTTCTACTTTTGTCAGATCAGCCTGTGTAATTTTTCCCTCTTCAAAATCTTTTCTTGCATCTTTTAATCTCTGTGGTCTTAAAAAACTTCCTACAAAATCATATCGAAATGGTGTCTTCATAATTATTATCTCCTAAATTTTAATAAACCTATCGTAATTTTAAACTTGTGTTGCGATAGATTTATTGTAATTTATTTCAAATGTTTTGTATAATAGCTAAAAATATCTGTTTGTTATAACTTTAAATTATGGCACTTCTGATCCAGGCAAGACATCTATTCTACGGACTTTCCATGCTGGATAAATATAAGGGAATACTGGGTCGCTTCTGCAACTTTCGGTGGCGTCATCGGTTCTTTACTCCTCATTAATACAGAAGGCATCAGCTTTGTCATGACTGCTATGTTCGTCGTTATCTTCATGGATCAGTGGCTGAAAGAAAAGAATCATACATCTTCATTACTTGGACTTGGAATTTCTTTTCTCTGTCTCCTTGTATTCGGACCGGACTCTTTTATGATTCCGACCATGATTTTGATTATCGTCTCATTGACATTATTACGCAAAAAGCTTGATATCCCGGATCAAAAAAACTACTCGCGACTTCATTTCGACAAATGTGCTTCTGAAAAAATGAAGTAGCAATAAAAAACACAGGAGGTTTGCTAACATGACATTAGCTCAACAAATCATCACTATCGGACTTTGTGTACTTGGTACAATGACTACACGTTTCCTGCCTTTTCTTGTATTTCGTGAAAACCGGGAAACTCCTAAGTTCATTCAATATGTTGGAAAATTTCTTCCATCCGCAGTTTTCGGCATGCTGGTCGTTTACTGTCTGAGAAATGTAAATGTATTGCAAGGTACACATGGAATCCCAGAGTTCATTTCCATTCTCGTTACTGCCGGACTTCATATCTGGAAACGTCAGATGCTGGTATCTATTGCAGGAGGAACCATCTGCTATATATTATTGCTACATTTTTGTTAAAAGACCTATGCATCAAAATCAGCCACAAATTCACCTTCCGGTGTTTTCATTTTCAGGATTCCAAGATTAAAATCCTCTTCTTGAATTGTAATGTGATATTCAAAAACTACGTCATCTTCAAATTTAGACAACAGAATATACTCTCCTTTATCCTTTCCGTCAATCTGATCACAGATATCATCATACACATCTGCTCCGGAAATATTTCTTGGATACCCTGCATCCTTAATTTTTTTCTCAATTGCTTCGTATAATTCGTTCATACATTTTCCTCTCTTTCTTCTATGTGAGGCTATCCCCCCACATTCTTGTCTTTCTTAATTATAGCTTTTTTCTTTTGTTCATCATATTCCAAGCATTTCCAGCAATTCTATATGAGGATGGTTCATGTCAGCCTGATATATATCTATATAATTTAATGCCGCGCTTTCATCCATAAATGCCGGAAACAAAAATCCACACTCGGGTTCTCCCGGTTCATAATCACCACTCACCGGGCAAATCGCGCAGATTAGATATTCATACATTTTCTCGGATTCTCCCTGACGCTCATGATCCGTTCCCTTCACCGGAATATCGTAACGGTCGTGAAACACGTAAACAGCATAATCACCTTTCGATTTATAATTTGCTCCTACAATCTCATAAAATGTCTCCATTAATGCATCATTTTTCAGTCCGCATGCCCGCATTCCCATCAAAAGTTTCCACAAGCTGTCATTTTGCATATTTTCCTGCAAAAATTTGTATTCTTGCAAGTTTTGATTCGTTTCTGCAAACGGAACTTTCTTTGCAATCTGCAAGTTTTTCTCTCGATTCGCCGGACTTAATTTCAAAAATGCAATATTAAATGTCCCGTCAATGCAACCGTCTGAATCCATGTATCCCCCGGCTATCCTTGTCATTGATGTTCGCTTAACTGTCATGCGCCTTGTAAGCGCCAGCATATCTTCTCTGTCTATCATTCTCTTCTTAACAAGCTCCTTACTACTTTTACAATCAGCTTTTCAATCATTAATAATATTATAATGGGCGATGAATATTATGGCAAATACTGTTGCTGATTTATTACTATTTATTTAGCATTAATTTAGATTTACCTTATTTATGTATTTGAATTTTATTTAGAAATGGACAGCTCCTTACATATTTCTACATATTTATCCGTATAAATACTGTCTTTTTCCCAGATAAAATCAAAATCATGCTGCATTTTAAAATCCGAAAGCTTTATTTCTTTCAACACTCCCGACTCTAATTCATCCGCGACTGCAATCTTATACATAAATGAAATTCCACAATCCCGTTTTAACAGACCTATAATCGTGTGCATATTTTCCACTTCTATACAACGCTCAAAGTCAGGAATTTCCATTCCTCGTGCCAAAAGCAACTCTTCCAGTATATTCCTTGTCCCCGAGCCACTCTCCCGTACAATCAAACGTTCGTTTTTCAGATCATTCATAGTCTTTGGATTCTTTTTCAGAAATGTATGGGAAACCTTGCAGACCCCAATGTAATCTTCTGTACTATAATTCATGTGTCCGTAACGATCTTTCGGATAATTTCCTTCCACTAAAGCAAGATTAATCTTCCCTTCATCTAATAACGAAAGCAACTGTGACGTATTCCCAAAATGAATATGTAAATTCATATCTGGATGTTGATTCATAAAATCCGCAATCCTGTCAACAACTGCATATTCTCCAATCGTCATTGTAACTCCGATAGATAATAATTCGATATCTCCACTGACACTTTTCATTTCTTCAAAAATTGAGAGCTGATCATTTTTCATAGTCATCAGACGCTTTTTAAGTACCTTTCCGGTCTGGGTAATATACAATTGTTTATTGTGATACAAGAATAACTGGGTATTATATTCGTTTTCAAGGAAACGAATATGTTGCGAAACAGCCGGTTGTGTAATATTTAATCTCTTTGCTGCCTCTGTAAAATTCATGGTTTCACACACTGTGAGAAAGGTGTTCGTCCTAAAATCTAACATAGTATTTTCCTCTTTTGGTTTGCTATTTTATCAATAAGGATTTCTTATATTTCAATAATATTATATAATTTTTTATTATTGTTTTCCAGTGTTATAATCAATTAGAAAAATGAAAATTATTAAATTTAAACGAGAGGTAAAAAAATTATGGATTTTATCAAAAAGAACTTATCTGGTATTTTGGTTTGTTTTATAATTGCTGTACCTGCCTGGCTTCTTGGAAAAGCTTTTCCGGTCATCGGCGGTCCGGTCATTGCAATTCTCGCCGGAATGCTCATCACATTGATTTGGACAGATAAAGGGAAAGCAGAAGCCGGCATTAAATGGACTTCCAAAATTATTCTCCAGACTGCTGTCGTACTATTAGGATTCGGAATGAACCTCGGTGTAATCATGAAGACCGGGAAACAATCACTGCCAATTATTATCTGTACGATCAGTACTTCCCTAATCATTGCATGGTTACTTCACAGAATTATCAATGTTCCGTCCAACACTGCGATTCTGGTTGGTGTTGGTTCTTCCATCTGTGGAGGTTCTGCTATCGCAGCTACTGCTCCGGTTATTGACGCCGACGATACGGAAGTTGCCCAGGCCATTTCCGTTATCTTTTTCTTCAACGTCATTGCTGCTGTACTATTCCCTGTACTTGGACACGTCCTCGGCTTTGACACAACGAGCGGTTCTTCCTTCGGACTGTTCGCCGGAACAGCAATTAACGACACTTCTTCTGTAACCGCAGCTGCATCCACCTGGGACAGCATGTGGAATCTTGGAAATGAAACATTGAATAATGCTGTTACCGTTAAGCTGACTCGTACACTTGCAATCATTCCAATTACACTTGTATTGTCTCTGATCCACGCAAAATCCGCATCTGTAAATGGTGAAAAAGCAGGAAATTTTAGCATAAAGAGAGCATTTCCGATGTTTATTTTATACTTCATCATTGCAGCAATTATCACTACTGCATGTATGAGTATGGGAATTAGTGCTGATGTATTCGCACCGCTGAAAGAACTGTCCAAATTCTTCATCATTATGGCCATGGCTGCCATTGGTCTGAACAGTAATGTTATAAAATTAATAAAATCTGGCGGAAAGCCACTTCTTCTCGGTGCTTCCTGCTGGATTGGAATTACCATTGTCAGTCTGACTATGCAACATATTATGCACCTTTGGTAATTTTGTTTAGACATTTTTTTGTTTCTTTGTAAATAATATTTTTAACATTATTGAAACTATAGATACTAGAAGTCTACAAAAAGCTACTAAAACAAATTCTATTGAGAACGGATTATTTAGCTTTTCTCCTAATAAGGTCGTCGTCACAATGCTAAGTAATGAACCACTGATTCCTGCCACAAGATAAATCAGATAATTCACATCACATGCACCAAAATACAAGCTGACAATATCCCCTGGCAGGAACCCAACGATTCTCGTTATAAAGCAAGTAAAAAATGTATTTTGTTTTTGATATTCTGATAACTTCTTTGCCTTCGGATATTTCTGAAATATTTCTTCTGTAATCTGTTTTCCACTACATTTTCCAAGACAATACGGAATTGTAATGGAGACAGACAGACCAACTGTACTAATGAACACAGCTGCCACCGGCGAAAACAATATTCCACTGGCAAGATATAAAATAGAAAGCGGCAGAACTATCGTCAAGCTCTTTAATCCAAATAATAGAATCAGCATTATCACTGCGAGCGCCACATTTTTCGGTGTATATTTTACAATTGTATCAACGGATAATGGTTCCCCTGATATTTTCACGATCAAAACAAGTATCACCGCTATCGCTAGAATTGCCATAACCGGAATAAATTTTTTCCACTTATCTCTCTGATTCATAATCATCACTCCACATTTCATTCTATACTATTTATTGTATGAACGCTGTTTGCTTATTTACTTTTATCTTACCTCCATTTCTTCCCAGAAAAAATAGACAAAACCGAAGCTTTGTCTATCAATCTCTTCACTTATAAATTATCGTTTCTGTCCACACCTGACTTGCTAATTATTTTGCGTGCACAAGACTCAATGCATCAATTTTTTTCAGCTCTTCATCTGTAAAAGGTGCACTTTCAAGAACCTTCAGATTATCGAGAATCTGCTCTGGTTTTGATGCTCCTACCAGAACACTTGTCACTATGCCATCTTTTAATACCCAGTTCAATGCCATCTGCGCCAGGCTTTCACCTCTCTCTTTGGCAATTTCATTTAAACCACGGATACTTGTGATTTTTTCTTCTGTCAACTGACTTGCCTTAAGGAATCGTCCATCTGTTGCAATACGGCTGTCTGACGGAATTCCGTTCAGATAGCGGTTTGTTAATGTTCCCTGTGCCAGTGGGCTGAATGCAATGATTCCTTTTCCAGACTCTACTGCCGCTTCTTTCAATCCATTTTTTTCGATTGTGCGGTCGAAAATAGAATAGCGGTTCTGATTAATTATAAATGGACAATGCAGCTCTTTCAGAATTGTAGCTGCCTTCTCCATATGTACTCCATCATAATTAGAAATCCCAACATACAGTGCTTTTCCGCTTCGGACAATCTGCGCCAGTGTTTCCATTGTTTCCTCTAATGGAGTTTCCGGATCCATACGGTGATGATAGAAGATATCGACATACTCCAGTCCCATTCTTTTCAGACTCTGATCCAGACTTGCTGTTAGATATTTTTTACTTCCCCAGTTTCCATAAGGACCATCCCACATATCAAAACCGGCTTTTGTACTTATCAACATCTCATCGCGATAAACTCCGAGATCCTCTTTTAGGATTCTCCCAAAATTAATCTCTGCACTTCCCGGCTCCGGACCATAGTTATTGGCAAGGTCAAAGTGTGTGATCCCGTGATCAAATGCTGTAAAGCACATTGCTTTCATATTATCATAATCACCATTTGATCCAAAGTTATGCCAAAGTCCCAACGAAACTTTTGGTAATAATAACCCACTTTTCCCACATCGATTATACTGCATAGTTTCATATCGTTTTTCGTCTGCCTGGTACATCATTTATCTCTCCTTCATATATGTATTTAAACTCCTTTGTTATTATATTATCATTTCTGCTAAATAAAAGCTATATTTTAGAACAAATAATAAGCCTGAGCGAACCACTATTAAATGGCCGATCAGTCTTATTATTTATCTCCAGACTTCTTCTGCTATTTCTTTTACAAGAGCTAATTTTTTCCACTGCTCTTCTTCTGTCAGCTTATTTCCAATCTCGCAGGAGGCAAATCCGCACTGTGGGCTTAAACACAGACGGTCTAATGGAATGTATTTTGCTGCCTGATGAATTCTAGCAATGACTTTTTCCTTATCTTCTAACTCTGGTTTCTTTGTTGTAATCAGACCAAGAACGACTTTCTTATCCGGAGATACTTTTGCAAGTGGTGCAAATCCACCGGATCTTTCATCGTCATACTCAAGAAGGAGCGCGTCTACATTTTCCTGCGCAAATACATAATCCGCAACGGAATCATATGGGCCACTTGTGAAGAATGTGGAATGATAATTACCTCTGCAAATATGTGAAGTAATGATCATATCTTCTGGTTTTCCTTCCAATGCAAGATTGTTGACTTTCAGAAGTTGTGCCTTTACTTCTTCAATGTCCACTCCCAGTGCTCTGTATCTGAGTTTTGCCGCATCTCCGACAATGGCTCCCCATGTGCAGTCATCAAGCTGAAGATTTCGGCAGCCAGCCTCGTAAAACTGTGTGATAACTTCTTGATAAGCCTTTCCGATGTCCTGAATCAATTTCTCATCATTCTTATAGAATTTTCTTGTCCGGTCAATATTCTGTGGCACAATCATCTGCTGATATGTCTGTGCCGGTGCCGGAATTGTATATTTTGCAACTGTATTTTTATCTTCAAACTGTTTGAGAAATTTGAAATATTCTACAAACGGGTGTGCTTTCGCTTTAATTTTTCCTACAAGATAAGTTGCTTCAAGGTCAGCAACTTCTCCGTTAAACTGAACTCCGCCACCTTCTGCCTCATGTTCAACGCCTTCAAATCCCCACATAAAATCCAGGTGCCAGAATTTTCTGCGGAACTCTCCATCTGTGATTGCATGAAAACCTGCCGCTTTCTGCTTCGTTACAATATCACGGACACATTCATCTGTAATATCGTTTAATTCTTTTTCTGTAATTTTACCTTCACTGAAATCCTTCTTAGCCTGTTTTAGTTTTTCCGGTCTCAGGAAACTTCCTACAAAATCATATCGAAATGGTGTCTTTAATATACTCATATCTTATCCTCCGTCTTCTTTCATCTGATGAGGATAGTCTACCAGTTATTATTCATTGTGTAAAATTTCCTTTTTTATTGGTTTGATATAACTTTTAGTTATGGTTTGCAAGTTTATATTCCTTCTCCGGAACACCTTCGGATTTGATAAGATACCCTTCTGCTTCATCAAAACGAATGGTGTACTGATATTCACTCTCTCTGCCTTCTTTTTCAGCATCATCATCAGAATAATATGTTAGCCGGATATGATAAGTATTCTTTCCTTCTCGCCATGATTCATCACCGATCAGCCAGTCGTTTTCAAGATTTTTATCCTTTTTCAGTAATGTCTCAGCATATTGCTGTGCCCCGCTCCAGATTCCCATATTCCGGCGCTGTCCCTGCATGGTATTCTGATACTGCCAGAGTGTAGCAAACATAATAGCTGCCATAATTCCTGTAAAAAGAACCGTTTTATACTTCTTTTCTTTTTTCTGTCTTTGCCGACGGACACACCGGATTGTTCCAACCATCATCATCGCAATCATGAACAGATACCACAATGTCCAGAAAATCTGTTCTGTTCGTTCTATTCCACCCGGAATCCACTCTGCAATACGGTCACCCCAGATATAATTAACCAGTGATACCAATATTCCAATAGACAAAATCGATGCCACACCGTAAATTCTCCGGCTTTCTTCATCATCAATATTCTGAAAAAAATACCACAGAGAAACAAACACAGCTGCTGAGAGTCCGCCGAGCACAAGACCGCCTCCAAGACTGGCAATTTTTGTTGCCCATGCTAATGCACCCACACCAATCACCAGAATTCCGGCAATGATATTAGCGTTCTTATCCTGCTTTTTCAGTTGCTTTGAAATGTCATCTGCATTTTGAAGCATCTCAGCTACCTCCTTCTGGGTATACTGAGTTTCTGTCGTATCCATATCACCTGTCGGTTTCTTTTTTTCAGAACGCATCAATTCCAGTACCGAAATTCCAAGTACCTGTGCCAGTGGTTCTAATGTCTGGATATCCGGAAATCCAAGTCCACGCTCCCACCGGCTGATTGCTTTATCCGTCACATGAATCTTTTCTGCAAGCTCCGCCTGCGTCATTTTTTTCTCTTTTCTTATCCCGGCAATGAACTGCCCGAACTGTTTCGCCTCCACGTCTTGTCACTTCCTCCTGCTGTTCCCGCTCCGCTATTTTAAGGTGTGCAAAGCGTTTTTACAGTCTCAGCATAGGGGAAAACAGGCTGTTTTGTCAATCTACGAATCCTTTACTTCCCATTTTGCAACTATTATATTCACACAAATGAACATATCAGGAAATAAATATCTTTACGAGCAAACCCAATCTTCTAAATGTTCCAATATTTCTTCATCGTAAGGGGAATTGATTGTATGAATACATCCGGCAGAAATATTATGAATGACACATTCTGCCCATTCCCCTTCTTTTATTTCAAAAAATAAGTCCTTGCCCTTTTTCCACTTCTTCCAATCTCTATACATGTCAATAATCTCACGTTGTTCAAAAGTGTGGTCATTCATTGGAATCGTAATAGTATCCCCAACTCTTATGACTTCTCCCTTTTCTGCAGTAATCCCTATAAGAGTAATATTTTCATCATATCCTGATGCTGAAGCGCTTGTAAAAATCATTCAATTCACCTTAAATCCTATTCTCTGATGATTTTTAATAAAGGATCTGGCTTTCGCCAGACCCTCATCATTTTATTCACTCTATAACTCTTCTACTTTACAGGAGTGTTCTTTTGTTTCTTTATCATAACTAATTCCCACTTCAAGACTTCCATGAGTTCTTTATTCGGAATAAAAACCATTCCATTGTCATATGTTAAAAGTCCATATACAACCATTGCTGAATAAATCTCTTCTTTTGTCTTTAATTCCTGTGCTGTGGCTGCATACTCCTGTATACCGGATGGTATCCTTTCTCCGGCAAACATCAGCGTAAGATCATTCTGAATCTGATCCACATTATACTGAATATAAGTAAAAATGGAATCATACTTTCCGGAACTGACCCAGTAATTCGACAATTGATTATCTGTCAATGCACACACAACCGAACGTGGATTATATAACCGTTCTCCTGCTGCTGTATGATACCCGTCATACCATTCTCTTAGACTTTCTCTGGTAATCTGTGGCTTTTTTGTTTTCTCTAAATAGCGCTGATACAGCATATCCACTTCTTCATCAGAAAATCCAAAATATTCACTGAACCGTACTCTTGTTGCCATATTATACTCTAAAAACATATTCAATTCGGAGCCGTCCGAATATTTTGCGATTGGAAGCACACCTGTCATATATGCCAGTTCTACATAGCTTTGTCCTTTTAGCAATAACTTTAAAAAAAGTAGATAATCTTTTTTATCTTTTTCTGTTATAAAAGAACTATGAAAAACTGCGTCCCATTCATCAATAACAAAAATAAATTTATGTCCTGTCTGATTAAAAACCAAAGATAATATATCCCAGACAGCCGCATTATTTTCAATAACAAGTTCTGGATATGCCTCCTGTATATCTCTGACAAGTCCGTTCTGTACCCGGTCTATATATTCCTGATAGTTTTGACATTCTCTGGGCATCTCACTGAAATCAATATAAATCACATCATGCTTTCCTGCCTGTTCTTTATATCCGGCATACTCTGCTATATGAAGATGCTCAAATAAAGATGGCTCACCTGTATTTTCAAAAAAAGCAGCAATCATATTTGCCATAACTGTTTTTCCAAAACGTCTAGGGCGGGTAATGCAAAAGAAACGCTGTTCCTGTTGGAGTGCCGGGATTAATTCTTCAAGTATTTCTGATTTATCAACAAAATACGTCCCATTCATAACCGTTTTAAATTTATCATATGGTTCTTTATTATTTAAAAATTGTCCCATTCTTTACAGCCCTCCTTTATACTGATAATGTAAGTATATCCTTTTTTTCGTAATGATGCAAGAAATGTTTCTAACTGAGGATTGTACATATTTCACCTTATTCCTCCGGTGCCATAAAATGTATTCTCTCCGGATCGAATCTGTCCTGCTGTGGTCTTTCCTCTGCCGGATATCCCATCGCAAATAAGGAAAATACTTTTACATTTTCCGGAAGATCCAGCATCTTGTGTACAAGTTCCATTCTCTCTTCAATCGGAGCTATTCCGATCCAGACTCCGCCAAGTCCGATTTCATCTGTCTCCAGCCAGATATTCTGCTGTGCAATAGAAAGGTCTATCTCTGCATAAGACGGTGCAACTAATCCTTCTGTCCGATATACTGGTACAATTACGACCGGTGCCCCTGCTGCACATTTGGAATATGGGGTTGCAGTAGACAATTCCTGTATCTTCTCTTTATCTGTCACTACATAGAACTCCCATGGCTGCTGGTTGCACGCACTCGGCGCCTGCATCCCGGCTTTTAAAACCTGCACGATTTTTTCTTTCTCTATCGGTCTGTCCTCGAATTTTCTAACACTGATTCTGTGAAAAATACTACTCATCATTCTAATCTCCTTCTTTTCTATTATCTTTTATCCTCTCACACTTACCATGTTGTCTTGTGTTCATCTGTCACTTCCAGTGTATCAGGATTTACCAGATAAAAATCAACTAACTGTGTATCATATGTTCCACCCGGATACTTTTTCTCCAGAACATACTCATCACAGTATGTTCCATTGTCATCTGTCTTTTCTCTATTATAATACAGACCGTATTCGACACTTACCTGATTTCCGTCTTTCGTCTCCTGCCCTGTACTGACAATAACATACGTCTCTCCTTTTGCGTTACTGCCGTAAGTGAATTCCGGATTTTCTAATGCATTTGTCTCAATCAGATAATTATAGACTGCCTGCATTCCATTTCTCATTCTTAACCATTCATCACTTTCATATGGTTCTGTATTATCCTGTGAATCACTATTTCCTGTATCAGAATCTGCACTTTCTGCATCGTTGTCTGTCTGGTCATTATTTTCTGTATTGTCCGGATCGGAAGCGTCTGGCTGTTCATTTGTAAATGTATCATCTTTTGTCGGTACATATATTTTTTTCATAATAAATGGATTATTCGTTACATACTCTGCTGTATAAGCATTATAACCCATATTACTCCAGCTGACTTCCAGATAGGTGTATCCATTTTCTTTTCTCGTGACGGTTTCCTTATCATCCAGTCCCAGAAATACATCCAGAAAATTAATAAATAGCAATATCAGCCCTGCAATTGCAATTACTGCACATATGATAAATTTCACAACTTTTTGGATCCATACAGGCGATGTAATATTCAGGTGTCTGTGCAGCCAGATAATTCCCAAAATTAACATTACAAACAGTCCCATATTTACCACTATAAGCGAAATTGCAGAAAATACATATCGAATTTCATATCCTGCACCCCGGTTAATTCCATATGCAGTTCCTAAGAACCAAAATGTGTATGCCAGGAAGATCGTAACTACGAAAGCAAGACCTGGGTATTCTTTTTTGACAGGTTTAATTTGTTCCAGACACGCTGTCATCTGCTCCAGATCATTCATCTGAATCCAGTTTTCCACCAATTCGGAAGCCGGGTAATTTCCTGTATCATCTTTGATGCCTGTATACCGTATCTTTGCTTTTTCTGTTTCCTCTTCATTGTCTTCAAAAGAAGCTATAATGATTCTTAAGAAATAAATTAGTTTCATTTCTTTCGCTTTACATTTTTCGATATGCATTGCATCTAATGCCTGTGTTGCTTGTTCATACTGCTTCATCTTGACAAGAATAATTGCATTATTCAGAAGCGCCTGATTTGCCAGAATTGAATTTTTCCAGTATTTGTGATGGTACAGATACAGGTTAAAGTCATGTCGTTCTTCCAGAGACATTTTACATGCGTGCTTTCTGACATAAGACGCATAGCATATGGTAAAACCCCAGGAAAAAACCAAAATTGCCAGTAACCAGCACAAAAATCCATTTATTTCCAGCAAATCATAACGAAACTCCAGATATGCTGCTATAAAAAGAATTACGAAGCTCACTATCATAATCAGCCATCGGATATAGCTGTTCTTTTTCGCCTTTCTTCTCCCCACTTCATTCCAACTGTACTCATCTTCTTTAAAATCATGTACATGATAAATATTCATACATTTTCACTCCTCTTTACAATCATAAATTCTGCCTGCTCTACAACACGATTTTTCAATCACAGCTCTATCTGTAAAAAATATTATTCTTTCTGTACTTTCTGTATGCTTTCTAGTTTATAGAGAAAATATCCCAGACATTCACACATCTGAGACATCTGCCATTCATTTATTCTGTTAACCTTTTAATCCTGCTTGATTCTTCTCTTTGCAACTTTACCTGCAAGTTTTATCGCATGCATATATATACCATATATACTGCATACATGCATAACATAGCAATGCCTTCTTTTCGGTTAATGACTTTTGAAGTCCACGCAAATACAAGAACTGCACTACTCATTATGATCAGTATAAGAGTGTCCACAATATTGTCCATCAGAAATCCTACCGGACTGATTGCTGCTGCAATTCCAAGCACAAGTAAAATGTTAAAAATGTTAGAACCTATTACATTTCCAAGCGCCATATCAACTTCGTTCTTTCTCGCTGCAACAATGGAGGTCACAAGCTCTGGAAGACTTGTTCCAAGTGCAACGATTGTAAGTCCGATCAGTGTCTGGCTAAGTCCGAATGACAATGCAATATCCGATGCACTGTTAACAACAAAATCACCTCCGAATTTAATTGCGATCATCCCTCCAACAATAAAGAGTATGCTTTTCCACATTGGAATAATTCTGATTTCATCTTCTACATACTCTCCGGATTCTTTCATCAGCTCGTCCTCTTTGTGCACTGCTCTTGCTTTCTTTACGGAATTGATCATCCAGACAAGATAACCTGCGAAAAGAATTAAAAAGACCATTCCATCGATATGTCCCAACTTCATTCCCACATATCCCAGTGCAATCAACAAAACTGAACAGATAATCGATAATGGAAATTCTTTTACAAGCGTATCTTTTTTTATTGTAAGCGGGGCAAATAAAGCACATGCTCCACATACGACCATAAGATTAAAAATGTTCGATCCGACAACATTGCTGACCGCAAGTGTATTATTCCCGGCAAGTGATGCTGTTACACTGACCGCACATTCCGGAAGGCTCGTTCCCATTGCTACAATTGTCATACCGATAATCATGGAAGGGATGTAGAGTCGTTTTGCCACTGATGAACTTCCTTCTACGAAATAATCTGCTCCTTTCATCAAAAGTGCAAATCCTATAACAAGAATGATGATTGATTTTACAAGTTCCATTCATCTGTCTCCTTCATCTTAATTTATTTTGGCTACCATTATACCTCAATTGTATGAAAGAAACAACCGACTTATTTTTTTGTTATCAAAGAAACAACTGACTCATAAGTACTTTCTTCCGACTCGCAAATATTCACTACATTCTTTTTCTTAAGTGCTTCTGTCGTCTTTTTTCCAATAGAATAAGCTCGTTCTACCATTATCTCCTCTGTCAGCATCTGAAAAAAACGTTCCACATTGGACGCACTTGTAAATACAGCTTCTGAAATAACTGTATCTGCAGGCTTTAATATATAATCTTGCTCTGATACATTTACATTTTCATATGCATCTGTTTTTATGACATGGCAAAATTTCTGAAGTTCTCTCTCCAAGTCTTCGGAGGCCTCTTTTGCAGAAAATATACAGACTTTCGTCTGGTCACTGATCTGTTTTTTTAAAGCTTTGGCAAGTCCGGCTCCTGTCTGCTCATCTGGAACTAAATCTGCTTTTATCTGATAGTTCTTTAACTCCTGCTCTGTTGCTTTTCCTACAACTCCAAAACGAATTTTTGCAAGGCATCGGATATCTGTGTCATTGAATTTCATATTATAGAAAAAAGCCCTGACACCATTTCTGCTTGTAAAGAGAATCCAGTCGGAGCTGCTAATTTCTTTTTCAAAATCTGAAATTGGGATTGGTAGAATCTTTCCAACCATGATTGTATCAACATCTGCTCCGAGCTGTTGCAAATCTGTAATCAGCTTATTGAAATGTGTTCGTTCTCCCATAGCTTCAATATATGGTACGGTTATTTTTCTCCCAAATAATGGACGTTTTTCAAAAAAATCCAATTGGTCATTCAGTGAAACAACATTCCCCACAACAATGATTGCCGGAGATTCCAGTTTTGCACATTTTACTTTATATCCGATACTCTCCAATGTTCCGATACATTTTTTCTGCGTAGCCAGTGTTCCGTTGGATATCACTGCTGCCGGAGTATCCGGTCTTCTTCCAGCTCTTATCAGTTCTTCTGCAATATGTTCTACATGTGCAAGTCCCATCAGAAATACACAAGTCATGGATTCATCGGTAAGCAGCGTATAATCAATCTGCGCTTCTTCATCTTTTTTGCTGTGAGCTGTAATGACCTGAAACCCTTTTGCAATCCCTCTGTGCGTAATTGGAATTCCTGCGTCTGCCAATGCTGCTACGACAGAACTAACTCCTGGTACGACTTCTATATCAATCTTTTTTTTCCGAAGATATAATGCTTCTTCACCGCCTCTTCCAAAGACGTAGGGATCACCACCTTTTAGCCGTACGACCAAACTGTATTCTCTGGATTTTTTATATAATAATTCATTGATCGCATCTTGCTTCATGATATGCTTGTGATTTTCTTTTCCTACATAAATGCACTCACAGCCATGCTTTGCCATTCCAAGCAGTTCCGGCGATGCAAGTCTGTCATAGATGATACAGTCTGCCTCTTCTATATATTTTTTCCCTTTTATCGTGAGCAGACCGGTATCTCCTGCCCCTGCTCCAACTAATATAACTTTACCCATTTTATTCTTCATGACTTAATTGTATTTGAATTTTTTCTACTGCTTCTCTGGCAATCTGTCTGCAGATTTCATCTATCTGTGATGAATCTTCTATTTTATTTAAAACTGCAGATTCCACCTTTGTATATACCAGTTTTTTCCCATCCTCCGTTCCAAACATTGCTCTTAATATTAGTTTTTCATCCTGTATCTTGCAATATGCTCCTACCGGAAGATGACAGCTTCCTCCAATTTGTTTCAAAAATTGTCTTTCTGCTTTTACACATATATCTGTTTCCTGATCAGACAATCTATTTAGTTTTCTGATTAATTGTATATTATCTGCTTTTACTTCCAGAGCAAGTGTCCCCTGGGCCGGGGCCGGAATCATCTGATCCGGCTCAAGATAGCAGGTAATCTCTTGCTCTCTTCCTAGTCTGTTAATACCTGCTGCGGCAAGTACAATTCCATCCATCTCTTCTTCCTGCATTTTTCGAATCCTTGTATCTACATTTCCACGGATCCCAACTATGTTAAGATCAGGGCGGATTTTCAGAAGCTGATACTTTCTACGCTTGCTTCCCGTTCCGATCACAGCTCCTTTCGGAAGGTCGTCCACAGACACTGCCTCTCTCAAGATCAGAACATCTCTTGGATCTTCCCGCTTCCATGCCTTTGCAAATATTAATCCATCTGCCGTTGTATCTGGCATGTCTTTCATAGAGTGTACTGCAAGATGAATCTTCTCTTCCAAAAGTTCTTCCTCAATTTCTTTTACAAATATGCCCTTTGATCCAATCTGGTCAAGCCGGCTTTTCTGATCCATATCTCCGGTCGTTTTTATGATTACTACATCAAATTCATCTTCCGGAAATGCACTTTTTAATTTTTCAATAACCTGCTTTGTCTGGGCAAGCGCCAGCTTTGATCCTCTTGTTCCTACCCGGTATCTCATATCTACTCCTGTGGCAATTCTCCATTTTCAATGGCTGTATTTACTATTTCTTTAAATATTTCTTTTCGTTTTTCTTCTGTGTCATACTTTTCTATCACACGCTTTCTGATCTTCCCCATATATTCATTCAATTCTCCAAGAAATGGTGTCAGGATCTCCTTTTCCTGACTTTTTAAATATTGTGCCAGCACAGGGCTGTTTCCACCACTCGAAAATGCTGCAATAAGATTTTTTTCTTTTATATATGAAGAAAAGATAAAGCTGCAGTCCTCTTTCTGGTCCACAGCATTTACCATAATTCCTTTTGAATTACAGATTCCCACAATATGGTGATTCAATTCTTTATCATCTGTTGCAGCGATCACCATAAACATATTATCACAATCTGCATCTTCAAAACACTTTTTTTGTAATTCTAATTGATTACTTTTTTTTGCAATTTCATAGATTTTATCGCAGATATTCTCTCCAACTACAACCACTCTGGCTTCAAAATCCAGAAGTACTTTTACTTTCCGGTATGCCACCATCCCTCCGCCGACCACCAGGCACAGCTGATCCTTCAAGTTCACAAACATAGGAAAATACGCCATATTACACCACTTTCCGATCCATACTATACTCATGCATCATCCCAAGAAATACTGGACGGAGCTTTAAAGAAAATGCTGTCGCCAATACACATAATATAAAATCCGGTGCAATCGTAATCAGACAATATTCCACAACTACAACGCTCCAACTCACAGGAGTTGCTGCATAAAAATTATTTATACAATAAAAGTAAATTGCTCCAATCGTATAATAAGTCACCAGTCCCGCAACTGATGCCATTAAGAACATTCCCTTATGATTTTTTCCTACTTTTTCTGTAATAGTACCAATGACAAATGCTGCCAGTATAAAACCAAGTAAGAATCCAAACCCTGGTCTGAAAATGTATGCAGGTCCACCTCCTGCAGCAAATACCGGAACTCCGACAAGTCCAATGCTAAGATACACGATCACACTTACCGTTGCAAGTTTTGCACCAAGCAGAAAACCTGCCATCAACACAAAAAACCATTGAAATGTAAAGTGCATGGTGTACATTGGCAATGGTATATCAACTTTTATAAATGCACCGATTGCGATCAAAGCTGCAAACAGTGCACAGGTTGTCAATTCTTTCGTTTTTAATTTCATTTTTTATTCCTTTTTACTATACTTAGAAATAATATTCATCTGAATAAATTCGCAAATCCTCTTTTTCCACCTGACCATTTTCTATATGGAAAGAATTCAACACTGGATTTTCTGCCATAAATGATATGATCATATAGCTGGCATTGGAATCAAATGCAAGTTTGATATCCTCCTGCGACGGTCTGGACGGACTGGATGGATGTGAATGCCAGTTACCAAGTGGTTTTAATCCATTCGCCCTCATATCTTTGATTGCTGACAGTTGTTCTTTCGGATCCAGTGTAAAATGATCCTCTGCATGATCAACATTTGTCAGGTAATAAACTTTTTCAATTAAACGACCATTTTCATCTTCGCTTCCTGCAATCAGTCCGCAGGCTTCTTCTGGAAGATGCCCGGTTGCATACCGGGCAATCTCATCAAGAAGTGTATATTTCATTCTTATAATTGCCATACTTATACCTCTTCACTGATTACAAATTACTCTTCTTTTCTTGGTGCATCAAATCTGCCTGCTGTCTCCTCACATACTTCCTGTTCGTAATCAATCGGCTCAAGAATTGTCGGGTGATCTCCGCACACTGCACAGTTATGAGTATCTTTTGGAAGCTTAATTTTATGAAATTCCATCGTCAGAGCGTCAAAAGTAAGCAGCGCACCTGTCAATAAATCTCCAACTCCCAGCAAATATTTGATTGCTTCCATAGCTTGAAGGGAACCAATGACTCCACCCATAGCTCCAATGACACCTGCCTGCTTGCAGGTTGGGACTGCATCCTTCGGTGGTGGATTTTTAAATACACATCTGTAACATGGTCCTTCTCCCGGAACATATGTCATAAGCTGACCTTTAAAGCGGATAATTCCTGCATGTGAAAATGGTTTTTTCTCCAGTACACATGCATCGTTAATCAAGAATTTTGCCGGAAAATTATCTGTTCCGTCAATAATAAAATCATAATCCCGGATCAGTTCTCTGATATTCGTAGAATCCACGAACATGCGGTATGTATTGACTGTAACGTCCGGATTCATGGCATTCATTGTCTCTTTTGCCGATCTGACCTTTGCTTTTCCTACATCTGCTGTTGTATGGATAATCTGTCTCTGAAGATTGGACAGATCAACTTCGTCTGCATCTACAATTCCGATTGTTCCAACTCCTGCTGCTGCAAGGTACATAGCTGCCGGAGCTCCAAGACCACCGGCTCCAATAATCAGAACTTTCCCTTTCAGCAACTTCTTCTGACCTTTTGCGCCTACTTCTTTTAGAATAATATGGCGGGAATAACGTTCAATCTGTTCATCTGTCATTGCCATTAACATCCACCTCCCATGAAATAAAGAAATTCTACAACGTCTCCTTCTTTTAATACGGTTGTCTCTTTCTCATCTGAAGGAACAAACTCTTCATTAATAGATACCGTTATATACTCTGGCATCTCTACATTTTCCTGCGCGATTAACTCCGGTAATGTCAGATTATCCTTTACTTCTTTCTTTTCTCCTGAAACTACAATTATCATAATGCCTTCCTCCTGACCCATATTATTACAGTAAAGCTTCCACCCAGGTCTTAAGCTCTGCCAGAGTGTGTGCTCCTATTTTTCGATCTAATACTTCTGCATTTTTTACAAAGAGAAGGGTTGGATTCGCTGCTATCTGATATTCTTTTGCCAGCTCTTTATCAAAATTGGTATTCACCTTATATACATATAACTTTCCTTCATAATCATCTTCTACATCTCCCAATGCCGGTGCAAGCTTTTTACATGCTATGCAGGAATCAGAATAAAAATCTACGATGACCGGAAGATCACTCTTTAAAACTTTCTCTTCAAAATCATCCTTGTTGATCCGTACTGCTATATTATTCTTCTACCTTTCTGACATACAGTGTATAAGTTCCGTCCGCATTATCCTCAAGCTTTAAGATTTTATGTCCTTCTTCTTTCATACTTCTTGGAACATTCTGAACAGGCTCTCCGTCATTCATTCGAATTGCAAGGACTTCACCATCATCCAGCTCTTCAATTGCTACTTTAGCTTTTACAAATGTGAGTGGGCAAACCTTATCTGTAATATCTACCTGGTCGTCAAATTGTATTTCTGCCATGCTCTTTCTCTCCTTTTCGATTCTTATCGCCATTTTGTTTGTTAGTACACCTATCTACCTTCGTAAGCAGCCTGAACCTCTTTTTTGAATTCTTCCTTTCCGACTCTCTCAAGTGTCAGTCGGAAACGCTCACCTGCATTTGCATGCTTTTCAAAAAATGAAATAGCCGCATCTGTGACTCTGAAAAGAGTTTCTTTATCACGGATGATCGGAACAATCTGTTCACCTTTATAAATCTTATTTCCAAATAATCCACCAAAGGAAACGATATACCCCGGCTCTCCGCCCCACGCATCTGTTGGACAGCTCTTTACACATCGTGCACAGTTATTACATTTTTCTCTATCGATGACAATTTTTCCATCTTCCATGCGAAGTGCTCCTTCGCGACAGGCTTTTACACACACACCACATTGGATACAGTTATCATGATTGCACTCAACTGTCATGCCTCCTTTGATTCCAACATCGTTCTCCTCTGCTTTCAGGCAGTTGTTCTGGCAGCCTGTAACACCAAATTTGAATTTATGAGGAAGTTCTCTTCCAAAATATCTTGCATCTAATTCCTTTGCCAGTGTATAAGTATCAATGCAGCCACTTGGACAGATAGCTGCGCCCTGACAGGCTGTGATCGTACGGACTCTCGGTCCACAGACACCTGTTCCAACTCCACCTTTTGCAAGCTCTTCTTTTACTTCATTGATATCTTCTACTTTTATAAATGGAATCTCAATTCCCTGTCTGGAAGTCATATGCACATATCCATGTCCATACTTTTCAGCCACCTCTGCAACTGTCTTTATATTTTCAGCAGTCAGATTTCCTCCCACAACTGCAAGTCTTAAGGAAAAACATCCTTTCTGCTTTTGTCTCATAAATCCACCTTTTTTTAATGCAGCATAATCAACCTTTTCTGCCATTTTCATTCTCCTCCTGTACCTTGTTCCTGATTAGTCTCTGATTTTTGAGCGTCTTTGTATCTCCTATGTTGGAAATGATATACGGGATTGTAAGACTGTCAATAAATTTAAATGCCTTTTCTTTACTTCCTACGCGAAGTGTAAGAATTGCGCCATATCCATGTTCAAACTGTTCTTTTGCAACATGATGCCAGGAACCGCTTTCCAGTCCCGGATAATTAACTATTATATCAGAATAATTCTCTGCAATCCAGTGTGCAAGTTCCAGTGCATTTTGACACTCACGTTCCATTCTAAGTCCAAGTGTTTCAATACCGATCAAATTCAGATAGGCATTGACAGGAGAAAGGCATGCCCCTGTATTTCTAAAAATCCCATTCCGAAGTTTTGCTACAAAAGCCATCGGTCCATTTTTGTTGTAATTTCAAAATTGTCCTGTCCTCTTTTTTAATTTTTTTGTGCAATATTTTGAATATCCCTTCCTGTAATACCATCACATACCATTACCAGATCCGTAATTCTAACAATATTGAAAATTATACAAACGCCCCACGGAAATTACCGTGGGGCGTATTAGTGCTTATTTATGTGTTTATTTTGCTGTCTGTGCGTCAATAAATGAAAAATTCATTCTTTTTAATACCTGGATCAGCACTTTTCCGATTGCAAGCACCAGTACTGCTGCTGCAATTGCTTCCGGAATACCAGATGCTGTAACAGTTCCCATAACAAGTCCCCATACAGCGCTTATTGCTACATCCTTTGCCTGTGCATACTGCTGTGCAAATAACAGATAAATACTTCCCATAACTGTGATCGTATTCACCATAGATCCGACGAATCCAACGATTGGAAGTGCAATGATCTGATTCACTTTCAGTTTGTTAAAGAGAATCCATAACCATCCGGCTGCGATTCCAATCAACATACGGCATCCTACAGAAATCCAGATTGCCTTGATTGCTCCCGGAATTCCAGTAGTGCTCATGAACGGAGAAAATGCAAAAGACAAAAGGGTTGGTGCCATTGTGTTGCTCACCAGTGAACATACACCAAACACAAATCCAAGAATTGCCCCTGCTGACGGTCCCAACAGAATTGCTCCGATGATTACCGGGATGTGTACGGTTGTCGCCTTAATAATTGGAAGCTGGATCATTCCAAGCGGTGTATTCGCCAGAAGAATGACAATTGCTGCCATAAGTGCAACACTGACCATCCACTGAGTGTCGTGTTTTTTTGTTTTCATTATTCAATTACCTCCTTGTTATCATTCCTGCCATGCAGGATACAATACAATTACCGAGTAATTATAACATCTGTTCTACTATAGATACAAGTATTAAATTAAGTACATTTCTTTTCAAGAAGAATCTATACATCATAGTCGGCAATACAGGAAGACAATGTCTTAATGACCGTATCAATATCATCCGGCGTCTCCTCTTCTCCAATCCACTCAACTGTACAGGCAAACACATCACCATCTGATAATTCTACCCAAACACGATAACCACTCAACTCTTCCATATTATAGGAAAAATAATTCCACATTTTCCCATTGTATTCACTGCTCTGTGTATCCATTGCCGGAATCGTATCATCAGAATTTGCGGTATACAGATATTGTACTTCTTCCTTCATATCACTTTCTACAGTGGAAATATCTGCATTCCTAAGAGTCATCACATATTGCAGACTGCTGCCATCTACATTTCCAATACGTTCAAATGCTCTTGCCGTGTCCGAAGAAAAGTCTGTCTCAGAACACCCTTTTGGTGCAGATACTTTTATAGTCCATACATCGTCCTCCGAAGATAACTCGTACATCTTATTGTCTGCCTCTTTCGTCTGAGTATCACTTTTATCATTATCTTTAGAATTGTCTGCATTCTGGCTTTGTTCCGTCTTCGCATCTGCCTGATTATCATCCTTTTCTTTATTGCCACACGCTGCGCTAGAAACACTTAACGTTAATATCATCAAAAATACCGCTGCTTTTTTCATATTCTTTTCTCCTCTCTCTAATTCAAGAATGCCTGATATTCCAGAACTGTTTCACTAATTTTAACATTTTCGCAAAAAAAAGTCATCCCTTTATGTCTCCTCATCTTGCAAGAGACTGCCAAACACGCTATAGTTGAAATATAAATCATACAAAGAGAAAGAGGTTTATTTCTATGATGTTAAAAGATAAAACCATTCTATTAGGTGTTACCGGTGGGATTGCTGCATATAAAAGTGCCATGCTTGCCAGCCGTCTTGTAAAGACCGGTGCCTGTGTTCATGTTATTATGACCCAGAATGCCACTAATTTTATTAATCCAATCACATTTGAAACGTTGACGCGCAATAAATGTATTGTAGATACTTTCGACCGCAATTTTGAATTCAAAGTAGAACACGTTGCTCTTGCTCAGAAAGCAGACGTCATCATGGTTGCTCCGGCAACTGCAAATGTAATTGCAAAACTTGCACACGGACTGGCTGATGATATGCTCACTACAACTATTCTCGCAAGCAAAGCTCCTAAGATTATTGCTCCTGCCATGAATACAGGAATGTATGAGAATCCTGTCACTCAGGACAATCTAAAGCTTCTTGAAAAATATGGCATGGAGGTCATCACTCCGGCAAATGGCTGGCTTGCCTGTGGTGATGTCGGTGCCGGAAAGATGCCGGAACCAGAAGATTTATTCGAATATATTTTAAAATGTATAGCATGTAAAAAAGACTTGCGTGGGAAAAAGGTTCTGGTCACCGCCGGTCCTACTCAGGAGGCAATCGATCCGGTGCGTTATATCACCAATCATTCCTCCGGGAAAATGGGCTACAGCCTCGCGAAAGCGTGTATGCTTCGCGGTGCAGATGTAACTTTAGTCACAGGTAAAACTGCTCTTACTCCACCGCCATTTATAACGACCGTCCCTGTCATCTCTGCTAAAGATATGTACGAAGAGGTTACTGCAAGAAGTGCCGGTATGGACATGATCTTCAAAGCTGCCGCTGTTGCTGATTACCGGCCAGTCCACATAGCTGATGAGAAAATCAAAAAATCGGATTCTTCCACTTCCATTGAGCTGGAACGTACAGATGATATTTTAAAATATCTTGGAGAACATAAAACTCCCGGTCAATTCCTCTGCGGCTTCTCTATGGAAACGGAAAATATGCTGGAGAATTCCAGAAAGAAGCTGAAAAAAAAGAACCTTGACATGGTTGTTGCAAATAATCTGAAAGTTGCCGGAGCTGGATTTGAGACGGACACCAATATTGTCACAATGATTACAGATACAGAAGTCCTGGAACTTCCAATTATGAATAAAGAAGAGGTTGCATTCCACATTATCGACCAGATTTTATCTATGCAGAACACTGACAGATAACAACCCATGAAGACAATTTAAGCAGTCTTATTTTGAATAAATAGCATTCTTGAAAGTGAACAGGCAGTCCAAAAGGACTGCCTGTTCTGATGATGATATATAATTACTTATGGGGTTATATGTTTGGTTTCACATTATGAAATCTATTTTCATATCGTGAACCTTTCTTTACTTTGAATTATACACGAACTCATAAAAAAGTCAAGTTTTTTTTGCTCTTTCTTCTATATCATGCTACAATAGATGACAGACAGTGAGGAACTCTGTTATCCCACTGTAAATAGTTTTATCTAAGGAGTATAACATTGAGTGAGAAAAATCCAATCCAGGTCTCTGACCGAATTTTCCGGACTATTGAACTGCTTGCCAAATCCGGACCTTCCGGTCTTCTTGATATCAGTAATGAACTGGAATTAAATAAAAGTACTGTCCATCGCATTTTAAATTCCTTAATTTGCATGGACTATGTAAAACAAGATCCGGATACTTCCAAGTACAGTCTTACCTTTAAGATCTGCAGTCTTTCTAATCAGGTTCTTTCACATAACAGTCTCATTGATATTGCAAGACCTTACATTCAGGATCTTGCTGAACAGACCGGCGAAACTGTTCATCTCGTACAGATGGAAGGAATCAACGCTGTATATATCGATAAAGTAGAAGCACCACATAATTCTGTTCGTATGGTATCTATGGTCGGAAAAACAATCCCTCTTTACTGTTCCGGTGTCGGTAAGGCAATTCTTGCTGATATGGATGATGACCAGATCCGTCAGATTTGGGAACAGAGCGAATTACACACTTATACAGCCAATACCGTTACTAACTACAATACCTTTTTAGAGGTCATCGGTGCAATTCGTAACAACGGATATTCCATGGATAATGAGGAGATGGAAATCGGAGTCCGGTGCATTGCTGTATCCCTTGGCTGTGTACACCACAAATTGCCATATGCTATCAGCATCTCTGCTCCAAAGGACCGCATGAAAGATAAGCAAATTACCCAATATAAAAAGCTTCTATTAAATACTAAGAAGCAGTTACTGGCTGAATTGGGACAGTAACCTTTTAATTGAACAGAGCGAATTATCAATAGATTTTTATCATGAATCATTGTAGAGAATAAGAAATGCCAGATAACGATATATTTCCTAGAATCGTTATCTGGCAATTATTTTATTTCTTTTTAATTTAAAAACTTTCTTAATTAATTTTTAAGTTTCATGCTTTAAAAATCTGTCGTACATCTCTTTTTGATTTCACATACAACTTCATTCTGCGGTGGCACATCAGTATCTCCCTGCAGAACCCGTAACATATAATCTACAGTGTCATTACACATCTTCTCCAGATGATTGTCCACAGAAGTTAATTCCGGTTCACAGCCTACCGAAAGCTGCGAATTATTATATCCTGCAATTTCAATATCATCTGGTACTTTAAGTCCTTTCACATTCGCATACTTAAGTGCTCCAATCGCGAGTCCGTCATCCGTTGCAACAACACTGTCAAACTCCAGATTCTTATGTGAAAGAAGCATATCCCTGACATGATGAATCCTGTTCTTTGTATAGAACTTTAATTCTCCGCGAATCGGATATCCGGCATCGCGAAGAGCGGCCTCATACCCCGCCATCTTCTTCGATGCGCTGTATGAATAGGAATCACACAAGAATAAGATTTTCTTCTTTCCCCGACGGATAAATCCACTCGTCACATCATATGTTGCCTTAAAATCATCACAAAAAGAACAGTAGATATTCTTTCCTTCTACGAATCCATTGATCAGAAATACCGGTGTCTGCTTTGCAGCTTCTTTTATGTATTCCACATCTTCCGGGTGTCTTTCCCGACCTGCGTAAGTAGAACTTACCAGAATAAGCGCATCAATCCGCTTCGACAGTAACATTTTCGTATGTGCCTCTTTCGCTTCCAGGTCATAACCACTGCATCCCAAAATACAGTCATATTCATACTGATGCAGACGTTCTTCAAGGAATGCCACTGCCTGTGCAATAAATGCATCCGATATATCCGGGCACAAAATCCCGATGGTCTTCATAGAATCCAGTCCAAGTCCCCTTGCAAACACATTTGGCGTATAGCCACACTGTTCCATCACATCAAGAACCTTTCTTCTGGTCTTCTCACTGACCTTTGTACTTCCATTTACCACTCTTGAAACAGTCGCAATGGACACTCCCGATAATTTTGCGACATCATAAATGTTCACTGCCATATGCAAAAACTCCTACTACGCTTCTAATTCCTATACGTCAAATTTAAAGTACTCCACTGCATTGTTGTAAGAAATTCCCTTTACAATTTTCTCCAGTGTCTTGTAATCATCCGGATACTCTCCGTTATCTACCCATCCTCCAATCAGCTCGCAAAGGATACGTCTGAAATACTCATGACGTGTGTAAGATAAGAAACTTCTGGAATCTGTAAGCATTCCTACAAAGTTACTTAAAATACCAAGGTTTGCAAGTGATGTCATCTGAGCTGTCATTCCGACTTTGTGATCATTGAACCACCATGCACTACCCTGCTGGATTCTTCCAACGGTCTTCTCATTCTGGAAGCATCCGATGATTGTTCCGATAGACTCATTGTCGTTCGGATTCAGAGAGTACAGAATTGTCTTAGGAAGTGCATCTGTATCAGACAATGCATTTAACATATCTGCCATTTCTGAAGATGGTGCATAGTTATTGATGCAGTCATATCCTGTATCTGGTCCAAGCTGTTTATAACGTACTACATTATTGTCACGTTTGCATCCATAATGAAGCTGCATTACCCAGTCACGTTTATTATACTCTTTTCCAACTGCAAGAATAAAGGCTGTCTTTGCTTTCAGTTCCTCTTCTTTTGTGATTTCTCCACCTGCAAGACGTTTGCTGTAGATTGCCTCGATTTCTTCCTCGGAAGCCGGTGCGTACATTACATACTCAAGAGCATGATCTGATACAGAGCAGCCTCTCTCCTGGAAATAGTCCATACGTTTTACAAGCGCCTCGTTCAGAGTCTTGAAGCTCTTTACTTCAATTCCACTAACTTCACTTAACTTTTTAAGATAATCAAGATACTCTGGTTTCTCCAGATTCATAGCCTTATCTGGTCTCCATGCCGGAAGTACCTTTACATCAAATGTATCGTCTTTTGCAAGTTTCTCATGATATTCAAGAGTGTCAATCGGATCATCTGTTGTACAGATTAATTTTACATTTGACTTTTTAATGATATTTCTTACTGTCATATCATCCTGTGCAAGCTTCTCATTGCAAAGATTCCATACTTCCTCTGCTGTCTCACCGTTTAAGTATCCTTCATATCCGAAGTATCTCTTTAACTCCAGATGACTCCAGTGATACAGTGGATTACCGATCAGTTTTTCAAGAGTCTCAGCCCATTTCTGGAATTTTTCACGATCTGTAGCATCACCTGTGATATATTTCTCATCTACACCATTGGAACGCATCTGACGCCACTTGTAGTGATCTCCTCCGAGCCATACCTGTGTGATATTTTCAAACTTTCTATCTTCACAGATCTCCTGTGGGTTAATATGGCAATGATAATCTACAATCGGCATGTTCTCTGCATAATCATGATAAAGTTTTTTTGCCGCATCACTTGTTAATAGAAAATCCTCGTCCATAAATTTCTTCATTTTTCTTTCCTCCTGTGTTCTATGCTTGCATCGTCTATATTGTAAACGCTTACATTTATTACATTTTACCCCAACTGCACATATGAAATCAATGGTTTTTAAGCAATCTTTTCGACAAATTTGTTATCTTGTTTTTGTGCATTTTTCCAAAAATGCTTTTTGGGCAAAATTGATTTGTCATTTTTATTGACCTAAACATCAAAATGATGTATGTTTAGTGTAAGCGCTTACACGTTTATTTTATAACAAATTCAGATGTCGAAGACATTTCTTTCATCGTGAGTTCATGATGATTAGAATTTTTAATGTCTCCTTCATCATTTACTAGTACTAACATCATTTTTTAAGAGAAAGGATTTTATCATGAAAGAATTTATCAAAATTCACCAGAATGATAACGTTGCAGTTGCACTTACTCCTTTATCTGCAAATCGTACATTAGATGTGGACGGTACAGAGGTTACTCTCCGTGAGGACATTCCCCAGGGACACAAGTTTGCTCTGACTGATATTCCTGCTGATGCTCAGGTTATCAAGTATGGCTGTCCAATCGGTATTGCAAAGGAGAACATCAGCTGCGGAAGCTGGATTCACACACATAATATTCGGACTGGACTTGGAGATCTGCTTACTTACACCTATGATCGTTCTGTTACAGAACTTACCCCGACAGCTCCTCGCACTTTCAGAGGATACCGCAGATCGAACGGAAAAGTCGGCATCCGTAATGAAATCTGGATTATTCCGACTGTAGGCTGTGTAAATAACGTTGCTACTGCGATCGAACGCAAGGCTCAGAAGTATGTACAGGGATCTGTAGAAGGAATTTTTGCATTCCCACATCCTTATGGATGCTCCCAGATGGGAGATGATCAGGAGAATACCCGTAAGATTCTGTCTGATCTGATCAATCATCCGAATGCCGGCGGTGTCCTTGTTCTTGGACTCGGCTGCGAGAACAGTAATATTGATGTACTGAAGAATTACATCGGCGACTATGATCCGAAACGTGTCCGTTTCCTTGTTGCTCAGGAAAGTGAAGATGAGATTGCTGATGCACTTAACATTCTCGAAGATCTGTCCGCTTATGTTGGAAGCTTTGAACGTGAAGACATTGACTGCAGCGAACTGGTCATTGGTATGAAATGCGGTGGCTCTGACGGACTTTCCGGTATCACAGCCAACCCGGTCGTAGGAGCATTTTCCGATCTTCTTATCTCCAAAGGCGGAAGTACTGTTCTTACAGAAGTACCTGAGATGTTCGGTGCTGAGACTCAGCTAATGAACCGTTGTGAAGACGAAGTATTATTTGAAAAGACAGTTGATCTGATTAATAACTTTAAACAATATTTCCAGAGTCACAATCAGACAATTTATGAAAACCCGTCTCCTGGAAATAAAAAAGGTGGTATCTCCACTCTTGAGGACAAGTCTCTTGGCTGTACTCAGAAATCCGGAAGCGCTCCGGTCATGGACGTACTGTCTTATGCAGAACAGGTTAAGACAAAAGGTCTGAATCTCTTAAGTGCTCCTGGAAATGACTTGGTTGCTTCTACTGCACTGGCTGCTTCCGGTGCACACATTGTACTGTTTACTACAGGTCGTGGAACACCGTTCGCATGTCCTGTACCAACTATGAAGATTTCTACCAATTCTTCATTAAATAACAGAAAACAGAATTGGATCGACTTTAACTGTGGAACCCTGGTAGAAGGGGATACTCTTCCTGAACTGGCAGAAAAACTGTTCGATGAAGTTATCGCAGTTGCTTCCGGTAAAGAAGTAAAATCCGAAATCGCCGGATTCCACGATATGGCAATCTTTAAACAGGGTGTAACATTGTAAAAATCATATCTCATTAATTTAAGAAAGGAAGAAACTCAATCATGGAAACATTAAATTACGAAGTTCTTAAGAAATCAGGTTATAACGGATATATCAAAGAATCCGCACCAGAGAAAGTTATGCAGTTCGGAGAAGGAAACTTCCTTCGTGCATTTGTAGATTATTTCTTTGACTGTGCAAATGAAAAAGCTGACTGGAACGGAAAAGTTGTATTAGTTCAGCCAATCGCACAGGGACTTACAAAACTCATCAACGACCAGGAAGGACTTTACACACTGTACCTTCGCGGAAGTGAAAAAGGGGAGAAAGTTGACTTAAAACGTGTCATCTCTTCTGTAAGCAGATGTATCAATCCATATGATGATTTCGACGCAGTTCTTGAGCTTGCCAAGAGTGACGACCTTGAGTATATCGTATCCAACACAACAGAAGCCGGTATCGTACACGAGTCAGAAAGCAAATTTGACCAGTGTCCTCCAATCAGCTTCCCTGCCAAACTGACACGTGTACTTTATGAGCGTTACAAAGCAGGTAAAGATGGAGTTGTAGTTTTAAGCTGTGAGCTGATCGACAACAATGGTAAAGAACTCCAGAAATGTGTCAACGAGTACATTGATGACTGGGGACTTGAAGAAGAATTCAAAACATGGATCAATGAGAAGAACACATTCTGTTCTACACTGGTAGACCGTATCGTTCCAGGACGTGTACGTGATGCAGAAGAAGTTAAGAAAATGGAAGAAGCAAATGGATATCACGATGAATTGATTGATGTCGGCGAGATCTTTGGTGTATGGATCATCGAAGGACCTGCAGGTCTTGAAGATAAGCTTCCATTCAAGAAAGCCGGTTTAAATGTACATGTTGTAGAGGATGTTACTCCATACAAGAAGAGAAAAGTTCGTATCCTGAACGGTGCTCATACAGGTTTCGTTCTTGGTGCTTACCTGTCTGGGCAGGATATCGTTCGTGACTGCATGCACAACGAAACGATCAAAGGCTTCATGAACAAAATGCTTTACGATGAGATTATCCCTACGCTTCCACTGGACAAACAGGATCTGCTTGACTTTGCAGCAGCTGTATCAGACAGATTTAACAACCCATTTGTAAATCATGAGCTTATGAGCATTTCTCTGAACTCAACATCTAAGTGGAAAGCTCGTAACATGCCTTCATTCCTTGAGTATATCAACGAAAAAGGTGAGATTCCTACTTGCCTGGCAATGAGCCTTGCAGCTTACATTGCATTCTACTCAAATGATATTCAGAGACGTGAAGATGCAGCTTTGGTATGCAAGAGACCAAAAGGAAATGAGTACAAAGTACAGGACGATGCATGGGCACTTGACTTCTACTATGCACACAAAGATGACAGTGCAGAAGAACTCGTAAAAGCTGTACTTTCCAACAAAGATATGTGGGATCAGGATCTGACAGAAATCAAAGGACTGGAAGAACTGATCGTTGCTGATCTTAAGAAGATCCGTGAAGAAGGTGCAGAAGCAGCTTACGCTTCCTGCCTGTAAAATAAATATAGCTGTAACTAATAATTTTAGGCGATAACTTTATATAGTTATTCCCCCTGAAGAAATGGACTGTCGGGAAATAGATAGTTCCAAAGCAGGGAGGGTATGACTCACAACGAGTCATACCCTCCCTGAAATGTATCTAAAAAAAGAAAAAAGATGGCTAACGACAACCATCTTTCTCTCCGTTACATGTTATAATGTAACTATGCTAACAAGTAATCATTATAAGGATTTTTTTGAGTTTGGGCAACAGAAAATTAACTTTAGTTTCTTCGAATTGAGTTTACCCGACGACGATCCCGTCTATACCCTAAAAAAAGTGAGGATTTAGATTTTTCTGGCCTGTTGGCCTGTTGGCCAATTGTTCAGATAAGGGATTTTTGCGGTCAAAAATAAATTTCATCTTTCATAGAAAAAAGGATGGGGCTGTCGGTTAATACCGATTTTTAGCCCCTGACATGCAGGGAAGAGACAATCCCAGAAAATTCGGACTTTTTTAAGACCTGAATTCTCCAACGGCTTGTCTCTTCCCTTTTGTAATCCTTATTTCAGGGGGCAAAATCCCCTTGGCCGGATTTTTTGAAGCATTCCATCAGCTAAGCTGTTTTCTGCCCTTTTTTCCCTTCGTATTTCTCAATTTCATGATGTAAAAAACGATGGTATTTCATGAGATTTCTGCCTATCGCATACAGCATGAATTCTTTATACACTTTTTCCGCTGAACGGTAATTAAATCGCCGGAATTTTTCGTTCTCTTTGATATCTCCAAAATGCCCTTCTGTCTGGATCGACCGTGTCTGACGTTTCAGGATTCCTTCTTCACTCTGGATATTCGCATTAGATTCTTCCTTTAGTTCTTCCCACCGTTCATTGATCTTCATGACTTTATTCCGGTCTGGGTTCTTTTCCTCATTGTATTTATAAAGACATTTGGATTTATGCTCGCAGCCGCTACAGTCCGCACACCCGTACACCTCCACTGTCTGGGTGTAGCCATCCTGCTCTTTGCTTTCCGTCCGGATATAGCGAAGTTCCCTTCCATCACGGCAGATGTAATAATGCTCATTCTCAAAAACCTCGTATGTCATGTTGTAATACTTCCCAATGTCCTCTTTGTAGGCCCGTGTCTTCCGCTTTTCATGATCCTGAAGCTTGATGAAGCTTTTGATTTCATTCTCTTTCAGATACAGCAGGTTCTTCTCACTGCAGTAGCCGCTGTCGGCAGTCACTGCCTCCAGTGTATCGCCAAACGCATTCCGGTGCTTTTCTAAAACCGGAATCAGCGTATTATAGTCTGTCCGGTCATTGCTCACATATCCGTGGATAATGAAGTAGTTCTCTACTGCGATCTGGACATTGTACGCCGGTTTTAACTGACCGTTCAGCATATGGTCCTCTTTCATCCGCATGAACGTTGCTTCCAGGTCTGTTTTGGAATAGCTGTTGCGGTCTTTCCCCATGATCTCAAAACATTCCTTATATTCCATCAGGCGGCTTCCGCATTCTTCCAGTTCCTCGTAAAGCTTCTGGATTTCCGGCTTATGCTTTCCTTTCCCATAAACGAACCCAATCCCTTCTCCTTCGGCTATCCGTATCAGGTTCTTCTGCAGCTTCAGGATCTCAAGCGGGGAGCAATGATCAATCTCAATGACGGTGTTATTGGAGATCTTCTTATGTTTTGTAAGTTTCCGGTTCCTGTTTTCTTCGATGACCTTCCTGACTTTATCCATTCCTTCAATCACAAACATCCGGGCATCCCCCAGGTCGTATTTAGGCCCATACCCGTTCTCGTGCAGAAACGTATTATACTTTTCATAAAGGGCATCTATAGTGTCCAGCAGGCCGGCAAGATGATAGTTGAGGCTGCCCCGCCAGACGAACGTATATCTGTTTGCGTTTGCTTCGATCTTTGTCCCATCGATGTAGAGTTCTTTCGGTGTGATAAGCCCTTCCTTCTCCAGGCGACGCATGAACTGGTAATTCAGTTCATCCAGGACTTCTCCCGTCAGCTTTTTCCCTTTAAAATCGTAAAAAGTATCCCTTTGGGGTTTCTGCCCTTTGGTCAGCCAGATAAAAGCAAGATCTCTCTGGCATAAATCTACAATACGGTCAACAGCCCTGACTCCTCGCATGTTAGCGTAGGTAACAACAGCATACAGCATGATTGGGTTATACCCGGTTCTTCCCTTATTCGAATAACAGGCCAGCAGGCCCGAAAAATCTAATTCCTCCATCACTTTTTTCAGGGTATAGACAGGATCGTCGTCGGGTAAACTCAATTCGAAGAAACTGAAGTTAATTTTCTGTTGCCCAATTTCAAAAAAGTCGTTATAATAATCTTGTTTTTGCATAGTTCCATTATAACATGGAACGGAGAGAAAGATGGTTGTCGTTAGCCATCTTTTTCTCTTTTTGAGAAATAAATTCAGGGGCAGACAAGACTCATACGAGTCATGTCTGCCCCTGTTTAGAACTGTCTATTTACCGACAGCCCCATCCTTTTAATTACTACTGCGGATGCCGAAATGTGGTATTACCGACATCCCCTTTTTTCTTTTCATCCTTGATTTTTCTTTCTCCTTGGTATAATATCTATATATACTACATATAATTTTTAATACTACATATTAAAATATCAATATTCCAAGAAGGTATTCGTATGTCAGACACAATCAAAAAACATGTAAAAGATCCAGGAAGCGCAATCACACATTTTATAGGAATGCTCATGGCGGTATTTGCTGCCGTTCCACTAATTATCAAAGCCACACATGAGCCAAGTCCTATTTACGTTGTCTCTATTGCAATCTAAACAGCCGGAGGTATTATCTACGCATTAAAGCTTCCAATTTTCAACATGAAACATAAAGATTTCGGAAGTCATGAAATCTTCCATCTCTTCGTTATGGGCGGAAGCATATGTCATTTCGTGGTAATGTATGCATTTGTTTTATAATCCGATTAATTTAATCATTTTAATGAAAACGCAAGTGTCAAATGATACACATATTTTTATTCTCTATCAGCTTCTCTTTCTGTTTCCTTGTAAGCTGTTTTATTGAATACTCCCTTTTCATGGCTTCGGCTTTGGTTGCGTATTCTTCGTAATATACTAGTTCCACTGGACGACGGCTGCGGGTATACTTCGCACCCTCACCGTCATTATGTGCTTTCACACGATGCTCAAGATCCGTTGTCCAGCCAGTGTATAATGTTCCGTCACTGCATTTTACCATATAGGTATAATTCCGCTTCATGTTATCTCTCCGCTTTCTTCCCATTTGCCGGTCGTAAGCCATCTACATAGAATCCCCAATCTGATATGACTGATTGTTTTCTATCTTCTCTTTCTTCTGATAATCACCATGCTGACTGCTGCCGCTGCTGCGATCATAAGAACCAGATAAAGTACCATATGACTGTTGTCTCCGGTAGCCACTCTTCTGAGTGCTTTATTCGGCTTCTTTGGAGTATCGGTTGTTTTACCATCTTTTGGTACTTTGTAACTGTTAGTAAATACAATATCGTCACTGCCTGTTTCTGCCGAAAGGGTACCCTCGCCGTTATCACTCACCTTAACTGTAACTTTGAATTCTCTCTCGTCATATGTAATGTCTGTCTGCTTATCGTTTACTTCCGACACGGTATATTCATATGTACCTTCATCCTCAAATTTCAGATTTTCGAACTTGATTTTTCCAGATACATCATTTTTTGCTTCAGCAATAACTTTACCGTTGACATCTTTTAACTGGAATGTAAACTCACCGTCTTTCAACTCTTTGCCGGTCAGCTTCTTGACCGCTTCAATCGTCACGGTAGCCGGTTCTGCCTTGTAAATGTTATTGAAAGTCACAGTATTTCCTTCTGCAGGAATCAGTTCATCATTTTCCTCAGACGATACCGCCTGATGTGTTACTCCGAGAGTTCCATCACCATTATCGGTTATCTGTGTATATACCAGATAGCTATGATCATCATATGTAACACCCGTTTCGCTGCCTTTCACTTCGCGAACTGTATAAACATGGCTGCCCGGCTGTGTATATGTAATACTGCTGAATACTACATTGCCGTCTGCGTCATTACTTCCTGTTGCCACAACATTACCATCTTCCACCAGTTCGAAGTTAAATTCGCCTTCTTTCAGCGTTCTGCCTTCCAGTGTCTTATTGACTTTTACCTGATCGGTAATGCTGGATGGAAGCTCACCGACACGATATGTATTGGTAAAGCTAAACAGAGGTCCATCTGCCGGATTTCTTGTTACAGTAAGATTACCGTTACCATCATCCGTCAGAGTGAGTTTGAATGTTTTGCCCGTTGATGCATTTGCATCATTGGTCACGCCTGCTGCACTGCCAGATTCTGTAACCTTATATTCAAACTCTTTGGTTCTCACTCCATTGTCAGTTGTTATTACATCCTGAAGAAGATCTGTTGTAAATGTGATTGTTCCAAAGTCCACATTTCCAGCCGCATCATTAACTGCTGTAGTCTGCGCCGGCATCGGTGCCCCCTCTGTCAACGCTTCCAGCGTAAATGTAAATTTGCCTGTAATATCAGCTGGTGTCAGACTGGTATCATGTGCCAGAGTCTTGCTTCCTGTAATTTCCACCGGCACAGGTTCTGTACCGTACTGATTTACAAATTCAATTTGATTCTGTCCATTTGGATAATTGGTAACCGCTGTCAGGACACCATTACCATGATCTGTCACTGTTACGGTAAAATCATAAGTTCCTGTTACTACACTTATCCCATTTGAATTTGTCCCGTTTTCGGTATCCTCATATATCCGATAGCTAAGTGTATATACCGTATTACCGTCAGCATCTGTGGATTTCACAGCATAACCTGCCTCAACTGCTTTATCAAGTACTACTGCACTTGCTCCGGCCGCTGTATCCGAGGTCTTATAGCTGATGGAGTCAAATGCAATGCTTCCATCCACTCCATTCTGCTTTTCCTGCAATACTGTACCGTTGCTTCCATCTGCCGGTCTGGTCGTAAGTTTAAACTGAAATTCTCCAGCTCTCAGATTACGTCCATGCAATGTTTTCTTTGCAGAAATATCTGCTTTTGTTCCACCCGTGACTTCTGTGGAGGCATCATAGCGGTTGGCAAATACCGCCCTGTCTGTTACATCAGAAGCAGCTCCATTATTATAAGTAACCTCTGCTTTAAGTTTTCCGATATTCTCAGTATCACGTGTCACAACTATCGTCACCTGTGCAGTATGACTATCGTATGTCATTCCACCTGCCTGTGTCTGAGGAACTGTTTCATTGATATTAAATGTATAGGTTCCCTCTTTTGTAAATGTCACATCACCAAACTGGAATGCCTTTGTAGCTCCGTCTTTTGCTCCCGCTACGATGGCTTTATCGCCATTTGCTGCTATCTTAACTTTCTCATTCTGTATCGCTGTTTTGGTATCGTCATCTGCCGCTGTCAGAGTGAATTCAAATGCTTCATTTGCCTTCATATCTCTTCCGATAAATGTTTTACTTCCCTTAAGAGCTGTATCTCCAGTCAATGTCACTGGCTCATCCGGAAGTCCTATTGTCAGACGGCCATTATTGCCAAGATATGTGGTAATATGTGCACCTTTAAAATTCTCATTCCATACAGGATTGACGGACTTTGAAGCTGTATTGGTCTTATTAGCACCTTCCGCTTTGTCCTCTGCAAAATATGTCAGACTTGTAGTTCTCGGTGTTCCTGCCGGAATATAATACTCTCCGCCAGTATTCTTTGTTGCATAATTTCCAAGCATCAGATTGCTGTTACCAGGAATGGTTACAGTATTTGTTTTGCTGACTGCTTTCCCATCATCACCCAATACGTAATAATTCCTCTGATAATAATATGTCGTTGCTCCGGTAGTATCAATACTGTCTTTCGCCGGAGTCGTACATGCTTCATCCGTATAGAGCACCGTATCATTCTGAAAATAGTAAAAATCATTCGTCTCTGCAGGTTCAAACTTCGCATATGCACCTACGCCACCGGATTCTGCACCTGCCTGATTCTGATCATATTTATTGCTGTAGAAATGTACCTGATGATTCTCATCTTTATTCGCATCAATATATGCTTTTAACTGCGCATCCGGATTTGCAAACTTCTCTTCTACACCTGCCTTAAGGCTCACATCATAGAACAGACGCATCGGATACGTCTCATCTATAGTCATGCTTCCATCACTCTTAACTTCATAATATCTGAGTGGGATCAGATTGGCCGGAATTTTAACCGTAACAAGATCTCCTGTCTGAAGCTGGTCTTCACCGGCTGCCTTTTCTACCGTAATCTTAATATCTCCCAGATTGCCTTCCGGATATACATGGTTGGTATCCGGAATCTCCTGATTAAAGGTATATGTCACAACAGTTTTACCGTCTTTAGTAGTTTCCGTCTTACCCGGATTTTTATACAATTGATTTGCGTACACCAGGGTATTGATGTCATCCACCTGCATATAATCGCCAAGCTGATCGGTAAGAGTAATGAATCCAGCATCACTTGGATCCTCACCCTGATCGACCTGAGTAGGTGACTGCGCAGAAGATATAATTTCATCTTCAATCTGAGTAAAGATATTTTTCAGTTCATCTGCTTTTGTTGCTACTTTGTAATATGTCGCATCCTGACCTTTACTATCCTTCGCACGGGTTCCCAGCTTCTTATATCTCTCCGCATCCGGATAATTGCTGGACAGACCATGCATAAATGCATTAAATTTTTCTTTAGCACTCCATGATCCACTTCCGGAATGCCCGGTAATGCTGACATCCGCACCGCTAAATATACCAATGGTGTAAATATCTGCATCTGTTTTTATCGTTTTTGCAGATGTGATTGCATCGTTAGCCACATCATCATCAAAACCAGACTGGTGATTCGGCTCTCCATCTGTAAAAAATATAACAACTCTTTTGACATTCTTTCTATCGGCGTTATTATTCGCATCGGTTTTACTCTGATCCACAAGCGTCTTTGTCAGATCCATCGCATAATCCGCTGCTGTACATCCTGCCGGCTTCAGGGCATTGACTGTTGTCTCCCATTCTGATTTATTTCCACTTGTGTAAGCCTTATATCCACTGACAACCTGTGTATAATTATACCAATATCTGTTTTGACTGTACTGGTCATTTCCAATTTTGTCCGTCTTATTACCGGCAAACTTCACAACTGCGATACGATTCTGCTTATTCACATCCGCCCTTTGATCATTGACTTTTGCTGAACCGTCAATAAAACTGTTCACTGCAGCTTTAAGTGCATCTATTCTTTTGGTATTATCACCACTGCCCATCGGATCATCCATACTTCCCGATACATCAAGAACCAGTACGATATCCAGCGGCACTGTAGTCTGCCCTGTAATCTTGGCAGTCGAAGATAATGCAGACAACCCTACCAGAAAATCTGAATCAGCACCTTTCTTGATCGTTGCTGTGCCGGACTCTTTTTCCCGGCTGGTAAGAGTCACATCACCTGCCGATACAGACTTGTCCGTCCATATACGCCCCACATTCTTTGTACTGTCATCCAATGCATTTGCATCGTGCCAGTTATTTATAGTTACATTGTCTGTCGTTGTAGTCCTGGCAGCATTCTCTGCGGCATTCACCTGCTGTGGCCATAGACTAAATACCATGACAGCAGCAATGATAAATACCAATAACGACGTCTTCTTCATCTTCAGCTCTCCTTTCGTTTTCATGTTTTTATTGTATCATACTTTCTATTTTTAGACACATCTGTTTTGAAGAAAATTGTACAATTACATAAGAAATAACGGGACTGTCGGGAAATAGATAGTTCCAAAGCAGGGGACTATCGGGAAATAGATATTTTCAAACAGGGACAGGTGTGACTCGCATAAGTCACACCTGTCCCTGAAATTTTTCCATAAAAAGAGAAAAAGATGGCTAACGACAACCACCTTTCTCTCCGTTCCATGTTATAATGGAACTATGCAAAAACAAGATTCTTATAACGAATTTTTTGAAATAAGGCAACAGAAAATTAACTTTAGTTTCTTCGAATTGAGTTTACCCGACGACGATCCCGTCTATACCCTAAAAAAAGTGAGGATTTAGATTTTTCTGGCCTGTTGGCCTGTTGGCCAATTGTTCAGATAAGGGATTTTTGCGGTCAAAAATAAATTTCATCTTTCATAGAAAAAAGGATCCCAGCAAGGTAGAAGGCTAACAAGCCTCTTCCTTGCTGGAATCCTTTTAATTACTACTGCGGATGCCGAAATGTGGTATTAACCGACATCCCCTTTCACTTTATGATTATACAGTTTTCCCAACAGTTCTTCCTCATTGGGAAACCTTGCGGATATTAATTATCCAAGATACTTAGAGAATCATTTACACACACTTTTCTAAACCAGCTCAGCCTTAATCTTTTCAATCATCTCAGCATATTCTTCATCACTTAAGAATTTCTTTCCCGGATTCATTTCGAATGTGCCACCCCACTCATACTCATCTGTGTATTTTGGTACAAGATGGAAATGCAGATGATGTCCTGTATCTCCATATGCACCATAGTTCACTTTTGCAGGTTTGAAGATTTTGTGGATTGCCTCAGATACCTTTGCAATCTCCTCTAAGTATGCTGCTCTCTCCTGCGGTGTCAGCTCAAGAATCTCACTGACATGTTTCTTATGAGCAACTACAACTCTTCCTGGATGGCTCTGCTCTTTAAAAAGATATACTTTAGAATTCTCAAGTTCGCAAATCTTAATTCCAAACTTTGCCAATAATTCTCCCTCTACACAATATGCACAATTCTGATCTACCATTTTAATTTCTCCTTTCATGTCGTATTAGAAATATTTTTGTTTCTAATACAATCAAATCATTGCTCTTTTTATTTAATATTTTTAAGCTCTCCTATATACATAAAAGCTTTCACCTTATGTATTCTAAATGCCTGATCTCATTACTTACATGCAAAGCATCACCACAAGCGGTATTGTTACCAGACTTGCCAGTGTAATAATAAATACACCCTGTGCCGCATAATCAGCTTCTGTTGAACCGAAGCTTTCTGCCATAATCGGAATACTCGCCATACTCGGAAGTGCAATAATCAGCGTCCAAATATTTCTCGCAAGATCATTCACGCCAAGCCACGTCATCACACGAAATATGACAACCGGCATAACTATCAGCTTAATGATTATGACAAATACAACTGGCCATGCTTTCTTTAATGATCCTGATTCCATCAGTGCAATCGTTCCTCCGATATACAAAAGTGCCAGTGGCTTTGCACAGCTTCCTATTGTATCAAAGCTTCGAAGAATCAGTAAATCTGATGGCACTTTCAAAATCATCAACGCCAGCCCGATCAATACTCCTACTATAACAGGATTAGACAGCTTCTTTATGATCAGCTTCAAGGATAATTCCTGTCCTCCTTCTGATTTAGAAGTGAGCAATACTCCTTCTGTCCAGAGGAACAGATTATCTATTACAACGCAGAAAGAAAATGCTACTACTGCAACCGGATCAAATATCTCTTTTACAAGAGGCAGCCCAAAGAACGCCATATTTCCGAAAAGACATTGGGCAGTAAAGATTTTTCTTTTATCTCCCCGGAAATGTAATAACGTTCCTGTAAGGAATCCAGCTCCTGTAAGCAGCGGATATGTAATCAGTGCATAGGGAATTACAGATTTTGCAATATCCCATGCATTTTCCTCCTGCACTGCTGACGGAAATACTGCAATCAGCATCAATGGACAGATAACGCCCATAAGCAGACTGCTTAACCCATGAATGACTTCGGCTTTCAAAAGCCCTAATTTTGCTCCTATAAATCCACATCCGAGAATGACAAAAAACATAATCATTTGACTAATCAACGTATTCATATCTATAGACATTATTTTGTTTCCCCCATTCTCTCATTTCAATTTTATATCCATGATATGAAACTCTAATTCAATTCATGGTCTACATTATATATTTTTTTAATTTGTATGTTTCATCAAAAATCCCACTACAACACTGTCATATGGCTCAGGATATTCCCACTGATGTACATGTCCGCCTTCCGGTGCAAGATAGAATTCTGCCTGTGAAATTCCATGTACTAATTCCATGGTCTTCTCTATATTCATGAACAAATCCTTCGCCCCTGCAGCAATCAGTACCGGCATTTTAAGCTCATGCAGCCTGCCTGCTGTATTGTGGCTGAGGCATGCCCCACACTGTGCCTTATAGGCATACACCGGCATTGGATAAGGGTACGCTGCATCTTCTTCAATAGATTTCTCAATCTTCTCTGGGTGATGTATCTGCGTGTATTGGCCATAGGTCATCCAAAGATTCAACTGCTTTAATACTGCCGGATCTGTATCTTCTTTCAGCTCACAGATTAGATTTAAAGCCTTTTTAAATGCCGGACTTACACTTGCAAATGTACTTGTCAAAATCAGACTCAGAACTCTGTCCGGAACTTTCAGTGCCACCTGCTGTGCAATGGCGCCTCCCATAGAGACACCCATAACATGGGCTTTTTTGATATCTAATGTATCCATGATACCGATGATATCGTCTGCCATCTGCTCTGTTGTATAACTCTCTGCTTCCGGTTTGTCGCTTAATCCTGCTCCTCTGTTATCCGGAACAATACACCAAAACCATTTACTTAATAGCTCATAGTTATGCTTCCATTTATCTCCCGGTGCTCCAAGTCCCATAATCATAATAATAGGGACACCGCTTCCAAATGTCTGTACATGAAATTTCAATCCATTTACATGGACATCCATACATTCTTTTTTCTGATTCATTTTATGAACCTGCACTTTCTGCTTTTTCTACTCTTAACCGACCTTTGAATATTCCTTTTGGCTAGTCGCGCTCCTTACGTGGTGTCTTGCCATCATAAATGTACATCTTACGGCTGTCGCACTCTGGAAGATCCTTTCTCATGCGGTCAAATACCGGTTCATAGTCCAGATCCTGAATCGGCAGGTCTACACGCACATTGTTCAGTGCTGACAGGCACATTCCTTCCAGAATTTCATATCCGTGATATGCTGTATCAATGTTGCAGCTGTGAACTTTTGAATCATCCTCCATCCACTCTGCAAACTCTGTATAGTAAGGTGTCTGAATCGGAATCTGCTGATGGTTTCTCCAGCCTGGATCCTTTCCTTCTATCAGACGACCATTTGTAGCCTTTGTGCATGCTCCCCAGAACCCGTCTGTCTCAGCATATACATAACCTTCTTTACCATAAACAGTCAGACGATTATCACTGCTTCCATATTCCGGTGGGTTGTGAGCCTCTGCAAGATATCCACACTCTACATAAGCATGTACTCCATTTTCCAGTTCCATAGTACCAAGCAGGTAATCTGGTGCCGGATGGTTATCATCCAGACAAATCGGACCGTGTACATGTCCACATACCCATTTTGCACGATGTCCACCATTCGCCCAGAGAATATAGTCTACATAGTGTGTTCCAAGCTGGCTGAACCAGGCTTGACACTCTACATGTATCTTTGTGATCTCGCCAATTTCGCCGTCCTCAATACGTTTCTTTAGTGTCTGCATCTGGGACAGATATTTCTGCTGATGACAAACAACTGCTTTGATTCCGTTATCATGGCACAACTTTACAATTTTCTTTGCCTCCTGAAGACTCTCAGCCATCGGTTTTTCAAAGGAAATTCCTTTTACACCGTATTTTACTGCCAGTTGAATGACAGAAAGCCGGAGATCTGGATATGTAACAAATACAAATATTTCCGGTCTTGTCTCCTTTAACATCTCTTCTGCATCCGTAAAAAGTGGTACATCGTCCAGATGGTATTCCTCAGCAACTGCTTTCATCTTAGGCTCATCAATATCGCAAAGGCCTACTACTTTATAATAATCTGGATTTTCCAGAAGCCCGTGAAGATGAATCTTACCACGGACTCCGAGACCCATTACCGCAACTGTATGCATACTCATAGTCTCTTTTCCTCCTGAGAAAAAACTTTTTTGTATCTTTACTGAAATATCTCTTCTTCCAGCAAAGTCTGCTTCTGTCTGATTGCTTACCTGTGAATCTGCCGGCACATATATTTTCCGTCCTCAGCAACAACCCCGTCACTGTCTGTCTCTGCACGCGGGCTTTCATCTTCCACCATAATCCAGCCAAGGTATCCTGTCTCTGCCAGATATTTGATAATTGCAGGATAGTCAATTTTTCCTTCTCCCATAACAGCCCATTCATTCTGAGCAATACGGTCTTTAAAATGTACGTGGCGGATCAGATCTCTGTGTGCTTTCATCTGTTCAATTGCACTCATACCACCATTCTCAATATGTCCTACATCCGGAGCCCAGCCAATAGCAGTCGGCTGAATCAACTCAAACATGGCTTCATAATCTTCTTCTGTACGAAACAACGAATTCTTTGCACTGTTCGGATGGAAACAACATACGATTCCTGCCTCTGCTGCCTCAGCCGCTACAGATGCCATGCAGTTGATCAGACATTTTCTTCTTTCTGCCAATGCTTCACCTTCTCCTCTAGGTACATTTCCTGCATGATGACTCAGCATAATCTTGGCATTTGGAAAATGTTTCACGAATTCAATTGCTTCACGGCTTAACGCTGCTTCTTCCGCAGTCTCCTCCATGCCATTCCAATCCTGATGAAGAACAAGTGCCGCAAATTCCATGTTATATTTCTCAAGCTGTTTTTTCACACCTTCCGGGTCATGGAACCATGTTCCAAGCATGTCAATTTCGCACTCAATGCTCTGAAATCCTGCCTCTGCTGCCACTTTAAGCATTCTCGGCAACTGACCAAAATGCTTTCCCATCTTCCATGGATAGGACTGACAGCCAAATTTTAAATTGTACACTTCTTCCGACCTCCTTTATAATTTTCTATAAATATCCGCATCAAGCTTATTGTATAAAATACCGATAAATGCATAAATATTCTCATTTATTGCAAAATTGTCTGGATTTTTTTACAAAAAAGGCTCTCAACACATAATCTCGCATAATTATGTCGTAGAGAGCCTGTTTTATTGTCGCGATGCAGCTAATGCATTACGTAAGATACTATACTAAAGCTTTGATAGCAGCAATCTGATCTTCCTTCAGATCTAAAATATCGCTGTTGTCCATGGATGTGTTGGAGTCCTCAATCAGGATCATCTTTGTATCCTTGCATGTTACTGTGTTATGCCACAGTGTAGCTGGGATATTGTAAACCTTGTTTGGCTCCATCTTAACTGCCTTGATATCAAGACCGCCTTCTACTTCATTTGCATAAATCAGTGTGCAAGATCCGGCAACAAGTACGAAAAGCTCATCAGTCTTGTTGTGACGCTCCAGATTGTTGATTCCTGTGATGTCGTTAGCTGGTTTCCAGTTTTTGATACCAACTGTCCATTTCTCGTTCTCGAATACTCTCTGCATTCCTTCCCCGTCAAATGAATAATTTAAAATTTCCATGATTCTTATCTCCCTTTTATATAATAAAATGAATTTGATCAGATTCTTATGCTAATGTTGCTTTGCATTTTTCAACGATGTTCTCAGCTGTAAGTCCATAAGCTGCAAACAGTTCATCTGGTTTACCGGATTTTCCGAATTTATCCTGGATACCAACTCTTTCGAATTTAGCTCCGTCATGTCCTGCAAGGACTTCTGCTACAGCAGATCCAAGTCCACCAATCACAGAATGCTCCTCAGCTGTTACGATACCTTTGCACTTCTCGTTCATAGCAAGGATTGTCTCAGCATCGATAGGTTTTACTGTGTGCATATTAACAACTGCTGCAGAAATTCCTTCTGCCTCAAGCATCTCAGCTGCTTTTAATGCGATTGGTACCATAAGTCCCATTGTGATGATGCAAACATCGTTACCATCTTTTAAGATGTTAGCTTTTCCCGGGATAAATGGTGTATCCTCTGTTGTGATATCCTCACAAACAGGTCTTGCAACACGGATGTAAACTGGTCCGTCAATCTCTGCTGCTGCAAATACAGCTTTCTCCATCTCTGTAGGATCACATGGTACAAAAATTGTCATGTTCGGCATCTCTCTCATAAGAGCAACATCCTCGATAGACTGATGACTTCCTCCATCCTCTCCTACTGAAAGTCCTGAATGAGATAATCCAAATTTAACATTTGTGTTTGTGTATGCAATAGAGTTACGAATGATCTCATAAGCTCTTCCTGTTCCGAAAAGAGCAAATGTGCTTGCAAATGGAATGTATCCTGTATGAGCAAATCCAGCTGCCATACCCATCATATTACACTCTGCAATTCCTGCGTTAAAGAAACGATCTGGAAATGCCTCAGCAAATGTAGCTGACATTGTTGCATGTGCAAGGTCTGCATCTAATGCAACGATCTTATCGTTCTTCTGTCCTAATTTAACTAATGCTTCTCCGTAAGCAACTCTTAATGATTTTCCCATCTTCTTACGCCTCCAATTCTTTCATAGCTGTCTCGAACTCTTCTGGTTTCAACGGTCTTCCGTGCCATCCTACCTGATTCTCCATGAAGGATACACCTTTACCTTTGATTGTGTGGCAGCAAATGAATTTTGGCTTACCAGATACTGGAGCCTCAATTGCTTTGTCAATTTCTTCGATGTTATGTCCATCTACTTCAAAGCATTCGAAACCGAAGGCTTTAAACTTCTCAACGATGTTTCCAAGTCCCATAACCTGATCGTTAGTTCCATCAATCTGAAGTCCGTTATAGTCAAGTAAAACGCAAAGGTTATCAAGTTTGTAATGAGCTGCTGCCATAGCTGCCTCCCATACAATACCTTCCTGACACTCGCCATCACCAACTACTGCATATACTTTGTAGTCGGCTTTTGCATGCTTAGCTGCAAGAGCAAGTCCTGTTGCCAGAGACATTCCCTGTCCAAGAGATCCTGTGTTCATATCAACACCTGGAGTCTTGTTGCAGTCCGGATGTCCCTGAAGATGGCTGTCAATCTGACGAAGGTGTGCCAGATCCTCTTTCGGGAAATATCCCAGATCTGCCAGGATTGCATATAATGTAGGGCAAGCATGTCCCTTACTTAATACGAGACGGTCTCTGTCTGCTTTCTTAGGATCCTTAGGATCAAGATTCTTCATCTCATCATAGTAGAGAGCCATAAGAATCTCAACACATGATAATGATCCGCCCGGATGACCTGACTGGCAGGCAAATAAACTCTTCAATATCTCTTGGCGCAATTCCTTTGCTTTTTTCTCGTAATTCATTTTTCTTCCTCCTTATATTAACCTTTAACAGCTCCTGCTGTTAATCCCTCAACTAATCTCTTCTGTGCAAAGAAGAACATGATACATACTGGAATGATTGTAATAATTCCACCTGCTGTTAACAGACCCCAGTCAACTCCAAGCTGACCGATCAGACTCTTCAGTGCTACAGGTATTGTTCTTGTCGCATTGTTCGTAAACATTACCGCAAATGTATACTCGTTCCATGATGTCATGAAGATATATACACCGGTGGCAACAAGGCAAGGACCTAATATAGGTAAAATGATCTTGAAAAATGCCATCCTTCTATTACATCCATCAACCAATGCTGCTTCTTCAAGTGATAGTGGCAAGTCGTTAAAAAATCCATTCAGCAACCATACAGAAAATGGAAGTGTGAACGTTGTATATGCGAGTACAAGAGCCCATGGAGTATAAAGTAACCCCAGATTTCTCATTATAGAGTATAATGGGATTAAAAGCAATACCGTAGGGAACATATTATTGCTTAAAAACAATGCCATCATCGCTCTACGTCCTGCAAATCTGTATCTTGAAAACGCATATGATGCTAATGTTGATGCTGTCAGAGAAACAACTGTTGTTACTGCCGCAACAATAAAGCTATTCTTCATGGCAGCCAGGAAATTTACTGTTGTAGTAAACAGTTTCGTGTAGTTCTCCCATTGAACTTGTCTTGGCCAGTATGTAACTGCTCCGTATAACTCTGTGTCCGGTTTTATAGATGTAATAAATGTCCAATAAAACGGGAACAGGATGAAAAGTAATATTACGATCAGTGGGAGATATACTGTTAAAAATCTCTTTAAGAATGATTCCCTCTTCATACTACTTATCCTCCTCTCTAAATGTAAAGATCAAATACGGAACTGCAACCAGGCAAAGTACAAGTGCAAGCAAGATTGCCATTGCTGATGAGTATCCTAAGTTCAATGCCTGAGCTTTATTAAACACATATACACTCAGTGTCTGTGTTGCATAAGCCGGTCCACCTTCCGTCATGTTGAAGATAACATCGACTGAGTTTGCAACCCAGATAATTCTCAGAAGTCCTGTGATAAAGATTGTATTCTTAATACTTGGAATTGTAATCTTAAATAACTTCTGGAATCCTGTCGCGCCATCCATGTCGGCTGCTTCATAAAGTTCTCCTGGAATTCCCTGCAGTCCTGCAAGAATCATCAGTGCAAAGAATGGAATTCCCTGCCAGATAATCGTTACTACAACTGCTGGAAATGCTGTATTCGTCTGTGCTAAAAATGGTATGCTCTTATTAATTATGTGTAATTTCTGAAGAATGTCATTGAGTACACCATAGTTACCGTCATACATCCATCTCCACATAAGACCGATCAAAATACCAGGTGTGACCCATGGAATCAGGCTGACTGCACGGACAACACCGCGGCCTCTGAACTTCTTGTTAAGAAGCAACGCCAGTATAAAACCAAATACAAACTGAAATCCAACGCCAAATACCACCCAGAGAATCGTCTTCCAAAGTGCTTTCCAGAACAGCGCATCTTTAAATGCCGCGATGTAATTTGCAAGTCCGACAAACGCAATGTCATTCGGTCTTCTCAAATCATAACTCTGGAAACTCATTCCAATCGCATTAATAACCGGAATGAATACTACGCACAAAATGATAATCAGAGCAGGTGCTACCAATAAATATGGATAGATACTTTTCTTTTTTACCATCGTGTTCTTTCCCTTTCAATCATACTGCCCTGCCAGTTGCCTGACAAGGCAGTTCCATAAATCAATTATTATCTAGTTGTTACAAAATCTAGTTTCTACTCGTTAAGAGCTTTGTCCAGCTTATCCATACACTCTTTAGCTGTAATCTCGCCTGTCAGAGCCTGAGAAATTGTTGCCGGCCAATTACTGATCCACTCAGTTGTTGTATCTTTTACCGGAACTGTACCCGCAATATCGACACCTTCCATAGATACTTTCATGAATTTGTCATTCTGGAAGTAATCTTCCTGCTGAACAGTCTGGCTTACTGGAACCTGTCCTGTTCCTTCACACCACATTTCCTGTCCTTCTTCTGTTGCAAGATATTTCATCCACTCAAATGCTGCTGCTTTGTTCTCGCAAGAATCGAACATTACAGTCTCTGTATCTCCCATGGATGTCCACTGTCCTTTTCCTTTTGGAATGATGAATGCATCAACATCATCACCAAGTTCTTCTACCATACCTTTAGAAGATCCAATATGATGTATGAACATAGCTGTCTTTCCAGACTTGAAGTTAGCAACTGTCTCGTTGAATCCATCGTTCGTAGCTGACTCCGGAACATATCCGTTCTTATACAGATCGATGAAGTCCTGCATACCCTGTACAGATGCATCAGATGTCAGATCATCAAAGCTTCCACCTTCACCATAGATGAAACTTCCCCATGGCTCCTGTCCACCGGAAGCACCACGCATACCAAATCCGTATACGTCTGTCTTTCCATCACCATTTGTATCCATTGTACATTTCTTAATGTCTTCAAGGAACTCATCGTATGTCTTAGGTGTCTCTGTGATACCAGCCTCTTTGAAGATTGATGGTCTGTAGTATACATAGAGTACCTGAATGTTCCATGGCATCAGATAGAGTGAATCGTCAGATCCGCCTGCCTTTTTCATTACGTCGTAGATGTTGTCAGAAATGTCATCTTTCTTATCCCATGCATCAACATAAGGTGTTAAGTCTGCAAGCAGGTTATTGTTTGTGAACATCGGTGTTGCGGAAAGCTTAAAGGTTGCTACATCCGGTGCTCCACCACCCATAGCTGCGTTGAACAGTGTGTTGGAATATCCTCCACCATCCCAAGGAACTTCTTCACCTTCAACAGTGATTCCGTACTTATTCTCCTCGTTGAACTTCTTGATGATGTCCTGCATCAGGGAAGAATAATCTGTGTTATCTGCCCAATACTGGAACTTGATTGTGCACTCTTTGATATCATCGGTTGACTGAGCTTCTTCTTTTTTGTCTGAGCTTCCGCTATTGGATTTAGATCCGCAAGCTGTCATTCCGAGTACCATAGCTGCTGTCAGTAATACTGCTAATAACCTCTTTTTCATTGCTTGTCCTCACTTTCTATATTTTGTTGTAACTAGGATCTCTGACTGATAACCTGTACTTTCCTGATCCCTTGTTTCAGCCATCTTCCTAACGCAACGAAGAACTTTTCGAACTGAAATGCTTTACGAATTGTAAACGCTTACATTTTAATTTTAAAAAAAATCGTAAGGCATTTACCGTCCTTGTAAGCTCTTACATTTGATAATTCAATTATATCCTTTTGACACTTTCCCGTCAATAAAAGAATGTACCAAAATAGGGAAAGCTCTTTTGTTACATTTCACTAAGAGTGCATTGTATACTCCTACACTTCCTCACGAGTTTCACAAAAAGCACGCATAGAACTGACCACCATTCGATAGATAAAATCTGCTGCGAACTCTGGTGTACAGGACTTTTTATCGGCAAGCCAGGTCTTTACAAATCCAAGACAGCCATTCAGGCAATATGCATAAAAGTAATCCATCTGATCACTTTTTTCCGGAAACATCTGCTCTAACACTTCCCTGCTGTTTCTTGCCAGAATAACTTCCACTTTCTGAATAAATCGTATATCTCCGTAAGGTCCGACCAAAGCAGAAACAATCTCTCGATTGTTGTCTAACACTTGAAATATGTCCTGAAGAAAATAAAATCCATTATCCTCTCGCTTTTCAATTGGATGCTCTCTGATCGCACGTTCCATCTCCTCTGCCAGATCATTCTCAATCTCATACAACAGCCCAGATATATCTGGATAATGCAAATAAAAAGTAGATCTGTTAATATCTACCTGATCTACCAATTCTTTTACTGTAATCTCACCTACACTTTTCTCCTTCATAAGCATGGCGAGCCCATTTCTAAGCTGGGTCTTTGTCTTGCGGACCCGGCGGTCTGTCTTCTTCTGCATATGTTTCCTGCTCTTTCTTTCATTATAATGTTAAATTTTTATAACATATTGATATAATGCAACATTTTTAATATTTTCTGTCTATTAATCAGCACTTTTTAACCTTTTAACGGTTGTAAATCACTTTCTTCCTTAATATAATACTTTTTGATAAGATAATCAACATCGTATCTATTACTAGAAAAATATTTACACAAAAGGAGCATTTTACTTATGAGGAACGCATTTCGGATTTTCCGCCGGGACATGAAACGTCTGCTTCGCAGTCCTGCTGCCGTGCTGGTCATGATCGGCGTATGTATTATCCCCTCTCTGTATGCCTGGTTCAATATTGCAGCCAATATTGACCCATACAGCAACACCTCCGGCATTAAAGTAGCCGTTGCCAATAACGACAAAGATGCAACAAGCAATGATCTTACAATCAATGCCGGGAATGAAATTATTAAAAATTTAAAAGAAAATGATCAACTCGGATGGACTTTTACGAATGAAGAAAATGCTGTTGAAGGAGTCAAATCCGGAAAATATTACGCGGCAATCGTAATTCCGGAAGATTTTAGCAGTTCTCTTCTGAGTATCCTCTCCGGCAAGATGGAGACTCCGAAACTGGATTATTATCTTAATGAAAAAATCAATGCAATTGCACCAAAAATCACAGACAGTGGTGCCAGCACAATCCAGCTTCAAATCAACAATACCTTTTCATCCATTGCATCTGAATCGGTTTCAAATGTATTAAAGCAGTCTGTTACTGACCTGGCCGGTACTATCGATACTGTCAATTCTGATCTTGTGTCAATGCTTGACAAAGTAAATGATAATATTGCCGAGTACCAAAAGATTCTGGATTCCTTCAATTCCAGTGTCGGTGGTACACAGACTTTGATCGATAACGCAAAAAGTGCCACATCTGCTTTAGGCGACGCAGCAACTTCCGGTGCAAATGCACTTTCCGATGCAGACAGCGTATTAAAGGAGACACGAACAGCTACCGGAGGCTTCACTTCCGCATTATCCCAGTCTATTTCAAATGGTCTGAGTATTATTGAACAGGCTTATGGCCAGGCTTCCAGTGGAATTAGTGATCTCGGTAAAAAAGCCGAAGCAATTAACGGTGATGTAACAAACGCCTTAGCCTATGCCAATAAGATTAATACTACAAATGCATCAGTCATTGCAACACTGCAGCAGCTTGCTTCACAATTACCGGCACAGTCCGATACAATCAACTCTGCTCTCGCAAAACTTTCCGAGCAGAACCAGAGCAATCAACAGTTGATCAGCAGCCTGACTGCCGGAAACGATGGTATTAGCAACGCACTTTCCACAACAACCAATACACTTTCACAGTTGGAAACAATCAACAAAGCAAACTTAAGTGGTATTCAGAGTCTTCGTACCTCTCTTGATGAGAACGTATTTCCACAGTTAAATCAGACTATGGATATTTTTTCCAGTCTGACAGGTGAACTGAACGGAATACTGAACGGTGTACCTGCTACCACTGAGCAGTTAAACAGTATTCTGACACAGCTTGGCACAAGCCTCACAGAACTGAACAACGTACTGAATGGAACACAGTCCTCTCTGAATGCCGTAATCAACCGACTGGACAACGTCCGTACCGACATCAATGCGATTACAAGTTCTGAGACATTCCAGAAGCTTACCTCTTTAGAAGGCATTGATTCCGATACGATTGCTGAATTCGTATCATCTCCAGTAAATGTGAATACAGAAACTTACTATTCTGTTAAAAACTACGGTTCTTCCATGACACCATTCTATTCGAACCTGGCAATCTGGGTTGGAGGAATCGTCCTGATTGCTATCTTCAAAATGGAAGTGGACCGTGACAGATCCATGCGTTCTTACAGTGCCACAAATATGTATTTTGGGCGCTGGCTTTTATACATGCTGCTAGGTCTTGTCCAGGGACTGATCGTATGTGTCGGAGATGTATTTCTTCCAGGCGTTCAGTGCCGTCACCCATTTGCGCTGGTACTGACCGGGCTTGTATGCTCCTTTGTATATGTCAACATTATTTATGCTCTGTCACTGACATTTAAGCATATTGGAAAAGCGTTATGTGTAATCTTTGTCATTCTTCAGATTCCAGGATCTTCCGGAACCTATCCGATTGAAATGACACCGGTATTTTTCCAGAAAATACACCCGCTTCTTCCATTCACTTATGGAGTTGCTGCTATGCGTGAAGCAATTGCAGGCATGTATGGAAGTGTTTATATCCACAACCTTTTAATCTTGCTCTGCTACGTTCCGATTGCACTTTTAATCGGACTGGGAATAAGACCTCTTCTGGCAGGACTGAACCGCCTGTTCGACCTGAAGCTGTCTGAAACAGAATTTATGGTCTGCGAAGAACCAGATGATCAATTAAGCAGGAGCGCTCAGTTGTCTATGCTTTTAAAAGCCTCTCTTTCACAAGACGACTTACGTACACAGACCGCTGAGAAAGCTCAGAATTTTGAACAGAATTATCGGAAAATGATTCGCTATGGTTTCCTTGCGATCATTATTATTCCGTTGATCTTCCTGATACTGATGTTCAGTCTGGAATCGAAAATTGTATTTTTGGTTCTTTGGATCATATCTATCATCGCCATCGCAACATGGCTTATTATTGTAGAATTCATTCACACAAGACTCGCCGAGCAACAACAGCTGGCTGGTATGTCTTTTGATGAGATGGTGAAAAAATTCCGTGGAAAGGAGGATGAATAATCATGAAAAATATTCTTCGCATTTTTAAGTATGATTTAAAGAAGATCCATAAAAATGTCATTGCCATGATCGTTATTATGGGAATCACTGTTATTCCGACTCTTTACGCGTGGTTCAATATCGCTGCGAGCTGGGATCCATACGGAAATACAGGAAACTTAAAAGTTGCTGTAGCAAGCTCTGATGAAGGTTATAGTGGTGAACTTCTCTCAGTAAACCTTAACCTTGGAGATCAGGTTCTTACAACTCTTAGAGGTAACTCGCAGCTTGACTGGACATTTACAAGTGCTAAGAAAGCGAAAGAAGGAGTAAAATCCGGAAAATATTATGCGGCAATCGTAATCCCAAAAGATTTCAGTAAAGACATGATGAGTATTTTCACATCCAATGTAACACATCCTGAAATCAAATATTATATCAATGAAAAGGAAAACGCAATTGCCCCGAAAGTCACCGTAAAAGGCGCAAATGCCGTACAGCAGCAAATTAATGATACATTTGTACAGACGGTATCCCAGACCGCATTAGAAGCCTTTCAGCTTGTTAATAACGTTGCTGACGAGACCGATGATCAGACAATCGCCGACAACCTCTCAGCCGCACTGGCGCAGATTTCAACAGACTTATCCTCTGCTGCCGGCACTGTACAGGCATTTTCCGATATGGCAAATTCTGCGGCAATTATGTTGAATACCACTACAGAATTCTTAAGTCAGTCCGGTTCCGGTACAAAAGCCAGTGTAAATGCTCTGGGCGTGGCTGGAAATGGTATTGATTCCCTGAATTCAGCTTTAACAGGAACAACCGATTCCATCAACCAGGCACTTTCACAGAGCGCTTCCTTCTACAGTGCGGTATCCACCTGTGTCGGAAATGCACTGGATTCCTATAATTCAGACGCACAGGCTTGTGCAAATGCACTGAATGCCGTAAGTGGACGTGTGCAGAATCTGATAGATGGTTACCAGTCACTGGAAAACTCGCTGAGCCAAATTGCTGACTCTATTACTGAGCCAAATTTAAAAGGTATGCTTATGCAGGCAATCGGCAATATTCAGAAAGCGAAAGCTTCTCAAGAAGCAATCCGTGATGCCATTAACGATGCAGCTACTGGTATTACTTCCGCAACTGCAAATGCAACCGAATTAAAGAACAATATTGACGGCTTGATCGCCCAGAGTAATTCTTCAATCAGTACTGTGAAAAAAGATTATGAAAACAATGTTAAGGGTAGTCTGGATGATCTGGCAAATGATCTGACTAGCACAGGCAGCTCTATTACTTCACTGCTTGGACAGTTAGATAACAGTCTGAAAGACATTTCCGGGGTGACAGGCTCTGCAGCCGGAAATCTCACAGAGGTACAGAAAGCTTTATCAGATTCCGCTTCTCTTTTAAATGAAGCATCCGGTAAAATGTCTAATGCAGCAACTGCAATGCTATCTTCCGATGACAACGGCATTCAATTACTGACCAGCCTTCTCTCTGAGGATCCGGAGGCAATTGGTTCATTCCTTGCATCACCGGTCAAGCTTAATGAAACACATATTTACCCTATCGAGAACTATGGATCTGCTATGGCTCCATTCTACTCAACACTCGCGATTTGGGTCGGCGCAGTTGTAATGGCTGCCATGTTAAAAGTAAATGTTTCAGACAACTTAAAGCACAAATTGAATAATCCGAAAGAACACCAGTTATATATTGGACGCATTCTTCTTCTCCTTTGTATAGGATTTTTACAGAGCGCATTGATCTGTCTTGGCGATCTTTATTTCCTGGGCATCCAATGTGAACATCCTGTATTATTTGTACTGGCAGGATGCTTTAGCAGTCTTGTATATGTAAACATTATTTACGCTTTGACTGTTTCCTTTGGAGATATCGGTAAAGCAATCGCAGTTGTGCTGATGGTCATGCAGGTAGCCGGAAGTGGTGGAACTTTCCCAATTCAGTGTGCGCCGGAATTTTTCCGGAAAGTATATCCTTTACTTCCATTTGTACACAGCATGAACGCTATGCGTGAATGTATCGCCGGTTTCTATGGCATGAACTACTGGATTGAACTTGGAAAACTGGCACTCTTCCTGATTCCGGCATTGTTGCTCGGTCTGATCCTCAGGAAACCAGTCATCAAGTTAAATGATGCATTTACAGAAAAATTGGAAAGTACACATCTGATTTAAAATACACAAAATACTCCAGTAAATTCGTTTCGAAATGCACATAAGGCATTTATAGATAGAAAAACCCCTCTGAAATATTTCATCTTAAAGATGGATATATTCCAGAGGGATTTCTTTATCTTACATCTGATACGTCATTTTCGAGTTTATTTATTTTCCGATCATATGTATAAATTCCATTAATCTCATCTTCGATATCACTCCACTGCGTATATACACAGCCACACAGCCCTTTCTCTTTTAAATGTATCACCTTATCCTCAAGTTGTTCATATGCCTTTTTGTACTTTGAAACAGTCTTATAACTTCCATAACCATATTTTTTCTCCGATGCTACGTGTCCTTCCACTCCAAATGTAAAACCACCATATTCGCTTAATACCGCTGCACGGATTTTTTCCGGTTTTACTTTTAATGGAAAGAAATAGTTATGTACACTCTGAAAATCTCCCGTTCCCTGATCAAACCAGCCGCTTGCTGAATCAATCATACTCCCAGGATCCAGATTTCTTACCATATCTGTAATTTTCTTCGTTTCAAATTGTCCCCAGCCTTCATTGAAAATTACCCAGGTACATATACTCGGATGGTTCTTTAGCAACTTAATAGTTTCTTTCACTTCACGAACAAATTCATTTCTTCCGTCTTGATTCTGACGAGACAGAAGTCTGGAATGATTGTCTTTCATTGTTAATCCCGGCCATGACATCACATTTGCAAGATATGTTACAAACCAATGATGATACCTTTCACCACCATTGACCATGTCCTGCCATACAATCATGCCTAAACGGTCACAATGATAATACCATCGCTCCGGTTCAATCTTAATATGTTTTCTTACCATATTAAATCCCATTCGCTTCATTTCGCAAATATCAAAGATTAATGCTTCATCTGAAGGTCCCGTATACAAACCGTCTGGCCAATACCCTTGATCTAATACACCTTTTTGAAAATGTTCCTTTCCATTTAAATACATACGCGGAATATTATGTCTATCATTCTTTATCTCGAATCTTCGTATTGCAAAATAACTTTCTACTTCATCTACACATACATTTCCAGGTCTGTATCCTTGCATCTTGACATGCATATAATAAAGATATGGCTTCTCACAATTCCAGCATTTCGGATTTGGTATCTCCACTTCAATCCATGAATTCGTCTTACCTTGTACTGTCATCATTACTTCCGGCAGCCTCTGTAAAAATGATTCTGTTTCCGTCAAATTACTTCCAGAATCTGAATAAATCTCAGGAAAACGAATCTCAATTTCCACTGGAATTTTTTCATTAATTTTGTTGGATTCGACATATATTTCTATTTTTACAGTCTCTAAACAGCCTTCTGATCTTTCTTTCTCAACATATTTCTTAATCCTTGTATCTATATGTTTTACCCATTTGTCTGATACTTCCTCCAGCCAAACACTCTGCCAGATTCCACTCTGGGCCGTATAAAACATCCCGCCACTCTCCAGCTTTTGCTTCCCTCTGGCATGATAAGAAGTGTCAGAATCGTCCTGAACCATAACAACAAGCTCATTCTTCCCCTCACATATATAGTCTGTAATATCAGCAGAAAATGGAAGGTATCCTCCTATGTGCTCTGTCACCAGGGTATCATTCACAAAAACTTTACACATCTGATCTACCGCTCCAAAATGTAACAGCATATGCCTTCTTTCAGTCTTTACATTCCATCTTTCGGACAAAATTTCTTTTCTATACCAAAGATACTCCTCAGGCTTCAGCTGCCTGGCTACACCTGATAGTATACATTCCGGTGAAAATGGCACTAAAATCTTACCACCATACTCTACAGGTCTTTCGCTGTTTTCCGTAAATGTATATTCCCACTCTCCATTTAATATCGTATAATCTGTATTCCTGATTAAAATAGGACGTGGATACTCCTGTAAAATATGCTCCGAATCCAATCTCTCTCCCCATCTGGTATATAACTGCTTCATTACTTTCTCCTATTCTACTACAAAAACACGTCCAAAAGATTACTCTTTCAGACGTGCCTCTCATTCCAGGTTAATGTTTATTTTATATAAAATATGTACCTTCAAAACTAC